>AFSR01008336.1_pt1 | contig 16678 bp, 16 predicted proteins | sample 296848 | NCBI WGS metagenome assembly AFSR01 (sample SAMN02954305, study PRJNA68063) | hot springs metagenome | biome: terrestrial; feature: Mushroom and Octopus hot springs; material: microbial mat core samples; isolation source: Yellowstone National Park Mushroom and Octopus hot springs ...
ATTTGAGACTTTTGTAGAGTATCTTTACCAAGGCGAGCCAGAGTTCCGAATCCAGCTGGCGGTAGACAGCCCGTTCCGCTTCGCTCCCCCTGTCCCAACGGAGTACAGTGTTTTTGTGAATGATTGGGAGGATCTTTCAGTGGATAAATTACTGGCGTTTTATGGGCGTGTAGAACCCCGCGATGCGGTAGATTTGTACTTTATTCTGGAGCGTGAGGAGACACAACGCCTTCTTCAAAGGGGCACCGAGAAGGACCCAGGCTTTGATCGCTACTGGTTTGCCGTTGCATGCCAACAGGTTGCATCCTTTCCCGATGAGATTGAGCGATGGGGGGTTCAGATGATCGTTCCCGTTTCGGCAGTCGCTATCAAGAGCCGATTGTTGGAGTTAGGCGATCGCATAATGGATGAGTTGAACCAAGCGGATTAGACGATTGTTGAGGCGGGTGCGACAGCCCTTTTAGCCCCAACACAAACAGCGCAACCGCCAGCAGGTACGCCAGATTGATAATCGCCGCGCTCATCGGCGGGAATTGTACCTGTTTCCTGCGATCTTGGGGAGGCAAAGGTATACTTAAGCTATGAACCTGCTGGAGCGTATTGTAGTTGACCCGAACATCTTCGGCGGCAAACCCGTTGTACGGGGGCTACGCATCAAAGTAGAGACGGTGCTGGCGTTGTTGGAACAGGGCGCAACGCCTGAGGAGATCCTACGCGACTACCCTGACCTTGAGCCTGAGGACATCCGCGCGTGCCTCGCCTATGCACGCACTCTCGTCGCGAACGAAACGGTAGAAGCAGTATCCGTTGCGGGTACGTCGTGAAGTTCCTGCTCGATGTTCCTGTCGGGCGCGAGATAGCCGAGTGGCTGCGTGAGCAGGGTTATGATGTCGCGGAGGTGCGCACGATAGGCCCCACCCTTAGCGACTTGGAAATTCTGCGTCTTGCAAGAGCGCAACATCGGATTGTGATTACGACCGATAAGGACTTCGGCGAGTTAGCCGTTCGTCAGGGAGAAGCGCATCGAGGCATTGTTCGCTTGCCTGATGTTCGTATTTCGGAACGAAAGGCGATGCTAAGCACGCTAATCAAGCACTATCGCGAGGCTCTCGAAAAGGGTGCAATTCTAACTCTCACAGGCACTCGCGTTCGAGTACGCTACTAATACCGACTGCGTGGGCGGAGTTTACAGTTGCCCCCCTCCTTCAGGTTCCCCCCGCTTCGTGAGGGGAACCGCGAGAGGCGTGCCTACTCGGTTCCCCCTGCGTGCAGGGGGAACCTTAAGGAGGGGTTTCTCGTTAATCCGTACTTTTGTGAACTCTGGCTCAGCGATTGGTATTACTCCGGCCAGCCGTGGAACGGCTCCCACGGGCGGCTCACATAGTCGGCGAAGGCGAACGCCAGCATAATCAGCAGCCAGAAGAAGCCCGCGCCCGCAAACAGCCACGCTAACTTGCCGCTGAAACGCACATGCATAAAGTTCATAATCACAATCGTCGCCTTCCAGACGGCAATGGTGAGCGCAATCACCACGCCCAGCCAGTTCGGCACATTCGGGATGTAGCCCGCAACGACCGTTAGCACCAGCAACGCCATCAGCCACCACAGCGTGCGCGTATACAGCGACACGGGATGCACATGCGACTCGCTATGCCCTGCCATACCTTACCTCCCGATGAGATACAACAGCGGGAACAGGAAAATCCACACGATGTCCACCAAGTGCCAGTAGAGCCCTGTCATCTCCACAGGCATGAAGTCGGCGACGGGTTTGTTCTTGAAGTGGTCGATCAGTGCGCGTCCGATGAGGATGCCGATAATAATCATCCCGATCAATACATGCAAGCCGTGCAGCCCCGTCATCACGAAGTAGAAGCCGAAAAACAGGCGCGTGCGCTGTTCAAACTCTTCAGGGGTGACCTTCGTGAAGGCAGTGAACTGCCCGTCGCGCGTCTTGCCCAGCTCATAGAGTTCGCGCCCGTTCTCTTCCACCACGCGCAGCTCGCCCTTCTCCTTCGCGTGCTTGACCACCTTGTGCGCGTCGTAGTCGCCGCCTGGGAACAGGTGGTGTTCAAACTTCGCGCTATACTCGAAATATTTGTTTACCATAAACACGCCTGCAAAGATAAAGGTGAGGAGTAGATAAAACGCTTGTTTTTTATGTCGGTTTTGCATCGCAGCGCGGACGGCGCGCGCCATCGTATAACTACTGAACAGCAGCACGAAGGTATTGACAGTACCGAATGGCACACTGAGTTCGTGGTGGGCGAGCGTGAACTCCATCACATATTTGAAGCGGTAGATTGCATACGCGGCAAAAATCGCGCCGAAGAACAGCACTTCCTGCACGATGAACGCCCACATGCCGATCAAGTAGGCGTTGTTTTGCTGTTCTAAGGTTTCGAACTGCTCGCCTAAGATGCCGTCGCCGTGATAATGTCCGTCGCCTGTGTGTTCCAGCGTAGCGGTTTTCTCGATCTCCTGCACGCTCACGGTCGGTTAGCCTCCTCCGCCTTTGGTAGTGTACCTGATGGGGGCGCGCAGGGGTGTGCTGCGCGCCCCGCAGGTTGCATTAGCCGTCCTTGCCGCCGACAACCACTGGGCGCGGCTTGGGAATGAATGCCGTCGGCTCTTCTGGGTGCGCGTAGTCATAGGCAGGGCGCGTGACGATGGGGATGCGCTCGAAGTTGTGCGGGTCGGGCACGGGGTCTACCAGCTCCCACTCCAGCCCGCGCGCGCCCCACGGGTTGCGCTCGGTGACCACCTTGCCATACTTGAGCGACCAGGTGAGGTAAATCACGGGCAGCAGGTAGCCGAAGCCCAGCACGGACGAACCTGCGGTGGACAGCACATTCAGCACTGCCCACTCTTCAGGGTAGCTGTGGTAGCGGCGCGGCATGCCCATGTAGCCCAAGATGAACTGCGGGAAGAAGGTCAGGTTGAACCCGACGAACACGAGCATCGCCGCCAGCTTGCCCCAGCCTTCGGGGTACATGCGCCCCGTCATCTTCGGCCACCAGAAGTGGAGCGCGGCGAGGTAGCCCATAATCGCGCCGCCCACCATCACATAGTGGAAGTGCGCCACCACGAAGTAGGTGTCGGTCAGGTGCACATTCGTTGCCATCGCCGCAAGGTGCAAGCCCGTCAAGCCGCCGATGACGAACAGCCCCATAAAGCCGAGCGCGTACAGCATCGGCGTATCCCAGTGGACGCGCCCCTTCCAAATCGTCGCCATCCAGTTGAAGGTCTTAATCGCCGACGGAATCGCCACAATCCAGGTCAGGAACGAGAAGACGATGCCCGCGTACATCGACTGCCCCGTGCTGAACATGTGGTGCCCCCACACGAGGAAGCCGATGATGGCAATCGCCAAGCTGGAGAAGGCGACGAAGTGGTAGCCGAACACGCGCCGCTTGCTGAACGCCGAAATCACTTCGCTAATCACGCCCATCGCGGGCAGAATCATGATGTAGACCGCAGGGTGCGAGTAGAACCAGAACAGGTGCTGATACAGAATCGGGTCGCCGCCCAGATTCGGGTCGAAAATCCCGATGCGGAAGGTGCGCTCCACAGCAACCAGCAGCAGCGTAATCGCCACCACAGGCGTGCCCAGCACCTGAATCAGGCTCGTGGCGTACATCGCCCACACAAACAGCGGCAGGCGGAACCAAGTCATGCCCGGCGCGCGCATCTTGTGAATCGTCACGAGGAAGTTAATCCCCGTGAAGATGGAGGCGAAGCCCGCCAGAAACACGCCAACAATCGCCAAACTCACTTCGCCTTTCGCGAACGAGCTGCTGTAGGGCGTGTAGAAGGTCCATCCCGTGTCGATGCCGCCGCGAAAGAGCGCAATCAGCACCAGCAGCGCGCCCGCCATGAAAAAGTACCAGCTCAGCAGGTTCAGGCGCGGGAAGGCGACATCGCGCGCGCCAATCATCAGCGGCAGCAGGAAGTTGCCGAACACCGCAGGGATCGACGGGATGAGGAACAGGAAAATCATAATCACCCCGTGCGTGGTGAACATCTTGTTGTAGACATCCGAGGTGAGCAGGTCGCCCTTCGGCGTCGCCAACTCCATCCGAATGAGCGCGGCTGCCAGCCCGCCCATCAGGAAAAAGATGCTGATCGAGACGAGATACAGTATCGCGATGCGCTTGTGGTCGTAAGTCAGTAGCCACGAAGCGACGCTCGTCTTCCAGTTCAGATAGTTCGGCTTCTCAGTGCCCGTATAAGTTGCGGTTGCCATAGTTAGTTACCTCCTGTGCCGGAGTCTGCCAGCGATTTGATATACGCAATCAGTTGCACCAGTTGCTCCTCAGAGACCTGACCCTGATACGGTGGCATCAGGTTCTGGTAGCCTTTGTGAATCTTCGCGCCGGGATTGAGAATCGACTCGCGGATGTACGCTTCATCGCCCTTGACGACGCGCCCATCTTCCAGCGGGATGTCGTTGCCCCAAGTCTGGGTAATGTCGGGCACTTTGACGGCGGAGTTGGGGTTGAGGTGGCAGGCGTTGCAGCCGAGCGCCTTGAAGGTCTGCTCGCCCTGCTGGGCAAGAGTGAGCGTCCCGCCGCCTGCCGCCGCGCCGCCGCCCATCGAGGTGGTCGCCGTCGCCAGTCCTTGACCGCCCTTCTCCAGCCACGCCTGGAACTCTTTTTCAGGCAGCACGATGACCTTGCCAATCATCTCGGAGTGTTTCGTGCCGCAGTATTCCGTGCAGAACAGGTGGTACTCGCCGGGCTTGGTGGGCGTGAAATACATCGCGTTGTAGCGCCCCGGCACAGCGTCGCGCTTGACGCGGAAGGCTGGGATGGAGAAGGCGTGTATCACATCTTGCGAGATGATGCTCGCCTTGACCAGTCGTCCTGCAGGCAGCGTCAGCACATTGTTCTCGCGCACGCCGTTCGGGTGCTGGCAGTGCCACATCCACTGCTTGCCGATGACGAACACCTCGTAGTAGCCCTCGCGCGGGGCGTAGATGTCGGCGTAGAGCTTGGCTGCCCAGCCGAACATAATCAGCGCCAGCACCAGCGGCACCAGGGTCCACGCCAGCTCCACGCGCAGGTCGCTATCGACGGCGTTGGAGCGATCTACCGCGTTGTTGTCCGCACGGTAACGAACAGCGAGGTAGATGACCCCAAGCAGCACGATAGAGCCGAACACAACTGCCAGCCCCGAAATCGTCCAGAAGAGCCACGAGATGCCGATGCCCTCCTCCGACGCGGTTGGCGGCACTAACGGGAAGTTCCACATTACTCGTTCACCTCACTTGTGTCATCGATTTTCGGCTTGCGACGGCGCTCCAGTAGAATCGCGCCGCCGATCAAGGTTGCCAAACTCAGCACGGTAATGATACCCGCCAGCTGAATCACGCGCAGCACGACCAGCCCGTAGCGTCCCGTAGACGGATCGTACTGGAAGCAATAGAGCACAGCGCTTAGCACAGGGTTGCCAATCTTGCCCTGCGACGATTCGGCGAGCGCGAACTTCAAATCGCGCGGCGCGAAGTCCACGCCAATCAGGTAGCGTGAGAGCTTGCCGTCGGGCGTGGCGATCATGATCCCTGCGCTGTGCGCGTACTGCTTCGTCTTCGGGTCGTACACATACTTGAACCCGACGGCGTCCGCCAGCTGCTTGATGTTCTTCTCCTCACCCACCAGGAAGTGCCAGCCCTTGTCTGCGCCCTCGTAGTTGTAGGACTTCACATAGTTCGCCTTCTTCTTAGCTGCCAGTTCAGGCGTCTCGGTCGGCGAGATGCTGACCGTCACCACTTCGAAATCTTTACCAATGCGCAGGTCCAGCCCGTTCATCGCGCGGGTCAGCTCGTTCAGCACGACCGTGCAGAGCATCGGGCACTCGTAGTACGCCAGCACGAGGATCACAGGTCGCTTGCCGAAGTAGTCGCCGAGACGCACCGTCTTACCCGTCTCGTCCTTGAAGGTCAGCTGAAGCGGTAGTTGCGTGCCCAGCTTCTGCTCGATGCCGACCTGACTGGTGATAGTCTCATATTCCTTGCGGGCGGCAGCCTCGCCGATTTCGCCGCCGGGACCGCGATAGAGCTGCGCGGGCAGCGGCGTAAGGCTCGCCAGCGTCAGCGCGGCGACCGCGCCCAAACGCCAGCCCTCTAATCCGTTCCATAGTCCGTATTCATAGCGCATAACGATAGTCCTCCTCTATCTATTACAGCCCCCGCTCCAGAATAAGTTCCTTCGCGCGTTCGACGGGGATACGCGCCTTGCCTGCGGTCTCGTCGACGAGCTCGTAGGTGGTGGTTTTGCGCGTCTCTTCGGCGATGAAGTTCTCCCAGTCGCGCATGGGGAAGCCCTGCACGCGCGGTTCGGGGGGCAGTTGTCGCTGGAGCGCTTCGGGGCGCACCGAGGGCAAATCGGCGCGCTGGTTCGGCAGCACCCACAAAAACACGAAATACGAAATAATCAGCGAGCCGATAATCGTGAAGAAGATGACCACCAGGAACTGCACGGCGCGCCTAACCGACAGGTCGCGCTGCTCATACGGCTCCTGCTCTATGAGCTTCAGCTCTTCAGGGTCTACAGGCTTCAGTATATCCGCCATCGTTCTCGCCTCCTTAGTGCGCCGTCTCCAGCAGGCGCGGCTCGTTCTTGGGCACAAGCGGTCGCTTCAACAGGTTGCCCAGCATCATATACATCCAGACGCCGCCCAGCCCCACGAACGCCGCCACATCGTACACGCTGATGCTCAGCGTCTCCGACCACATCGGCTTGATCTGCCAGAAAATCTCCACCACGCGAATCGCCAGCACAATCATCACGCCGACCAGCAGCTGCTTGGGAATCCACTTCGTGCGCGGCGCAAGGAACCAGAAGAACGGCACAAAGAAGTGGAAGATGGGGATGATGTACGCGATATACTGCCAGCCGCCTGTGTTGCGTCGCAGGTAGAACTGCGTGAACTCGTACAGGTTGCCCGAATAGGTAATCAGCAGCTGCGAGAGCGACACATACGACCAGAACACGCACAGGGTGAACATGAAGTTGCCCCAGTCGCGGCGGTAGCCCTCGTAGCCTTCGTGGTACACGATGGGCTTATACAGCGGCAGGTCGCGCCACGACAGCACCATGTAGAGCGCAAGCGCGAGCGCGTTCAGCCCGAAGCCCGCAATCATTATCACCGCGTACATCGTGGAGAACCAGTGGGGCATCAGCGACTGACCCCAGTCCACCATCGCCAGCGTGAACAGCAGCATGAACACCACGATGCCGAACGCCGCGTGCCCCGAGCGTTGGCGCGACAGGAACTCCGCTTTGATGGGGTCGCCCGCCTCGTCCTCCTGCTTCGAGCCGTTCCACAGCCGATACGCAAAAAAGGCGAACACGGCGAAGTAGATCAGTGCGCCGATGGCGAAGCGCGTCTCGTTGAGCCACGGGCGTTTCGCCTGCAGCACGGGGTCGGCGGCGACCACCTCCTTGTGCGTCCACTCGAAAATAGAGTGCGCCACGAACACATCGTACAGGATGGGCAGGAAGGCGACCGCCATCAGCGGGGCGATGAGCAGTGCGCCCGACTCGAAGATGCGAATCAGCGGCAAGCCCCAGCGCCCGCGCACAGTGTGCAAGAGCAGCGCGAAGCCCAAGCAGCCCAGCGACAGCCCCATCCAGTAGAAGAACGCCATGTGGTAGCCTTGCAGGGCGAGTTTCGGGTTGGTCGCCAGCCCCGACGCCCACACGATGAGTCCCAGCACGCCCAGCCCCAGCGCGAGCGGGCGTCCCCGCTGAATGCGGGCGCGTACTTCCTGTTCCGAGAGTGTGGTCGTGGTCGTTGCCATCGTCAATTCTCCTGCGCTATCGTGTTTGGTTGGCTGCGTCGGCGCGCCTGTTGCGCCTGCGCCAGCTTCTCGATGTCTTCGGGCGCCAAGTCTTTCAGCGGCGCATTCTGGCTCAGTTGCAGCACGCGCACATAGGCGGCGACTGCCCACAGCTCCTCGTCGGTCATGCGCGTGCCGTAGCCGTACATGATGCCGAAGCCGTACTTGCCCGAGCTGAAGAAGTAGCCAATCGGCTGGGTGAGCAGCTGCTCGCGCACCAGAGACGGCACGGGGCGGGGCCACTGCCCGCGCAGGGCAATCATGCCTTTGCCGTCGCCCGCACGCCCATGGCACTGCGCACAGAAGATGTTGTATTTCTCCTGCCCCTTGTTCAGGAACTCGCGCGTGAGTTTGACCTGCGGCGGCAGCTTGGTCAGCAGGTTCCCCTGCGCGTCTTTGCCCGTCACGAACGGGTCGTTGGGGTCTTGTAGCCTGCCGCGCGCGATGGTGTTGGGCGGCATCGGGCGCGAGCCGTCGCCGTAAATCTTGCCGTCGAAGCCCTTCACAGGGTCCGACAGCGCGTAGAACTCGCTGTTGTCTTGCGCCTTCACCTTCTGCTGCACCCACATGTCGGTACGACAGCCCGTGAGCGTCAGCAGGGCAGTTCCCAGCACTCCAGCCATCCACAACGCACGCGCTCTCATTCGGGCACCTCGCTTATGCTAATCGGGTTCAGCGACTGCAGGAATCGGTACGCCTCGTCGCGGTTGAACTTCGGATCCTTGCTCTCGATGCACACGAAGAATCGGTCGCTGCTGGCGCGGGCGAACTGCGGCACATTGAACACGGGGTGATAGTAGGTGAGCATGCGGTTGTAGATGTGCGTGCCGAAGAACGCGCCGAACGCCGCCGCCAGCACCATGCCCTCGAAAGTGATGGGGATGAAGTAGGGCCAGCTGAGCAGGTCGCGTCCAGCAACATTCAGCGGGTAGTCCACCAAGCTTGTCCACACCTGCAGGCTGAACGCGCCGATAGCGCCCAGAAGCCCCATCGTGAACACCGTCCAGGGCACTTTCGCCTCTTTGACGCCCATCGCGGCGGTGAGTCCGTGAATGGGGAACGGCGTGTAGCAGTCGAACTTTTTGTAGCCTGCGTCGCGCGTGCGGCGCGCCGCTTCCAGCAGCTGGTCGGGCGTTTCAAACTCCGCCATCAAGCCGTAGAGCTTAGGTTCTGTCGCCACATGCGCCATTACTGACCACCTCCTTGCGGGGCGGGCGCGGTCGGCTTCGGCTCGTGCGCATGCACGCCGCCGTGCCCGTTATGCCCATGATAGAGCTTGTACCACAGCTCCTTCAGCTCGGCGACCGCCAACATCGGAATGAACCGCGCGAACAGGAACATCATCATGATGAAGAAGCCGATTGTGCCGAGATAGAGCCACCAGTCGCTGCCTGTTGGCGTATACATCCCCCACGCCGACGGGAAGAAGTCGCGATGTAGGCTCATCACCACAATCACGAACCGCTCGAACCACATCCCGATGTTCACGATAATCGTGATTACGAACAGCACCGCCAGATTCTGTCGTATCTTAGGCGACCAGAGCAGCTGCGGCACAATCCCGTTGCAGAAAATCAGCGCCCAGTACGCCGCCCAGTACGGACCGAAGAAGCGGTTCACCACCAAGAACTGCTCGAACTGGTTGCCGCTGTACCAGCCGAAGAACATCTCGCACAGGTAGCCGTAGAAGACGATCCATCCCGTCGCCAGCATCACCTTCGCCATCATGTCGATGTGATTCATGGTGATGTAGTCTTTGAGCTTGGGGTACAGGATGCGGAACGGGATGACCAGCGTCAGCACCATCGCGAAGCCCGAGAAGATTGCGCCTGCGACGAAGTAGGGCGGGAATATCGTGACATGCCAGCCTGGCACGATGGAAATCGCGAAGTCGAGCGACACGATGGAGTGTACCGACAGCACCAGCGGGGTGGAGAGACCTGCCAGTAGCAGGTACGCCTGCTCCCAGCGCATCCAGTGAATTGCCGAGTTGCGCCAGCCGAGCGCGAAGATGCCGTTCAGCACACGCGAAAGTTGCGTCTTCGCGCGGTCGCGCATCTTCGCTAAGTCAGGGATCAGCCCCATGTACCAGAACAGCACCGACACGGTGAAGTAGGTGGACACCGCCCATACATCCCATTCCAGCGGGCTGCGGAACTGCGGCCACATCGCAGCCAGTTCGGGATGGGGAACAGCCAATACGCCACCCACGGGCGTCCCGTATGGAACAGTGGGAAGATGCCCGCGCACATCACGGCGAAAATCGTCATCGCCTCGGCGAAGCGGTTGATGGACATGCGCCACGCTTGACGCAACAGCAGCAGAATCGCCGAAATCAGCGTGCCTGCGTGCCCGATACCAATCCACCAAACGAAGTTGATAATCGCAAATCCCCACGCGACGGGCTGGTTGATACCCCAGATGCCTGTGCCCACCGCCACGAGGTACACGAGCGCCATCAGCAGCGCGAACGCGCCGATTAGCCCCAGCCCGAACATAATCGTCCACGCCATCGGATGGCGCTCCATCGGAATGCTGGTAATCTGATCCGTGATGCGCTCGTAGGTCTGCTGCCCCTCAAAGAGGGGGAACTCCTTGATTTCAGGCGACTTAATGGTCTGTTGCATGGTCTGCCTCCACGCCGCTGAGTTCAGGATGCGGGTTGTCGATCTTTGCAAGGTAGGTCGTGCGCGGGCGCGCGTTCAGCTCGCCCAAAATGGAGAAGTTATGCGGCTGCTTGCGCAGCTGGCTCACCCGCGCGTCGGGGTCGTTCAGGTTGCCGAACACTATCGCTTGGGTCGGGCACGCCTGCTGGCATGCCGTGACCACTTCGCCGTCGCGGATGGGTCGGTTCTCGCGCTTGGCGGCGATGCGCGCTTTGCTGATACGCTGCACGCAGTAGGTGCATTTCTCCATCACGCCGCGCCCGCGCACCGTCACATCGGGATTCTGCAACAGGTGCAGCACGGGCGACTTCATGTAGCTGTAGCGATAGAAGTTGAACCGTCGCACCTTGTAGGGGCAGTTGTTCGAGCAGTAGCGCGTGCCGACGCAGCGGTTGTAGACCATCGCGTTCAAGCCCTCGTGGTCATGCACGGTCGCCGCGACGGGGCACACCAGCTCGCATGGCGCGTTCTCGCAGTGCATACACGGCACAGGCACTTGGTACACGCGCGGGTTCTCCGCCTTGCCCTTGAAGTAGCGGTCGATGCGCAGCCACAGCATCTCGCGCCCGCGCATGACCTCCGTCTTGCCCACCACAGGGATGTTGTTCTCCGCCTGGCACGCCGTCACGCACGCGCTGCAACCCGTGCAGACCGTCGGGTCGATGACCATCGCCCACGCGTTGCGGTAGTTGTCGGGGTTCTCGTACCGCTCGTACTGCCACCGCTCGGGGTACATCGACGGGTGCATGCGCTCGTAGCCCTTGCGGTGCGGCTTGTCTTTCAGTTCGGGGTCTTTCTTGAACTCCTCCAGCAAGCCCGTGAGGATTACGGGGCGGTGGTCGGTGCTGTCCAGTTTGACGCTATCCTTTTGGCGCGTGTCGATGAGGTGGTGTTCCTCCGTGCGGGCGATGGGGTAGCGTTCGGGCTGCGGGATGACCTCCACGCCTGTGCGGATCCACGGCGCGTCGCTCGTGCGCAGCAGGTAGGCGTTGAAGCCTGTGCCCGACCCTTTTTCGCCTGCGCGCGTGCGCCCATAGCCCAGATGCAGCGTGATGCAGTCGTCGGCGTGCCCTGGAATAGGGTACGCCGCGACGCGCATCGCCAGCCCGTTCACGCTGAGCGTCACAATCGGCGCGTCGCCCTTCACGAACGAGGCGTCCTCGAAGAACGCCCAAGTGCCCTTGCGCCGCAGCCCCAGCTCCTCGAAGGTCTTCAGGCTCATGTAGGCGAGGTTGTCCCAGCACACGCGCGTGACGGGCTTGGGCAGCTCTTGCAGCCAGGCGTTGTTGGCGAAGCGTCCGTCGTAGACCGTAGGGTCGGGCGCGAAGCGCACCTCGTAGGTCTTGATGCCCGCCTGCACGGGCGCAAGGTCGTATATCGGCGACTGCACCACCAGCGGCGTCTGCTTGAGGGCGACCTGCTTGACGGGCTTGGCGGTGCGCGGCAAAATGCCGTCATGCACGCCCTTGCGCCACACGGCGTCGAACTGCGCGTCGGGCGCGAGTTTCGCCTGCTTCCAGTGGTCTTGCACCAGCTTGAAGGTCTCGGCGGGCGCGCCGTTCAGCTGCGCCATCACCTCCAGCGCCGTGCGCGTGTTCGGGTACAGCGGGTAAATCAGCGGCTGCTGAATCGACACGGTTCCGTCGAAGGCGCGCACATCGCCCCATGCCTCGAACGGGTGGCTTTCGGGCAGGTGCCACACGCACAGCGCCGCGGTCTCGTCGACATACATCCCGTGATGCACGGTGAACGGCACCTTCGGGATGAGTTCGCCGAATTTGAGGTCGACGGGCGCGTTGTAGGCGGGGTTCACACCGCCCAGCATAATCAGCACTTCGACGGCGTTGTTGGCGAGGTCTTGCGCCAGTTGGCGAATCTGCTCTTGGTGCAGCACGGGCTGCTCTTCGGGCGGCGCGGTGAAGACGACCGTCTTGCCGAGGTTGCCCAAGTGCGCGTTGATGGCGTGCGCCATCGCGTGCACGGCGGGCGGCTGCGCCTCGCCCACAATCACGAGGCTCTGCCCGCGATGCTCCACCAAATCGCCCGCGGCGACCTGCGCCCACTTCTGCTCCGTCTCGGTCAGCTCGCCCTCTACCGTCGCCTGCACAGGCGCGTCCACCAGCTTCGCGATTTCGTACAGCAGGCGGGCGATCTTGCTGGAACGGATGGGCAGATGCTCGTCGGCGGTCATGCCCGTGACGGTGAACATCGGCTCCGCCACATAGAGGCGGTTCATCTCGGTCTGCCCCTCGCGGATGCGCCTGCCGTCGGCGAACTCGCGGGCGTAGCGCACCGCGCCTGGCTCGGTGTAGAGGAAGTCGCTGTCCAGCGCGACGACGACCTTCGCGTTGCGCAGGCGGTAAATCGGGTTCAGCCACTCACCGAACGCCAGCCGCGCCCCCTCGTACACATTGTCGCGGTTAATCGGCTCGTACTGATACCACTTCGCCTGCGGGTAGGTCTGCAGGAACTTGCGGATTTGCGCCGCCAGCGTCGGCGAGACGACGCGCCCTGTGAGGATTCGGATGCCTGCCCCACCCTTCGCGGCTTGCTGCGCCAGCGCGTTCTGGATGTCCGCCTCGAACGCCCGCCAAGTCTCGATGCGCCCGAAGCGCAGCACATTCTGCGAACGGTCAGGGTCGTAGAGGTCGAGAATCTGCGCTTGCACAATCGCGTCTGTTGCGCCGAGGCTGGTCGGGTGGTCGGGGTTGCCCTCCAGCTTCACGGGGCGTCCCTCGTACACACGCCCCAGCACGCCGAAGCCGTAGCCGTTGGTCAGCACAGCAGTCGCGTAGTAGTGCGAGATGCCCGTCAAGCGGTCTTCGGGGGTCTTCGGGCGCGAAATGATGGGTCCCTGCGGCTTGTAGCCACACGCCGACAGCCCCGCCAACGCCATCGACGCGCCCATCAAGCGCAGAAACTGCCGACGGCTCACAAAGTTGCCCAGCGGCGCCGCCTGACGCGGGAACTCCTGCTGCAGCAGTGCCTCAAACTCGGGCGATTGCTCCAGCTCGTCTAAGCTCCGCCAAAACTGCTCGCCTGCGCCTACCTGTCCGTTGCGTTTCTCTTCCATCGCGCCTCCTCACCGATGGCAAATCGAGCAGTCGCTCAACTGCTCCTTGTGGATGTTGTAGTGCTTCACCAGCAGCTTGCCCAGCTCCAGCTGGTTGCGCGGGATGTTATTCGGGTCGTAAGGGATGTTGTAGCGATCGAGCATCGCCTTCATTTCTTCCTCGGTGCGCGGGGTCTTGTAGTACATGTTAAACACTTCCTCTTTCGGGCGAATGTGCTGTTCGGGGTTGCGGTGGCAGTCCAGACACCACTGCATCGAGAAGTATTGCGACTTGTGGGTCAGGTGCATCTTTTCGATGCCCCCATGACACGAGGCGCAGCTGATGCCCTTGTTCACATGCGCGCTGTGATCGAAGTAGACGAATTCGGGCAGGTTGTTCACCTTGTTCCACACGAGGGGCTTGTTGTTATTGTAGCTGTCGCGTACAGGCTCCAGCAGCGGGCTGTTCGTCCAGATTTGGGAGTGGCATGTCATGCACACTTCGCTGGAGGGCACGCCCGCGTGCGCCGATTCCGTCACCGACCAGTGGCAGTAGCGGCAGTCGATGCCCAGCTCCTCGTAGTGGTGCTTATGGCTGAACGGCACGGGCTGGTCGGGCGGCTCGCCGACCTTCGTCCACCACGGCGAGCGGGTAATCGCCGAGCCGCCAACCGCCAGCCCAACAATCGCCAGCAACCCGCTGACCACAAAGACACGCGCCAAAGTATTATGATGCCGCTTGAAGACCTGCATAACGGTCACCTCGTCGTCCAAGCATGATTTTCGGCAGATCTACAGGCAATTCCTGCCGAACCGCGCTTGTGATAAAATGCACAAACTTAGCCACGCTAAGCATATTTTCCATAGCGAATCTGCGGGGAGGGCTTGCGTAGACGAGTCGCTGCGTCGCCTGAATCGCCTGCGCAAAACCTCCGCAGGGATATATTACCCTATCTCGGCGCGAATTGTCAAGGGATAGCGCGGAGATTGTGGGGATTTTCACAGAGTATCCGATAGCCGCTTCCGCGCCGATTTCCAGCGGTCGTGTAGCCAGAGCCACTGGTCGGGATAGCGACGCACATAGCCCTCCAGCACATCGTGCAGGGCTTGCATGATGCGCTGATAGTCCGCCTGCGCGTCGCCCGACGGCTCGAAGCGCATCGGGGGCAGAATCTCCACGCGGTGGCGGTCGTCGGGCAGGCGCACATTGAATAGCGGCACCAGCGGCGCGCCCGTGCGCAGGTGGAACACCGCAGGACCCGCGACGCTGCCCGCTTTTTGCCCGAAAAACTCCACGAACACATCGCCCGCGTTCTGGTCGGGCAGGATGCCGACTGCTTCGTTGGCGCGCAGGGCTTTCAGCACCAAGCCGTGCGGCGTTCCCGCGCGGGAAGACGCGATAGCCGCTCCGCTCGCGCAGCATGGTAACCAGCTCCGTCGTGCCAGGGTCGTCGGCGTCGCGGGCAATCACAGCCACAGGATAGCCCAGCATGCAGATGTATCGCGCCATCAGCTCCCAGTTGCCGAAGTGCCCTGTAATCAGCAGCACGCCCTTGCCTTCCGCGAACGCGGCGTCTAAATGCTCCAGCCCGACGACGGTCAGGATGCGCTCGATCTCGGCTTGGGTCATCGACGGCGCTTTGAGAAACTCGGCGAGGCTCACGCCGAAGTTGCGGAACACGCGCTGGGCGGTCGTTTTGACCTGTTGGGGCGTCCAGTCGGGGAAGGCGCGTCGCAGGTTTTCGATGGCGACGCGCCGATAGCGACGCGAGAGCGCGTATGCCAGCTGTCCCAGCCCCGCGCCGAGCCGTTGCGCCGCCCGCAGCGGCAGCAGGCGAAACAGCGCCCACGCGCCCCGCAGCGCCCAGCGTCCCAGCAGCCCCTCCAGCCGCTTGCGCACCGCCGACTTCGCCGCCATACTGGGGATAGGATACCCCGCGCAGGGCATCAATCCACCACGAACACCACCTTCAGTTGCCGCAGGAAGCGCGTTTTGGCGTTCTCGTCGGGGCAGACCCGCGTGTCTGCCCTGTTCGGCGGTAGGCGTCTACCGCGAAGACACTCGCCTCACCCCCTGCGAACCTCACAAAACCACCCTAAGCCGCCTATAGTAGTCAAGGAGGTTCCGATGATGCCCGAGTGGAGAACCGCTTATCGAGTTGCTGGTCGGTTGTGGCGGCACGGCCGCCTTCTCGTCGCCCTCGCCTTGCACATCGCGGCGACGATTCTGTTTCCTGTGTTTGCGCTGAGCCTGATGCCCATAGCGACTGCGCCCACCCTGCAGGCGGAGTCATATTTGGCAAGGCAGGCTGTTTCCATCGAGACGCTTGTGGCAGCGATGCTCGCCTACTGGGCGTGGCTCCAGCTCGAGGCGCATCGCTTAGTTCGCCCTGTGCTGTTGGCGCGCCTACGCAGTAGGGAGCGTCGGCTATTCGCGCTGGCGCTGAACCTGCTGTTCATCCTGGCAGTCGCGACACTCGCCCGAAGCCCCGACGCGCCCGAAGCGGCGCGCGTCTTACTCCTGCTGGACTTGCTCACGCTGACCCTCGCCACCCGCATCCACTACTCGCATCTCAAGGCGTACTTCGACACCCTGCTTCGCGTTTGGCAGTGGCTGAAGGCGCGCCTTGAGCCTGTCCGCCAAAGCGCCGCGCAGGGGGTGCAGCAGTACCTCCAGCGCGCTGCCGTGCTGATTGCAGCGAGTAAGCTGTGGGTGGGCATCAGCGAGTTCCTCGAATCGCCCGACCCCGCGCGCGGGCTGCTGGTGCTGGTTGGCATACTCATCGTAATCGCCCTCCTGCTCGGCGCGCGGAACACGCCCACGCGAAACTCCCCCGATTGATATAGGCTGTCCCTGCTGATTGCCCTCACTGTGTCCCCCTCGTTCGCAAGCGGGCGAGGGGGAACGCGCAGCAGGGCGCACGGCGGTGCGCCCTGCCGCTCCGCCTCGCCTGCCTCGCGGGAGAGGGGGACACAGCTGGTAAGGGTACATCGTTTGAGTTCGCTGTGTGCGAGGTGCGCACGCTTTTTCGCCCTCACCCCCAGCCCCTCTCCCACAGGGTGGGAGAGGGGTGTAGAGGCGAACGGCGGTTCGCCCAACGACAGGTTTCCCCCTCG
>AFSR01000662.1_pt1 | contig 16655 bp, 15 predicted proteins | sample 296848 | NCBI WGS metagenome assembly AFSR01 (sample SAMN02954305, study PRJNA68063) | hot springs metagenome | biome: terrestrial; feature: Mushroom and Octopus hot springs; material: microbial mat core samples; isolation source: Yellowstone National Park Mushroom and Octopus hot springs ...
TCCGGGTCTGCTGTGTCGCACAAGGCGCCCGCTTCCGCTGCGCTACCCATCTCCGCGCCTCCGCGCCTCCGCGTGAGCCGGTCTGATGCATGCGGAGACGCAGAGCACACGGAGAGATGGCGCACAAGGCGTCTGCTTTCGCTGGCGTGTTCAACCCTGTCCAACAAGACCAATCTTTAGTGAGAACTGCTATATTTCTCACATATATCGGCAGCGTCAGCGAAGCGGTGATTGTGCAGACGGACGCTGCCGGACGACCGCAGGCGCTGGTAACGATGAGCCGGTCGGGTGTTGCGCCTGGGGGGCGCGTCGTGGTTGGTTTTCCATCGTCGCGTGAGGCGCGGAATAACCCGGTTGCCGCGATGCTATTGCGCCGGTTCATCCCGCCATCAATTCACGGTGCAGGGCGCGCACGACGGCGCTCAATTCCTCTTCTGGCACGATGAATGACAGGTGCCGTGAGGTGTTGCCGTGAACCATCGCCAGCACGGTGCCCTGCACCCGCGCCAGCGCTGTCAGCGCACGCGGCGCCAGACGTGTACTCTCCGGCGCACTGATGACCGCCACCAGCGCCACCGGCGCACGCAAACTGATCGCACGCAGCGCCTTGCTGTCCCGCTCTGGTTGCAGACAGGCTTCGATACGCTCATATGCATACTCGGCATCGGTGGCACGTACCGCCAGCACCAACCCTCGTTCACTGAAACTCTGCGCGAAGGTCAGCACTTCGATGCCACAGCCGGTCAGTTCTGCAAGTACACGCGCCGCCAGTTCCGGCGCCCATCCAAGTTCGGCGGCTGCCAGGGGACTCATGCTGATCTCGATCAGACTGATAGACGGCGCCGAGATGATCGTGCGCGCTGTGTCAGAAGAGATGTGCGGTGCGGCAACGATCCGCGTGCCCGGAATGTGGGGTTGTTCCAGGCTGCGGATGTGCAGCGGAATGTTGCGATTGGCGAGCGGAGTCAGGGAGCGTGGGTGGAGCACCTCTGCGCCAAGGGTGGCAATCTCAGCGGCCTCGATATACGACAATTCCGACAGCGTGCGCGCTTCGGGCACCAGTTTCGGATCGGCAGTAAGAATGCCGGGCACATCTGTCCAGATCACGACTTCATCCGCTTCGAGCGCAGCGGCGATCAGCGTTGCCGAATAATCGCCGCCGCCACGCCCAAGCGTCGTGGTTATCTTCTGGCGAGTCGCGCCAATGTACCCCGTCACCACCGGAACGATCCGCGATTGGGTCAACGGCAGCAGGCGTGCGCGGGCGCGTGCAGTGGTTTCCTCCGGTAGCGGGCGTGCATTGCCAAAGTGATCATCAGTCACGATTAACTCGGCGCCATCGATCAACTGTGCTGCAACCCCGCCACGCCGCAGCGCTACCGCCAGCAATAACCCGATGAAGCGTTCGCCGATAGCAGCCACGGCGTCGCTGCTGCGTGGCGAATGTTCACCGAGCGTCGCAATCGCGCGTACAATCCGGTCGAACGATTTGAGCAGGTCAGCCCATGCCCGGTAGAGAGTCTCGCGTTCCCAGTCATCGGTCACCAGGCGTTCGGCGAGTGTGCGGTGGCGTTGCCACAATTCGCGGCGCGCCTGCTCGGCGGCAGTAAGGTTGCCGCGCGCTGCGGCGCGTCCTGCGCCGATCAACAGGTTGGTCAGGTCCGCAATCGCGGTACATACAACCACGACCGCTTCGCCTTCGTCGATAGCGTGGCGGACGATACGCACCAGATCATTGACCCGGCTGGCGTCACTGACCGCAACTGCACCGAATTTCATCACAACCATGGCGCATCATTCCTGAACATCGTCTGCTGGCGGCGCTGGCGGGCGTGGGATCAATCCGGCGCGCGCAACGACCTGAGGAATAGCCTTCGTCCATCCGACCGACATGATATGAACGCCGCGCACTCCTTCGATGGCGAGCAATTCCTGCACAAGTTCAGCGGCAATCGCGATCCCCTCTTCTTCGGGATGAGCGGCGCGTTCCATCCGCTCAATCACCCATTCGGGCACGCGCGAACCCGGCAGATGGTCGCGCAGGAAGCGCGCCGATTGCGCCGATTTGACCACCATAATGCCGGCAAGAATATACGCCTTTTGATGCAATCCGGCGGCGCGCGCGTCTGCCATCCACTGGCGGAAGCGATCGAGATCGAACAGGATCTGCGTCTGGATGAACTCTGCGCCGAACTGGATCTTGCGTTCGAGTCGGGCAACGCGCTCGATATTCGGGTTGGCGACCCCGCCGAGGAAAAAGCGCGGCGCCTCGGTCAGCGCAACGCCTGACTGGAACTTCCCCTCATCACGCATCGTGCGCAGCATCTTGAGCAACTGGAACGAGTTGAGGTCCAGCACATTCTTGGCATCGGGATGGTCGCCAATCTTGGGATGGTCGCCGGTCATCGCCAGGAAGTTGGTGATGCCGCATGCTGCGCCACTCAACACATCCGCCTGGAGTGCGATCCGGTTACGATGCTGGCACGTCATCTGCACAATTGGCTCCAGCCCAAGTTGGCGGACGATAATACCAGCGCCAAGCGCCGACATGCGCCCCAGACCACGCTGATTATCCGTCAGATTGATGGCATCGACCGCATCGCGCAGACCAAGCGCCAGGCGTTCGACCGTGGCGCGCGAAGCGCCGCGAGGGGGCGCGATCTCACCGGTTACGACGATATGACCGGCCTGCAATCGCCGCTGGAATTCGCTGAAACTCTTCATAGCGCGTATTCTAACACAAACGTTCAACCACGAGGCATGCGTCGGGCGACCAGCACGGTGCGCGGGCAGCGATCGAGCAGGTCGCCGGTCAGGTCTTCGAGCAGCACACGATCGAGGGGCCCGGCGGCATGATGGGTTCCGACCGCAAGGATGTCGTAATCGCCCTCGTCCAGTTCTGTCAGGATTTCGTCCAGCACCAGACCGAAGCGCACCCGGATTGCGACGGCGATCCCGCGCGCGTGCAGCCATGCCGCCACCTGTTGCAGCGTCGTCGCTTCTGGCGTCTGGCTTTCCAGGAAGGTTGCTTCGTCGGATATCGATGGCGCCAGCGCCTCGAACACGATTGGTTGCTGGGAGACAACATGCAGCAGCGTGATAGAAGCGCCGAGGGGCGCTGCCAGTTGCGCCGTGTATCCGGCGGTGGCGAAGGTATGCTGATCGCCGCCGCTGGCAAGCAGAATGCGCCGGATAGGGCGCACCGGACCGTGGACCCGCAGCACGGCGGATCGTAAACGGCGCGTCAGCGCGTCGCTGCGGCGGAGGGGCAGCAGACGTTCCAGCGGACGCTGAAAACGTCCGAAGATGACCAGGTGATACGTCATTTCGTCAACGACGGTCATGATCGCTTCCTGCGGCGTGCCTTCCACCACCCGGCGTCTGACCTCCACATCAGGTGGAAGGTGCAATCGTGCAAGTGCATCGTCGAGCAGAGGAGCATTGCTCATACCGCCACCCGTCACCAGGGTCACCAGCGTCGCAACATGCCCGGCAAACTGAGCGGCGGTGGCAAGCGCTTCGTTGCGCCAGGGACCGGGACCGGCGTAGATCAACAGGTTCATACTCAGAAGGCAAGAAGCATGACCGGAATGATAAACATCACAACCAGAAAAGCGACAAGCGTCCTGCGATGGCGCACGATCGCGTCCTGGAGCCGCAGGATTGACCGTTGAAAAGCGTGATAGAAAAACAAAATCACGATCAGCGACAGGATCGCCACACTCACCATTTCCACCAGGACGATCGTGAAAGCAGCCGCGCCGCCGACGATCAATGCGGCAACCAGGGTATCAATAAATGTCGTAATGTTCGCTCCCATAATGTAGGGCAGCGTATTTTCGCGTCGCACCAATCCGCGCACCGAGAGCGGCACCAGGATCGAGAGCGAAACCGAAACCGACATTGTCACCGAGGTGACCGCCATGCCGAGCGCGAACATCACCATGGGGCGATACACCAACCGACCGATACGGCTGAAGGCGTTCGACTCCGGTTCGACCTGCGGCAGCGCACGATCCAGGAGGGCGAATGCTGTGAGCAGCGCCACAACACCAGCGCCGAACTTTGCCCATCCAGGAAAGCCGAGCGCGTTGATTGCGTTCATGATCGGCTCGTACATCCAATCGAGCACCGACATCAATGGCGTGTCCGCGTCCGCCTGGATCGTCTGCACGAAGCCCGACGTCAATGCCCAATAGCCGAGCGCCATCGCTGGCAGGTAGATCGCTGCCGTGGTCAGCAGCGCCAGCACGCCAATAGCAATGCTCGCAGCGCGCCGGTGCCCGCGCAAATAGTAGAAGAATCCGACCACGAGCACAATCAGGGATGCGCCCAGGCGCGATCCGGTGATCATGGTAAACGTTTGCAGCGCATCGAGTGTGCCTGCAGCAAAGAAGGCGATCGCAATCGCTGCAACCGGTGAGCCGCTGAGAAACATATACGCCAGCAACCAGCCGAAGCCAAGGGCGCTGACCGGGCTGGTAACGTTGAATAACGCAACCATGGCGCGTCCATAGTCACGTGCGCCTTCTTTGAGCAGATCGAGCGCAAGGATGAAGACCAGTAATCCGGCAACGGCACATACGATGCGCAGCAACCAGCCAGGGTGGAGCGACACACCAACCGCTGCGCGCTGTTCTGCCCTGACGCCGGTCATATCATCGTCGTTCATGACCCACCACGCCATATAGCGCCTTCATCGGTCATCACCAGCATTGCTGCACCTGTCAATTCGAGGTGGCTGAGGTGGGCAGCAACTGCTGCGACAAAAATGGCATACTGCGGCAATCCCGTGATGGTCAGTCCTAACGCACGTTGTACCCGGCGCGCGACAGTCAATGTATCACCCGGCTCGGTGAGCGCATCGCGTACCGCGTGCATTGCGCGTTCGATGGCAAGTCGATTGATCCGGATCGCCGCGTCCAGTTCGCTCTTCGGCGTCAATTCGCCATGACCCGGCAAAAAGAAACGTTCTTTTCGCATTGCCAGGCGCTCTAGCGATGCAAGTTGAGCAGCAACGTCGTGTGCATATGGGATTCCGTGCTTCGAGATCACCTCGGGACCGAAGAATCCATCGGCAGCGAAACAGACGCCATCAACGGCAACGCCGATCTGTCCGATGCTATGCCCCGGCAGCGCCACGATTTCCAGCGTCGTTCCGGCAATCTCGATTGCGTCGCCGTCGATGATATGCTGAACCGGCACGCCTTTTGCCATCAACCATTTGGTGCGCAGGGCGGATGGCGGGGTTGCTCCAAGCGACAGGTAGATCGGTTCGAAGAGCGGATGTTCGATCAGGGGCGCTTCCAGACGCGGGGCATAGACCGCGACATTGGGAAGGTTGCGCACCAGATACTCGTTGCCGCCGATATGGTCGGCGTGATGGTGCGTGCTGATGATCGCCCGCAACTGGCGCCGCGCTTCATCGAGTGCGCGCCGTACCAGACGACCGGTATCCCTGTCGAGACCGGTATCGATCACAATCGCACCGTCATCGTCGGTCAGAACAATGCCCAGATTATTAGCGCCCGGAATGTATGCGGTATGAGTCGTGATTGGCTGGAATAATGGCATGGAATCGTGCCCCTACAACGCCTGCAACGCTTCAACCTTCAACGCGCAACGTTCAACGCGCAACGTTCAACCCGCAACGTTCAACGCGCAACGTTCAACCCGCAACGTTCAACGCGTCAACGCTCAACCTTCACCCCTCCTCCCGCCGCTCGCTACGCCTCTTGAACTCCTCGATCATTTTTGCTGCTGATTCCTGTCCTCGTCGCATTTCGCCAGCGCGTGCGCCCATCAATAGCGATACCACCGCGTAGAATAACAACCCGACCGCCAGGATGCTCAGCACGATCTGGATGATGCCAAACCCGGCGCCGGTCGCCAGCGCCAGGTTGAGCGCCGCGAATGCGAGAAATGCCGTCGCCCCCAACGTATATGCGCGGCGTGTCATCGGTCGACCAACCGCTCCGCGTGCCTGGTATGCCAGAATTGCTGCGAAGATGAGCGCGACGATCAGGCGAATTGTCCACTCATTCATTCCTGCTGTTCTCCTCTGTGACGATGCTCCTTCCCAATCCTCGATGCTCGCTCTCCTCCTCACGACCGCATCTTCGCATTGATCTTCGTCTTCCATCATCTCCTTTCACGACCGCACTTTTGCGTGCAGACGCGCAAGTTCGTCCGCCACGATCGATTCATCCAGTTTCTGGAACAGAGGCGCCGGCGCCTGGATCGGCTGTCCTGGCGCAAGTACACTGGGAGTCCACAAGCCTGCCTCTGTTGTGTAATCACCGGTCAGGATCAGGCGCGGCGCGCCATCCGGCGCGTCGGTTTCTTCGACGTATGGCTGTGGTGCGATGGTTCCACTGTAGCCGAGCAGCTCGTGCAGGCGCTGACTGCTGAACGGCAAAAATGGACAGAAGAGCGTTTTCAGCGTATCGACCGTGCGCAGCGCCACGAACAACACGGTTGCCGCGCGCTCCTGATCGCTCTTAACGAGTTTCCACGGTTCCTGATCACTGAGATACTGATTGGCTGTTTGCGCCAGCGCCATGGCCTCCTGCAATGCAGCGCGCAATTTTACCCCTTCGAGCAGTGTCGTCACCTGCTCGAACGCCTGCTGCGTCGCAGCGATCAACTGACGGTCGGCGTCGGTCAAGGCGCCGGGTTGCGGCACCGCGCCAAAATTGCGGTGCGTCAGGCTGATCACACGGTTCGCCAGGTTCCCCCACGTCGCCACAAGTTCGCTGTTGACCCGCTGAACGAAATCCGCCCAACTCCAGTTGCTATCGCGCGTTTCCGGTCCGTTGGCGATCAGGTAGTAACGAATGGCATCCGGCTGGTAGCGATCCTCGATCTCAGGCGCCCAGAGCGCCCAGTTCCGACTGGTGCTCATTTTGTCACCTTCGAGATTGAGGAATTCGTTGGCGGGCACATCGTAGGGGAGCGCCAGGTCGCCATAGCCGATCAGTATCGCGGGCCAGATGATCGTGTGGAACGGAATATTGTCCTTGCCGATGAAATAGTACGACCGCGCTGGCGACGAACCATCGGGACGGCACACCCACCACTCTTTCCATGCATCCGGCACGCCGCTGCGCTGCGCCCATTCGATTGACGCCGAGTAATAGCCGATGACCGCATCGAACCAGACGTAAATGCGTTTATCCTTGAACGTCGGGTCATCAACAGGCACCGGCACGCCCCACTCCAGGTCGCGGGTGATGGCGCGCCCGCGCAACCCCTCGCGCAGCCAGTTCTGGGTAAACAGGAGCGTATTCGGGCGCCAGTAACTCCGGTCAACGCTGTCGAGCCAGGCGCGTAACTGCGGTTCAAGTTGCGCCAGGTCGAGGAAGAAATGCTCGGTCTCGCGAAAGGTGACCGGTGCGCCATCGAGCACCGAACGCGGCGCAATCAGGTCTTGCGGATCGTGCAGATGCCCGCAACCGTCGCACTGATCGCCGCGCGCGCGCGGATACCCACAGTTCGGGCATGTTCCTTCAACGAAGCGATCCGGCAGGAAGCGTCCCAGCGTCTCGGAGTACGAGCCGACCATTGTTTCCTTGTAGAGATAGCCGCGTTCCAGCAAGCGCAGGAAGATATCGGTCGTCACCCGGTAGTGATTGTCGGTATATGTCTGCGTGAACAGATCAAATGAAATGCCAAGCGTCTGAAACGTTTTGAGAAACGTCGGATGGTACCGTCGGATGACATCCTGCGGCGCAATACCTTCACGCTCGGCGGCGATGGTGATTGGCGTCCCGTGGCAGTCGGAACCGGAGACCATCAGCACCCGGTTGCCGCGCAAGCGCTGGTAGCGCGCAAAAACATCGGCGGGCAGATACGCGCCCGCAATATGACCGACATGGAACGGACCGTTTGCGTAGGGCCAGGCAACTGCGACCAGAATGTTGTCGGGCATAGAGAACCTCTGACTTTCTATGCTCTGTGCAAGGATAGGCGAAATTCGGCGATTATGCAACCCTCAATAGAAAAGCCGTGGGCGCTTATGCTACCCACGGCCTGGATGTCGCGCATTGTGGTGCTGTTACCCTGGCGACATGCAGACCGCAGGCGACATCATCCCCATCACGCGCATTGCGCGGGGAAGACGGTCATCAGGCATGTCACGCAGTGGATGCATGTGTTTTGAGGGGTTCCAACCGGCGAATACGTATCAGGAGTATAGCACGTCTGCAAGAGGAGAGTCAATCGGTGTAGTGATAGCGCGCTTGAAGGACATCGATCCGGTCGTCACTGACGACATACGCCAGACGGCGCCTCGCCGCCGTGACGCTGAATGATAACAATATCACGATTATTGACCACATCATCGAGCAGCGCTGCCAGTCGGGCGCGCGCCTGCGTGTAGGTCGTCTGGACGGGCATATCAGCCTCCTGAACTCAATGTTGTACAGAAGTGCGGTACAGCACGCCCTGCTCATTGTCAACACGAACAAACGCTTAACAATCTCTTGATGACAAACACGGTGCGACATGGTAGCATTAATTGTGGCTGATAGCACTGCAACATCGCCTATGCCTTTTGTCAGATATCTTGAGCGCCTCGCAACCACGCTTCCATACGGTGCGACCGTCTATGTCTTCAGTCCAGACGGGATCGTCTATACAGTAAGCCGGGACTGTATCCGTCGACTCGATCCAACGCGGCGCGCTGAAGACTGTGCCGATATGCTGCGTTTTATCGACACCGGGCAGTATACGCGCTACCTGATCGGTTCTGCCGCCACCTCGGACGACAATCCGGCGAATGCCACCTTCAAACTCGGATTTGTTCACCCGCACAGCGCCTTTACCCCCCATGCACACGGCGCGGAGCACTTTGTGCTGAGCATGGGGTATGCGTCGTGCGGGTTGTACGACTATGACCAGGAGGCAGTCGCTCACGTGCGATTGATCCCCGGCTCACTGCTCCATATTCCGGCAATGATGCCCCATTCGTTCAACAATCGCGCCGGTGCGCCGCTGCCGCTGGTCATCGCCAATACCGGCATGGGGATCGATCACGAGGAGTATGCAATTACCGCAGCAATGGCAGAAGAGCGCGCCCGTCGCGGCGATGAGGCGGCGGAGCGCCTGGTTGCCGCGCTGCGGAAACTGGAAGCAGAGATGGCATCTGAACGTGTGCATGCAGATGTGTCGTTGCGTGAGCGTCTGGCAGGGTTCCTGCGTCGGCTTGCTGGCGTGCTGGAGGGAGGCGCCTGAATGAAATGTCCGCATTGCCTCGCTGATTTGAAATACCGTGATCGGCGCGATGGGAAGTGCGCAAAGTGCCGCCGTCCATTCGCGCTGGAACCGCGTGGCGATGTGCTGGGAATGAGCGACCTGCGCCTGCGCGGGCTTGCCGAACGTCTGAGTAATCAGGGAAAGTGCTGGTATACGGCGGCGCAACTTGGGCGCGCTGCGATTCGAAACAAGATAAAACAAGAAAAGGAAAAACGAGTTTCTGAGAGAAAACTTATAGTATTCGTGTGGGTAAGCGCAGGGGTTGCGTTTATATTATTCTTCTTTGTTGTAGAATTTCATATCTTTTCTTTCGTGATTTTGATACTTGCAATTTGTTTTGGAATATTGGAGTATCTCCGGTCCCGGCAAACGCCGCTGGAAGAATTTCAGAAGGTGCTTGAAGGTTTCGAGGAGCAATTCGTTGCTCCCTGGGAACGCATCCACGGCGTGTTGCCCGGCAGGGTGACCGCTCAGGAGGCGACGGCGTTGCGCCGGTTTCAACTGCCGCCATCGCAGGTGCGCGCCGTGCTGGCGTCGCCGGTCGCCGATGTGCTCGACTGCCTGCGGGCGAATGGGTTGCCGCAGCGCCTCGGTCTGGCGCTGATCAACCCCGACCAGCCCGCTGGCGCCGATGAGGCGATCATTGCCCTGCTGCGCAGCCGTCCGCGATTGCCGCTGCTGCTGGTTCACGACGCCAGCGTGTCCGGATGTCTGCTGCCAGCGCTGCTGCCCGCCCGGTGGGGTCTCGCGCCGAACCACCGGATCGTCGATCTGGGGCTGCGTCCCCGCCACGTGCAGCAGTTGCGCCTGCCGTGGAAGCGTGAGGCAACGCCGCGCGAACTGCTCGATCTGCTCGAACGCCGCGCGCAGATGCCGAACGGTCTGGCGCTGACGCCGGAAGAGCGCGAATGGTTGCGCAGGGGGTATGTGACGTCGGCCCTGTTTATCCCTCCCGCGCGCCTGGTGACGATTGTGACGCAGGCAGTGGAACGCCTGGCGCCCGCGCGCATTGTCGATCCCGAAGCGCAGGCGCAGGCGCAGGCGCGCGCCGTCGGTTTTATGACCTGGCCCTCGTAGCAGTGGAGCAGTGCATGAACGGATTGTTTCTGAAACGGACGTCATCAATGGCAAGCCTCGTTGCCGTACTCGATCAGAGTGTGACGCGGATCGGCATCAGCGGGGTGCGCTACACGCGACGGCAACTCTACTATGAGTTCTGTCGCACGTTGCTGCCGTTCGCGTGGGTGGTTGCTTCGTGGTCGAGCGTGGCGGCAGTGGGCAGCGCTTCGGTGCTTGCAGCGTGGCGCCGTTCACGCCCGCTCTGGTCCGGCATCATGGGCGCGGGCGCCCGGATCGCCGTTCCGTCCCTTGTGCGCCGATTGCCATTTACGCTCACGCCGCCGGTGACCGATGCGTTGTTCGATGAAGTGTTGACGACATACCGCACCCGCTACGGCGAACCGCCGGGTTTGCTTCCCGATGATCCGGCGCCCTGGCGTGCAATCGATGGACGTGAACCCGACCTCTACGACTATGGGCTGGCATATGCGCTCGTCTGTCAGGATGCCTCGATTGCGCGAATGTTGCGCGCGAACTTCCTGCACATGGAGATGTCATGCGCCATTCTCGCGCTGAAAGACGCGACGCCTCTGCCCGATGCGCTCGTTGCAATGCTCATACGCGCATCCTCACCACGGGTGCTACTGGTGCACGACGCGAGCCTGGCAGGTCTGCGGTGGATCACTCACGCTGCCGAACTGCTCGATGTACCGCGCGGTTTCCGGATAAGGGCGTTGGGTCTGCGTCCCAGGCACGCGCTGCGGCGCCATCTGTTCGCGCTGCGTCACGCTGCGGACACCGGCGAACTGCCCGCGTCGCTGAACCTGATCGAACGTCTCTGGTTGCGCGCCGGGTATCAGGCGGAACTCGCCGCCCTGCCCCCGGTTGCGTTGCTGCGCGCGCTACGGCGCGCCACTCGCCCGACGCCGCGCCGCGACTCCTGGTGGTCTGGTTTCCGTCGGTGGCGTACATCCGGCTATATGAGTTGGGCTGCGTAACCTGGAGGTGGCTGTGAAATCGAATCCTCGGGTATTGACGTATCAGGACGAAGTGCTCGCCGATGGCAGTTTGCGCCGTTCCTTCAGCGATGGTCGCTACGAATGGCGGCGTCGTCTGCCGGATGGACGGGTCGAGTGGCAGGATAGTCAGGGGTATGCGGGGGTGGACGAGTTGCTTGGCGATGGGATCATCAAGCGCACATTCAATAATGGACAGGTGATCTATGCTCGTGAACAGGGGTATGGGCGCACACTCTGGCATGGTGGAAGGGTGTTGACGGTGAACCAGACGTCGTTTAGTGGTCGGGTGGGTATGATCCTGGCATCTATGGGCGCCGGGTTTCTGCTTGGCGCACTCGTGCCGCCGCCGGAGTTTCTGTCGCCTGAGGAAGAAGAAATGTTGCGCCAGAAAGCGCTGCAACAACAGCAGACCGGTTATGGGAGTGATGGTGGCATCGGCAGTGGCAGTGTCGATCCTGATTGGGATAGCGGTTATAGCGACGATAGTGCAATACAGTATGAACCTGTCGAACAGGGATCGGAATTTGACGGCGGCGATATGGGCGATCTTGATGTCGGAGATTTCGGATGATTGAGACGACAATTTCGGTTAGCAGTTGTCTTTCCTCCTGGATTGTGCCCGACGGACATCGGTCAGAAACGTACCAGGTCGATGGTCTGGTTGCGGCTGGCTCAGTGCGGTTGTTCAACCGCCCCTCCCTGATCGATGCGCTGCGGCGCGATGGCGTCTCATTGCCGGACGATTGCGCCGATGGGATGATCCTGTTGCGCCTGTACACGCAGTATGGTTCGCGTGGCTTTGCGCTTGCCAATGGTATGTTTGCGCTCGCCATCCTCGACGGCGAAGACCTGATCCTGGTGCGCGATCACGCTGGAGCGCGCACGCTGTTCTATACCCGCTTCGAGGAACGATGGGTCGCTTCTGCGTCACTGCGCGCATTGCGTTCCCTGATCGGTCAGCATGCGCGCCTGAACCTGAATGCCGTCCGTTCGTTCCTGACGTTTGCCTATCTGCCGGGTGACGAAACGCTGATCGATGGCGTGTACGAGATGCGTCCAGGGCGTTGTCTCCGCCTGTGCGCCGATGGTGCGCGCCGTGAGGACGTCTTCTGGGAGCCGCGCGAATATGAATGGTGCGAAGCTGACCCGCCAGAAGTATATGCACAGCGGTTGCGCAATCTGCTCGAACAGGCGGTTGCTGCACGCCTGCCGGTCAACCAGGAGGTGGGGGTCTTCCTCTCCGGCGGCATCGATAGCAGCCTGGTCACTGCGCTGGCAGCACGATTGCACGACCGACCGGTACGCACGTATGCGATCAATTTTGGCGATGAATACCCCAACGAACTGGCGTACTCCGGTCTGGTCGCTGCACACTGCCGTACAACGCATACTGTGCTCACATTCGATGGAAAGACTGTCGCCGACCATCTGGCGGAAACCGTTGCCCTGCTCGACTGTCCGGTCGGCGACCCGCTCACCACGCCCAACCTGCTTCTGGCGCGCGCCGCAGCGCGTGATGGTCTGGCGGTGATCCTGAACGGCGAAGGCGGCGACCCGGTGTTTGGCGGTCCCAAGAACCTGCCGATGCTGATGTTCGAGTTCCACCGCGACGATCCAGACCCGGCGGCGCGTGCACGCGCCTATTTGCGCTCGTATCAGAAGTGCTACGACGAACTGGATCGGTTGCTCACCCCCGATGTGCTGGAAGCGTTGCGTGATGCGCCATCGCTGGAGCGCCACGTGCAACCGTACCTCGAGTCGCCGCGCATGACCTCGTTCCTGAACCGTCTGCTGTACACCAACCTGCGCACGAAAGGCGCGCACCACATTCTGCCGAAAGTCGAGCGCCTGACCGCAGCCAGTGGTGTCGAAGGGCGTTCGCCGCTGTTTGACCCGCACCTGATCGATGCTGCATTTGCGACACCGCCTGCTTTGAAACTCCACGGTTTGCAGGAAAAATGGATCCTGAAGCTCGCAGTGCGCGATCTTCTTCCGGAGACCATTCTGAACCGTCCCAAGAGTGGTATGTTGATGCCGGTGCAGTACTGGCTGCACGGTCCGTTGCGCGAGATGGCGAACGACCTGTTGCTGGGATCGCAGGCGCGGGCGCGGGGTCTGTTCCGCGAACAGACGGTGCGTGTCTGGATGCAGGGCAGGGGTCTGATCTGGCGGCGTCACGGTCAATTCATCTGGTTGCTGCTCACGCTGGAACTGTGGTTGCGCGCATATCGATTGTAGCAGGATCGTGGAACTTCTCCGGCATCCCGATAGCGTTGCGGGTGACCTGTTCGAAGCCTTCACCGCCCATGGTTTGATCTACGGCACGGGGGAGGCATATCCGTCGTTGATCACACCTTCGTCGTGCGTGCTCGACAGCGCTGAAACTGCGGCAATAACCGCTGATCTTGCGCTGATCTGGGGCTTCTACCGCACCTGGAACGATCTGTATCGCGCGTCGCTGGCGGGTGAAGAGCCGCGCTGGATTGCCGATCTGTGCGAATATGGACTTCGCCCCGAAGAAGTTCAGGCGCAGCGTATCACGCTTGCCGCCGGTCTCGAACCGCGTTTCTGTCGGGTGGACTACATCGCAATCGGTGCAACGCGGGCGATTGCCGAAGTGCAGTGGAAATCGGGCGGGGTGGGTCTCTTCTTCGGGATTCATGATGTCTGCGCCGGTGTCGCGTCGGCAACCGCTGCGCGCGCTGGCGATCTGGTGCAGGGGTTACGCGCGCTGATCCTGCGCTGCGGCAACGGTGAACCGATTGCCGTCAATGCCGTTCGTTCGGTCTGGCTACGCGGTGAGCACTACCTGCGACGCGTCTGCGATCACCAGGGCATGCGCTATATCGTCTTCGACCGACGCGAAGGGATGCAGCGGATTGTCGAGCGGAGCGGCAATGTGATGGTGACCGACGGTGGGAAACTGCTGCGGATCGATTTCCTGTACGCTCAGGAATTGTTGCCGGCGATCACGCCGCCGATGATTGTGCGCCTGGCGCGCGCCGCTGCTGATGGCAGGCTCTGGATCGAGACGCCGATCAACTATGTGTACCGGCAGAAGTGGGGGATGGCGCTGCCATTTATGCCCGCCTATGCGCACCTGTTTGACGCGCGGCTACGCGCATTGTTTGGTGCAGTCGTCCTGTTGCATCCCGGAACAATCGATCTCTCTCCGCTCGCCGATGGCGTACCTGAAGGGATCGCGCGTCAGTTATGTTCGATCCGCACCCTGGACGACCTTGCCCATCTGTCGACCGCCGCGCGGCGCATGCTGGTGTTGAAGTGCGGCGCGGGCATTGGGGCATACTACAGCCAGGGACGTGGCGTGCTGCGTCTCAACGGTTCGCGCAGCGCAGCCCAAAAAACGCTGGCATTTGTGAAAGAACGGCTGGCGCAGGGGGAGCCGTGGATGATCCAGCGCTATGTTGATGTGACCTATCCGCTGGACGTATGCCCGCCATGGGCGCCGCACGCATTGCAGCCTATCGACGCTCACGCCCGTTTTATGGTCTACGCGACCGTCGATCCAGCCGGATCGCCACAGATGATCGGCGGGTTGGGCAACTTCAGCAGCGATTGGAAGGTCAGCGGCAGATCGGCGCGTATTGACGAACACGGGCGCATCGTGGGCGCAGCGTTCAATGATATGCGGTGGGTTGGGGCGTAGGGGATAAGAATCCTTTTCGCGCTCAACGCCCAACGTCCAACGTCCAACGTCCAACGTTCAACCTTCAACCTTCAACCTTCAACGTTCAACGCTTCAACGCTTCAACGTTCAACGTTCAACCTTCAACCTTCAACCTTTCCTGACGCCACGCTTCATACTCGCGGCGACCTTCGTCGCTCAGCGGATAGTAGACCTGGGGTGAGCCGCCCTGCGCCAGTTTCATGCGACTGAAATCTTCCCACTCCGCGTGATGACGCGCTACCCGCACCACTTCGCTCGCCAGTTGTTGCGGCACAACCACCGCCCCATCGTCGTCGGCAATAATAATGTCACCCGGCAGCGTCAGCGCCCGTCCGCATGCCACCGGTACATTGAAGCCCCATGGCATCAGACCCCCCTGCGTGGCGTAGTTCGGTGTGAACCCGACCGACCACAACGGCACATCGAGTTCCCGAATGCGCGCCCAATCGCGCACGCACCCGTCGACAACCATGCCTGCACCGCCGCGCCCTTTGAAGTACGTCGTCAACATCTCACCCACGCAACCGGTGGACAGATCGCCGAACGCCTGCACAACCAGCACATCACCCGGCTCAATCGTCTCAAAGACCTGCCATAGCGCACTGCTCTTCTCGGCATGTTCCGCGCCCATGCCCGAAGGAATATCCTCGCGCTGCGGCATGAACTGGAGTGTCACCGCCGGACCGACGACCCTGCGACCGGGAGTGCGCGGCAGCGGACCATGGATGAACGCGGAGCGGATCCCCATGGCATAGAGCGTTGCGCATGCCGCCGCGCTGCTCACATCGCGCAACTGCTCGATCAGCGCCCGCTCAGGGCGCACAATACGCCCCTGAACCGGCAGGGTGATGTCGGCGGGGGGCAGTCGATCAACGCTGACAATCTCGTTGGGAATCATTCCATCCTCCTGGCGCGTCAGCAACCTGCGCATGATTGCGCCATTATACCGCCATCTCCATTTCTGCGTCGTACACATGCCAGACGATGCGGCAGGCGACGGCGAACCCGCACGACTCAAACAGGCGCTGCGCCGGGGTATTCCAGCTCCCAACGCTGAGCAGCGCCTGCGCGATCCCGATCGCACGCATGGTTCGCAACGCCAGCAGCAACAGCGCTCGCCCCAGACTCCGGCGACGAGACGATACGTGGGATGCACGCCGATCAGGTCAATCCAGACAGCGCTAAGTCCAGATCGCGCATGTTCCTCTGCGCAGACCGAACAGCGACAGAATGCTGCCAGCAAACCATCAGGCGCAACAGCCACCAGATCAAGACGTGGATCGTATGCCTGACTGCACATCCATGTCACCCGTTCTGCCACCGTTTCGGATGCGGTTGCAAATGCGGCATGATGATCGACCAGCGCGGGCGCTTCGGACTCACCGGCTACGGCGCGTAGCGTAAAGTCCGGAGGTGCAGATACGTCAGCAATTGGCAGATGCAACTGCCGCTGCATCCGGATCATGTGTACGTCTTCGATGCGCAGACGCGCGTGCCAGCAATGCTATACAGTGATGGTCGTCATCACGCACAGGAACGCAGAGAACGGCACGTTCGCCACACTGTTCTGCAGTAGCGCGCGCCTGTTCAGTCGCCCAGGCAAGCGCGCGCATCACAAGCATTTCGTCGTCAGC
>AFSR01002862.1_pt1 | contig 16587 bp, 18 predicted proteins | sample 296848 | NCBI WGS metagenome assembly AFSR01 (sample SAMN02954305, study PRJNA68063) | hot springs metagenome | biome: terrestrial; feature: Mushroom and Octopus hot springs; material: microbial mat core samples; isolation source: Yellowstone National Park Mushroom and Octopus hot springs ...
CCGTCGCTGAGGGGCTGTACGCTCTGCAGGGCGCGCTCCAGCTCGGCGCGTGTCGCGTCGGGCAGGCGGCGCCAGCCGAGGCTCAGTTCGCGCAGGGCAAGCCCCAGCGCGTACAGCGTCTCCGTATCGCCCTCCAACGAGAGCAACCGCTCCCGCACCCATCGGCGCGTCTCCGCAAGCAGACTCTCCATACCAGCGAAAGTGTACCTGATTACCCCCGAATGCACTTGAGTTGCTCTTGCATCCGCTCGGCGAGTTGGCGCGCTTGTGTATCATATGCCGCCTTGTCCTGCCAGGTGTCGCGCGGGTGCAGCAGGTCGTTCGGCACATCAGGCACGGCGTCGGGCACTTCCAGTCCGAAGATGGGGTCGGTGTGATACGAGACGCCCTCCAACGCGCCGTTCAACGCAGCGCGAATCATCGCCCGCGTGTAGCGGATGGGGATGCGATGCCCGACGCCATACGCGCCGCCTGTCCAGCCCGTGTTGACCAGCCACGCCTGCGCCCGATGCTGCTGCAACTTCTCGGCGAGCATTTTGCCGTAGCGCGTCGGGTGCATCGGCAGAAACGGCGCGCCGAAACACGCGCTGAAGGTCGTCTGCGGGGTCGTAATCCCGCGCTCGGTGCCTGCCACCTTCGCCGTGTAGCCCAGTAAAAACATGTCCATCGCCTGCTCGACGCTCAGGCGGCTGATGGGAGGCAGCACGCCGAACGCATCCGCCGCGAGGAAGAAGATATGGCTCGGATGCCCCCCGATGCTGGGCAGCACCGCGCCGTCGATATAGTCCACAGGGTACGCCGCGCGCGTGTTCTCGGTAATCGAGGCGTCCGTGTAGTCAGGCTCGCGCGTGTCGGGATGCACCACCACATTCTCCACCACGCTGCCGAAGCGGATGGCGTTCCAGATTTGCGGCTCATGCTCGCGCGAGAGGTTGATGCACTTGGCGTAGCAGCCGCCCTCGAAGTTGAACACGCCCGTGTCCGTCCAGCCGTGTTCGTCGTCGCCGATCAGGCGGCGTTCGGGGTCGGCAGACAGCGAGGTCTTGCCCGTGCCGCTCAGCCCGAAAAACAGCGCGACATCGCCCGCCGCGCCCACATTCGCCGAGCAGTGCATCGGAAACACCCCCTGCAACGGCAAGATAAAGTTCATCACCGTGAAGATGGACTTTTTGATTTCACCCGCATAGCCCGTGCCTGCAATCAGCACGATGCGCCGCGCGAAGTCCAGCGCGACGACCACCTCGCTGCGCGTGCCGTCGATCGCGGGGTCGGTCTTGAAGTTCGGCGCGTGCAGCACCAGAAAGTTCGGGCGGAAGTCCGCCAGCTCCTCGCGCGGCGGGCGGATAAACAGCTGCTTCGCGAACAGGTTGTGCCACGCCATCTCGGTGATCACGCGCACCTTGAGCCGATAGCGCGGGTCTGCCCCCGCGTAGCAGTCCTGCACATAGAGCGGGCGGTTCGCAAGGTACGCCGTGACGCGCAGCAGCAGCCGCTCGAACACCTCGGGCGCCATCGGCTGGTTGACCGCGCCCCAGTCGATTTCCGACTCAAACTCAGGGCGGCGCACCACGAACTTGTCTTTCGGGGAGCGTCCCGTGTAGTGCCCTGTGGCGGCGACCAGCGCGCCGTTGGACGCCAACAGCGCCTCACCGTTCCGTATCGCATGCTCGACAAGGCTCGCTACAGAAAGGTTGTGATACAGGGGGGCGGCGTGTCCTAAAAGTATGTCTATCTCCGTATTGTTCGCTTCGGTCGTCCAGTCGGTGTGCATAGACATCGTTCTGTTCCTCCAGAGTTTCGGCTCAGCTGTGAGCGTCCCGCAGGCGGCGCGGGAACGCCATAAGGATACCCGACGACGGCAGGTACAATTGCCCCGCCTATGAAAACCCTGCGTTTATCGGAGTCCGCCGAGCCAAACCTATTATCGGAAGAGAATGTTGCTCGCACAGTGTGGCGGTTGGCGCTGCCGACGATGGCGGCGTCGGTGGTGCAGTCGGCGAACAGTTTTCTGGATCGCATCTTTGTGGGGCGTTTGGGCGCGGAGGCGTTGGCGGGCGTGGGCGTCGGCAGCCAGTTGCTGTTTCTGACGATGGCGCTGGCGATGGCGGTCTCTACAGGCGCGACGGCGATTGTGGCGCGGATGGTCGGTGCGAACGACACGCACAGCCTGCGTCAAGCCGCGCGTCAAGCGTTGGGGATTGCCTGCGTGCTGGGCGTCGCGTTCACCCTGCTGGGCTACCTGCTGCTGCCGCAGATTATCCGCTGGTACGGGCTGGAGGCGGGGGCGGACACACAAGCGCGCCAGTTCCTGACGCTCGCGCTGCTGGGCGCGCCTGCCAGCTTCCTGATGATGGGGCTGAGCGGCACCTTTCGCGGCTTGGGCGACACCCGCTCGCCAATGTACGCCAGCATCGTGGCGACGGTGGTGCATATCGTCGGCGACTACCTGCTGATTTTCGGCAAGTTGGGGCTGCCCGCGCTGGGCATTCGTGGCGCGGGGATCGCGATGGCGCTCTCGCTGTGGGCGGGCGCGGGGATGCTCTGGGCGCAGCTGTGGTTCAGCCGACGGCGCGCGTTAGCGTATCCTGCGCTGCCCGTGTGGGCGTGGTGGAAGCGCATCCTGCGGATTGGGCTGCCCGCCTCCGCACGCACTTTTATCTACACCACCAGCTCGGTGATGTTCACAGGCGTCTTGGCGGCGACGGCGGCGGGCACAGCGGCGGTCGCCGCGCTGCCGATTGGCTTGACCGCCGAGTCGATTGCGTTTATGCCGGGCTTCGCGTTCGCGATTGCGGCGTCCGCGCTGGTGGGGCAAGCGCTCGGCGCGAAAAACGAACGCCTGGCGGAGCGCTTCGGCTGGGCGGCGGCGTGGCAGTCGTGCGCCGTGATGACCACGATGGCGGTCGTGTTCTACCTGTTCGCGGAGCAGTTCGCGGGGCTGTTCACAACCGACCCGCAGGTGAAGGCGTTGGCGGTGGCTTATTTGCGCATCAACGCGCTGACCGAGCCGCTATTGGCGTTTGGGATGACGCTGGCGGGCGCGTTGCAGGGGGCGGGCGACTCGCTCAAGGCGATGGCAGCGACTTTCGTCACGCAGTGGGTGGTGCGCGTGCCGTTGGCGTACCTGCTGGCGTATGGGCTGGGCTGGGACGCGCACGGCGCGTGGTGGGCGATGGCGCTCAGCTCGGGCTTCAGCGGGCTGCTGATGATTGCCCTGTTCCGCCACGGCGGCTGGAAACGGGTGAAGGTATAATCCACCCGCATGCAAACGCTGCAGATTGAAGGGCAAATTGCGTACTTTGGCACTTCAGAGGACATGAGCGTCATTCCTGACGCTTGTGTGGATTTCATCATCACCAGTCCGCCGTACTGGAACCTCAAAGACTACGGCGACGATTCGCAAATCGGGCACGAGCCTTACGAAAAGTATCTTGAACGCCTCGATGCCGTTTGGCGCGAGTGCTATCGCGTCGCAAAGCCCGACACGATAATGGTTGTGAACATCAACTCGCGTCGCGCCAACAAACGCTTCTACCCGATTGCGTTTGACATTTATAGAACCATCTCACTCTGGCAGTTATGGGATGTGATGATATGGTACATCCCAAACGCTTTACCGCAGCCCAATCACTACATGAACCGTCTCTTTGACAACAAGTTCGAGTACCTCCTCGTTTTCCTGAAGGGCAACCCTGACCGCTACAAGTTTCACAAGCCGCGCGTGCCTCAGAAGTACGCTGGCGTCGACCCACGCGACTATAAACTTAACGAGCAGGGGCGTTGTCTTGGGAATGTGATTCGGATACCTGCCTATCGCCCACCAAACATCAAGCAGCAGAATTATCATGTGGCGGCGTATCCCGAAGAGCTGGTCGCGCTTATGCTGGCAACCTACACAGACGAGGGCGACTTGGTGCTAGATCCCTTCCTCGGCAGCGGCACGACCTTGAAAGTGGCTCGCGTCATGAATCGACGCGGAATCGGTTTCGAGGTGAATACACGCTACGCCGAACTAATTCGCGAGCGTATCTGCGAGCCTTGGAAGGCTCCCGACTGGAGCGACTTGGACATCCTGCACGCATCGACAATGGTTCCTGGCATGCTAAAGCCCCGAAAAGCGCATTTTCAAACCGCCCGCCTTGCCCAACTGTCGCTGATTAGCGATCCCCAGCCGCCGACGCTGTTCTCGCTTGAGGAGCAGGAGGCTCCTTGAAGGCAACCCTCGTGAAACCTGCTTCCACTCCACTGGGAAGGCTCGTGCGAATCTCGTAAGCCCCCTGATGCCGAGAGAGAAACTCGGCGAAGTTTTCAAGCTCTGGGTGATTCCGAACGAGCAACACTCGGTTCATCCCATGCGCAACCACAATCGCGAATTTCCAAAGAGTTTTGAACTGGACGAATTCATCCGCTGTTTCCAGAACGGTGTTGAGTCCTTCTGCATTAGACCTGAACCCGACTCCGTCCACGAAGGCAACCAAAAACGGCGGCGGCGCATTCGGGCAGTTTTGGTGGATGGCTTCCATAGCCTTTTTCACCTCATCGCTTTTGGATTGACCGAACATGCCTATATTTGCCGACTGAATCATCGATTGGACGAGGACTTTCGGGGCTTTTGAGTTGGGAACAACCAAGTCGAACGACACACCCCAAATCTTGACATCAGGCGAGAGGGGCTGTTTCAACTTCTCTTTGGGTTCGAAGGGTACGCCCAGCGCGTGCAACAACTCGGCAAGCCGTTGTTCGCCCATATGCCCCTGACGCTTCGCCCGCTCTTGACGAATGTAGCCTGGATAGGTCGCCTGACTCAACGCCTCTAAAACACCCCTCAAAGTGTCGGCGTCGCTCTCTATCCCTGAACGGTAAAGGGGTTCAAACACCCTTTTCAGCCGCCTCACAAGGTAGCGAACTCCCGAATCGAACTTATGAAGCTGCTTGTAGCTTCTTGGAGCAGCGACCTCTCCAAGACTCGCTTTTAGGTCGCTGATGATTTTGTTGCGTGTCAAGCCGCTAATCTGAAGCAGTAATGCTGTTAGATCCGCGCCGTTGTTTACGAGCAGTTCCTTGAGGCTTGGGGTAGCAATTTCCACATCTGCTTGGCAATACTGGTAGACCTGTTGGAGCCACTGTAATTCCTCATCGGTCAGCGGGGCGCGCGCTTCGTAGCCAATCACAAAGGGATCGGCGGTATGATCCCACACATAGCGGAAAAACTCCTCGCGTCTTTGATCCAGTTTACTCATCTTGTAGGGACTCGGCAATCCGAATTAGCTCGCTGAGGGGTATCTGTAGCGCGTCTGCAATCCGCTGCGCGCTCAGTAGCGTGGCGTTCCGCCGACCGCACTCGATATCGCCGATGTAAGTACGATGAAGCCCTGCGCGGAAGCCAAGCTCCTCTTGCGAAATTCCTCGCTCGCAGCGAACTCGACGAACGGCTAAGCCAAAACGCTTGGTGATTCGATGCGCCGTCTGCACAAAGAGGTATTATTCACGAGGTGAGCGACGCTTGTCTACAGACTATAAGTGGCGTTCCGTAGAATAAGAGGGCGATAGCGTGAGTCTTCAGGGGGATACCATGACCAAAGACACCATCCTATTCTGGGTTGCAGTGTTCTTTGCAGTAGCGAGCGTGAATACACTCATTACGGTCGTCACGCGCGGGCGGTGGCAGCCTTTCAGGTCGTGGGTGTGGCACAAGCTGACGCAGATGGAAGGCGAGGCATTCGCCCGCAATACCTTCCTGCTTGTCTCGCTGGTTCAGGGCGCGCTGGCGGCGCTGCTCATGTGGGTGCGCAGCCGTCTGTAGAGCGCACCGCCGTGCACCCCTACACTTAGGGCGCGGTTTGCCCCTTCTCGCTTGGCAGCCCGTGTGCGCTCCACTCGACCCACGAGCCGTCGTAGACCTGCGCCTCAATGCCCAGCAGGGCGCGCAGAGTGAACCACACTTGGCTCGCCTCGCGCCCTGAGTTGCAGTAGACCACCAGCGGGCGCGCGGGGTCAATCCCTAACTGCCGCACCGTGTCGCGAATTTCGTCGGGGCTGCGCCAGACGCTGTAGCCGCCTTCGCTGCGTAGCAGGTCGCGCAAAAACAGGTTCTGCGCCGTCGGGATGTGCCCGGCTTGATACTGCTGCGGCGCACGCGCGTCCAGTACCTGCACGGGTTCGGGCGAGTCAAGGTACTTCTGCAGCCACTCCAGCGTGCGGAACAGCTCTGGGTTCGGCTGCGCCGTGCGCAGTTTGCGGCTCGAAGCGCGGGATGGCGCGGCTCAGCGGGCGGTTCTCTGCCTTCCACTTCTCGAAGCCGCCGTCCAGCACCGCCACGCGCGTGTGCCCAATCGCCAGCAGCGCGAGCGCGGTGTAGGTCGCCGCTGAGAAGGCGTCCTCCGCACTGGAGTAGACGACCACCTCGTTCTCCGCACCGATACCCATCGCGCCGAAGATTTCCGCGAGGCGTTCGGGCGGCAGCATCTGTCCGGGGATGCCGCCGCGCGTGAGGCGCAGCGTCTCGGTACTGAGGAACAGCGCGTTCGGCAGGTGTTCCTGCAGGTAGGTCGCCAGCGCGCCGCGTGCGTCGATAATCCGCAGGTTCGGGTCGTTCAGCCGCTGCGCCAGTTGCGCCGTGCTGATGAGTTGGGGCGCGTCGGTGCGCGACTGGGCGCATCCGAAGGTTAGCGTTAGCCATGCCAAGCCCAACAGCCCAATCCAGCGTCGCATAGTCATAGGATACCTTGCCTTCACTGTTCTGCCGCGTCCGCATCAAGTTCACGCAGCAGGGCGACATCCTCCTGCGTGAGGCACGCTTTGGCGAACAGGTCGGGGCGCAATGTGCGGGTCAGGCGCAGTTGTTGCAGGCGTCGCCAGCGGGCAATCGCGCCGTGATTGCCCGACAGCAGCACGCTCGGCACGCGCAGCCCGCGAAACATCTTCGGGGCGCGTGTACTGCGGGTAGCCCAGCAGCCCGTCGGCATACGAGTCCTGCCCCAGCGATTCGGGCGAGTGAATTGCGCCAGGCAGCAGGCGCACGACGGAGTCGATGATGATCAGCGCGGGCAGCTCGCCGCCTGTCAGCACATAGTCGCCGATGCTAATCACATCAGTCGCCAGATGCTCGCGCACGCGGGCGTCCACCCCTTCGTAGTGCCCGCAGATGAGAATCAGGTGCGCCTGCTCCGCCAGCTCGTGCGCCAGCGACTGGGTGTAGAGTCTGCCCTGCGGCTCCAGCAGGATAATGCGCGTGTCGGGGGTGGGCTGGCACGCTTCGACGGCTTTGAAGATGGGTTCGGGCTTCAGCACCAGTCCCGCGCCGCCGCCGTAGGGCTCGTCGTCGGTCTTTTTGTGCTTGCCCTCCGCGAAGTCGCGCAGTTGCAGGGCGCGAATCTGCGCCAGTCCCCACTCCCGCGCGCGCCCGACGATGCTGTAACCAACGCCCGCCTCAATCACCTCTGGGAACAGCGTGATGACATCAATGCGTAGCACAGGGGGGATTATACCGTGAGAATGGAGCGTCCTGCTGGAAGGGGTATACTTGCTATGGGATGGCGGCTCCCCTTCGGCAGCACATCGGTCAGATTGAGCGGCTTTGTCAACAGTACGGGGTAGCGCGGCTGGAACTGATTGGTTCAGCCCTCTCCGAAGATACTTTCGACCCCGCGCTCAGCGATATCGACCTCCTTGTGGAGTTTGAGGGGAACGAGAGCCTATTCGCCCGATATATAGACCTCAAACTGGAGCTGGAGATCTTGCTCCAACGCCCTGTGGACTTGATTATGAAGCGGGCAATACGCAACCCTTACTTCCTGCAGGAGGTTGAAACAAACCGAGTGGTGCTTTATGAATCGGCGCGTAGTCGGCTTGCTTAGCGACATCATTTCAGGGGGCACATGCTGATGAATCAACGCACGGCACTGGTACAACCGCACAGCACCGAAGCCGAGATGAGCGTGCTGGGGTCAATGATGCTCGACCCCGAGGCGGTGGAGAAGGTCACCGAGATGCTCCAGCCCGATGATTTTTACCACCCTGCGCATCAGATTCTGTATCGGGCGATGTCCTCGATGCGTGAGCGCAATCAGGCGATTGACCTGCTGACGGTGCAAGAGGAGCTGCGTCGGCTGGGTCAGCTGGAGGAGGTAGGGGGCGTACCTGCGCTGGTGAACCTTCTGGAAAGCGTGCCGACCGCTGCGAACGCCGAACACTACGCCCGCATCGTCAAGGAGAAATCGACCCTAAGACGCCTGCTGCGCGCCGCCTATGAAATCATCCGCCTCGTGGACGAATCGGAGCTGGAGGTGCAGCAAATCGTTGATCAAGCCGAGCAAGCGGTCTACCGAGTCGCCGAGCACGGACAGAGCCGAGAGTTCGCCGAGGTCGGGAACTTGGTCATGAGCGTCATCGGGCACTTTGAGGAGCGCCAACACCACTTGCAGGAGCATCCGGGCGACTTCCTGCTGGGCGTCTCCACAGGCTTTCGCGAGTTGGACTGGATTCTGTCGGGGCTGAAACCGTCGGAGCTGATTATTTTGGCGGCGCGCCCCAGCGTGGGCAAGACCTCGCTCGCGATGAATATCGCCGAGCATGTCGCTCTGCGCGAGCGCAAGGCTGTAGCCATCTTCAGCTTGGAGATGTCGGCGGAGCAGCTGGTGCAGCGCATGCTCTGCTCGCAGGCGGGGGTCAGCGCACAGCGCATGCGCCGACTGCAACTCACCCTCGATGAGTGGCAACTCATCACGCACGCCGCCGACCGCCTGTTCAACGCCCAGATCTACATCGACGACACCAGCAGCCTCTCGCCGATAGAGCTGCGCGCCAAGTGCCGCCGACTCAAGTCCAAACTTGAGGGGCGCGAACTGGGGCTGATTGTGGTGGACTACCTGCAGCTGATGCGCTCGTCGAATCGGCGCGCGGAGAACCGCAACCAAGAGATTGGCGAGATTGCCCGCGCGCTCAAGCAAATCGCCCGCGAGTTCAATGTGCCCGTGCTGGTGCTGTCGCAACTGTCGCGCTCCATCGAGCGGCGCGAGAACAAGCGCCCGATGCTCTCCGACCTGCGCGACAGCGGCTCGATTGAGGCGGAAGCCGATGTGGTGCTGTTCATCCACCGCGAGGAGTATTACGGCGACCGCGAGGCGCCCCCGCCTGTAGACCCGCCGCCAGGCTTCGTGCGCCAGGAAGAGGTGGAACTGATTGTCGCCAAGCAGCGCAACGGTCCCACAGGCAAGGTGACGGTAGCGTTCCAGCCCGACTACTCGCGCTTTGTCAGCATCGATCGCGAACACACGGGGGTCTACTGACGCCAGCGGGGCAGGAACCGCCCTGTGGCGCGCTGGTAGTCGGCGTAGTCGGGGTAGCAGCGTTGCAGGCGTCGCTCTTCCTCGCGCGCCTTGAGGTTGAAAAACGCGGTTAGTGCGCCTGCCGCCGCGATTGCCAGCGGCTTCTGCGCCAGAATCGCCAGCCCGAACGCGCTCAGCAGCAGCCCCGTATACATCGGGTGGCGGATGACGGCGTAGACGCCCGTGCGCTGCAGTCCCAGCGCGGGGTTCGGCTCGGGCAGGGGGGTCAACTTGCGCCCGTGCATGCGCAGCGCGGCAAGCCCGACCCACGCGCCGACAGCAACAAGCGGAACGCCCAGCCACCGCCACGCGCCCCACGACGCGCCTGCCCCAAACGCCAGCGCAAGCCCGTACAGCACGAACAGCGCAATCTGCACGACGACCCAGCCGTAGCCCACACCCCAATTCTACTCAAAGCGAAACCGCCCCGTGGGGGACAGACGGGGCGGTTTCTTCGGGGGACGGGTCGGATGGAAGACTCACTTGAAAAACTCGAACGATTCGATTGCCCGCTTGACGCGCTGCAAAAACCGACCCGCGTACATCCCGTCGATTAATCGATGGTCGTAGCTCAGGCAAAGATTCATCATCGGGCGGATGGCAATCATATCGTCGATGACGATAGGCTGTTTCACAATCGCGTAGGTTCCCAGAATTGCCGTCTGGGGGTGGTTGATAATGGGCGTGCCAATCAGCGCGCCGTAGCTGCCAGGGTTGGTCAGGGTGAAGGTCGCGCCCTGCACTTCGGCGACGCTGATGCTCTTGTTGCGGGCGCGCTTGGCGATGTCTTCCAGCTCGCGGGCGATGTCGATGAGGCTCTTTTTGTGCGCGTCGCGAATCACGGGCACAATCAGCCCCTCCTCGCCCTTCTCGCCCAGCGCGACTGCCACGCCCATATGCACATAGTGGCGCACGATAATCTGGTCGTCCTGCAAGGTGGCGTTCATCATCGGGAACTCCAGCAGCGCGTCGGTACACGCCTTCACGAAAAACGGCGTATAGGTCAGGCGCACGCCGTACTGCTGCTGGAACGACTCCTTGTTGCGCTCGCGGAACTCCACCAGTTTGGAGACATCGACTTGGATGACGGTCGTGACATGCACGGCGGTCTGGTAGCTTTTGGTGAGGTGTTCGGCGATGACCTTGCGCATGCCGACCAGCGGGATGATTTCCTCGCCTTCGCGCGGGGCGACGGGTTGCGGGGCGGGCGCGGCGACTGGCTGCGGCGCAGGGGCTGGGGCAGGTGCAGGCGCGGGCTTCGGCTCGGCTTTGCGCTGGGCGAGGTACGCCTCGATGTCTTTGCGCGTGACTCGTCCGCCTGTGCCCGTGCCAGGGATGGTCAGCAACTCCTCGTGGCTGATGCCGTGTTCGCGGGCGATTTTGCTCACGACGGGCGAAATGAAGGGCTGCCCCGTTGCGGTGCGCGTCTGCCCGTCGCTGCGGGTGGGTACAGCAGGCGCAGGCGTTGCCACGGGCGCAGGCTCCTCACCGCCGCCGTAGAAGCCGACCGCCTCCACAGGGGGCGGCGCAGACACGGGCGCAGGCGCGGCAGGCTCGGCAGGCGTCGCCGCCGACTCGCTCGCCGTCGCAATCAGCGCGAGTTCCTGACCCACCTTCACCGTCGCGTTCGCAGGCGCGAGAATCTGCTGCAGCACGCCGCTGGCAGGCGCGGGCAACTCGGTGTTCACCTTGTCGGTCATAATCTCCACAATCGGCTCGTCTTCCTGCACCGAGTCGCCCTCCTGCTTCAGCCAGCGCACAATTGTGCCTTCCACGATGCTCTCGCCCAGTTCGGGCATAATCACCGCCACCGCCATAGTTTGGTCTCCTCAGTATGCCGCCAGTTCCCGCGCGGCGAACACAATGTCGTCCACGCTGGGTAGCACGAACTTCTCCAGCGGCTCGGCGAAGGGCACGAACGCATCCTTCGCCGCCACGCGCATAATCGGCGCATCCAGCCACTCGAACGCCTGCTCGGTAATCCGCGCCGAGATTTCCGCGCCGACGCCGCCCGTCTTCGGCGCCTCGTATACAATTAATACCTTACTCGTCTTGCGCACCGACTCCAGAATCGTCTCCATGTCCAGCGGTTTGATGGTGCGCAGGTCGATCACTTCCAGCGAGATGCCCTCTTTTTCGAGCCGTTGGGCGGCTTCGAGGGCGAAGTGTACCATCGCGCCGTAGGTGACGACGGTGATGTCGTTGCCGTAGCGTCGGATGCGCGCCTCGCCCAGCCGCACGATGTAGTCTTCGCTCGCGTCGGGGATGAGACCCTTGATGCGTCGATAGAGGTACTTATGCTCGTAGAACACGACGGGGTTGTTGTCGCGGATGGCGGCTTTCATTAGCCCGTAGGCGTCATCGGGGAAGGCGGGCTGCACGACTTTGACGCCAGGCGTGTGGAAGAACCACGCTTCGAACTGTTGGCTATGGTACAGGCTGCCGCCGACATAGCCGCCTGACGGACCGCGCACCACAATCGGGATGGGCGTCTTGCCCCCTGAACGGTACAGCCAAGTGCCCGCGACATTGACCACTTGGTCGAACCCGTAGGAGATAAAGTCGATGAACTGCATCTCGGCGATGCCGCGTTTGCCCGCCGCCGCCGCGCCGACCGCCACGGCGATAATCGCCGTCTCCGAGATGGGCGCGTCGATCACGCGGTCTGCACCGAAATGCTCGAAGAACCCGCTCGTGACGCCGAACGCGCCGCCCATGCGCCCGATGTCCTCGCCAATCATGAACACATTCGGGTCGCGCTCCATCTCCTCCCACATCGCCAGACGGATGGCCTCGAGGAAGGTGACCTCTCTCATCGCGACACCCCCGCGCTCTCGTCGTAGATGTCTTCCAGTGCGGTATGCGGTTCGGGGTCGGGGCTGCTGATGGCGTATTCGATGGCTTTCTGGATGCGCTCCACGATGTCGGGCGGCGGTTCGGGCAGTTCCTGCTCGCGGAACAGCCCCGTTTTCAGCAAGTACTGGCGGTAGCGGGGCAGCGGGTCGCGCTTCTCCCACATTTCGATCTCCTCGACGGGTCGGTACTGGCGGGCGCGCGTCTCGTCGTGGTCGGCATGCCCCTGCAGGCGGTAGGTCACGCACTCAATCAGCACGGGACCGTTGCCCGCGCGGGCGTGTTCCAGCGCGGCGCAGGTGGTGTTGTAAACCTCCAGCACATCGTTGCCGTCGATGCAGTAGCCGGGGATGCCGTAGCCTTTGGCGCGGTCGGCGACCGTCTCGGTGGGCACTTCCAACTCCACAGGCGTCGAGTAGGCGTACTGGTTATTCTCCACGACCACAATCAGCGGCAGTTTATGTACGGCGGCGAAGTTCAGCCCTTCGTGGAACGGGCCTGTGGCGGTCGCGCCTTCGCCTGTGTAGGCGACCAGCACGCGGTCGCGCCTGCCGTCCAGCCGCTGCGCCCACAGCACCCCACACGCCACCGCAATCGTGGACCCCAGCATGCTGGTGGAATGCACGATGCCCAGACTCATATCGCCCATGTGGCTCCACGAGTCTTTGCCGCGCGTGGGGGCGTTCGCCTTGCCCCAGATTTGGCACATCACCTGTTCGGGCGTCATCCCGCGGAACACGAACACGGGCATATCACGGTGGATGGGCGAGACGAAGTCGTCGGGGCGCAGCGGGTAGGTCGTGCCGACTTGGATGGCTTCCTGCCCGCGCGAGCCGTACACATTCCCGCGCCGCAGGCGACCCTTCTTTTTGGCGTCGTACAACGCCTCGTCAAAGATGCGGGCGAACCACAGCCTGCGATAAATCTCCAATAAATCGCTCTTCTCTAAGCGCTCGTGGTAAGCAATCGCCGTCTGCTGTCCGTTCTTGCGTCGTGTGCGCGTCGAGCCCAAGGTAGTCCTCCTTGCTACGCCCATGAGTATACCCACTCCTGCGCGTCAAGGGGGTGTTGTTTGCCCTCACCCCCTGTGTCCTCCTCTCCCGCGGGGCGGGAGAGGGGGAACGCGCGGCTCCCCTCTCCCACTGCGTGGGAGAGGGGCTGGGGGTGAGGGCAGAAAGCGGGCGCACTTTGCACACAGTGAACCCAAGCGATGTACCCTTATCAGCTGTGTCCTCCTCTCCCGCGGGGCGGGAGAGGGGGAACGCGCGGCTCCCCTCTCCCACTGCGTGGGAGAGGGGCTGGGGGTGAGGGCGAAAAAGCAGGGTAGGAGAGGGGCGTCGGGGCGCACGGCGGGTTCATGCCTGCCCGAAATGGCAGACTTCAGGGGCAACCACACAGGGTTGCCCCTACATAGTGGCGTCTCTGCGGTGGCAACCACACAGGGCTACCCCTACACAACGGCGTCTTCGTAGGGGCAGACCTATGTGTCTGCCCCTATTTGCATGTTGAAATCATGTTGCGAAGGCACTCATTCGGGATGTACCCTCAATCGCGAAAGTAGCCGCGACTCACAAGATACCCTGTGATTAAAAGTATCACTAACCAGAAACAGAGAAACCCAAGCCAGTCATCTGTAGAGATTTCCGGAGAGCCGATAGTCGTCCGTCCTATCCTCATGGCGCTCCTCCCGAGATGGCTTGTGCCCTCCCGCGCGCCGAACTCACAGCATCAGCGCCTGCGCGAAGCGTTCCATCGCGTCGCGGGCGCGTTGGAGTTTGAGCTGGCGGCGCAATTCACGCTCTTTCGGCGCGTCGTCGGGGTCGGGCAGCAGCCCCCAGTTGGCGTTCATCGGCGGGAAGTCGGGGTGCGGGTAGGTGCTGATGTAGTGCAGCAGCGAGCCGATGACCGTCTCGCGCGGGGGCGCGACGGCAGGCTTGCCCAGCGCAATCCGCGCGGCGTTCAGCCCCGCGATGATGCCGCTCGCCGCCGACTCGATGTAGCCCTCCACGCCGACCAGCTGCCCCGCGAACAAGAGCTTGCCGTCGTCGCAGAACTGGAGCGTGCGCTGCAACAGGCGCGGCGAATCGAGGTAGGTGTTCCGATGCACGACGCCGTAGCGCACAAACTCGGCGTTTTCCAGCCCAGGCACGAGGCGGAACACGCGCTTTTGCTCGCCCCACTTCATGCGCGTCTGGCACGCCACAAGGCTGTAGAGCGTGCGCTCGCTGTTTTCGGGGCGCAGCTGCAGCACAGCATACGGACGCTTGCCCGTGCGCGGGTCGGTGAGTCCAATCGGCTTGAGCGGACCAAAGCGCAGGGTGTCCTTGCCGCGCGCGGCTAACTCCTCCAGCGGGGTGCAGCCCTCAAAAAAGCGCGGCTCCTCAAACTCGTGCAGCGGCGCGCACTCCGCCGACCGAATCGCCTCCCAGAAGCGTTCGTACTCCGTCTTTAGTGAAGGGGCAGTTGATGTAGGCGGGGTCGCCCTTCTCGCGCCGACTGCCGAAAAAGACCTTCTCGTAGTCTATCGTGCTGGCGTCCACAATGGGCGACACGGCGTCGTAGAAGTAGAGGTGCTGCTTGCCCGTCAGGCGCGCGATTTCGCCCGCGAGCGCGTCGGAAGTCAGGGGTCCCGTGGCGATAATCAGCGGGCGGTCAGGTGGGATGGCAGCGACCTCCTCGCGCACGACTTCGATCAGCGGGTGGAGTTCGATGCGGGCGGTGATGGCTTTGGCGAACGCCTCGCGGTCTACGGCGAGCGCTTCGCCTGCGGGCACGGCGAACTCGCGCGCGGTGGGAATCACCAGCGAGCCGAGCCGTTCCATCTCCCACTTCAGTTGCCCCGACGGGGTGGTGGGCAGCATCGACTTGAACGAGTTGGAGCAGACCAGCTCGGCGAGCCAGCCTGTTTTGTGGGCGGGCGTGCTGCGTTTGGGGCGCATCTCGTAGAGGCGCACGGGCACGCCGAGCCGCGCGGCTGCCCACGCCGCTTCGACCCCTGCGAACCCGCCGCCGACAATCGTCACGCGCGGCATACCGATTCAGTATACCCCCTTTTGGGCGTGCGCGTTCCCCAGCGAACGGTATAATTGCGCCGTGAGCCGCGTTATAGGCAAGCCGAAGGTGCGTCGCCGTCCCAGCCTGCCGATGCGCCGCTGGATCACACGGGCGGAGTTCGAGGCGCTGATGGAGGCAGGCGTGTTCCCGCGCGAGGAGCGATTGGAACTCCTCGCAGGCGAGTTGACGCGGAGGGAGGCTGTTAGCCCGCGCGCGGCGGCTGCGATTTGCCTGATGTACGAAGCGTTGACTAAGATTCTGCCCCCCTCCTTAAGGTTCCCCCCGCTGCGCGAGGGGAACCGCGCCTATGGGGTCTGCCCTGCACGCAGCGCCAATAAGGGCGGATGCGATGTGCGTATCCAACTCCCCCTCGCCATGAGCGAGTACGACGAACCGTTCCCCGACCTCGCCGTGTGTCGGGCAGCCCGCGCGATTACCTTGTACAGCACCCGACCAGCGCGCTGTTGGTGGTGGAGGTGTCCGAAGCGTCGCTGAAGACCGACCGCACAGTCAAAGGCAGCCTGTACGCCAGCGCAGGCATCCCTGAATACTGGATTGTGAACCTGCGCGAGCGCGTACTGGAAGTGTACCGCGAGCCAGCAGCGGACGCGCGCGCCGTGTATGGCGCGGCGTATCGCCAGCAGCGCATCTACACAACAGGCGAGCCAGTGTCACCCCTCTGTGCGCCCGACGCAACCCTTGCGGTGGAGCAACTGATGCCGTGAGCGGAGTTGAATGCTCTATCGGAACCAATCGCCCGCCCAGTCGGGTATAATATATCGTGGAGGGTATCGAGTATGCTCAACATGTTGAAAACGGGTCTGTTGCTGACAGGGCTGACGCTAATCCTTGTTTGGATAGGCAACCTGCTGGGTGGTCAGACGGGGATTATCATCGCGCTGGTGTTCGCGGCGATTATGAATCTCGGCTCGTACTGGTTCAGCGACCGCTTGGTAATCGCGATGACGGGCGCGCAGCCGCTCTCGGAGCAGGAGGCGCCCCAGCTGTACCAGATGCTGCGCGAGATGACGCACCGCGCGAATATGCCGATGCCCCGCCTGTACCTGATTCCTGAGATGCAGCCGAACGCCTTTGCGACGGGGCGCGACCCGCAGCACGGGGTGGTCGCCGTTACGCAGGGCTTGCTGCAGATGATGAACTACGACGAGGTCAAGGGCGTGATTGCCCACGAGCTGGCGCACATCAAGAACCGCGACACGCTGATTATGGCGGTTGCCGCGACGATTGCGGGCGCGATTTCCGCGCTGGCGCATATGTTCTACTATGCGACGATTTTCTTCGGCAACCGCGATGACCGCGGGGGCAACCCGTTAGCGGCGCTCGCGCTGGTGAT
>AFSR01006293.1_pt1 | contig 16564 bp, 17 predicted proteins | sample 296848 | NCBI WGS metagenome assembly AFSR01 (sample SAMN02954305, study PRJNA68063) | hot springs metagenome | biome: terrestrial; feature: Mushroom and Octopus hot springs; material: microbial mat core samples; isolation source: Yellowstone National Park Mushroom and Octopus hot springs ...
CCGCAGTGCCACCAAGCCGATGATTAACTCCGCCGCATTGCCAAAGGTGGCGTTGATCAGCCCCCCGACTGTCGGCCCTGTCAAGGCTGCAATCTCTTCCGTGGCCTGACCCATAAACTTCGCCAAGGCCACCACCGCCAAAGCCGCACAGAGGAAGACCAGGTTGGGATCCCAGCCCCGGAAGTGCCCCACCCAAGATAGGGGAACCCCCAACAGCAGCAGGAACATTATGCTGTTCAGACCTCTCTGCCAACCTGCCGCAGAGCGATCCGGCGAAACCAAAGGATTTGCGTTAGCCAGGGTCATGGTTCACAAGGGGAGAAAAGGTAGCGACGATGGAGGCTGTTTGGGTTTCGGGGATCCAGATCCCCCATGGCCAGGAGTGACCATCTCCAAGAGTCTAACGGCTGCGAGGGGAGCATGACTCTAGTCAATAATAAGCTCAACTATACTGAAAATAATGTATAATATGTTCAGTACGGATTACTACCAGTTGATCTTTCTGTTTACTTTCGAGTCTGCCAACATGGTAGCCAAAGCAAAGCAGAAAATTGGTAGTAAGACGACACGGAAACTGCGCTTTGGGTATTCTACTCAAAGCTTTGCGGGATACCGCCATTCTGTTTGGACTCCGTCCCGCTAACGCGAATGGAAACAAACAGAATGCTATCGCTGCATAGTTGAACAGTGATGTTCAGCAGTGTTCAGCGTAAATGTATCAGGTTGGATAGGTGCTGCTGGCTAGAGGGAGATAACCCGGTTGCGCTGCAACTGCCGGGCGATCTCGGCTCCCAGGTGATCGACCAGACGCTGGGGATCGGCGATTTTCAAAAAACTGCTGCCCTCTACCTCAAAGGGAAAGGATCCCTCGATGCCGTCGCGGGGGAGTTGTACCAGCAGCAATTGTTCGGGGCGCTTCGATTGCAGGGCATAGCCCAACTCCAGACAGACCTGAGGGCTGGGTAGGGGACGCCCCCGGCCATTCACCTGCACAGGGGTTACATCGGCCACCACCAGCAGCGCGTGCTTGAGCTTGCGAATCAAGGCCGCGTCGATGAGCGGGGTCTCAGCCTCGGCGGGAAGGGATCCCTGAAGCTGTAGGGGCACAACCGGCCCGTGGTTGCGATTGAGGGTCTCTACCACGGCTTGCAATGCCCGGTGCAGAGTGGCGCTGGAGTCGGGGTAATCCGATTGGCCGCAGAAGTAGATGACCGGCTCGGTCATGTTCAGGGTGGCCCGCTTATTAAAGTAGATCTCACGGCTGATCAAATCGAGGTTGGAGATGCTGTAGGCGCCGCTGCCTTCGATGTAAAACTCCACCAGCTCTCCTTCCAGGTAGCGCTGCCACCATACGGAAGCCTTCACCTGCTCCACATCGTCGAGAAAGTCGGCCCGCATCGCCGTTTTCAAGAGGCCCGTACGGCTTAGGCGCAGGTCGGGGGCCCTCTGTTGGACTTGAGAAGCAGACAACACCGAATCCAAATACCAGGCTTTCAGGACGATGATCGCCATGGGATCCCTCTGCGCTCAGCCTTAAAGGTACGTGACATACTCCCACACTCATGCTGACGCAAAGCGCTCCGCGCCGCCAAAGCGAGAGAGTGCAGGCTTCAAGGACTCCGTCCCGCTGACGCGAACAGTGACTCCGGTTAGCGCTCCGCGCCGCTAGCGCGAAAAGGACGTTTCCTGCGCTTGAGGACTACGTCCCGCTGACGCGAAAAGAACGGGATGCCCCACCGCCCTGTACTTGATGTTGATGGCCGCATTGTGGTCGCGTCCTAGTTCTAGCCCACAATGGGAACAAGAATGCCACCTGTCTTGAATCGCTTTCGGTACTCTTTGACCGCACCGAGAGCAGTTTTGACTGCTGAGGTGCGCCTTAGCCAACCGCTTCAAGGCTTTCTTACGGCGGTTTGACCCTCTCCTCTTGCGAGACAAGGCTCGCTGCAACCTCTTGAGCCTGAGCTCTGCCTTGCGATAGTACTGGGGAACTGGAACAGACTCCCCCGCGTCGGTCACCAAAAAGGAGTCCAGTCCCATGTCGATTCCTATGGTGTTCTCCAGTGTTGCAGGCTCAGGAGTAAACTCAGGGACGGACGAATCTTGCAGGCTCAAGGTCACATACCACCCGTCTGCCTTGCGGCTGATGGCAGCGGTCTTAATCACAAAGCCCTCAGGCAAAGGACGGTGCTGAATTATGCGAACAGCACCGATTTTGGGCAGATGGATAAACTGCCCGCAAATGCAGTCTTGTTTCATCTGGGGGAAACTGAAGGAGCGATACCGCCCAACTCCCTTGAATCTGGGTTTCCCTGCCCGCTTGCCGTTACAGTCCCCCTTCAGCCAGCGGTCGAATGCTTTGTGCACTCGCTCTATGCAGTTCTGCAGGACTTGCGAATGGACTGCTCTGTACTGCGGAAACAGGGCTTTCGTCTTCACCAAGTCCCGTTTCTGGGAGTAGAAATCGGGATTGTCTTTCAGCTCAGGCAAGTGACAGATTAAGGGACAAGCATTGATGTCACAGCGATTGTGTTCCCACCACGCAAAGCGCTCTGCCAAGCGGTAGTTGTACTGCTTGCGTAACAAGTCTAGCCACTCGCTCATCAAAGCAATCTGGCTGGGCGTAGGTCGCAAACGGTACTGGTAAGCAGTTCTCATTGAGGCAAGGGTAATCTACTGGAATGAATCCTACCCTATTGCCCCTATTGCTTCATGCGGTGGGGTTACCGTCTCGGTTTTAGGCCAGTCCATTGAAAACCAAAGTGTCCCCGCCTCTCATCCCGACCTTCACCCTGGATAGTGGTGAGTGGATAGTGACTAGCCACTATATAGAGGGCGGGGCTTCCCAGCGGTGTAGCTAACGGGGTGCGGGGGCAATCAGTCCCGCGCCCTGCCCGCAGGGTGAGCACCGGGATACATGGATCCCCGCCATACCCCTGAGCAAAATCTGTAGTAAAACGTACCTGTGCTGGCGTACCCTACAAGCACCGGATTGATCCAGATGCCTCCCAGCAAGCCGCTCGCGTTAGCGGGACAGAGTCCTCGCTGTTGACGTGGCTGGAGATTGGCCGGCGCGTATACAACTACACTTTGCCAGAAATCTAAGGAGTGGGTAGAATCTTGCTCTTGGCCACTGGACAGGGGTTCCTTGCTGCAGGAGTCCATCCTGCCTGCCGATGCACCCTTCCCTTCTGATTACCGTCAGCAGAACCCCTTGCCAGACAGCGTCTGCCGGGAACGGCCCAAGGGTTTCAAAGCCCTGCAAGGCCAGCTGAGAAGGCTGCAACCCAGGGGGGCGAGAAAACGGAAAGGGCCTCACAACTGGGAAAAGACACAAATCAAAGTCGCCAGGATACACCAGCGCATTGCCAATGGTTGCCAAGAGTTCCATTTCCAGAGGGCCCATTGGCGTTAGGACCGAGGGCAGACCCTCTTTATCTTTATCTTCTTTGTGGAAGACCTCAAGGCCAAGGGCTGGGCAAGGGGGATGTTGCCCAAGGAGTGCGTCGAGTCGGTTGCAAGTGCTGAGGGACGGTTAGCAACAGCTGGGCTGTCGGGGGGCCTCAGTGCCCTGAATGCCGGTACCGGGTGCATCGGGACTCAGCCTCAGCCTTGGGAACTGTGCTGGGTGGATTAGAGGTTGTTTTGCGAGCTGGCAGTAGCCAGGGAGGCTGGGGAAGGAGAACCGCCTGTCCAGTTGTTTTGTCGGGGGTTGTAGACCCAGGCAAGTGGCGTGGGGCAGGAATGCCCAACTGCGAGGTAAGGACTCCGTCCTGCTGACGGGAAGGGTAGCCCGCGCTCTGTCCGCAGGACGAGCGCCGGGAGGATGTCACTCCTCTGTCCAGAAACGCTCGGAAAGATATTTGTCAGCCCCGTCGCAAAAGATGGTCACCACCACTCCAGAGGAGAGCTGACGGGCCACCTCTAGGGCTGCCACCACATTGGCGCCGGCAGAGATGCCCACCAGCAGGCCTTCTTCCAACGCCAAGCGCTTGACCATTTTCTGGGCTGCTTCTGTGGAGATCTCAATGTGCTGGTCAGGCAGGGTGGGATCGTAAATCTCGGGTTTTAGAGCTGTGGCCATGTGCTTGAGCCCTTCCAGGCCATGGAAGGGAGAGTCGGGCTGCATGGCAATGATTTGGATATCCGGGCGATACTCTCGCAGGCGCCGCCCCACCCCCATACAGGTGCCGCTGGTGCCTAGCCCGGTAACAAAATGGGTGACCTGCCCCTGGGTTTGCTCCCAAATCTCCACCCCAGTGGTTTCGTAGTGGGCTTGCCAGTTGGCGGGGTTGCTGTACTGGTCAGGGTAGAAATAAAGCTCGGGGTTTTCCGCATAGAGGGCGCGGGCTTTCTCGATGGCCCCATCGGATCCCAGAGCGGGATCCGTCAGAACCAAGTCCACGCCATAGGCAGCCAGGATCTTCTTGCGCTCCGGGCTGGCGTTGGCGGGAAGAGCCAGCTTGACCTTGTAGCCCAAGGCGGCCCCGATCCAGGCATAGGCGATGCCGGTGTTACCGCTGGTGGCATCGAGGATGATCTTGCCGGGGGTAAGCTTGCCCTGGCGTTCGCCAGCGCGAATCATGTTGAGGGCCGGGCGATCCTTGACTGAACCCCCAGGGTTGTACCACTCTGCCTTGCCATATACCCGTACCGATTCCGGCAAATCGGCAGCAACCCGCCGCAGACGGATCAGCGGCGTCCCCCCCACCAGCTCAATAGGGCTATCCACAGCAGGGAGTAACGGGCGAGAAGAAAATGCAGTCGGATACAAGGGGGATCCCTCGCTAGACAGGCATCGGCTGGACAACCATTGCTCATCTTACCCCGGTCTTTCCGGCCTCTTGGGAGCTTTTTAGTTTCCCCCTCCTGCCCAAGTTCTGGCTAGGCTCCAAGTAGGCTCTAAGATGGGGGTAGAAAAGTGGGATTTTCCCACAGCAGGATGACGCGGAGGGGCATGGCAGAAATTGGGATTGTAACTGCCCAGCAGTTTGATCGGCGACGGGGCCAGATCCATGTCTACGACGGCGAGGGCAAAGGCAAGTCCCAGGCGGCCCTAGGGGTTGTGCTGCGTTCCATTGGCTTGGGGATCGAAAAGGCGGCCCCCAGCCGGGTGTTGCTGGTGCGGTTTCTCAAGGGGCCAGGCCGAACCTATGCTGAGGATGCGGCCATTGCGGCTCTGCAGCGAGGCTTCCCCCATCTCATCGATCAATTGCGCACCGGGCGGGGAGAGTTTTTCGGCCCAGATGAGATCACCAAGTTTGACCGTCAGGAGGCCCGCCGCGGTTGGGATGTGGCCAAAGGGGCTTTGGCGTCGGGGTTTTACTCGGTGGTGGTGCTGGATGAGCTCAACCCGGTGCTGGATCTGGGCCTGTTGCCTGTGGAGGAGGTGGTCAGTACCCTCAAGCAAAAGCCGGAGGCCATGGAGGTGATCATCACCGGGCGCGGCGCTCCCAAGGAAATTATCGACCTGGCGGATTTGCACTCGGAAATGCGCAGTGTCCGGCGGGCGACGGATCCCCGCAACGGCCAACCCCCTTGCAGCGGCATCGAGATCTACACCGGCAACGGCAAGGGAAAATCCACCAGCGCTCTGGGTCGGGCTCTGCAGGCGATTGGACGCGGCATCAGTAAGGATCTCTCCCATCGTGTACTGATCATGCAATGGCTGAAGGGGGGAACGGGCTACACCGAGGATGCAGCCATTCGGGCCCTGCGGGAAAGCTACCCCGATTTGGTGGATCACCAGCGTTGCGGTCGGGACGCCATTGTCTGGCGGGGCAAACAACAGGAAATCGACTATGTAGAAGCGGAGCGGGGCTGGGAGTTGGCACGGGCGGCCATCGCTTCTGGCCTGTACAAAACCATCATCTTGGATGAGTTGAACCCGACAGTGGATCTGGAGCTGTTGGACGTGGAGCCGATTGTGCAGGCTTTGCTGCGCAAGCCGCGGGACACAGAGATCATCATCACGGGGCGCTGCCATGCCCCCTTACCTTACTTTGAGCTGGCCTCTGTCCACTCGGAAATGGTGAGCCACAAGCACTATGCCGAGCAGGGGGCCGATCTGCGGCGCGGGGTGGACTACTGATGGGATCCTTCGCAGCGTTCTCAGCCAATTCTGCTCTCTCTTGGCCTCCAGACCCCAGGATGCTGGCCCAGTTGTTGCTTACCCTTTTCCAGACGGAAGTGTGGGTGGAGGGCGGGGAGCGTGTTCCTGCTGGCCCGCTGGTGGTGGTGAGCAATCACCGCAGTTTTCTGGATGCGCCGGTGCTGATCGCGGGGTTGGACCGACCGATTCGCTTTGCCTGCCATTACTACCTGGCTCAGGTGCCGCTGCTGCGGGAAATCGCCTTGGCTTTGGACTGCATTCCCCTCAAGCAGGGATCCCGGCAGCAAATCCATTTTTTTCGCCAGGCACAGGCCAGTTTGGCGGCGGGGGTGGGTGTGGGGATCTTCCCAGAGGGGGCGGAGCAGATCACCCGTGAGACCTCGCCTGGGGAGGTGGGGCGGTTTCAGCCGGGTTTTGCCCACCTGGCGCTGGCGGCAGCGGTGGATCCCTTGCCGATTCTGCCGGTGGCGGTGTGGGCGCAGGAAGAATGGCGGGGGAGTAGATATTCCTATGGCTTTTTTCCGCTGGTTTGACCCCACTGAACCCCGATTTCAACAGGAAGGGGGACATCCGGTGGTGTTGTATCGGCGGGTGGTGCTCAGGGTGGGATCCCCCCTTTGGGTGAGCAGGAAGCAGCGCCAGGGATCCCGACGCGAGCGAATGCAGGTCATTCAAGAGCTAACTGCAGCGGCCCGAGAACAGGTGCGATTGGGATTGGCAGAGAGATGAGAAAGTTGAGTGGCGAGCCGGTAGCATCTGCCTCTAGCTTGGTCAGCCCGGCAACGGGAGCGGTCGGTCAGGAGCGGCCCCTGCTGCTGTATTTGCCCGGTATGGATGGCACAGGTACGTTGTTTTACCGGCAGGCGCAGGCTCTGCAGCGGGAGTTTCGCATTCGCCCCCTGAGTTTGAACCACCCGGAAGCGGGGGATAGCTGGGAAACCCTGGCCGATTGGGTGGGATCCCAGCTAGAAGCGGGGGCGTACTTGTGTGGAGAATCCTTTGGGGCCTGCCTGGCCTTGTTGGTGGCCGCCCAATGGCCGGAACGGTGCCGTGGCCTCATTTTGGTCAATCCGGCCTCGTCGCTGCGACGCCGGCCCTGGTGGTGGGCAGGACATGTTCTCCTGCCCTTTTTGCCGCCGGGGCTCTATCACCAGTTGTCGGAGCGGGGGTTGGGGGTTTTGGCGGAGCTCAGCCAAATGGAGCCGCCGGATCGGGAGCGGCTGCGCCAGGCAGTTCACAGTGTTGAACCCACAGTAGCTGCTCGGCGCTTGGCTTTGCTGGGATCCTTTGCTGTGGAGAAGCTGCCCCTGGAGTCGATGACCCTGCCAACTTTGCTGGTGGCGGGGGGGCGGGATCGCCTGTTGCCCTCGGTGCAGGAGGTGGGCTGGCTGGCGGAACGGCTGCCCCAGGCGCAGGTAGAAATCTCGCCCCAGAGCGGCCACGCTTGCCTGCTGGAGCGGCAGATGAACCTGCGGCGTTACCTGCTCAAGCCGGATGGCCTTTTTGCCCCTCTGCTGCTCAATTCTGCTTCGGCCCATTGAGCATGGACAGGGATCCCCACAGATCTTCTATCCGCTCTGGGCAGGAGCTATCCTTCCCCTCTCGATCCAGCCAAAGGGCTCGCAAGCCTGCTGCTTTTGCCCCCTGATAATCGTCGCGGCGGCTGTCGCCAATGTGGCCGGCGGCTGCGGGGGGGATCCCGTGGGCTGCCAGGGCAGCTTGGAAGATGCGGGGATCGGGCTTGGCATAGCCCACTTGGGTGGAGAGGGTGAGGGTGGAAAAGTAGGGATCCAACTGCAACTGCTGCAGCACCCTGGGCAAGCGGCTGTCGAAGTTGGAGATCACCCCCAACCGGATCCCTTCCTGCTGCAGGGCCCGCAAAGCCGGCAGCGTCTCGGGATACAGCTCCCAGGGATCCGCCCCGGCAAAGTGCTCAAACAATTGGGCGAAAAAGTCTTCAAACCGGTGCTCTCCGAAGGCAGCCAGGGATCCCACCCGGGCAAAAGTCTCCCGCACCACCTGGCGCCACCAGGTCCGCTCCCACTCCCGCAAAGGGGATCCCGTCAATCCTGGGCAGGCCGGGGCTGGAGCCTGGGCAAAAACTTGGCCAAAAGCGCGATCCAAGGCCTGGGGATCCACCCTTACCCCATACTCCGCTGCCACCTGGCTGTAAACCTGGCCCACGCTGCCCCGCACCCGAAACAAAGTGCCCACAGCGTCGAAAAAGAGCACCCTCAGCTTCACGACTGCCCCTCGTAGCGGGCGTAGGCATCGACAATCCGCTGCACCAGAGGGTGGCGCACCACATCCCGCTGGTCGAAGTAGCAAAAGGCAACCCCCTCTACCCCTGTCAGAATACGCTCTGCCGCTGCCAGGCCGGACATGCGATGTTTGCCCAGATCCGTTTGGGTGAGATCCCCGGTAACCACCATACGCGACCGGAATCCCAGCCGCGTGAGGGCCATCTTCATCTGCTCGGGGGTGGTGTTCTGGGCTTCGTCCAAAATGATGAAGGCATTGCTCAAAGTACGGCCTCGCATATAGGCCAGCGGCGCCACCTCGATCACCCCCTGCTCCATCAACTGCGGCAGCTTGGCCGGGTCGATAAACTCGAACAGGGCATCGTAAAGGGGCCGCAGATAGGGATCCACCTTTTCCACCAGATCCCCCGGCAAAAACCCCAGTTTTTCTCCCGCCTCCACAGCCGGGCGAGTCAAGATCAAACGCTCGTACTCCCGGTTTTGTAGGGCAGCAATGGCCACAACGGCAGCCAGATAGGTTTTTCCTGTGCCCGCCGGTCCAATGCCAAAGCAGAGGTCGTGGGTGCGAATGGCTCGCACGTACTCCTGTTGGCGGGGCGTTTTCGGTCGGATAAGCTCCCCTTTGCGGGTGCGGGCCAAAATCCCTGCTTGTGCTTGCTGGTAGGCGGCAACCTCTTGTCCGGAGAGGGCGCGAAAAGCTTGCTCTGCATCGATCACAGTGACGGGGTGCCCAGTTTGCCAAAGCGGCCTCAGCAATTCTAGCCATTGCCGCACCTGCTGCCGCTGTTGGGGAGTGCCTTTCAGGTACAGGTCTTGTCCGCGCAGCGTTACAGAAGCACCGCTGGAGCGACTGATCCACCTCAGGTTGGCCTCCTGAGTGCCCGCCAAAGACATGGCCTGTTGAGGATTGGACAGAGAGATGACTTCGAAATCAGAAGAGAGGGAAGTAGGGTTGTCGTGCATGCCGTGGGCGCCGGGCACCCTGGGAGACCTGTAGGGGTGATCTTACCAAAAACGCTTGTCAGGGCGCTCTGGGCTGTGGAAAGCCGCTGCAGAGCCCAGGGGTCGAGCGCAAGAGTGCTTAACAGGGGATTACACCATTAATGTGTTCCAAAATACAAGCTTCTGGAAGATCTGCAGCAAACCTGGATTTGGGTTCCGGCCTTCATTGGCAGCCGAGTCACAGGGAATTAACAACTCCCTAAGGTTCCCTAAAAAAGTATTGCAAAGGGCTATTTTTTCGGGAATAGCTCCTATTCATCAAGTAAAGTTGATCTATTGCTAAAGGGGCTTGAACTCCCAACCTCTCATCCGTTTGGGCAAGAGCTTGAGGTTTTCAGCTCCGTTGGGCATCGTGCATCTGACATTCTCTACCCAGCAGGGGAGATGTGGATAGGTTGGTCTCTTACAACCCTTCCCTAGACACATTTTTGGGATCCCTGCGGCTCCTCAATCTCTGGGGAGGGAGCCCATCCTTTCTGGAGTCATTTTGAAAAATCAGATGGAAAAAGGAGAGATAGATGTTTACCCAATCTGCGTCTGATACCCTGGGGTTGGCACAACTGGATTTGGCGCAAATTCCGCGGCAGATCACCTGCGATGGCAGTGACTTGGATTGGAGCCAGGCCCTGGCCATCGAAGGGATCCAACCTGAAGAAGAAGCTTTACAGGCTTGGATGGCTTTCCGTGACCTGCGGGTGAACCAAGAGGCGGGCAACATTTTACGCTGGCAAGGGCGTCCGTTGCGGGCCAGCCGTATCCGCTTTTTCCCCAGGAATGTGGCTTGGCGCTATGGCTTCTCGTTTTCCACCAGCATCCGCTCGCCCCTTGGCAAAGGGATCCCGACCCCTGAGGAGTGGCGCTACCCGGGCCTCTGCCGCTACGGGATTGTGCTGTTTCAACCCAACGCCCAACTGGTGGCCCATCAGGTTTTCGAGTCCTCGCCAAAGCAGCCCCAAGAGGTGGATCTGGATCCCAACCTGGATATTGCCTTCAACATCAATGACGCCAAGGGCAGCTACGGCGACAATAGCGGCAGCTTCGATATTTACCTGCAGGTGGTGAGCTAGACTCACCCAACCCCAGGAGGGATCCCGGCTGATCGCGATAGCGGGACGGAGTCTTTGCAGGGCGGGTCAGGGGGCAGTTGCCGGGTGGGATCCCATCCCCTACAATGAGTGAACTGGTGGCTGGATCCCAGCTTGCCATTGCCCTTCCTGGCCCTGGAGAGGTGGCTGAGTGGTCGAAAGCGGCTTCCTGCTAAGAAGTTACGGGGCCCAAAAGCTCCGTCGAGGGTTCGAATCCCTCCCTCTCCGTCCATATTTGCTGACCAAGGTTGTTGACGTCCTCTGCGCGCCGTTAGCTTACTTCCCCATAGCGGTAGGGCGGGGCTTTTCTCAGTAGCTCGGGCGTCTCAGACTAACCTGAAACGACCATAGAGGCCAACTCCGCTACCAGTCATGGGTCGTGGAAGCAGGAAGAAATCAGAGACGTCACCTCCTATTGGGGTTTCGTAAGTTTTTCAGAGGGGTGTAGTCCTCAATCCAAATAGGCGCTCAACTCCTGCTCCAATGTAGGCAGTTGCACCTCTCCCTGCTCCAGCTCTTCCAAATCTTCCAGTTGCTTGCGCAAACGGGCGATCCGCTCTTGCAGGCACTCTTTGATGCCTTTGGCCCCCAAACCGAGGCAGCTGCGGCAGACTTCCCCGTAGATTTGCCCGCGGTCGTTATAGACCACCGCCAGCAACACTTGGTGCCCTTTTTTCTGGATGGGGTTGGCCCATCCCCCACAGATAATGCAGGGCACTCGGCCATTGCCCCCGTAAATGCTGCGTTCCCAGACGATTCTCACGCTCAGCCTCAATGCAACTTGTTGCCCACCAGCATAAAAACCCAGGGGGATCCCTTGCCACCCCAAGATGCCGCGTTCCTTCCCTTCCCATTGCGGTGAAACGGTTTGCTGGTTAAATGCCTGCCCCCCTCTCCCCCTGGGAGAGGGGCTTGGGGGTGGAGGCCAAAAAGGGATCCCAGTGGCTAGGTGCTGGGCCGGGCAGATTGAGAGCGGTCGATGGTGCGATAGGTGAGGCTGGCAGCCACCTCTAGAGCTTTGGCGGCGTCGCGGAAATAAAACCCCAACTCCTCATCCTTCTCCGTGCGGTTGGGCTTATTGAACTTGGCCTTGAACTGCACGTTGCAATACATGGCCAACCCCACCAGAACCTCTGACAGTCCGTGCTGGTTGATCAGCCGCTCCACGTCCGTAAGCAGGCTTTTGATCAAGGCATCGGCTACCGGTTCTGGCAAACTGTCCAGGTCGTGCATGGGGGCTCCTCAACCAACGAGAGCAAACAAGCCAACGGGTCTGGGATCCCGAAGGCAACCTCTCCTGATTTTCCTGCATCTTTTCCAGAATGCCCAATCCCCTTGCCAACGCTACCACCACTGCCGCAGCCAGCCCCACAGACCCGGATAACGAATGGAGCGCTCCCGGGCCGCTTGTTCCAGATGATGGGCGTGGTCTTGGCTGCCGGGATCCCGCAGACGATTCAGGCGCATCAAATAGGCATAGCGGTGGATTTGTTCTCGCAACTGAACTGGGGGAAGGGCAAAGCACGCTGGGCAAATAGGGCCGAGATTCAGACCCCTATCGTTGAAAAGGCAACGAACTCGCTTCCCGCCCGCAAAACGCTTTCCGCAGGCGGCACAGTAGCAAGCTGAGGGCTGGTTGGCAAGGCGCTGCCAGCGAATTCGCATGGTCTTCCCGACAAAAAGGCAAGCAACGTGCAGGCAATTCGCTGTAGCCATAATAGGCTAGAAGCTGGTGAGCAGAACCCAGGATGGGGGGGCCTGGAGTATCGAAAACCATGCCGCAACTCTACGACTGTGTCATCGTCGGCGCCGGCCCTGCTGGAGGATCTGCCGCCTACCATCTGGCCAAGCGGGGACGCTCGGTGCTGGTTCTGGAAAAGGATCCCTTGCCCCGCTACAAACCCTGTGGGGGCGGCGTTTCTCCTATGGTGGCGGCTTGGTTTGACTTCGACTTTGGCCCCGCCATTTCCCTCAAGATCCGGCAAATCCGCTACACCTGGCGCGGCGGCGATCCGGTGGTGGTCGATTTGGATTTGAAAGAGCCCGTTTGGATGGTGCGGCGGGATGTTTTCGACCACTACCTGATTCAGCAAGCGCAAAAGCAAGGGGCAGCGCTCCAGGCAGAATGCCCTGTCTCTGGCCTCGAGTGGCAAAGCGACCGCTGGCAAGTGATGACAACCGCCGGCCCGGTCTGGGGTCGGTACGTGATCGGGGCCGATGGGGCAAAAGGCTCAATGGCCAAGTGGCTGGGCTTTCAGGAACGCCGCCGTCGCTTGGCTGCCGCCTTGGAAGCAGAAGTGCCTCTCCTGCAGCCGCAAACTGCAGCCGCCCATTTTGACTTCGGCGCCGTCAGCAATGGCTACATTTGGAACTTCCCCAAGGCTGATGGCTACTCGATTGGAGCCGGCACCTTTCGGGGTGGAGAAAAACAAAACCTGCGGGAAATTGCCGCCCAGTATGCCCAAAGCTTTGGTGTGGACTTGAAATCAGTCAAGCCATTTGGCCATCCCATCTGCCTCTGGGACGAAGATCAACCGCTTCACACCCAAAATGCCCTCTTGGTGGGAGATGCCGCCTGCGTTATCGATCCGTTTACCGCTGAAGGGATCCGCCCTTCCCTTCTCACCGGCATGTTGGCGGCCCAGGCCATCGATCAAGCTCTAGGCGGGGATACAGAAGCTCTGGCGAACTACTCTGCCCGCGTGCAGCAGGAATGGGGCTCAGAAATGCGCTGGGCTAAGCGGATTGCGGCGTTGTTCTATCGCTTTCCGGGCGTGGGCTACAGGGTGGGCGTCAAACGACCGGGAGCCACTCGGCGCATGGGCCAGATCTTGGCCGGTGAACTGCGCTACAGCGATGTGGCCAGCTCAGCTATTCGCAAGTTAAGCGGTGGTCTGCTCGCCTAAGCCCGGCACCGACAGACGCGGGCGAGATCCAGGATCGTCGAAGCGCTTGCCGATCAACAGGCAGTTGCGACCATCCGCTTGGCGGCTGTAGCTGAGGTGAGTAGAGAGAGCTTTCATCAGCAAAATACCCCGTCCCCCCTCGGACTCAAGATTGGCGTTGGGCGATGTGGGATCCGACAAGTTCCGAGCAAATCCCTCCAGATCAAACTCCTGCCCCTGATCCCAGATGCGCAACTCCAGCCCTTGCGGCATCAGCAGCAGCTCAATGTCGATGGGCGTACTTTCCGGCAGAGCGCGGTGGGCGTGGCGAACGGCGTTGGTAAACCCCTCTACCAAAGCCAACTGACATTCCGCCCAAATGGGATCCGGGATGCCCGCATTTCGGAAAGACTCAAACCAGGTCAAAACCTGGTCAAGCGCGTCCAGGGTTGTGTCAACCCTCAGCGCAAACGTTTGCCTCTTGTCCAGAGGGATCCCTGCCGCGTTCAAAACCGAACCCCAACGATGAGGATTGAACTCAAGCCCATCAATCCTGGCCGGATTGACCCTACCAGATTCTAGACCAGAGCCCTGCTAGAACGTGTCATCCCCCACTTTGGGGGGTGCAGCTAGGGAGCGATGACCAAATCCACACGGCGGTTCCGCTGCCGTCCGGCTTCTGTGTCGTTATCGGCAACGGGCAAGGTGGGACCAAAGCCAGAGGTTGTCCAACTGATGGGATGGCCTTCCGGCAGCAGCTTCGTCAAATAGTCCTTAACCGCATTGGCGCGGCGCAGAGAAAGGGCCAAGTTGTAGTTTAAGGGCCCGATGTTATCGGTGTGGCCATTCACTTGAACGCGGGCGCCGGGCATAGCTTCCAAGGACTTGGCCACCTGGGCCAACAGCGAGGCTGCTTCAGGTCGAATCTCGGCTTTGTCAAAATCGAACAGCAAATCGCCCGGCAGGCTGATGGTTTGGGTTCCCACCTGAAAGGAGGTTGGCGTTGTGGTCGGAGCCGGGGTGGGCGCAGAGGCGCTTTCTGCCCCTGGAGCGATCTCAGCAGCAGTGGAAGATTCCCTGACAGGCTCAGGGGCTGTTTGAGAACGCAGCCGTTGCAGCCGCGACTCCAATTCCTCAATTCTGATCAAGAGCTGGATCACCTGCTGGCGGATCTCCCGAATCTCTGCCTCCAGATCCGTGGGGCTCTCATGATTTTCCTCTGGATCTGCATCTGCTGTTGGGCTGGCCACCGGAGGATTGGCCTGGGGCGGGGCCAAGGTGGGCAGGATCGGTGGTGTGGGAGAAGCGGGTTGAGTGGGAGAGATGTTGGTCTCCGGCTGGGGCTGAGGTTGGGCCTGCTGGGGAAGCACCATCCCGACCCAGATTCCGCTGCTGACCAAGAGGATCCCGCTTAGGGAATGGAGAGCGACTGTTAGGAGCTGGGACGAACGAGCCATTGCAGGCAAACCTCCGGCTGGATGGGCGCAGGCAAGGAGCAGGAACTCCTCTCAACTCAACCCTCAAGACCCATCCTAACCGGCGACCCGATCTCGCCAAGGGGATTCTCGGTCGGTCCAACTGCCACTTCCCGCCATCTGCTGTGGGAGGCTAATCAAAACTGATGCGACCTCGATAACGCCCTATGAGGGTTAGGCCGTTGATGGGATCCGCCAAATCCGCCACAAAAGGGGGAAAGCGGGGATTGTCGCTGATCACCTTCACCTGGGACCCAGGCAGGCGCTGCAGCCGTTTGACCAACAGATCTCCATCCATCTGAAAGACGTAAATGCCTTCACAGCCCAGGTCTCCACCCTCTTGCCGCTCCACAAAGATCCAGTCGCCATCCTCCAAGGTGGGAGACATGCTATCCCCCTGCACCCGAATCAGGCTCAGCTCGGCAGGATTTCCCTTCAAGTATGTCCGCAGCCAGTTTCGCTCAAAAGCAACCACCGATTCGATCGATTCTTCGCGCACCAACACCCCCGCTCCGGCAGAGGCGGCTACATCGACAAAAGGCACATACACATACTCTGCTTTCGCGTCGGGATGCAACTGCGGGGATCCCTCCCCTGTAATCAGCCAATTGAGGTTGACCTGGCCCACTTGGGCAATTTTCACGGCCTTGTCAATGCTGGGCACGGATCCCTTCAGGTAGCTGCGCAAGGCCGTATCGCTAATTCCGGCCCGTCGCCCAAACGCATAGACGGCTTCATCGCCAATCACCCATCGCAAGCGGTCTGCAAAAGAAGAGCCAGAGGAGATGGACATCGGCTTAACGCTACATATTGTGTATAAGCAGATTTTTACCACTATATCTTGACAAGTCAACAACCGGTGCAGCCATTTGGGGAGAATCTTCAACGTAAACTACCCGGCTCCGACCGCTAAGCGGTACGGAGCGGGCTTTCAGTAGCCCTGAGCCTGTTCTGCTCTACCAGAGAACAAAACAGGCCCGAACCTCTAGGCTGGTTTACGACAGCCCCCAAAAGCGCAATCACATTCGCACCATTCAAATCCGCATCCCCTTCCCATCCACAGTGCCCACACTTGAACGACTTGCCACTGCGGTAGGACTTGCCCTGCTCAGGGTGGATGTGTAAACACCGGTGACAGGTCTGCGACGTGTAAGCAGGCGGCACAAGAACCAGAGAAACCCCTGCAGCCCTCGCCTTGTATTCCAGAAACTGACGTAGTTGGTAGAACGCCCAACTGTTGGCCCTGCGCCGCTCGGCTTTGCTGCGCGGCTGTTGATTGACTCTTTTCCGGATCCCTGTCAGGTCTTCCAGGGCAATAGCGCTGTTGGTAGCTTTTGCCCTAGAGACAATAGCTTTGGAGATGCGATGATTGACCCACGCCTGAAAGCGCCTCTCCTTGCCAGACAGCCGTTGCAGCAGTTGACGGCATCTGCGCCGCGAACTGCGTGTGCCCTTACTGGCTTTGCGTTGGAGTGCCGCCCTCAATCGAGAGTAGTGGTCTCGGACTCGGTTCAACTGCTGTCCATTCCAGTTATCACCCTCTGACGTATGGGCAATATCTGTCCTTCCCAAGTCCACCCCCAGCACTCTACCCGTGCGTTGCGGTGGGGATGGCTCCGTTTCCACACAGATCTGAATAAAGTAGGAGCCGTCTTTACGCTTGACCAGAGTGGCAGATTTGGGATTGGAGCCCGCCAGCCGTTCTCTCTGGTAGCGGCCAATCGCCAGCTCAAAGCGCTCCCGA
>AFSR01000076.1_pt1 | contig 16533 bp, 18 predicted proteins | sample 296848 | NCBI WGS metagenome assembly AFSR01 (sample SAMN02954305, study PRJNA68063) | hot springs metagenome | biome: terrestrial; feature: Mushroom and Octopus hot springs; material: microbial mat core samples; isolation source: Yellowstone National Park Mushroom and Octopus hot springs ...
GGGCGTGCTCGACACTTTTAATGGCGGCGGCAATGTAGCCCACTTCCCCAGCATGGAGAGACGCAACGGACTCTTGATGAGGGCGCATCACCCCCAGCTCGGTAATTTCGTATTCCCGACCGGAGGCCATGAAGCAGATCTTATCTCCCGTCTTCACCTCCCCATCCATGATGCGCACATAGACAATCACGCCGCGGTAGGAGTCGTAGTAGCTATCGAAAATTAGGGCCCGCAAGGGATCCGCCACTGTATCCCGCGGCGGGGGCACCCGCTGCACAATGGCCTCTAGGATCTCTGGGATGCCGATGCCCATTTTGGCAGAGGCCAAGATCGCTCCGCTGCAATCGAGGCCGATGACCTGCTCGATCTCGGCGATCACCCGCTCCGGCTCCGCCCCCGGCAGGTCGATTTTGTTAATGACCGGGATGATCTCCAGGTTGTTCTCCAGGGCCAGATAGACGTTGGCCAGGGTCTGCGCCTCCACACCTTGAGAGGCATCCACCACCAGCAGCGCCCCTTCGCAGGCGGCCAGGGAGCGGGAGACTTCGTAGGTAAAGTCCACATGCCCCGGCGTATCGATGAGGTTGAGGACATAGTCTTGGCCGTCTTGGGCGCGGTAGTTCATGCGGGCCGCCTGCAGCTTGATGGTGATGCCCCGCTCCCGTTCCAGTTCCATGTTGTCCAACAGTTGCGGCTTCATCTCGCGGGCTGAAACGGTGCCGGTCGCCTCCAGCAGCCGGTCGGCCAGGGTGGATTTACCGTGGTCGATGTGGGCGATGATGGAAAAGTTGCGAATGCGGGAGACGGGAACGTCGGTCATAAAAACCTGGTTGGGGCAAAGATTTTTTACAATGCTAGCCTCTTTGGCCCTCTGCCTGGGCCAAGGTTGCCCAGAAGTTAAAGTGGCTGGGACAGCTTTTCCCGGCAACGCCGACGATGGCCGGTGTAACAGATGGGTCGCTTGCGTGGCAGCAATTTTACCAAGCAGACTTTCTCTCAAGGCGGAGAAACCCGAAGGACCTCAGGTGGGTTGTGACAACTCCGCCGGGGAGCTGTGGGGCCAGCTCGAGAGTAGAGGGATCGGCCCTACTTATCCAGCTTCTCGATGTAGGGGCGAATGTCGTTGAGGTCGATGTAGCGATCGGTGGCATTGCGCAGCTCGCGGGCGATCATTCCTTCAGTGGAGACGACTGTAATCAAAGTGTTTTTGGAGCGCAACAGCTCAACGGCCCGCTCAAAATCGCCATCGCCGCTAAACAAGATGATCCTGTCGTATTGCCCAACCGTGTTGAACATATCGATGACGATCTCGATATCCAGGTTGGCCTTCTGGGAGTAGCGGCCAGAGTCTTCGTCTCGATACTCTTTAAGGATCTTGGTGCGCACCGTAAAACCCAAGCTGATCAGAGCATCTCGAAAGGCCCTTTGATCGTTGGGATCCTTGATGCCGGTGTACCAAAATGCGTTGACTAGCTCGACGTTGGGCTGTGACCTGACAAAATAATCCAAGACTCGGCGCGGGTCGAAAAACCAGCCATTTTTTTGTTGAGCATAAAACATATTGTTCCCATCGATAAAGATGGAAACCCGCGTGACGGGATGGCGAAACATAAAGATTTTTCTCGGAATAAAGGTGGACTGGTCAGGAAAAGAGGGTGAAAACGAGAGTGTCGATTATCCTAAGGTAAGGGTGGCCACGGCAGGCCAGCGCCTGCTGATACCGATCACCCATCATAGCGAAAACAGGGATCTTTTTCCCTAGCCATTAGCCCAGGCGCCTTTGGAGATCAGGGTGGGTTCCGGCTGCCGCAGGGCATAGCTGGATCCAGGGCGGTCGGCTTGGCTAACGTACAGCTCTGCCAATTGTCGGGCCAGGTTGCGGATGCGCCCAATGTAGAGGGTGCGCTCGGCTACGGCAATGACGCCGCGGGCATCGAGCAGGTTGAAGGTGTGGGAGCACTTGAGCACATAGTCGTAGGCGGGCAGGAGCAGCGACACCGCCAGCCGATCGGGAAGCACCTGTTTTTGCAGCTTCTGCTGTGTGGTTTCGATCAGGCGCTTGGCTTCAGCTTCGTAGAGGCGGAACAGCTCCAGCAGCATCTCGGGATCCGAATACTCGAAGTTGTAGTAGGACTGCTCCACCTCGTTTTGGAAATAGATTTGCCCATAGGTAATCCGGCCTAGGGAAGGGTGCTCACCCCAGCAGAGGTCGAAAACCGAGTCCACCCCCTGTAGGTACATGGCCAGGCGCTCTAGGCCGTAGGTAATCTCCACAGAAACGGGGCGACAATCCAGCCCGCCCACTTGCTGGAAGTAGGTGAATTGGGTTATTTCCATGCCATCTAGCCACACTTCCCAGCCCACACCCCAAGCCCCCAAGGTGGGAGATTCCCAATCATCTTCCACAAAGCGAATGTCGTGTTCTGCCGGGTCAATGCCCAGGGCCCGCAGGCTCTCCAGGTACACCTCCTGGATGTCGTCGGGGGAGGGCTTGATCAGAACCTGGTACTGAAAGTAGTGCTGCAGACGGTTGGGGTTTTGGCCGTAGCGCCCATCGGTGGGGCGGCGACAAGGTTCCACATAAGCCACCCGCCAGGGATCCGGCCCCAGGGCGCGCAAAAACGTGTGGGGGCTCATGGTGCCGGCGCCTTTTTCCAGGTCGTAGGGTTGTAGGATCAAGCAGCCCTGCTCCCCCCAAAACTGTTGCAGGCGAAAGATCAAGTCTTGAAAGGTGTGGGCTGACATGGCAGGGGTTGGGCAGAGATGGATTAACCCCTATCCTACCAATCTCCTCCTCTCAGTCGAGCAGCTCTTCCCGATCAGCTGGATCCGAGTAGTCCCACTCGATGGGGGGCATTTGGTCGAAGGCTTGTTTGAGGGCGCTCTCCCACAGTTTGCGCATCTTGGCCAGGTAGGGATCCCCGGTGCGCAGGCGCAGACGGTGGGTGACCTTGAACTGATCCGCTTGCACCATCACCAAATCGATGGGGGGGCCGACGGAGATGTTGGATTTCATGGTGGAGTCAATGGAGAGGAGAGCGCATTTGGCCGCATCTGCTAGCGAGGTTTCGTAGGAGAGGGTGCGATCCAAGATTGGCTTGCCGTATTTGGTTTCCCCCACCTGCAAAAAAGGGGTTTCCGGGGTGGCCTGGATGCAGTTGCCCTGGCTGTAGATCAAAAAGAGGGCCGGCTCCTCGCCTCGGATCTGTCCCCCCAACAACAGGCTGCACTGGGCGTCGATACCGTCCTTTTCCAGCCAGGGTCGGTCTTGCTCCTGGATGTAACGAATTTTGGATCCCAGGTAGCGGGCCACGTCGTAGAGATGGGGGAAGGTGTGGAGATTGGAACTTTCCTGTTGGCGCAGATCCCGCTGCACTTCGGTCAAAACGCCCTGGGTGATGGACAGGTTGCCGGAGGTGCAGATCAAGATCACCCGCTCTTCGGGCACGGAAAAATCGAACAGCTTTTGGTAGGTGGAGACGTAGTCCACCCCGGCGTTGGTGCGGGAATCTGCCGCCATCACCAAGCCAAAGCGGGTGATGATGCCAAGGCAGTAGGTCATGCGAACGATGCGGCTCGGCTCTCTGATTGTAGAGGATTGTAGAGGGTTCAGGGGAAAGCAAATCCGATTTTGTGGCGGATTTCCTCCCGCAGGCGGGCGGTGATCGAGGCTTCGTCCAAATCGGCCAAAATCTGGGCTATGGCGGCTTTGGGGCCCTCTGGCCCCCAACTGGCTCCCTGGGCCAGGTAGCGGCGGGCGGACTCGCCGATGGCATAGCAGGAAAACCCGGCCAACACCGCCTGCGTCAGGGCCACGGAACCGTAGGCTCCCAGAGAGAATCCCCCCAGCAAGGTTTTCAGGGATCCCAGGCCCAACAGCGCCACCCACTCGCCGGCGCCCAGGCTGAGCATGCTGAGGATGATCTTCTGCAGCAGTTGTGTGGCTCCTGCAGTGCTCATGGGCCAGCCGTACAGGCGGGCCAGGCGCAGGATCAGGGTGACATCGATGGCCAGCCCTCCCAAGGTATCGAGCAGGGTGATGGGGTTGAGGGCAACCGCCAGCGCTTTGGTGCGGGCGGCTGAGGCGATGAGGTCTTGGGCTTGCTGGGCACGGGTTTGCAGCTTGCGCTCAATTACCTGCTGGTTAACCCGATCGGCAAACAGGAGGGCATTCAAGGCCAGCAGCGAACGCCCCTCCCGATGCAGGACTTCCAGGATTTTCAGGCGCAGCTCATCCACCTGCGGGGATCCCACTTCCATCTGGGCAGCAAAGCTCCCATCCGGCCTTTGCACCAGGCGGGGCACGCGAGGGGAGGCCGCCACCATGACGATCTCGTTGGGAGAAAGGAGCTGCCGCACCCGTTCGTTGCGGATCTTGTCGTAGATGGCCTGGCGATCTGCCTCTGGGTACTGGTCGATCTTGTTGAACACCAGCAGCATAGGCTTGCCCGCCTCCCGCAGGGTGGCCAGAGCCTCAAACTCCACCCGCGTCAGATCCCCGCAGACGACAAACAGGATCAAATCCGCCCGCTGCGCCACTTCTCGGGCCAGCCGCGCCCGCTCTTCGCCGTCTACTTCATCCAGGCCGGGAGTGTCGATCAGCTCCAGACGGGATCCCTGCCAATGGGCTAACCTGAACCGACTGCACCGAGGAAGGGGGCAGGCGGGATCCCTGCAGGGATGTGCCAGAGAAGGGGGACTGGGGGCGGGTTTCCCAGCTGATGTTCCAAGTTGCCGCTTGCTGGGTACGGGTGATGCCATGGGTGGGCCCCGTCTCAAAGACTGGCTCCCCCAGCAAAGCATTGAGCAGAGAAGACTTGCCCCGCCCCACCAGACCAAAGGCAGCGATGTGGATCACCTCGGTTTCCAGCTTGTCCAGCAGCGCTTGCAGGCTCTCCAGCTCCCCTTCCAAGCCCGCCATCTCCTGGGGGCTTAGATCCAGTTGAGCCACCCACTGGCGCAGGCTGCGCTTGGCTTGTTGGTAGTTGAGGTCATCTTGTAGGGTGTTGCGGCGAGCCATGGCCGTGACGCTCAATAGCAGTAGAGAACAGCCCGGCAGGGGCGGGTGTCAACCCTCAACGACAACGATGACGATAAGCAGAAACGCTAATCTCAAAGAAAGGCAGTTGGCCTTGCCGGGATCTGCAACTTAAAAATAACGTTGAGAACTGGGAGTTTGCGACAGGAGGTTTTTCATGCCGAGGGCCATCTGGAATGGGGTGGTTGTGGCGGAGACCGACCGCTACGAAACCGTGGAAGGCAACATCTATTTTCCGCCGGAATCCCTGCGCTGGGAATACTTCCAGCCCAGCTCCACCCACACCACCTGCCCCTGGAAAGGACAAGCCAGCTACTACACCCTGGTGGTCAACGGCCAGGAGAACAAAGACGCCGCCTGGTACTACCCGGATCCCAAGCCGGCTGCAGCCAACATCCGCGGCTACGTGGCCTTCTGGAAGGGCGTCGAGGTAGAACTCTAGCCGAGCCGAGTTGCCAACTGAGTATGATGGAGAAGAATTGGAGGGGCAATGCGATGCTGACCGATGGCCAGATTCCACGCAGCCCAACCCGCTGGGCAAGCAGGTGGTGTTGGGCCGGCTTGAGCCTCCTGTTGCTCGGTTGTGGCCCGGCAGGGTTTCGCACGCCGCGCCCCACGCTGGCCGGCAGTGGCCTCAACAGTATCTTCCCCGATGGGGAGCCCTCCTTCAGCGGGGATGGTCGCTACCTGGTGTTTTCCTCCGCCCGCGGCGGCAGCCAGGATATTTTTCTCTACGACACGGTGGAACAGCGGCTGGTGGACTTGCCCGGCCTGAATTCCAGCGACGTGGCCGCCACCTCGCCCGACATCAGCGCCGACGGCCGCTACATCGTTTACGTGTCCAATGCGCTGGGCAAATCGGAGATTTTTCTCTACGACCGCCAAACCCGCCGCGTTGAGAATATCAGCAGCCGGGTACCGGGAGATGTGCGCAACCCCACCATCAGCGGCGATGGCCGCTTTATCGCCTTTGAGAGCAACGGTCGCGGCCAGTGGAACATCGAGATCTTCGACCGTGGCCCGGCAGCGGCCACACGGCCCTCTGCCCCCAGCTCTTCTAATGCCGGCAGCAATCCCTAAGGGGATTCAGGAATAGCCAACCTGGACTTGTCGCATGCTCGCTGCCTTCGCCCAACGACTGGAGCCGCTGCACTCCAATGTCTTTGACCAGCTAGACCAGGCCAAGTGGGAGGCGCGCCGGTCGGGCTTGGATGTCATCGACCTTTCTTTGGGCTCCTCAGACCTGCCCCCGCCCCCGGAAGCGCTGGCAGCCATTCAGAGGGCCCTGGCAGATCCCTCCACCTATGGCTACACCCTGTTCCACGATACGGCCGAGTTTCGCGCCGCCTGCGCCCAATGGTATCTCAGGAAGTTCGGCCTGGAGATCGACCCAGAAACTGAGGTGCTGCCGCTGATCGGATCCCAGCAGGGAACGGCTCTCCTACCGCTGGCCCTGCTCAATCCCGGGGATGTTGCTTTGATCACCGACCCGGGCTACCCCTCCCATGGGGGCGGGATCCATCTGGCGGGCGGGATCCCCTACTATCTGCCCCTGCGGGCGGAAAACCGCTTCCTGCCCCAGTGGGATGAGATCCCGGCGGAGATCTGCCGTCGGGCGCGGCTGTTGGTGCTGAGCTATCCCCACAACCCCACCACCGCCACCGTCACCCCAGAGTTTTGGCAGGAGACGCTGCAATTTTGTCAGCAGCACGATATCTTGCTGGCGCACGACTTTCCCTACGTGGACTGGCGTTTCGACGGCCAGGTGGCTCCCTCGGCGCTGCTGGCGGATCCCGATAAGACCCGCACCATCGAGTTCTTTTCCCTCTCCAAGTCTTACCACATGGGGGGGTTCCGGGTGGCCTATGCCATCGGCAGCCGCGAGCTAATCCGAGCCTTGCGGCTGGTGAAGTCCACCATTGACTTCCACCCCTACCAGGGCATCTTGCGGGGAGCAGCAGCGGCTTTGGCGGCTCCCGACAGCTTTTTGGATCACTGGCGGCAAGTGTACCGCGAGCGGCGAGATATCGCGGTGGCGGCTCTGCACCGCATCGGCTGGCCCGTGCCCCTGCCGGAGGCCACCATGTACCTGTGGGCGCCTTTGCCGGAGTCGTACCGCGGTTCCTCGGCCCAGTTTTGTCTAGACTTGGTGCGGGCCACCGGCGTTGCCCTGTCTCCAGGCTCTGGCTTTGGCCCCAGTGGGGAAGGCTATGTCCGCTTTGCTTTGGTGGTCGAGGGATCCCGTCTGGAGGAGGCAGTGGGACGGATCGAGGCGTTTTTGTCCCGGTGCATTTCCTAAATCCCAAACATCAATCCCAAACATCGAGCATCCAGCTCTCGGTTGGTTGTGCTCGCCCACCCTCGGGCAATCTAAGTCAGGATAAGAGTAAGAGTGTTATCCAAGTTGAGTGGGCATGGAGAAGGAAACGCTCGACAGTTTTTTGTCCATCCGTGGGGTGATGGGGGTGGCGCTCTTGAGTCGGGCAGGTCGCCCTTTCTTCTACCGCTCTTTTCAGGATTTGGATAGCCGACAGCAGCAAGCCCTTACCGAAGGGCTGTTTCAAGTTTTGCAGACCATGCCCCCAGGACTTGACTATTTTGACTTTCAGTTTGCCAAGCAGCGGGTTTTCGTTTACCCCCTTGGGCCGGAATGGGCGCTGCTGGTGGCGGTGAATGACGAGCTGGTGATGCCGGTTTACACCTTGGCCGTGAACCGCCTGCGAGCCGAGCTGCAACGGGATACGCCGAAGGGCCTGGCCACCTTGCGCCTGTTGACCAGCCAGGCGGAGACGGGTCGGAACCTTACCCAACCCAGCTCCACCCTAGCAGAAGGCAAGCCCACACCAAGGGAGGAGGCGACCCAGCCGGCAGCGACAGGCAGCCGCATGGAGATGGATGTCTTCGTGCAATCTCTCAATCGTCTTTGCCAGATCACAAGCGGCTATTTGGGCAAGGCGGTGATCGTCAACTATTGGAAGGCGGCGCGGCAGGAAGTGGTGGAACGCCAGGGATCCTCAGCCGAGTGGCTCCATCAGTTCGAGATCGAGCGCAGCGGACAAATCCACTACAAGGGCACCCTCAAGGAGCTGGACGAATCTCAACAAAAGGTGCTGCGGGACTGGGTGCTGGCTTTTTTCCGCCGCTGCGAAGAGGTGATCCACGATTTTCGCAATTTAATCAAATCGGCGGAATTGCGCTTTTGACATGCTCCCTAAGGCCACAACACCCCCGCCCCGCAAAGGCTGGGCGGCTCTTGGCCGCGGAAAATCCAGGCTAAGCTATGACCATAGCCACCGTGGATCACGCTAGGTGCAGACGGGATCCCTGCCTGGGGATGTCCCTTCTTGTCGCCGCAAGCCGACCCAGCGAAAGATCCGCTTTGCTACCGCGATGCCGCCGGATCCCTCGTTACTATGGGGTTGCGGCACTCTACGCGAAGGAGTCGCTATGCTGAGAATCGTCACCCAGCTAGCCGAGGCTGAAGCCGAGCTTAGACGGATCTCGGAGCGCACTCAGGCTGACCAGAACTTGCACCGCGAGGCAACCGTGCGGGAGATCCTACAAGCGGTACGCCGCCAGGGGGATCGCGCTCTCCTGGCCTACACGGCGGAGTTCGACCAGGTGGAGCTGAGCGTAGCCGAGCTAAAGGTGTCGGGGGCTGAGCTGGAGGCAGCCTACCAGGCGGTATCTCCGCAACTGCTATCGGCCCTGCGCTTGGCCAAACAGCGCATCGAAGCCTTTCACCGGCAGCGGGTGCCCAGCAGTTGGGTGAGCTTTCCCGGCCCCGAGATCGTCTTGGGCAAGCAGTACCGCCCGGTGGATCGCGCTGGCCTCTACATTCCAGGAGGGCGGGCCGCCTATCCCAGCACGGTGTTGATGAACGCCATTCCGGCCAAGGTGGCGGGGGTGCCCGAGATTGTCATGGTGACCCCGCCGGGATCCGACGGGCTGGGGGGCAAGGGGATCAGCCCGGCTATTTTGGTGGCCGCCCAAGAAGTGGGCATCCACACCATCTATCGCGTCGGCGGGGCCCAGGCTATTGGGGCCTTGGCCTATGGCACCGAGACCATCCCCAAGGTGGACGTGATCACCGGCCCCGGCAACATCTATGTGACGCTGGCCAAGAAGCTGGTCTACGGCACGGTGGGGATCGACTCGCTGGCGGGGCCTTCCGAGGTGTTGATCATCGCCGACGAGAGCGCCAATCCCCTCTACGTGGCTGCCGATCTGCTGGCCCAAGCGGAGCACGATCCCTTAGCAGCCGCGATCCTCCTGACCCCCGATCCCAAGCTGGCCCAACAGGTGCAGCAGGCTGTAACCACCCAGATGGAAGCCCACCCCAACCGTCTGCTGGTGGAGAAGGCGGTGGCCAACTACGGCCTGATCGCGGTGGTGCCGGATCTGGCCACAGCGGTCAACTTGTCCAACCAGTTTGCGCCGGAACACCTGGAGCTGCAGGTGGCGGATCCCTGGGCTCTGCTGGATCCCATTCGCCACGCGGGGGCGATCTTCCTGGGACACTACACCCCAGAAGCGGTGGGAGACTACCTGGCCGGCCCCAACCACACCTTGCCCACAGCGGGGGCGGCCCGCTACGCCTCAGCGCTGGGAGTGGAGACCTTCCTGAAGCACTCCAGCCTAATCCAGTACGGCTCGGCAGCCCTGCAGGAGGTGGCCGGCGCGATCCAAGCTCTGGCGCAAGCCGAGGGGCTGCCCGCCCATGGCCAGTCGGTACAGGTACGGCTGGCGGAGGAGCACTAACCTAGCCTAGACAGGGCTTGAACCGCAGTGAAGACGGAAGGTGGAGCAGATGGGGAGCCGGCTCAGGCAAAACTGGCTGGGGCAACTGGGGGGAGCCCTTGTGGCGGTTTGGATCGTCTGGGCGGAGGGGAGCGCCGCCTGGCCGAAGGACATAAAAGACATAATGTCGGCTGCCCCCGAAGCAATCTCTTCTCCTGCCTTGCCCATCCCGTGGGAGTGGGTATACGACTTGCAGGAGCAGGCGCGGCAACGGCAGTGTACGCTGGTGGGCCTGTTGCGCAGCCGGCCCCTGCCGGCCCCGGATCCCCAGTGGCAGGTGTACACTCGTCTGGATTTGGTTGCCACGCCTCAGACCAGTCGGTTGACCAGTGTGTTGTTTGCCAAGAACACTCGTACCCAAGCCTTGCAAGTGATCTATCAAGCTGCGGCGTCTGTGTACGACCCCGTTGAGCCATTGGATTTTGCCATGATCCTGCCTCTGGCCTGGCAGGACAACACCCTGCTGGCGCGGGAGTACGCAGGCTGGTTCCAGACCGACTTGAGCTGGGATCGGGCGGTGATCTGGCCCTTGCCCGCCGACTCGAACAGGATCCCACCGGTACAGGTTTGGGAGCCACCGCCGGCCCTGGGGTATGCCGAGCTGCTGGACTGGGATCCCCAGGCGCGAGGGCGGGTGCTGTTTGCCGTGGCCGATAGCCTGGAGGAGGTGCCGCGGCTGGTGAGCGTTGGCCCTGGTCAAGACTTGCTGTTGCGAGGGACGGCACCGCTGCCAACCTCCGAGCCTCCTCTCCCGCAAAAGGGCTGGACCAGCGCTACCCTCGCAGGGTCGGTACCCATTTGTCATGCCAACAACTTTGGGCTAAACATCAGGTAGTTCCTCCCCAGGGTTTTGGAGCTGCCGCCGATCTTTGGGGTGCTTAGGAGCCGAGGGGAGGATCTAGAGCAGCCCCTAGCGGGAGAGGGAGTAAGCATGCCTAGACCCCAAGTACGACGCGGCTGGCCTTTAGAGGCCTTTGTGGGCGATGTTATTGTCTGTACGCTGGAGGGATCCCATCTGGATCAGGTGACGGAGATCCGGATCAGCCCGGCGGGCAAGGGGATCCGGGTTAGCTTCGGGGATCCCTTGGGGCGCTCCCAAGAGCCGGTGCAGGCCACTGCCGAGGCGCTGACTGTGACTTTTGAGATCGATCCCAGCACCTACCCCGGCGAAAAGCGCATCGAGCTGATCTCGCCGGCAGGGCCCAGCGATCCCCTGCCGTTTTTGGTGATGATGTAGAGGCGCGCAGAGGGGAAGTGAGTCATGGCGTTGGCAACTGCCTCGACCGACTTGGGCGCGCTGCTGCTGGGAGTGGGCCTGTTGCTCCTGGTGGGAGGCTGGGCCTGGCGGCTGCGGCGACAGCAGCGAGCTGCTCCCCCAGACTCGACAACTGTTTTGCCGGCAACGGCGATTGACCTCTCTGCCCTTACGGCGGAACAGGCGGCCCAACTGCAGCCCTTCGAGCAGGCGGTGGGAGATCGGCCGCGGGATCCCATTGCCTGGTACAACCGCGCCACCACCCTCGACCAAATGGGGCAGGCCCAAGCCGCCCTGGCCAGCTACGACCGGGCCCTGCAGCTGAAGCCGGATTTTCCCGAAGCCTGGAACAACCGCGGCTCTCTGCTGGACGATCTCGGCCGTCACCAGGAGGCGCTAGCCAGCTACGAGCGGGCTTTGCAACTGAGGCCGGATTTTTTCGAGGCCCGCTTTAACCAGGCCAACACGCTGCGGCAACTGGGCCGCTACCAAGAAGCGCTACGCGCCTACGAGCAGGTTCTCACCTTCCGCCCCGACAGCGGGGAAGCCTGGCATCTGCACGGGCTGACCTTGGCCTCCTTAGAGCGGTGGCAGGAGGCGGTGAACAGCTACGACAAGGCCCTGGCCATCAATTCCAGCGATCCCCGGGTTTGGCAAAGTCGCGGGCTGGCCCTGGTGCACCTGGAGCGCTACGCCGAGGCTCTGGCCAGCTATGAACGGGCTCTGCAACTGGGATTGGAGTCGGCCTCTCTCTGGGCCGGCCACGCCCTCGCCCACCACCGCCTGGGCAACTGGATGGAAGCTCTCAACAGCTACGACCGCGCCCTGCAGCAGGATCCCCGGCGTTCTCAGATCTGGGTGCAGCGCGGCCTGGTGCTGATGGACTTGAACCTCTACGGGCTGGCCATCCAGAGTTTTGACCGAGCCCTGCAGATGGATCCCGACGATGCCGAGGCCCACTACGCCAAAGCCTGCTGCTGCGCCTGGGAAGGCCAGGTGCCCCAGGCCCTGCAAGCCTTGGAGCAAGCCCTGCGCCTGCAGCCGGAACGCTACCGCCCCTTGCTCGCCTCTGAGCCCTATTTCGACCTCATTCGCGGTGAGCCGAGCTTTACGGCCTTCCTGACAGCCCTCTCCGGCCTTGGAACCGACACGAACTCTACCTCCCTGACGCGAACGGCTCCATCCTCTGCTTCCTAGATTTCTTCTGAGGTTCCAAAGTGAGCCAGCAGCAGCAATCCGGCGATTCCGCCAAATGACGGAGAGAAATTCGGCTCTTTTGCTGAAGAAAGCTGCTGATTTTCCGTAGGGATGCTGTTGCTTGCGGCGGAAAACCCAGTAAACTAAGAAAGCTCCAGCTCCTGGCAGATCTCGGAGGCAAGCTGTGTTCTTGTTAACATCTGGTAGCATTTTCACGGCTACAACCTGATACTGTCTGCCTGCAAGCTTCTTCGCGGTTGGTTCCAGCAGAAGTCTGGCCTAGGGAGAATGGGGGTCGCCTGGCATCCTCTGCCTTTGAGTTGTTTGGGTGCTGAATCCAACCTTGAATGGCTTCAGCTCAAAAAGAAAAAAAGTAGTTGTCTATGCTAACGGCTCCTCAGCAGCCTTCTCTCGACGACTCCGAGCCGCCGGCGCCATCGACAGCCGCGGCTCCCCTGTTTTCTGCCAAAGCTGGTGCTGGGGATTCTGGATCCGGAGCTGTGGGTGCGTCTATGGCATCCAAATATGAAGATGTTAAAGCTCAAACTGCTGCACTGTTGCGACTCTACCACCAGACTCGGGATCCAGCCCTGCGCAATCGACTGGTGGAAATAAACCTGGGCTTGGTGCGCAAAGAAGCCCACCACTGGCGTAACCAATGCGACGAAGGATACGACGACTTGGTGCAAGTGGGTTGCATAGGGCTCATCCAAGCCATCGAGCGCTTCGATATCAGCCGCGGCCTGGCTTTTAGCTCCTTTGCCATGCCCTACATTCGCGGAGAAATTCAACACTACCTGCGAGACAAAAGCCCAACAATACGGATCCCACGCCGCTGGGCGACGCTGCAGCGACAAGCCAAGAAGGTGATCGCGCGCCTGAGACAAGAATTGGGCCGTTCTCCTTCTGAGGCGGAGGTGAGGGAAGCCCTACAACTGACGGAGCAGGAATGGCGAGAGCTGCAGCTGGCCCAACAAAACAGCCTTTTGCTCAGCCTAGATGCTCCCGTACAGGTTGAAGAAGACAGCGTTGCTCTAGGGGATACCATTCCCGATCAGCGCTACCGCAGCTTTCAACTGGCCGAAGAAGATCGCATCCGCCTGCAAAATGCCTTGGCCAAGCTGGAGGAGCGCACCCGCCAGATTTTGGAATTTGTTTTCTTCTACGACCTCACCCAAAAAGAAACAGCAGAGCGGCTGGGGATCAGTGCCGTTACCGTTTCCCGACAGGTCAAAAAGGGCCTGGAGCGCTTGGCTAAGCTGCTGAGTCAGGACATTTTTTAGGGCGTTGCCGAGAAGGAAGATCCCTGGGCTTTGCGACAGTCTCCAGCGCTTTTCCAGGCAGATCTGAACCCTCTCCCAAAGTGGAGATCAAGGCGACAAAGAGCCTCACAACAACTTTCCCGTAGTCCAAGGCTTTGGTTACTTCAATATCAGTGCAGTATCCTGGTCGAAATAGCTGTAACTTGTGTCTTCGCTTTAATCTTTTTTGTCTCGAGCTTTGTCTGAAGCTTGATCTTTGTCTTGGGAACAATTTGCTCCCCGGTTCTGCAGTTGGCTTAGTTGGGAGCGCACCTGCAAGGCAATTTGCAAAGCAGCATCCAAAAGCTGCGACTGTTCGCTGGCCTGTTCTCTTAGCTGGAGCGCAGTCAGAGCTGCCAGCTCGTCGCCGAAGAACTCCCTTTGCTGCTCAATAAAGTCTTTGTTCTGCCGCAAGATCCGTTCAGTTTTCAAGGCGCGGATTAGGTCGCTGCGAATCAGCTTCAGAGCCTCGATGATCTGCTTACGCTGAGGCAGCTTGGCCTCAGGATTGCCCGCCTCTACCAATTGATCGTTGATGTGAATGGCTTGAATAAGGCGGTTGTAACGCTCTACTTCTTCTAGCAAGTTCAACAGAGCGGCATGCGGCGGCTGCGGAAAATCCAATAGGCTTGGCCCAAAGCGGCAATAGCTGCCAGGATCCCCCATTCCAGCAGCCAGGTGCTCCAACTGCTGGTCAGACCAGGGATCAAAATCCGTCCCACCAAGGTCACTAGGGATCCGCCTGCCCAAAAGGCACGACAGAAGAGATCCAGCACCAGCAACAGGCGCAGCAGATCCCAGAAAGCAGAGAACTGCTGTAGCCAGTCTTTCCAGTGACGGACGGGCCGAGGCCGGTACAGCCAAGCTACAGGTACCCCAGAAAGATTTTCCACTTGAATAGGGGAAATAACCAGCTCCTGTAAATCCCGCTGCATTGCCATTGCCGAGTGTTACAAATTGTCCCCATTCTACTGAGATTGTTTTCCTGCTTGGGGATCCCTTGCTGGAAGGAGACTACCGGCAAATCTGGATAAGATAAGATCTGCTCTGCTATTTGGGTCTTCACGCCCTTGCGCCGGCAGCAGCGGGAGACCGGCTCGCGGAGCAGCAATGGGTACAGGTTTGGGAAAGAGGAGACAAGCAGGGTGAGCAGCCAACTGCGCCAACTGAAGGCCCATCTCGCTGAACCGGAAAACTTTGCCCCCTACGGACAGGTGATCTACCCTGTCCCCGACCACAAACCCTTCGACAGCCAAGATGCCCAGTTGGTTTTGAATCAGGGCCAGCCCCGCTTCTACTTGATGCGCCTGCCCCGCCGCGGCCTCAAGTTTAGCCAGATAACCCACCACACCCGCTGCACCCAGTGTCTGGGATCCCTGCACGGCAAGGAGTGGTTTATCGCCGTCGCGCCGCCCGCCGACGAGCTGCAAGTGGACGAGATTCAGGCTTTTCGGGTGCCCGGCGATCGCTTTATCAAACTGGAGATGGGCACCTGGCATGCCGGCCCCTACTTCGACCACGAGGAGTTCATCGATTTCTATAATCTGGAGCTGGCCGACACCAACCTCACCGACCACGAGACGATCAACCTGCTCCAGACGTACAACCTGGAGTTTCAGATCGTCCCCTGAAGGCGGATCCCTGCAGTCTCGGCAAAAAAATCGATGTAGTCTTTACGCTTGAGCGCGGAAAGAGGTGCGGGGATCCGCAGCTACGCTATAGGAAGGGGCAGAGGCTGAACTCAGGTTCTAGCCCTAGAGGATCCGGCTGAGTTGGGTGAGCATTTCTTGACTGGGGTTCGAGTTCTGCCCTTGCCGACAGAAGTCTCGGCACAGCAACTTGTTGGGCCAGGTGATAGAACAGGGTCAAACCTGGCAGCGTTTTGGAGGTTTGTTGCGATGGCCGCACTCCAACTCAACAAGGTGAGCCGCCAGCTCTTGGGGGCTCTGGCCCTGTTCCTGTGCCTGGGACTGTTGTCTGCCTGCGACGAGGGTAGCAGCAGCACCGTCAGTCCCCCCAGCCTCACGCCCACTCCCACCCCCGCTGGTCGGTAAGCCCACAGGATCTTGCATGCCTTGGCAGCGGCCGCCCAGTTTGCAGCAAGTCTGGGCAGGGATGGTTTTGAGTCTGCTCTGCCTTTTTCTGTTGGCAGCCTGCGGCGGTGGGGAGGGATCCCTTACTGCGGTGGGGCCCCCTCCGGCAGGGGAGCTGCCCATCGCCGGTTTCTTGTGCCAGTTGGATCGCCAGACCCGCAGCTTTGCCGGCCCCATCTATGCCGAGCAGCCTCAGGCTGCCACCTGCAATCCCGGTCGCCTCACCCCGGCAGCAGCCCAAAAGATGATGGATCGGCTCAACTTTCTGCGGCTGTTGCACGAGTTGCCGCCGGTGAAGCTCAATCCCGAATTCTTGGAGGCCGCTCAGCAGGCGGCCCTGATGCAGGTGGCCAATGGCGCCCTCAGCCACCAGCCGCCCCCTTCTTGGCGCTGCTTTACCCCTGCTGGGGAGGCGGGATCCCGCTTCAGCAACCTGGCGGTTGGGCCCATCCTAGAGCTGAACGGCCCCGATCCAGGCCGGGTGTTGGCGCGGCAGGTGGACATCTATTTTGCCGAGCCAGGTCGAGAAAACTTTGTGGATGTGGGGCATCGCCGCTGGAACCTGTATCCTCAGTACGCCCAGGGGGCCTACGGCATTGTCTTTGACCCACGGGCTGGACGGGTGACCCAGGCCAACGCCAACTGGATCTTCGGTTTTGACGAGTCGGTGCCAGATCCAGAGTTCATCGCCTTCCCGGAGAAAGACGGCTACCTCTACCGCCTAGAAGGGTTTTCCGGCCAGCCCTTGTCTGCCTACCGCTGGTCTTTCTCGGTGCCCAGCCGCGGCGGCCTGTCTGACCTCAGCCAAGCCCAAATCCGCATCACCGATGCCGTCACAGGTGAGCCGGT
>AFSR01004305.1_pt1 | contig 16496 bp, 14 predicted proteins | sample 296848 | NCBI WGS metagenome assembly AFSR01 (sample SAMN02954305, study PRJNA68063) | hot springs metagenome | biome: terrestrial; feature: Mushroom and Octopus hot springs; material: microbial mat core samples; isolation source: Yellowstone National Park Mushroom and Octopus hot springs ...
CACCCCAGCCCTCCCCGCACGCGGGGAGAGGGTCTGGGTTCCTCCCCCTGTTGACGGGGGAGGTCAGGAGAGGGGTCGCGAAGCACATCTCAGCACCCATTCCCGAAGTTGAACAGCACCTCCAGCAGGTCGGCGTCGTCGATGGTGCCGTCGCCGTTCAGGTCGGCGGGCAGGTTCGCGCCTGTCTCGCCGAAGGCGAACAGCACGCTCAGCAGGTCGGCGTCGTCGGTGCAGCCGTCGCCGTTCACATCACCCGCGACGCGGTAGACCACCCGCAGCACGGGTCCGCGCCCGCCGCCGTCGTTGCGCGAGTAGAAGCGGTAGAAGCGCGTCCCGCCCTGACCCGCAGGATCCATGCGCGATACGAAGCCGATGCCCAGTTCGCCGTCGTTCTGGTTGACCGCCGCGTTAAAGTACGGCTCGAACGCCTCCGCGTTCAGTGGGATAGGAATCGCGAACGGCGCGTCGGTGCGGTAGTTGGTCATCAGGCCCTCACCGAAGATCGTCGCGCCAGGGTACGGGTTGTTCGGCGCGTTGTAGTTCCAATTTGCTTCGGTAAAGGCTGTGCTGCTCAGGTCGCGCGCCTCCAGCGGGAACTGCTCGCCCTCCGTGCTGGTATAGCCCGGCGGCTGCGTCTGCACGACGGTAATCTGCGCTTCCAGCACCTGGTACTGCCTGCCTGCAGGAATCCCCTGCAGAAGCCACTTCGCCAGCGCGTAGGAGAACTCCGAACGCGGACGCGCGGGGTTAATCGGATCCACGGCGTCTTGCCCGTTGCCCCACACGCGCAGAATTGGCGTGAAGCCTGGATTGAAGGCGTTGTCGTAGAGCCACACATCGTCAGTGGGCTGCGCTTGATACACCTGCTGCGCCCACGCGCCTAAACATAGACTCAAACCCAATAGCAGTAGTTGTCTTCGCATAGCAGGGGAATTATGGGCAATCGGGTGGGCGGAGTGCTACCCCTGAAGCGACAACTTTTTGCGCAGGGGCGACATTGCGGTATAATCTTAACCCTATGATACGCCAGCAGTTAGCGGAGTGGGTATCGCAGGCGGCGCATGCAGCGCGCGAGGCGGGCGACTTGGCGTTCGACGCGCTGCCAGCGTTCGAAATCGAGACGCCGCGCAACCCGCAGTTCGGCGACTACGCGGCGAATCTGGCGATGTTGTTAGCCAAGCAAGCGCGTCGCAACCCGCGCGAGGTCGCCGAAGCAATTCGCCAACGACTACCTGAAGATGCCTTCTCGTGGGTCGAGCGCGTGGAGGTGGCGGGCGCGGGCTTTCTGAACTTCTACCTGAAGCCCGACTGGGCAGGCGCGGTCGTGCGCCACATCCTGCAGCGCGGGATGGGGTACGGCGACCTGACGCTGGGCGCGGGCAAGCGCGTGCTGATCGAGTTCGTCAGCGCGAACCCCACAGGACCGCTCACGCTGGGGCACGGGCGCAACGCCGCCGTCGGCGACACACTCGCACGCCTGTACGAAGCGGCAGGCTACACCGTCGAACGCGAGTTCTACATCAACGACGGCGAGAACTCCACACAGATCCGCAACTTCGCGCTGTCGGTGCTGACCCGCTACCGCCAACTGCTGGGCGAACCCGCCGAGATGCCCGAAGACGGCTACCACGGCGAGTATGTGAAGGAGATTGCGCAGGGCATTCGCGACCAGTACGGCGACTCGTTCGCGGAGGGCGACCCCGAGACCGTGCTGAAACGGTTCGAGCAAATCGCCAAGCAGCAGATGCTGGAAGAGCAGGCGCGCGACCTCAGCGACTTCGGCGTGCGCTTCGACCGCTGGTTCTCGGAGCAGAGCCTGTACGACGCGGGCGCGGTGCAGGCGACGCTGGACGCGCTGCGGGCGCGCGGCTACGCCTACGAACACGAGGGCGCGCTGTGGCTCAAGTCCACCGCGTTCGGCGACGAGAAAGACCGCGTGCTGGTGCGGGCAAACGGCATGCCGACCTACCTCGCCGCCGATGTCGCCTACCATCGCGACAAGTACGAGCGCGGCTACGACCTGATGATTGACCTGTGGGGCGCAGATCACCACGGCTATGTGGCGCGGATGAAGGCGGCGATGGCGGCGCTGGGCTACGACCCGAACCGCTTGCATATCCTGATTTACCAACTGGTGAACCTGTTTCGCGGGGCGGAGCCTGTGCGGATGTCCAAGCGTGCGGGCGAATTCATCACCCTGCGCGAGGTGATGGAAGAAATCGGCACAGACGCGCTGCGCTTTTTCTACCTGCTGCGCTCGCATGACAGCACGCTGGACATCGACATCGAACTGGCGCAGGAGCAGTCGGAGAAAAACCCCGTCTACTATGTGCAGTATGCGCACGCGCGAATTTGCAGCATCGAGCGCACGGCGGCGGAGCGGGGCGTCGCGATGCCCGACCCCGAAACGACCGACCTGAGCGTATTGACGCACCCTGCCGAAATCGCGCTGGTCAAGCGGCTGGCGGACCTGCCCGACGAGATTGCGCTGGCGGTGCGGCACGACGCACCCCATCGGTTGACGGCATACGCGCTGGAGGTCGCACGGGCGTTTCACGGCTTCTACACCGAGTGCCGCGTGCTGGGTGCGGAACCTGCGCTTCAAGCCGCGCGGCTGTTGCTGACGCAAGCGACGCGGATTACGCTCGCCCGCACGCTGGGGCTGCTGGGCGTCTCCGCACCCGAACGGATGGAACGCGCTGAGGAGTCATAACTGCTCCAACGCCTGCTCCAAGTCCGCAATCAAGTCGTCGGGATGCTCGATGCCGACTGACAGGCGCACGAGGTTGTCCGTGATGCCGCGCTCCAGCCGCTCCGCTTCGGTCAGCCCCTCGTGCGACATCGTGGCGGGGTAGCCGACCAGCGACTCCACCCCGCCGAGGCTGCTGGCGAGGTTAAACAGCCGCAGGCTCTGGCAGAAGCGGTCTACCCCCGCGCGGTCGGTCTTGAGGTAGACGGCAAGCATCCCGCCGAAGCCGCGCATCTGCCGCTTCGCCAACTCGTGCTGCGGGTGGTCGGGCAAGCCAGGGTACAGCACGCGCTCTACTTTCGGATGCTCGGCGAGGTAGCGGGCGACCTGCATCGCGTTCTCGCAGTGGGCGCGCATGCGCACGGCAAGCGTCTTCATCCCGCGCAGCAGCAGCCAACTCTCGAATGGCGACAGCACCGCCCCGCCAATCGCCTGTTGATCCCACAGCGGCTCGTACAAATCGTCGCGATTGAACACCAGCGCGCCGCCCAGAATATCGCTGTGCCCGCCGAGATACTTCGTGACGCTATGCACCACCACATCGACGCCCATCTCCAGCGGGTTCTGCAGGTACGGCGTGGCGAAGGTGTTGTCGATGACCACCAGCAGGTTGCGCCGATGCCCCAGTGCGGCAAGCGCGCGGATGTCCAGCACATAGGTCAGCGGGTTGGTCGGCGATTCGAGCCACAGCATGCGCGTGTTCGGCTGGATGGCGGCGGCGGTGGCGTCCAAGTCGAGCATGTTCGCATACGAGACGCTGACGCCCCGCTGCGGCGCAAGGTGCTTCCACATCGAAATCGTGCCGCCGTACACATCGCGCGTGCAGACCACATGGTCGCCTGGGCGCAGCAGCCCCAGCAGCGCGACCTCCGCTGCCATGCCCGACGCGAACAGCAGCCCGTAGCGGGCGTTCTCCAGCGCGGCGAGGCACTGCTCCGCCGCTGCGCGTGTCGGGTTCGACACCCGCGAGTACGAGTAGCCCTCGTGTTGGTCAATCGAGCGTCGCTGGAAGTTGCTGGTGGCGTAAATCGGCGGGATAATCGCGCCTGTAGCGGGGTCTGGCTCCTGTCCTACCCGAATGGCTCGTGTCTCGAAATGCATGCTTGCTCGCTCCCGCTGCAAGTATACCTTCAGCGGAAGCCCTGCACCAACGCTTGCGCCAACACATTCCAGCCGTTCGCCAGCGTGAACACCAGCAACTTCGCAGGCAGCGAGACCACCACAGGCGGGAGCATCATCATCCCCATCGACAGCAGGATGCTCGCCACGATGAGGTCAATCACCAGGAACGGGATGTAGATGTAGAAGCCGATAATGAACGCCGTCTTGAGTTCGCTGAGCATAAACGCGGGGATGAGCGTGGTCAGCGGCAGGTCGTCGGCGGTGCGGGGCGGCGGCTGCTTGCTCAAGCGGATGAACAGGTTGAGGTCTTCCGTGTAGGTCTGGCGCAGCATAAACGCGCGAATCGGCTTTTCGGCGCGTTCCAACGCCTGCGGGAAGGTGATTTGCTGGCGCATGTAGGGCTGCAAGGCGGTACGGTTGATCTCGTCCAGCGTGGGCGCCATCACATAGAAGGTCAGGAACAGGCTCAGCCCGATAATCACAGGCGTCGGCGGGATGTTCGGCGTGCCGAGCGCGCTCTTGAGGAACGACAGCACAATCACGATGCGCGTGAAGGCGGTCATCATCAGCAGGATGGACGGCGCGACCGACAGCAGGGTGAGGATGGCGAGGATTTGCAGCGAGGTGGAGACCTCCTGCGGGGTGCGCGCCGCGCCGACCTCTACGCTCACGCGGGGCATGGGAACGGTCTCTTGCGCGAGGGCTGGGAGAAGGGGGGTGAATAGGAGCAGCAAGGTGAAAACAGTGCATAAGGCACGGTGTGCAGGCTTTGCCCCCACCCCGACGCGCCCCAAAGCACGAATGAACGAAAACCCCCTCCTTAAGGTTCCCCCTGCAAGCAGGGGGAACCGAACGGTCGTGCGGGTATGGTTCCCCTCGTGAGTCGGGGTAGCCCCACGCGCTATGCTCGGTTCCCCTCGCGAAGCGGGGGGAACCTGAAGGAGGGGGGCAATTCATAAACTCTGAACGCGCGATTGCACTCATCGTTCGCCTCCCAGCAGGTTCTGCAGGCGTTCGCGGGTCTGTTGCAGGCGCGTTTGCACCTGCGCAGCGGCTTCCTGCTGCAGGTCGGGCGGCGGGGCGGCGGGGCGGGCGGTGCGGAGTACCTGCTCGAACGCGCTTTCGGCGATTGGCGCGGGTTCAGGCTTCGGCAGTGTGTCGGTCAGGTCTGCCAGCAGGTGCATCCCCTGCGGCGTCGCGCCAATCAGTAGCAGTTTATCGCGCGCCTTGACCAGCATCAGGCTGCCCCCGACTGCGCTGCGCGTTTCGATAATCCGTATCTGTCCGTCGACGGGCGAGCCGTCGCCTGTTTTGCCTGCCCAGCGCAGCAGGCGCGGCAGTCCCCAGCGCAAGCCGACCGCCACGATGAGCAGGGCGATTCCCAGTTGCGCCCAGCCCGCCGACGAGGCGTCGGGCGACGCCACGCGCTGAATGGGCGCGCCTGCCCGCGTGCCGAACGCGCCTGGCGCAAGCGCGTCGGGCGACTCTTGCGCCCAAGTTGCCGAAATTGCCGTTGCGATGCCAACGACCAAAGCACACTTCGCAAGGGCGCGGGTGATGGAGAACCCCCTCCTTAAGGTTCCCCCTGCGAGCAGGGGGAACCGAACGGGTGGTTCCCCTCGCGAAGCGGGGGGAACCTTAAGGAGGGGGGGCAATAATCTTCTATCGGGAAGGCGTCTCATGGCTACGCTCCCAGGCGTTGAATGCGCTCGGCGGGCGAGAGGATTTCGGTAATGCGCACGGCGAAGTTGTCTTCCACGACGACCACCTCGCCCCGCGCGATGAGCCTGCCGTTGACCAGCACCTCCACAGGCTCGCCCGCGGCTTTTTGCAACTCGACGATGGAGCCTGTGCCGACCTCCAGCAGTTCGCGGATGAGCATCGTCACGCGCCCCAGTTCAACGGACACCTCCAGCGGGATGTCCAGCAGCAAATCAAGGTTCTGCTCGCGGCTGTCGTCGTTATCGGCGAAGATGTTGAACGCCGCGGGCGTTGGCGTCGGCGCGGCGGCGGGCGCGGCAGGCTCTGGCTCCATCAGCAACGACGCCAGCGGGTCTGCCTCAGCGGGCTTCATGCCAAGCAACGCGCGGGCGAGGTTCTCGGTCAGCAGCCAAGTGAGTTTGAACGGCGGGCGTTCGGGAATCTGCACAGTAAACCGTGTCGCGATAACCTCGTCGACGGTCAGGAAGTTGGGCGGGAAGGCGATAGGCTCGTAGCGGGCGATGACCTGATCGGGCGTGAAGGTCTTGCTGGTGAGGTTGCCGAACGCGATTGCCAGCCCCTGCATTAGGTGCTGTCCGAAGGCTTGCGCGGCGTTGAGCGCGGCGTCGTCGATGGCGTCAGGTGCGCTGCCCAGCGTCGCTTCAAGCAGGGCGCGCTGGCTCTCGGCGCGCTCGCTCATCTGCTCGCCCACCACAAACAGGCACGGCGCGTCGCTCTGCTCGGCGAACTGCGCCTGAATGTGCAGCACAGTGTCTGCGGTCAGCCCCGTCAGGTCGCCAATCGGCACCGCGCTGGACTGCGGCGTCGGGATTTCGACCAGCGTGTTGTTCTGCTCGGACAGGTACATGGCGACGCTTTGCCACACCTGCGCCTGCTTCACCACAAATTGCGTCAATACTTCCGCCGAGACTTCGCTCACGGTTCACTCCTCCGAGACGACATCGGTAATCGCGACAACCAGCCGTCGGTTGCGGATGGCGGGCTTGCCGCGAAACTTCACACGGTTCTCTGCCAGCAGGTCAATCTTGCCGTTGACGGGCGTATCCAGCACCAGCGTATCGCCCACCTTGAGATGGAGCAGGTCGCGCAGGCGGATGCGGGTTCTGCCCAGCCGTGCGCGGCAGGTGACGGCGGTGCGCTGCAGGTGCTGGGTCAGCATACGGCGCAGTAGGGGCGTGGTGCGCTTGCCTGCGCTGGAGACCCAGTTCTGCGAACTGAGGCGCGGCGTGATGGGTTTGATCACCATATGGGGCACGCACAGGCTCATCGCGTCGCGCCGCTCGCCAAAGCGCGCCTCCATCAACACGGTAATCACGATGTCGCTGGGTGGGGCGATTTGCACGAACTGCGCGCTGGTCTCCAGCGTCTCGATCTTCGGGTCAACCTGCAGGATGCTCTCCCAAGCGTTGCGGTACGCCATCAGCATGCGTTCGGCGAGCGCGAGCACCAGCGGCTTCTCAATCTCGGTGAAGGCGTTGCGTGCAATCGGCTTGCCCATCCCGCCCAGCAGACGGTCGAGCATCGTGAACACGAGCGCGAACTCCATCTCCAGCACCGCCTCGCCCGACAGCGGCGGCGCGCTGAACACGATAAACGCCGACTGCTTGAGCGAGCGCAGGTAGTCCTCGTAGGGGATTTGCTCCAGCGAGATGAGTTCGATATGCACGGGCGTGCGCAGGTAGGTGGCGAGGTTGGTCGAGCAGAGCCGCGCGAAGGTCTCGAACACCATCTGCAGGGTACGCAGTTGGTCGCGCGAGAACTTGTCGGGTCGGCGGAAGTCGTAGACCTCGTAGGAGATGGGCTTGCGGGGGGTTCCCATCCCGCCCACAGGCACGGCGACGGGCGCGCCAAAGTCGCCGCCCGCGCTCTCTTCCGAGCCAAGCGACGCCAGCAGCGCCTCGATCTCCGCCTGTGATAGAATCTCGCTCAATCCGTTCGCCTCCCGCTGGACATTCGCGCGAAATTATCGGCATAGGGCAGGGGTTTTTGCAGGCAGGAACTTTCGGCGCGCACGGGAATCCAACAGTACCATGCGAGCCGTATTTGTGATTGCGCTATTGGGGCTGCTGCTGGGGCGCGGGCTGACTCAGGAGTCGCCCAAGCCGCCTGCTCAAGAGAAGCCCGCCGCGCCGCGCGAAACGACGCTGAGTTTCGCGGGGGAAGGGGAGCGCTGGTGGTGGACAGAGAGCGCGAAGGGCGAGCCGCTCAGCCCGCCCCAGAAGACCCGCGACGCCTCCGTCGCGATTAAGCTGCCCCCAGACGCCGACGCGCTCTGGGTCTACGACGCCAAGACGGGCAACCTCGCCCAACTCAAGATCGCCGACCTCAAGGAGAAGACCGAGCTGACCAGCGACCGCTTCAGCCATGTGGCGCGGGTGCAGGTGAACCTACAGGCGCAGGGCAAGCCCGTCGCCAGCGCGATCGTGCAACTCACGGACGCCAACGGCAAGACGCACACGCGCGTGCTGGAGCCGTCGGCGGAGGGCGTCCTGATCTTCGAGCGCGTGCCGCTGGGCAAGGTGTCCATCGTGGCGCGCTACGGCGACGAGGGCAAAGCCGTCGCAGGAGACCACGCTGAAAGCCGAGCGCGAGACGCGCGTGCCGATTATCGAACTCGCGCTGAGCGGGAGCGTCGCCACGCTGGAGGTCGCGCCGAAGGGCAGGGAAGGGCAGGGCGACGCCGAGACGCCCCAGACCAGCCGAATCGGCGCGATAGTGATGTTTGTGATTGCGCTCGCGCTGGCAATCGGGGTTATCGTGTTCCTGGTGCGCTTGGCGACGCAGAAGCCGCAGCAATTGGGCGAAGCGATGAGCAAACTCGGTGTGGAGCTGCCGCAGCCGACCCCAGCAGGGCAGGGGAGTGGGGCGGCAACCGCGCCATCCGCGCCGCCGATGCCCGACCTGCCGCCGCTGGAGAGCGCGGGCGTTGACCCGACGGCTGCCCCCATCGGCGCGACGGCGACCGTAATCGCTGCGGGACCCGCCACGCGCCTCGTCGCCACGCAGGGACCCTACGCAGGGCAGGCGTTCGAACTCACGGGCGACCTGATGACCATCGGGCGCGACGCTGCCCAAGCCATCGCGCTGGTGAACGATATGGGTGTCAGCCGCACGCACGCGCAAATCATCCGCCAAGGCGACCAGACGCTGATTGAAGACCTCGGCAGCACGAACGGAACCTATGTGAACGGGGTGCGCATCAGCGCGCCGACGCCGATTAAGCCTGGCGACACGCTCCAGCTGGGCGCGAGCCTGTTCCGTGTGGAGTAGCGATGGTCAGCAAGCTCTTCTACATGATGGTGTTCGGCGCGGTGGGCGGCGTGCTTGCGTGGTTCGTGAACGAGCCGTTCATGAGCGACGACATCCGCCGCACAGTGGACTGGGGCGAGCTTGCGCGGTTTGGCTCGCTTTCGGGGCTGCTGATCGGCGCGATGATTGGACTGGCGACGGGTCTGTCGCTGGGCACGGGCAAGCACATCCTGCGTGCGGTCGCGCTCGGCGCGGGTGTGGGTGCAATTGGTGGCTGGGTCGGGCTGACGGTCGGGCAGGTTTTGTTCGGCGTACTCGGTGCTACTGTGCCGATGCTGGGGCTGATTGTGGGGCGCATTCTCGGCTGGAGCGCGTTTGGGGCACTGATTGGGCTGTCGGAGGGGCTGATTGCGCGTTCGCCGAAGCGGATGCGCAACGGGTTGTTGGGCGGCGCGATTGGGGGGGCGTTGGGCGGCGCGTTGTTCGATTTTCTGGCGTTCACGATTGGCTCGGTGTTCGGCTTCGCGCTGCGTGCGGAGGGCGAGGCGGGCGCGCCGTCCCGCGCGGTCGGGCTAACGCTTATTGGCGCGGGGATTGGGCTGTTCATCGGGCTGCTGGAGTGGCTCACCCGCGCGGCGTGGGTGCGCGTGCTGTACGGGCGCAACGAGGGCAAGGACTACCCGATTGACCGCGACGGGGCGTATTTGGGGCGCGACGAGTTGGCGGATGTGCCCCTGCGCGGCGACCCGCAAGTCGCCCCACGCCACGCCGAGATTCGGATGGACGGCGGCGGCTATGTGCTGGTTCCGCTCGCGCCGATGGCGGTCAACGGGCAGCCTGTCGGCGCGCCTGTGGAACTGAGCGACGGCGACCTGCTGCAGATTGGCTCGTTTCAGGCGCAGTTCCAGTTGCGCGAGGGTCAGGCGGCGCGTGCGCCGCGCGATGTGGCGCGCTCGCCGTTGCCGCCCCCGCCGCCGACGCCGCCGGGCGTGTGCCCCTACTGCGGGCAACGGCAAGACCCCCTCACGGGCGCGTGCGCCTGCACGCCTGTCGCCGCGCCTGCACCGACCGCGCCGATGCAGGGCTACCCGACCGCGCCTGCTGCAGGCGGCGTCGCCGTCGCGCAAGCCACAACGCTGGTGGGCATCGACGGCGCACTCGCGGGGCAACGCATCGCCGTCCCACCAACAGGGCTGACCATCGGACGCGAGACGGACAACATGCTGATCATCCCCGACCCGTCGGTCAGCCGCCATCACGCCCGAATCGCTGTCGAAAACGGCGCGCTTATCGTGTATGACTTGAACAGCACCAACGGCGTCTATGTCAACGAGCAGCGTGTCAGCAAGCAGTCGCTGCGGGCAGGGGACATCGTGCGCTTCGGCGGGGCGCGATTCCGCATCGAGTAGGGTACACTTTAGAGCGCATGGCGTTTCGGATTTACTGTGGCGCGCTGGTGACGGATGGGCAGCGCTATCCGCACCGCGCGCTGGTGGTGGACAAAGGACGGATTGTCGCGTGGGAGGCGTATGACCCCGCCCAAGTGGGGCGCATCGAGCCGCCCGATGTGGACGCACGCGACCTGATTGCGCTGCCGGGCATGATCGACCTGCATGTGCATGGCGGCTTCGGGCGCGATATGATGGAGGGCACGCCCGAGGCGATTCGCGCGATTGCCCAACGGCTTGCCCAGCACGGCGTCACGGGGTTTCTGGTGACCCCGCTGACCGCCCCGTGGCCGGCGATACGGCAGTGCATCGAGGCGGCGGGAGAAGTGCGCTACAAACGGTTCGGGCGGCGCGCGCGTGCTGGGCTGCCATATGGAGGGTCCCTTTATCAATCCCAAACGCGCGGGCGCACAGCCGCCAGAGCACATTCGCCCCCCAAGCGTGCGCGAACTGAAGACCGAGCTGGGCACATTAATTAACGAGCTGCGCGTCGTGACGCTTGCGCTGAGTTGGAAGGCGCGCGAGAGGTGGTGGAGTTTCTGACGCAGGAGGGTGTGATTGTCTCCATCGGGCACAGCGACGCGACCTACGAGCAGACCGTGCAAGCCATCGAGTGGGGCGCGCGGCACGCCACACACACCTTCAACGCCATGCGCCCGTTCCAGCATCGCGACCCTGGGCTGGCGGGCGCGGTGATGCTGCACGACGAGCTGACCGCCGAGATTATCTGGGACAATGTGCATACCCACGCGGCGACGGCGCAACTACTCATCAAGGCGAAGGGCGCAACGCGCGTGATTTGCGTCTCGGACGGCGCGACGGGCGTCGGCATGCCCGACGGCTACACCTTCAAATTGTGGGGGCATCAGGCGGTGGTGCGGGACGGCGCGGCGCGGATGGTCGAAACGGGCGGCTGGCGGGCAGCGTCGTCGCGATGGACACCTGCCTGCGCCACTGCGCGCAGACGCTGGGGCTGGAAGTCGCCTCGCTGGTGTGCGCGGCGAACCCCGCCCGCGCGCTCGGCTACGAGACGGATTTGGGCACGCTGCGCGCGGGCGCGTGCGCCGATGTGATTCTCTGGAACCCGCACACACAAACAGTGGAGTATACTTATATCGACGGCGTTTTGCACGAATCGCAGCCGCTGTCGGCAGGAGTCTCTGAGCCTGCCTCGAAGTAGAGCAATCAGCCCTGAAGGAGGTCCGTGAAACCATGTGGAGCGACGAGCAGACCCGCGAGAACCTGATGACCGAGTCGACGGAGGCGACGGCGAGCGTTGTGGAGACAGTTGCGACCGAGCCGAGTACCGACATCGAGAGCGCACGCGACGCGGAGGCGGCAACGCTGGCGGACGCGCCTCACGAGACGCCTGACCCCGTTGCCAGCGCACCCGAGCCCACCGCCGATGCGCCTGTATCTCCGATAGCCCCCGCGCCTGAGCCTGTTGCTGCTGCCGCAGAACCCACCCCAGACGCCGAGGAACGCATCTCGATGGACGAAGCCATCGAGCAGAGTTTCCCGTCGTTCGAGCCGGGCGAGGTGATTCAAGCGACCGTCGTGCAAGTGGATCGCGACGCCGTGCTGGTCGATGTCGGCACGAAGACCGAAGTCAAAATCCCCAAAGAGGAGCTGGCGACGGGCAAGGTCGAATCGGCGAGCGATGTGGTGCAGGTCGGCGACACGATCGATGTGAAGGTGATGCGCACGCGCGGCGAGGAAGGCATGCCCGTGCTGTCCAAGCGCGAGGCGGACTTCGACAAGCTTTGGGAGTCGCTCGTGCGCGCCTATGAGAACAAAGAGACGCTCGAGGCGATGGTCGAAGACACGGTCAAGGGCGGGATTGTGGTCAACATCGGTGTGCGGTGCTTCGTACCCGCCAGCCAGATTGCCCGTCGCCTGCCGCCGAACCAGCTCGATCGGCTGATCGGCGAGGTCATCCCGATTAAAATCATCGACCTTGACCATGAGCGGCGCAAGGCGGTCGCGTCCAACCGTCTGGCGGACGAAGAGATACGCCGCCAGCGCGAGGAGGAGGAGCGCAAACGGCGCGAGGAAGCATTTGCCAAGCTCAAGGTCGGCGACCGCTTCACAGGCGTGGTCAAGCGCATTACAAGCTACGGTGCGTTCGTGGATATTGGCGTGTACGAGGGCTTGCTCCATGTAAGCGAGATGTCGTGGGCGCGTGTGAACGACCCGCGCGAGGTCATCAAAGAGGGCGACCAGATCGAGGTCGTCGTGATTCGCTTGGAGCCAGAGAACGGCAAAGTCGCGCTGAGCCGCCGTCAAGCGATGCCCGACCCGTGGCACTTGGCGGCGCAAAAGTATCAGGAGGGCGACGAGCTGGAAGTGCCTATCACGCGCGTGGCGCGCACGGGCGCGTTCGCCCGCGTCGATGAGGGCGTCGAGGCGTTCCTGCCCCTGTCGGAGCTGACCAGCAAGCGCGTCAAATCGCCCGATGAGGTCGTCTCCGTCGGCGATGTGGTCAAGGGGCGGATCATCGAGCTGGATCCGCGCCGACGACGCATGATTATCAGCCTGCGCGCGCCTGAGGAGCAACGCGCCGTGCAGGAGCATCGCCAACGCGCAGGCTCCAGCAAGAGCGGCGGCTTCACCATCGGCGATCGGCTCTCATCGCAGTTGCAGCAGTTGCGCACGGAATCGCGGGAGCCGCAAAAATCCGCGGAAACCGACGATTCGGCGGCAGGAACCGAGACGGACGCCGCGAATGATTGATGCAACGGATTGCCATCACGGGCGGCGTCGCCGAAGGCAAGACAACGGTCTTGCGCATTTTCGAATCGCTGGGCGCACAGGTGATTAGCAGCGACCAGCTGGCGGCGACGCTTCTCGCTCCAGGGACGGAAGTATGGGAGCAACTCATCAGGGAGTTTGGGCAGGCGATTACCGCGGCGGACGGCGCGCTGGCGCGGGAGCGACTGGCGACGCTGGCGTTCGGCGACCCCGCCGTGCGCAGGCGTCTGAATCGAATGATGCACCCTGCTGTGGTGCAGGCGTTGCAGGCGTACCTTCAGGTGCGCGAGCCGTCGCCGACGCCCATCTTTGTCGAGGTACCGCTGCTCATCGAAGTCGCGCTGCAGGGCATGTTCGATGCGGTCGTGGTGGTGCAGGCGACGCCCGCGTTGCAACGCCAGCGTCTGATGGCGCGGGGCGTCCCACCCCAGCGGGCGCGGCAAATCCTGCAGGCGCAACTGCCGACCCGCTGCAAAACCCCCTTCGCCGACTGGGTGATTCGCACCCATCGCTCGCTGGAGTATGTCGAAGCGCAGGCGCGCCGTATCTGGCGCACACTCACGCAGCAGGTATACTCGGTAGCGCAACGGAATTCGGTTTCGGGCGTCAAAATCGGGCAGGAGTATCGCGAGTGATACGGAATCTAACTACGGAAGAGGAGGTTCGAACGCAGTGATACGACGATGGCGATGGCTTCTGGCAGTGGCGGGGCTTTTATTGACTTGGACGGGCTACGCCGACGACGGCGCGGGACAGGTCGAGAATCCTTACCGCGATCGTCCGTCGCGCCATGTGTTGCCCAGTTCCGCGTATAAGCCCATCCCGCCCCAAAACTACAAGATTGCGCCGCCGCGCGCCCCGCAAAGCGGCAGCGTGCAGTGGCGCAAGAACGGGCTGTTCGACCCGCAGCAGTTCCATCAGCAACTGCAGCAGCGGCAGCAACGCACCCGCGCGCCACGCTGGGACCGCGACATCACCAACGCCGCACCCGACGAGATTCACCCCGTGTATAACCCCGGCGCGGCGAAGATGTTCTTTGCCAGCAACGCGGGCGGGGTCGGGCAAGACGGGCGATTGGTGAACCCCACGCCGCGCTACCGCATCTGGCGCGGCGACCTCGACGAAGGTTCGCAAACCTACTTAAGCAATTTGACGAACCTCACGCCGATTACAGGGGATACGCCCGACGAACAGTTCGGCAGCCAGATTCAGCCATCGCTCAACGCCTCCGCGAACATCCTCGCCTATGCCAACCGCAGCGCGGCAGGCAGCTACAACATCGTCGTGCGCAACCTCAGCACGGGGCAGCGCGTGGTGCTGACCTCCGACAACAACGGCGTCACGCAAAACCTCCGCCCAACGCTAAGCCCCGGCGGCAACTTGGTGATTTTCTCGTCCAACCGCCTGCTTGCAAACGAGACGGAAGCCGACCGACGCTACCGCCTCTATGTCGCACGCACCGACGGACGCCCGTTCGAAGACGGAACCTTCTTCAGGCGCATTACCTTCCCCGCCGCAGGCGAGAACGATGTGGAGCCTGCGTGGTCGCCCGACGGCAACCGTGTGGCGTTCGCCCGCATCGCCGCCGACGGAACCAGCTACATCTATGTGCTGGACTTCAACACGCTGACCGTCGTGCAGTGGACGACCTTCGTCGATAGCAACGGCAACCGCCCGCGCGACCGTCAACCGACTTGGGCACAGATTGGCGATACGCCGTATATCGTCTTCTCCTCGACGCGCAAGTCGGGTCAGCCGCACCAGTTGGGCGAGCCGTCCGACCGCGTCGATGTGAACAACAACATCTACGACATTTACTACCTGCCCGCGCTGTTGCCTGAACCCCCGTCGGCAGCCAACACGCGCTCGCTGACCACCGACCCCAGCACGGCGGCGTTGGCGCGCCCTGATGTGCCGGGTGTGGAGCGTTCTTTGTGCCTGCAGCAGGCGCGAAGTACCCGACCGCTGCCATCGACACGCGCAACCGCGTCGCGTACCACTCCACCCGCACGCAGGGCGCGGAATCGCCTGGACCAGGCGTCCACGACCTGTGGGAGACGCTGGTGTTCGACCTCACGCCGCCGCTGGTGGAAGTCCTGCCCGTCGTCAGCCCCAAGGAGATGTTCCCCGGCGACACGGTCACCATCAAGGTGCGTGCGTTGGATCTGCAAAGCGGCGTTAACTTCGTGCGCGTGCAGTTCAAAGACCCCGACAGCGCGGAACAGGACGCCGAAGGGCTGGAACACCGCCTGTACCAGCTGTTCCAGTTCGACATCTTCTTCCCGAACCGCATTCTGGTCGATCAGGGGCAGGCGTATGTGCCGCTGTTTGTCGAGGTGGGGCAGCAGGCGATTCACCCGCAGACCTACGAATACAAAGACCCCTACAGCTTGGCGCGTTTGGGATTCGACGGCAGAATCGACGACACGCTGCTGCTGCAACCCGAACTGGACGACAACGGCAATCCCACCGACTGGTATGTTGCTACTTGGCGCACGCCCGACATTCCGAGCGATTTTTACTTGGATGTGATTGTGCGCGACAACGCGGGCAACGAGTTCATCTACGATAACATTTCGGGCTTCACGACGCAGCAATTCACGGGCGCGCACAACATCCTGCTGGTCTCGGACTACATGGGCGGTCAGATTTTCGTGCAGAACCGCGTCGATGTGATTGGCAACTCCATCACGCGCCCGACTTGGCAGCCCGTCGAGAGCTACTGGACAGACAACCCGACGGGCAAGCCGCCGTTCGATATCACGCAGCCGCCCAGCGGGCAGGGCTTGATTATCTTCGGCGACGGGGCGATTCCGCACCCGAATCTTTGGGGCGTTTATTCGTTCCGACACCCTCGGACAGAACACCACCTACGGCAATTTGTATAGCATTTGGCGCGTTCAGTGCCGCAACCCGATTACGCCTGCCGTGCTGGCAGGCTACCTGCCGCGCACGGAGCGCGAGCCGACCGACCTTGCTGGCGGCTTCCGCGACAAGCTGCACGCGCCTCGAATGGTCATCTGGGGCAGCCCCTACACAGGCAATGTGTGGGCAGGCCCTGGACACATCTTAGACCCCGAAGTGCAGACACTGATTCGCAACTTCCTGCAAAACAGCGGACGCATCCTGTTTAGCGGTCAGGACATCGCGTGGGCGCTGAGCTTGCGCGGGGCGTTCGCCAACCAGTTTATGAACGACATCCTGCGCGTTTCGTTTGACAGCGATACTGCCGACGATGTGTTCTTCATTCCCTATCGCGGGCTGCGCCATCAGCTCCAAGGCGCCACGCCGCCCACAGGCGAAGATCCGAACCCAATCGCCAGCAATCCAGGCGGAATACTCATCTGGATACGGTATCAGGGCAATACGATTGTGCCCGACCAACCGAACGAGCTGCGCCTGTCGCACCCCGCGGCGTATGTGGTGCTACCGAACTTCGATACCTTCGATGTGAT
>AFSR01000253.1_pt1 | contig 16318 bp, 13 predicted proteins | sample 296848 | NCBI WGS metagenome assembly AFSR01 (sample SAMN02954305, study PRJNA68063) | hot springs metagenome | biome: terrestrial; feature: Mushroom and Octopus hot springs; material: microbial mat core samples; isolation source: Yellowstone National Park Mushroom and Octopus hot springs ...
AAGGCAGGGATGATCTGCCGGTAGGCATCGCGGGTCACCGCAAAAGAAGCTAGCAGAATCCTCACTTCCCCGTGGGATCCCGCCCCGCCGCCGCAGCCACCCAGCCCCAGCAGAAGTCCTAGAACCAGGGATCCCAGCCCCAGCCACCGCCCCACTCTCGCCGACCAGGCCACCGCGATGGGTAATCTGTTCACAGCCATCCCCAAAAGCTTCTCATCCTCAACCCTCTCCCCAAAGACGAGGGAAGGTTGGGCGCCAGGGATCTATTCTACGGTAAGCCGGTCGGTAAACCGTTTTTAGAGCCAGGGCTCCCTAGGCAGGGCGTGGGGAGCGCTGCATCGGCAGCAAGATCCAACGTGGCCCTGAGGAGGCCGGGATCCTCTGGGGAGGGGAGCAACTGGAACCCCAAGCGCCTACACAGGCGGCGCATGCCCTCGTTTTCGCTGAGCACCTCGCCGGCCAGGCGCTGGATCCCTTCGCAGCGGGCCACCTGAATGAGGCGGGTCAGCAGCTCCGTGCCGATCCCCTGTCGTTGATAGGGATCCGCCACCAGCATGGCAAACTCCGCCTCTTGGGGAAAGCCATGTTTTCTGGAGAGGCGGCTGATGCCGAGGATTAGGACTTCGTCCCGCTGCGCGATTGGCCTCTGGCTCCTGTTTTTCTGCCACCAGGGCGATCTCGCGGTCGTAATCGTTGAAGCAAATGCGGATAAGCGCTCGTGGGCGATGCGGGCGCTGTATTTGATCGGGTGGAAGTAGCGCAGATAGATGCTGTAGTCGGAGACGTGGCGGTGAAACTGGATTACCAGCGGCTCGTCTTCAGGGCGAATGGGGCGGATGGTGATGCCGTCCCGGAAGCTCCAGGTGTACTGGCTGGGGTAGGGGCGGATGGCCAAGGGCACCGGTGGTTCTTGCTCTGAGCGCAGAATGACGCGGGCATCCAAAGCCAGCAGCCCCTCGCCCGAAGCCAGCAGGGGGTTGATGTCGATCTCTTTGATCTCCCGCTGTTCGGCCACCAGTTGGCTAAAGCGCACCAAAAGCTGTTCCAGCGCTTCCAGCTTGACGGCTCGGCGCCCCCGCACCCCCTTGAGGGCTTTGTAGATGAGGGTGTTCTCCATCAGGCGCCGCGCCAAGGTGGTGTTGAGGGGGGGGAAGGCCGATGGCGCGATCCTGAAACACTTCCACCAATTGGCCGCCGCTGCCAAACAGCAACACCGGCCCAAACTGGGGATCCTCGCTGCTGCCCAGGATCAGCTCGTAGCCGTCGGTGGGAACCATGGGCTGCACCGTCACCCCTTGAAAGTGCTGGGATCCGGCTTTTTCGGCAACATTGGTCTGGATCTGCCGGTAGGCCCGCCGCACCGACTTCGGCATCGGGCAGGTTGAGCTGCACGCCGCCCACATCGCTTTTGTGGGTGAGGGTGTGGGAGTAGAGCTTCAGCACCACCGGGTAGCCGATGGCCTCAGCAGCTTCCACCGCCGCTTCCGAACTCGCTGCCACCCGCGTGGGCACCACCGGGATCCCGTAGGCGGCCAGGATCTCCTTGGACTCGACCTCGGTCAGGAGCGTGCGGCCTTGCCGCCGGGCTTGGCTGAGGATTGGCTGCACCCTCTCGCGCTCGACCGCTGTTGCAGGGGGCAGCGCGGGGGTTTCGTAGAGGGCCTTGAGGTTGTCGCTGAAGCGCCACAGATAGCTGAACACCCGCGCCGCCTGATCCGGATAGCGGTAGGTGGGGATCCCGGCCTGGTTGAGGATCTGCTCGCCGGCATCCACCAGGGCTCCCCCCATCCAACTGGCCAGGATGGGTTGGCGAGATCCGCTGCGCCGCCAGGTCTCCACCACCTTGGCGGCCGTGGCGGTGGGATCTGTCATCGCCTGGGGGGTGAGGATCACCAGACAGCCCTGGCTGCCGGGATCCCGCAGCACGATCTCCAGCGCCTGGGCAAAGCGCTCCGGCCCGGCATCGCCCAAAACGTCGATGGGGTTGCCGTGGCTCCAGTGGGGCGGCAGGATCTGGCTGAGCTGCTCCAGCGTCTCCGGGGCAAGAGAGGCCAGGGATCCGCCGGCGCGAATGAGGGCGTCGGTGGCCAGCACCCCTGGCCCGCCGGCATTGGTGAGGATGCTGAGGTGGGGCCCTTGCGGACGGGGCTGTTTGGCCAGCACCTCCGCCATGTCGAAGAGATCTTCAATGTGATCCACCCGCAGCACGCCGCAGCGGCGGAAGGCCGCATCCAAAACCGCGTCGCTGCCGGTGAGGGATCCCGTGTGGGAGGCCGCCGCCTGGGCCGCCGCCTGGGTGCGCCCCGCCTTGATGACGATGATGGGCTTGCTCAGCGCCACCTCGCGGGCCGCCGACAAAAACGACCGCGCATCCCCGACGGATTCCATGTAGAGGACGATGCTGTGGGTATGGGGATCCTGGCCCAGGTAGTCGATGAGATCCCCCCAGCCCACATCCAGCATCGATCCCAGGGAGATAAAGGCGCTAAAGCCGACATTTTCCTGCAGGCTCCAGTCTAGGATCGAGGTGCAGAGGGCCCCGCTTTGGCTGATAAAGCCCACGTTGCCGGGCCGGGCCATCTGGGCCGCAAAGGTGGCATTTAGGCCCGTGTGGGGGTTTTGGATCCCCAGGCAGTTGGGGCCAATCAGGCGCAGCTTGCCGCGGGCAGCCTCTTGGATGGCCTTTTCCAGCTCCAGCCCCTCGGGGCCGATTTCCTTAAAGCCCGCCGAGAGGACAATAGCTCCCTTGACGCCGGCCTCGACGCATTCTTGAATAACCGCCGGCACCCCGGCTGCCGGGATGGCGATGATGGCCAGATCCACCGGCTCCGGCAAAGCAGACAGCCGCTCATAGGCCCGGATGCCCAACACCTGGTGCCGCTTGGGGTTGACCGGGTAGACCGTGCCCCCAAAGGGATGGCTAATGAGGTTCCACAAGCACCGTGCGCCCAACACTGCCCTCCCGCTCTGTTGCCCCCACCACCGCCACCGAGCGGGGCAGAAAAATGGGATCTAAGGGGTGGGATCTGGCCTTCCAGATGTCGAGGCTGGGGTCAGGGCGGCGCCAGCCATAGGCGTTACTCGGCTCATGTTCTGGTGACTAACGGCTCAACACCGGCTCCGGCTGGTGGTAGAGGGCAGCCTCCACCCGGCAGCCCCGGTAGGCCAAGACGTACAGCTCCTTCATGTCCTGAATCAGCGGGTAGCGGGGGTTGGCGCCGGTGCATTGATCATCGAAAGCCTGCTCCGCCATCGCCTCCAGACGGTCGTAGAACGCCTGCTCGCTCTCGCTGAGGGCCTCGCGGATGGTAGCCGGGATCCCTAGCTTCCGCTTTAGCTCCTCGATGGCCTCAATGAGGCGCATGACCTTTTCATCGTCATTGGCTCCGCCCAACTGCAGGTAATCGGCAATCTCGGCATAGCGGTGCTTGGCGTTGGGGTAGCGGTATTGGGGGAAGATGGCCTGCTTAAAGGGGGCGTCGGTGGCGTTGTAGCGGATGACGTGGGTAATCATCAGGGCATTGGCCAGGCCGTGGGGCAGGTGGAAGGTGGATCCCAGCTTGTGGGCCAAGGAGTGGCACACCCCCAAAAAGGCGTTGGCAAAGGCCATGCCGGCAATGGTGGCGGCGTAGTGGACTTTTTCTCTGGCTTCTGGATCTTCGGCCCCCTTCTCGTAGGCCCGCGGCAGGTAGGTCATCAGCAGCTTAATCGCCTGCAGCGCCAGCCCATCGGTAAACTCGCTGGCCATCACCGAGACATAGGCTTCCAGGGCATGGGTAAGGGCATCGAGGCCGCCGTAGGCGGTTAGCTTCTTGGGCATCTTCAAAGTGAGATCCGGATCCACGATGGCCATGCTGGGGGTGAGGGCGTAGTCGGCCAGTGGGTACTTGATCCCCACCCGGTCGTCGGTGACTACGGCAAAGGGCGTCACCTCGGATCCCGTCCCGGAAGTGGTGGGGATGCAGACCAGTTGGGCTTTTTGCCCCAGCGGCGGCAGCTCGTAGACCCGCTTGCGGATGTCCATAAAGCGCGTGGCCAGGCCTTCAAACTCCACCTGCGGCTGCTCGTACATCAGCCACATCACCTTGGCCGCGTCCATCGGGGATCCGCCCCCCACGGCGATGATCACATCCGGCTGGAATTGGCGCAACTGCTCCAGGCCGCGGTTGACGTTGCTGAGGGTGGGATCCGGCTCCACGTCGTGGTAGACATCCCACTTGATCTGCAGTTCGTCCAAAACCCGGGTAACCGCCTGCAGCACGCCCAGCTCGAAGAGGGGCCTATCGGTAACCAAAAAAGCCCGTTTTTTGCCGGCCAACTCCCGCAGCGCCACCGGTAGACATCCCGGCTTGAAGTAGATCTTGGGCGGCACCCGAAACCAGAGCATATTTTCCCGCCGGTAGGCCACCGTTTTAATGTTGAGCAGGTGGCGCGGCCCCACATTGTCCGAGACCGAATTGCCCCCCCAAGTGCCACAGCCTAGGGTGAGCGAGGGATCCAGCCTGAAGTTATAGAGATCCCCAATTGCTCCCTGGGAAGAGGGGGTGTTGATCAGCACCCGCGCTGTTTGTAGGGCATTTTCAAAGTAGGCAATATCGTCCCGATTGGCGGGATCGGTATACAAAACAGAGGTGTGACCCCGCCCCCCGAAATTGACCACTTGGACGGCCATATCGACAGCGCTGGGGAAATCCTTGGCGCGGTAGAGGGCCAAAACAGGAGCCAATTTTTCGTAGGAAAACGGCTCTTCGGGCCCCACCTTCTCCACTTCCCCAATCAGCAGCTTGCTGCCTTCGGGTACTTGGATCCCGGCCAGAGCGGCGATGGTCTGCACCGATTGGCCGACAATAGCTGGATTGAGACGGCCATCCTTGAGGAGAATGCGGCGCACCGCTTGCGTCTGTTCCGGATCCAAAAAGTAGGCCCCTCGATGGCAAAACTCCGCCTTCACCTGCTCATAAACGGCCTCCACCACGATCACCGCCTGTTCCGAGGCGCAGATCATGCCGTTGTCAAAAGTTTTGCTGAGCAAGATCGAGCTGACGGCTGTGGGAATGTCGGCGCTGGCGTCGATCACCGCCGGCGTGTTGCCCGCCCCCACACCCAGCGAGGGGTGGCCGGAGGAATAGGCCGCCTTGACTAGGGCGGGGCCGCCGGTGGCCAGGATCAACTTCACCTCCGGATGTTGCATCAAAGCCTGAGACAGCTCGATGGTGGGCTCGTCGATCCAGCCGATCAACCCCACAGGCGCACCGGCTGCCTCAGCCGCCTCCTTGACCACCTTGGCCGCGGCAATGGTGCATCGTTTGGCGCGGGGGTGAGGGGAAAAGATGATGGCGTTGCGGGTTTTCAGGGTGATGAGAGCTTTGAAAATGGTTGTCGAAGTGGGGTTGGTGACTGGCACAATGCCCGCCAAAAGCCCCACCGGCTCGGCAATGCGCTCGTAGCCAAAACTCTCGTCCCGCTCGATGACGCCACAGGTTTTCTCGTGTTTGTATTTGTTGTAAATGTATTCAGAGGCAAAGTGATTTTTGATCACCTTGTCTTCCACAATCCCCATGCCGGTCTCTTCCACGGCCAGCTTGGCCAGCGGGATCCGTTCGTTGTTGGCGGCCAGGGCAGCTTTGTGAAAGATCCGATCCACCTGTTCCTGGGTGAAGGTGGCATACTCAGCCTGGGCAGCTTTCACCTGTTGGATCAAAGCTTCCAGTTCCTCGAGGTTGGTGACAGGCATAGGTGGATCCTCCAAAATTACATCCATACAGGTTAAAAGTTGAGGCAACCGTTAGAAATTGCTGCAAGACTCCATGGGCCTGCTGACCGGCTAAGCGCCAACAGGCGCGGGAACCTGGATCTCAGTGGTCATTTTTGGGGGATGGGTAAGGGTGTTGTGGATGATGCACGCATCGACTGCCTTTTCCAACCCTTTTTGGTGTTTTTCGTCGAGCGGGATCCCACTTTTCACCCGAATGCAAATGTTGTCTAGGCGGGCAGGGTGCTCGACTTTATCTGCGGTAACAACCACTTCCAGCCCTTTGGGATCCAACTGCCGCGCTTCCAAATACTTGACGGCATAGAACCCCACACAAGCACCCAAAGAGGCCAAAAACCACTCCGGCGGCGTCATTCCCTGATCTTGGCCGTGGTTGTCCAAAGGCTGATCGCTGAGGATGCGATGGCCGCGGCTTTGGGCTTGAAATTGAACGCCATTTTGGTAGGTTACGCGCACTTCCACCGGGGATCCCTCCTCATTTTTGGAGCTACCAGAGTTGGCAAGCTGCTAGACTATTGGGTTCAACTAAGTTCAACTTAGCATTACCTTGGAGACAGCCTAAGGACTTTAGAGATGACTTTGGGATCAGGCTGGCTCAAGTCAGAATTGGCTCTAGTTTTGTTGCTGTCGCTCCAGCGATAAACTAAACTGCCACCAATCCCCGCTCGCGAAAGATCTGCAAAGCGTGGTTGATCTGTTCCGGGGTGGGCGGCTGAACATCGCTGAGGGTATAGGGCAATCCCAACTGCTGCCATTTGTATTCCCCCATCTTGTGAAAGGGCAAAACTTCCACCCGCTCCACGTTGGAGAGCGTGGCCACAAACTCGGCCAAGCCCTTGATGTTTTCCTCGGGATCTGTTAGCCCGGGAACGAGGACAAAACGAATCCAGGTGGGCTTGTGAATCTGATCCAAATAGCGAGCCAGATCGAGAGTGGGCTGCAGCGAAACGCCGGTAACTTTGCGATAGAGCTCCGGCAGATAGGACTTGATATCCAGTAGCACCAAGTCTGTATGGGCCAACACCGGCTTGGCCACGCCCAAGGGCGCATAGCCGGAAGTATCTAGAGCCGTGTGCAAGTCCAGCTCATGGCAGCGGCGGAAAATCTCCGCCACAAAGTTGGGCTGCATCAACGGTTCCCCCCCGCTGGCCGTGACTCCCCCGCCCTTGAGGTAGTAGTTGCGGCAGCGCTGGATCTCCGCCATGAGGGAATCCACTGTCACCACCTGGCCGGCATTGGGATCCCGACAGTCGGGATTGTGGCAGTACAGACAGCGCAGAGGACAGCCCTGCAGAAAGATAACAAAGCGGATCCCTGGCCCATCTACCGTGCCACAGGTCTCGACCGAGTGAATGCGGCCGGTTATCGGCGTCAAGGGGTTGAGCGGGGTATCCATACTTCTATCCTCAACAGCTTTTGCAAAATATCAATTAATCTTGAGGTTTTCTTCCCAATTGCTGTCTATGCTGCGCACACCATGGTTTTGTCTCTTTTGAGATTTGGGCTTTACCCGAACTGGGTTTTGCTTAACAGTTGACAACCCCTGGAAAGACCCCCCTACTGGGAAACACCTGCCGAGATGTTGTGCAGGCGATGGGCTTTGGGATCAAAGCCCGCCGGGAAATGGGTATAGGCATCGTAATCGGCGTGATCCAGCAAAGCCCCCTCCAAGAGGGCACCGCGGAAATCGCTGCCGAAAAGCAGGCATCCCCGCAGATCCGCTCCCGATAGGTTGGCGCCGGTGAAATCGGCAAAGCTGAGGTCACACCCCCGCAGGTTGGCACCTGCCAGGTTGGCCCCTCTGAAATCAGCAGAGCGCAGGTCGGCACCGGCTAGGTGGATGCCCCGCAAGTCGGCCTGGGGCAGCTCGATCTCCTGGAAATCGCGCCGTCCCGCCGCGTAGTCTCTAACCAAGTCCAAAACGCTATAGCTCATCGAACCTCCTTGCTTGGGGAGGGGGGATCCCTTCCCTCGACCCTGCTACGGGCAGCCTTCCGGGATCCCCCACTCCGCCGTTTTCCGTTAGAAGTGTTGGTGGAAGGTGCGGTTAATCACATCCAGTTGTTGCTCGCGGGTGAGCTTGATGAAGTTCACCGCGTAGCCGGAAACTCGGATGGTGAGCTGTGGATAGAGCTCTGGGTGCTCCATGGCCTGCAGCAAGGTCTCGCGGTTGAGAACGTTCACGTTGAGGTGAAAGCCGCCATCCCGCATGTAGCCGTCCAGCAGCCCCACCAGGTTAGCAACCCGCTCCTCCGCTGTGCGACCTAGGGCCGCCGGCACAATCGAGAAGGTGTTGGAGATCCCATCCAGAGCGTCGTCGTAGGGCAGCTTGGCCACGGAAGCCAGCGAGGCCACCGCCCCCTTGGTGTCCCGGCCGTGCATGGGGTTGGCCCCTGGGGCAAAGGGCTCGCCCGCTCGCCGCCCGTCGGGGGTGTTGCCGGTTTTCTTGCCGTAGACCACGTTGGAGGTGATGGTGAGGATGGACTGGGTGGGGATGGCATTGCGGTAGGTCTTGTGCTTGCGCAGCTCGGCCATGAAGGTCTGCACCAGTTGCACCGCAATGGAGTCAACTCGGTCGTCGTTGTTGCCGTATTTGGGGAAGTCGCCCTCCACCGCGTAATCCACCACTAGGCCCCGCTCATCCCGGATGGCCCGTACCCGCGCGTATTTGATGGCGGATAGGGAGTCGGCTGTTACCGACAGGCCGGCCAACCCAAAGGCCATGGTGCGCAGCACCTCCCGGTCGTGCAGGGCCATCTCCAGGCGCTCGTAGCAGTACTTGTCGTGCATGTAGTGGATGATGTTCATGGTGTTGACGTAGGTTTTGGCCAGCCAGGCCATCATCTGCGCCATGCGCGGCCACACCTCGTCGTAGTCCAGGACATCGGCGGTGATGGGGGCGAAAGCAGGAGCCACCTGCTCGCCGGAGATCTCGTCCCGGCCGCCATTGATGGCATAGAGTAGGCACTTGGCCAGGTTGACCCGCGCCCCAAAAAACTGCATCTGCTTGCCGATGCGCATGGCCGACACGCAGCAGGCGATGCCGTAGTCATCCCCCCAGTAGGGGCGCATCAGGTCGTCGTTTTCGTACTGGATGGAGCTGGTTTCGATGGAGACCTTGGCGCAGTAGCGCTTGAAGGCTTCCGGCAGCCGCTCCGACCAGAGCACCGTCAGGTTGGGCTCCGGTGCCGGCCCCAGGTTGTAGAGGGTATGCAGCATGCGGAAGCTGGTCTTGGTAACCAGAGGCCGCCCATCCAGCCCCATGCCGCCGATGCACTCGGTTACCCAGGTGGGATCCCCGCTAAAGAGCTCGTTGTACTCCGGCGTGCGCAAAAACCTGACCATGCGCAGCTTCATGACAAAGTGGTCGATGAGCTCTTGGGCCTCTTCCTCGGTGAGGATCCCGGCCTGCAGATCCCGCTCGATGTAGATGTCTAGGAACGTGGAGACCCGCCCCAGGGACATGGCAGCGCCATTTTGCTCTTTGACGGCTGCCAGGTAGGCCAGGTACAGCCACTGGATGGCCTCGCGGGCGTTGCTGGCCGGACGGCCCAGGTCAAAGCCGTAGCTGGCCCCCATTTCCTTGAGCTCGTGTAGGGCTTTGATCTGCTCCGAGAGCTCCTCCCGCAGGCGGATGGTTTCTTCATCCATCGTGTCCAGGTCGAGGCTGGCTTTTTGCGCCTCCTTGTCCTCAATCAGCCGATCCACCCCATAGAGGGCCACCCGCCGGTAGTCGCCGATGATGCGGCCCCGCCCATAGGCGTCCGGCAAGCCCGTGATGATGCCAGAGCGGCGGCAGCGGCGCATCTCCTCCGTGTAGGCGTCGAAAACCCCGTCGTTGTGGGTCTTGCGGTACTTGGTAAAGATTTCCTTAACCTTTGGATCCAGCTCGTAGCCGTAGGCCTTGAGGGCCGTCTCCACCATGCGGATGCCGCCGAACGGCATAATGGCCCGCTTCAGGGGCTTGTCGGTCTGTAGGCCTACAATTTGCTCCAGCTCCCGGTCGATATAGCCCGGCGGGTGGCTGGTGATGCTGGAAGGAAGGTCCGTGTCGGCATCCAAAACCCCCCGCTCCCGCTCCAGCGCCATCAAATCCTTAACCTTGGCCCACAGCCGCTGCGTGCGTTCGCTGGCCGGCGCCAAGAAGCTTTCGTCGCCGGTGTAGGGAGTGTAATTGCGCTGAATAAAATCTCGGACATCAATGCAGCGTTGCCACCGTCCCGGCAGAAAATCTCTCCCAATCGTTTGATCGGATACTTTGCGTTCTGTGGTTTTTTGGGCCTTCGATTCTGTAGATAAAGCTACAGAACGCTGCGCGCTTGCTATCATAACAATCCTCCCGGCTATTACGCCTAACAACTCCGCCAATAGGCTGGCGACAGGGCGAGGCGACGCCTCAGCAGCTGCCAAAAGCTACAACAATCTTTGCAAAAGGGAAGGTCTAGCCACTCACTTGAGGGAGAGCTTTTAGCAACTCTGCTGTTTCTTTTTTTAGATGTTGGCCCTACACCTCGCCCACTTCAATTTTAGTCTCTTGCCCTGGGAAGATGTTTTTGTGGGCGCATTTTTAACCGTGTTTTTTAATGTTGTCTTAAGAGTTTGCTGGAAAGAGTTTTGACCTTTTCCCTCGCCGAAGGGCCGACCTATGCTGAGGTAGGGCAGCCCCGGTTGCCCCACCAGAAGACCTGGTGTTCGCGTTAGCAGTGCGTTTTCTATGAAGTTTTCTATGAACCCGTCCATTCGAATTGTCCAAGGGATCCACCACCTGCACTTCTACCTTTGGGATCTGCCCCGTTGGCGGGAACACTTTTGTCGGGTTTGGGGCTTCCGGGTGGCAAGCGACGCCGGCAACACCCTGGAGCTGGAGCAGGGATCCCTGCGCTTGCGCCTGTCTCAGCCGGCACGGGCGGGGGACGAGGTGGACCGCCATTTGCAGCGGCATGGGCCGGGGGTGGTGGATGTGGCCTTGGCGGTGGGAGAGCAGGAGCTACCGGCCTTGGCGGAGCTGTTGCGGGGCCGAGGCGCCCAACTGGCGTGGATCCCGGCAGCAGCGGCGCTCTGCCTCCACACCCCCTACGGGATCCGGCATTCTCTGATCCCTGGCCCCTTGGATGCCGCCCCTGCCGAAGCGGGCCTGTTTTCCCACTGGGATCACGTGGTGTTGAACGTGGAGCAGGGATCCCTGCAGGCGGCAGCCGACTGGTATGGGCGGGTGCTGGGCTGGCGGCGGCTGTACCGCTACAGCATCGGCACCGCCACCTCCGGCCTGGAAAGCGTGGTGGTGGGGGATCCGGAAGCGGGGATCCAATGGGCCATCAACGAGCCCACCTGTGCCGCTTCCCAGATTCAGGAGTTTTTGCATGCCCATGGCGGCCCGGGCATTCAGCACGCGGCGCTGCACAGCTCAGACATTGTTGCCAGCCTGCGCCGGTTGCGGCAGGGGGGAGTGGACTTTTTGCAAGTGGCGCCGCAGTACTACACCAGCCTGGAAAGGGAGCTGGGGTTGGCGCTCCGTTCTGCCCTTGGGCAGGCCATCTCCTGGCAAGACCTGGTGGAGCAGCAGATCCTTCTGGATGCTACCCTGCCCGCTTCTGATGGCCAGGATCGCCCCCTTCTGCTGCAGACCTTTACCCAGCCCCTCTTTGGTCGGCCCACCTTTTTCTTTGAAGTCATTCAACGGCTAGGCGGGGCCACGGGCTTTGGCGAGGCCAATTTTCAGGCTTTGTTCGAGGCCCTGGAACGGCAACAGCGACAGCGACACCAGGCGCTGACCCCTTAGCTACAGCCGGCAGGGATCCGGAAAACTTTTCTCGGTTCCCTGGAAGTTTTATCCCAATAGTAAATGGCTATAGCTAAGAGTTCAGAGCAGTTGGGCGGCGATTGCTCTCAACAGGTGATTTTGGTCGATGGGCTTGGTTAAGTAGGCATTAGAGCCAAGCCGCAGCCCTTCTTCCATGTCTTCTCGGCTGGTTTTCGAGGAGAGAAAGACAAAGGGGATGTGGGCAGTGGACCGATCCCATCTCACGGCATCTAACACTCCATAGCCGTTCAGCTTGGGCATGACCACATCGCACAACACCAAATCCGGCAGGAGAGCGTGCACCATCTGTAATCCTTCCTCCCCATCGCTGGCCGCGACAGTGTCGTACCCAGCTCGTTGCAACACTTTCTGCAAATAGGTGCGGATGGCGGGTTCGTCTTCAATCACCAAGATGCGTTTGGACATGTGGCTTCGTAAAAAAGCAAACAAGAAACCCCCAATCCCTTGGGCTGGCCGTCGGCTTCCTGGAACAACCGAGAGCCGAGTTGATGCGGGAACGAACAGGGAAGCTACAGAGACAGCATAGAAAAACTCTGGGGAAAAAAGCTCCGCCAAATGGCTCATTCTGGTACCCTAACCCTCTGCAAAAATCCTGATACGGTGCAGAACCCCTTTCCTCATCCGCGGATTTGCGGCTATGGTCATTTCAAATAGCAATGCAACGTTTATCCCTAACTCCCCTCTCCCAGAGGGAGAGGGGCAGGGGGGTGAGGGTCTTATTCCGAGGTGAGTTGTCGCTCCATCAGCCTGGCCAGGGCAGCAGTGGGGGTGGTCTGTCCTTGCAACAACCGATGCACCTCCTGGGTGATAGGCACCCGGATGTTGTGTTGGGCGGCGATCTTGACCACGACAGGAGCGGTGTAAACTCCTTCGGCAGTGCCCTCGATTTCAGCCAGAACCTGGGACAAAGGCCTACCTTGGCCCAACCCGTAGCCCACCTGGTAGTTGCGGCTCAGAGGACTGTGACAGGTGGCCAGCAGATCCCCCAGGCCTGAGAGGCCGTTGAAGGTCTCAGGCCGCGCCCCTAAGCGGGATCCCACCCGGATCATCTCTGCCAAGCCGCGGGTAACCAGGGCAGCCCGAGCATTGGTGCCCAGGTGCAGCGCATCACACACCCCCACGGCGATGGCGATAACATTTTTCAGGATGCCTCCCAGCTCCACCCCCAGCGGATCGCTGCTGGTGTAGAGGCGAAAGCGCTCTGAAGCCAGGGCATGCTGCACCTGCACGGCTGCCCAGAGATCCCGGCTGGCTACCACTGCTGCTGCCGGCAAACCCTGGCGGATCTCGGCGGAAAGGTTAGGCCCGGAGAGCACCACCAACGGCTGGTTGGGGAAGGCAGCCCCCCAGATTTGGGCAGGAGTCAAAAGTTGGAGCGGATCCAGTCCCTTAGTGGCTGAGACCAAAATAACCTGCGGTGGGATCCCCACCTGGCGCACAACCTCGGCCACGGGGCGCACCCCTGCCATCGAGACTGCCGAGATGAGGATTTGGGATCCCTGGAGCACCTCTTTGAGATCCAGATCTTTGCGCCGGTCCCAAACCTGCACTCGGTGCCCCTGGGCCTGGGCCAGCAGAGCCAGCGTACTTCCCCAGGCTCCCGCCCCTAGAATGGCGATCTTCTGGGGGGATGTTGTGTTAGTTTTCATCTGACCTTTGCAGCCGCAGCTTCTCTCCCAGGATGCCTTAAACTCCCCGTTAGCAAGAGAGCGACAAAGGTTAGTATGGTTGGATACCAAATCATGGGTTCGGCCAAAGAGCAGACGAGATGACAGAAGCAGGGATCCGACGCCTTCCTGCTGAGGTAGCCGCCAAGATGGGGAGCTGGCGGCACGGCTATGCCCTCACCAATGGTATTCAACTGCACTACGTCACCCAGGGGGAAGGGGAGCTGGCCATCTTGCTGCATGGTTTCCCGGAGTTTTGGTACTCCTGGCGGCACCAGATCCCGGTGTTGGCGCAGCGGTTTTGCGTGGTGGCCCCCGATCTACGCGGCTACAACGATTCCGACAAGCCGGATCACGGCTACGACCTAGATACCCTCACGGCGGATGTCCGCGGCCTCCTGGATCACTTTGGGGCCAAGAGGGCGGTAGTGGTGGCCCACGACTGGGGAGGAGCCATTGCCTGGCACTGGGCGCAATTTTTCCCCGACGAGATCCGCAAGCTGGCCGTGCTCAACTCTCCTCACCCAGCTTGCTTTCGCCGGGAGTTCCTGACCAATTTGGACCAGATGCGCCGCAGTTGGTACTTGTTTTTCTTCCAGTTGCCCTGGCTGCCGGAGTGGGTGCTCCAGTGGAACTTGGGCGATTGGGTGCAGCGCATCTTCCGAGAGACCTCGGTGCGCAAGAGTGCCTTCACCCGACACGACCTGAAGATCTACCAAGAGGCTCTCGCCAAACCCAAGGTGCTCACCTCTGCCCTTAACTACTACCGCCACCTGTTTAGCCTGCCCACTCTGCAGAACCTGTTTTTACAGCCCCTGCGGCAGATCCTCGCCCCCACCCTGCTCATTTGGGGAGAGGAAGACTTTGCCCTCAGCCGCGAGCTGACCGAGGGAATGGATCCCTTTTTCCCCAACGGCATTCGCAAAGAATACATCCCCGAGTGCGGCCACTGGGCGCAGCAGGAGGCGCCGCAAACCGTGAATCGGCTGCTGATGGAGTTCCTCTAGGTGTCAAGTTGGGAGAGCTTTACCAGCCCCAGGGGTTCACCCTAGAATAATCCACTGAATTCTAGCAGGGGAAACGGCATGGCCCTGGAGTATCCGCCCCATCTGCGCTATGTGGACACCCACGAGTACATCCGCGTTGAGGATGACATTGCGGTGATTGGGATCACGGCTTATGCCGTCGATCAGCTCGGGGATATCGTCTTTGTCGGCCTGCCCGAGGAAGGAACAGAGATTGAAAAGGGGGAGAGCTTTGGCTCGGTGGAGTCCGTCAAGGCCGTAGAGGATCTGTATGCCCCTGTTTCGGGGGAAGTGGTGGCAGTGAACAAAGCAGTGGTGGACAGCCCAGAGAGCATTGCCGACGATCCCTATGGCGATGGCTGGCTGATCAAGGTGCGCATGACCAACCCGGAAGATCTCGACGACACGATGAGCGCCGAGGCCTACGCCAGCTTGGTAGAGGGATCCTAAGCCCTACAGCAACACTTCCCGGCTGCCCCCCTGCATTTTGGCCTGGTAGAGGGCTTGGTCGGCTGCCTCTAGAAAGCTTTGGACGGAAGTCTCTGCTGAAAGGCTGAGCAAAGAGGCGACGCCAATGCTACAGGTGAGGTGGATAACTTCCGCTCCCACCTGCAGAGGGAGGGATTGGACGGCCTGCCGCAGGCGCTTGGCCAACTGCAGGATTTGAGCTTCCGGAACCCCGCGCACCATGAGGACAAATTCGTCGCCCCCTAGCCGGGCCAGCAGATCCTCGCGGCGAACCTGGTCCTGCAGTTGGCGGGCCACCTGGATCAGGGCTTGATCCCCGGCCAAATGCCCCCAGCGGTCGTTGATGAGCTTGAAGTTGTCCAAGTCCAGGTAAAGCAAGTGGAGGGGAAAGCTATGGCGGCGGGCAAAGGCCGTCTCCCTCTGCAGGTGCTCTAGGAAAAACCGACGGTTGTGCAGCCCCGTGAGCGGGTCGTAGAGAGCGGCGGCAGCGACCTGGAAAAAGAAAGCCTCCTCCAGCCGGTCATAGTAGGCAAACTGCAGCAGGCTATTTCCCACCTGGATGCGATCCCTATCGGCCAAGGGAAGGCGAGTTACCCTCTGCCAGTTGACATAGGTACCGTTGAGGCTGCCTAGGTCGGTGAGGATGTAGGTTCCCCCTTCTCTCTCCAGCCGACAGTGCTGCCGAGAAACGGCGTGATCCCAGAGCTGAATGTCAGCCTGGGAGCTGCGCCCCACTACCGCTGTTTCCCCCAAGGGAAAGGTCATGCCCATATTGGCCCCCCAGAGCACGGTCAAAAAGGCGCCCACAGGCTCTCTCTCCACTCCCAGCCCATAGCACTCCAGGGAGATGCAGGTGGTCGGCTCTTCGAGAGACAAAGGGTAAGTATCCAAAGTTACAGGGATCCCACCTAGGCAGAGGTTATGGAAGGCTTAAGACGGCCTCTCTCCGTATTATGACGGTTTTGTCGAGCTCTGCCCACCCTCCTGCCTGCCCCGCCAGGACAAGAGGGATCCTCTACTCCAGGCCCAGCCGGCGGCGAAAGTAGGGGATAGTCAGCTCCAGGCCAAGCTGCAGAGGAATCTGGGGATCCCAGCCCAGCAGGGCGCGGGCCTTGCCGATATCGGGCCGGCGCTGCTTGGGATCATCTGTGGGCAGAGGCCGGTGGACGATGGGAGAAGAGCTGCCGGTGAGGGCCAAAATCTGCCGAGCCAACTCTAGAATGGTGACCTCCTGCGGGTTGCCCAGGTTAAAGGGGCCGGGATAAGGGCTGTTCATCAGGCGCACCAGGCCCTCGATGAGGTCGGAGATGTAGCAGAAGCTACGGGTCTGGGAGCCATCTCCATAGACGGTGAGGGGATTCCCGCGCAGCGCCTGGACGATGAAGTTGCTGACCACACGACCATCGTCTTCCCGCATGGCCGGGCCATAGGTGTTGAAGATGCGGGCCACGCGGATCTCGGTTTGGTGTTGCCGCTGCCAGTCAAAGGTTAGGGTTTCGGCCAGGCGCTTGGACTCGTCGTAGCAGGCCCGCGGGCCGATGGGGTTGACATGGCCCCAGTAGTC
>AFSR01000804.1_pt1 | contig 16281 bp, 15 predicted proteins | sample 296848 | NCBI WGS metagenome assembly AFSR01 (sample SAMN02954305, study PRJNA68063) | hot springs metagenome | biome: terrestrial; feature: Mushroom and Octopus hot springs; material: microbial mat core samples; isolation source: Yellowstone National Park Mushroom and Octopus hot springs ...
GTCTTCTGCTTCGCCGATACTGTATCGTACCATACCTGACGTCCTCGTGCGGAAGCGGTCAGTGGGCAGTATTGAATGACATATTTGACCATCCGCTCACTTCGGGTATACAATGCCCGCACTATCGATGCGCAGTCGAAGCGCCTGGAAAGGAAGCGGTCATGCTGGCACGCAATCGCTTTGCAACCTATGTGTGGGGAGTGTTGATCTACAACCTGCTGGTCATTCTCTGGGGTGCGTTTGTGCGGGCAACGGGGTCGGGCGCAGGGTGCGGCAGTCACTGGCCCCTGTGCAACGGCGAAGTCATTCCACGCGCCCCGGCAGTTGAAACCATCGTCGAGTTCACCCATCGATTGACCAGCGGCGTCGCATTACTGATGGTGATTGGAATGCTCGTGTGGGCGTATCGCGCATACCCGCGAGGTCATATCGTCCGGCGCGGCGCGCAACTATCGATGGTGTTCATCATCACCGAAGCGCTGCTGGGCGCCGGGTTGGTGCTGTTTGAACTGGTGGCGCACAATGCGTCGCTGACGCGCGCCGTTTCGATGGCGGCGCACCTGTTGAACACATTTATTCTGATCGCCTGTATTACACTGACCGGATGGTGGGCGTCAGGCGGCGAACCGATCCGCCTGCGCGGTCAAGGCGCCGTCGCATCCTGGCTGATCACCGGTATGGTCGGGTTGATCCTGGTCGGCATGAGCGGCGCGGTCATCGCTCTGGGGGACACCCTCTTCTTTGCCCACACCCGCGCTGGCGGCAGTGAGGAAGCCCTGGCGCCGCTGGTGGCGGCAATCGTCTCGATCCGCATGATGCACCCTGCACTCGCCATCGGCGTTGGCGCGTTCGTCGTGGTGGCGGCATGGTACACGAGCACAGCGCGACCGGGCGCAACGACGCGCCGCCTGGCGATTGTGCTGACCGTGCTGTACGCGGTGCAACTGGTTGCAGGGTATGTCAACGTTGCGTTGCAGGCGCCCGTCTGGATGCAACTGGTGCACCTGTTCCTGGCGGATGCAGTCTGGATTGCGCTGATCCTTTTGGCGGCGTCGGCGCTGCGTGTGAGCGCCCTTTCATCCGAAGCGCAGCCTGCACCGTCGATGGCGCGGGCATAACCGGCGGCGTGTCGCTTTCGCACCGATTCTGTGGACGCCCTATGACAAACGTACCGACACAACCGGTTCCTCCTACCGATGCTGACGCCGACCCGTTCCGCTATGGCTGGCGCTTCGTGCCGCGCCCGACCCCCGACGACCCTCACAACCTGGAACAGGCGCCGCTCACGCTGGAGGATGTCCTGCACCCGGAGGTGGGCGACTTCATCGTGCGCAGCGACCGCCACACCACCGACCGGATGTATCTCGCTTCTGTGCTGCGCGCCCGCCTGGAGCCATCCGGTCGCGCTATCGTCCTCAGCAATATACGGATCGCGTGGGACATCCCCGATCTGCGTCCCCATGGACCGGATATCATGGTCATCCCCGGTATTGCAGAGCGGCAAGACTGGAGCACGTTCGAGGTTGCAGTCGAAGGGGCGCGTCCGGCGCTGATCATCGAGATCGTTTCGCCGGAGACGCGCGAGAATGATGTGGTGATCAAGGTGAACCATTACGCACGGGCGGGAGTGGCGCAGTACGTGATCGTGGACGATGTAGGGCAGGGCGAGGAGCGACAACTGCACCTGCTCGACTATCGTCTGGAAGCGGGGGCGTACCGGTTGCGGGAACCGGACGCGAGTGGGCGGGTGCATCTGGCGATTGCCGACCTGTGGCTGGGGGTGCAGGGCGACGGCGTGGTATGCTACGACAGGCGCAGCGGGGAAATTGGAGACTACGTGACGGTGATGCGCCAGGCAGCAGCAGCGGAGGAGCGCGCCCGGCGGGCAGCGGCGGCGTGCGAAGCGGCGGAGGAACAGGTGCGGCGCGAAGCAGCGGCGCGGGCACAAGCCGAGGAACGCCTGCACGTGCTGCGTAAGCGTCTGCGAGACATGGGAATCGATCCCGATGATGTCTCACGCGGGCTGTAGTGCGTCTTCCTGGCGAATGTGTCATGCGCACTGCTGGCCGCATTGCTCGAAGACCGGGCATTTGTTCAATGTCACCTGACTCCTGGTGTTATGGATCCTCATCCGCTGGCGGGTGATGGGCAGGCAAACGCAGGCGCCAGATCAAAAACCCCATCAATCCGGCCGGACCGGCCATCAGGGTGGCAAAGAGGGAGGGAATGCGCACCCGGGCTGGAGCGTTCAGGCGGCGGCACTCACGATAAATCCACGCACCGCTGAACAGATCGAGCGCGATCATGTGCGCCCAGGCTGCTGCCGCGCCTTCCGGCGAACTCAAGCCCTTGCGAATTCCCTCAAGTGATGTAAAATCAAGCGAAGCGCCCTCGCGTTGCCCGCGTCGCACCGCCAGCGCCAGCGCCACAACATAGTTCAAGCCAGCAATAATAAACAGCGCACCAGGACGACTCATCCGCTCGGTCAATGGATGATTGGGGGCAAACATCATTGCCAGCCAGAGTGGCATGGGAAAGATGTTCAGATACTGAAAGAAACGCTCCATCAACTCTTCCTCCACACGTATGCGCGATATTGCAATCATTGGCGTGCCGCTCGACCTTGGCGCAGGACGGCGCGGCGTCGATATGGGACCAAGCGCCATCCGGTATGCAGGTCTGCGTGAGCGGATCGCAGCGCTGGGCTACCGGGTGCGCGACCTTGGCAACCTCGCCGTGCCGCTGGCAGAGCAGATCGAACCTCCGGCTGCGGATGAACCGCTGCGCTACCTGCAACCGATCGTCGGCGTTGTGCGCGACCTGGCGCAACAGGTGCGCGACGTCATCTCCAGCAATACGCTGCCGATCATACTCGGCGGCGATCACAGTCTGTCGATCGGTTCGGTTGCGGGTGTGGCGCACAACCGGCGCATCGGCGTTATCTGGCTCGACGCCCACGGCGATTATAATACACCAGAGACGACCCCTTCGGGAAATATTCACGGCATGGGTCTGGCAGTTCTGACCGGGCGCGGGCATCCAATGTTGACCGGACTGATCGGACGGATCCCGGTTCTTCGTCCGGGAGATGCAGCGCTGGTTGGAGTACGGAACCTCGACGACGGCGAACGTGAACTGCTGCGCACCTCCGATGTCCATGTCTTTACCATGCACGATATTGACCGGCGCGGCATGGCAGCAGTGATGGAAGAAGCGATCCTGCACGTCAGCGCCGGCACGAGCGGATTTCATCTCAGTTTCGATCTCGACGTGCTCGACCCGCATGAAGCGCCGGGGGTTGGAACGCCGGTGCTGGGCGGCATCACCTATCGGGAGGCGCACCTGGCGATGGAACTGGTCGCAGCGTCGGGGCGGTTGATCAGCCTCGATCTGGTGGAGGTCAATCCCATTCTCGATACCCGCAACATGACGGCGCTGCTGGCGGTCGAGTTCGCGCTCTCGGCGCTTGGCAAGACGATCTACTGACGTCGCTCGACGGCGCAGACGTTCAGGTTTGTGAGGACTGACCGGGATTAAGACATTGTCGCTCAAATAAGTACATATTGATCGTTGTGCAGGTTTTGTCTAATGAATGTAGACAAACTATCCTTCAGTTAAGATTTCTTCACTGTTTCGGTGGGTCAACTCTGAAACTGACTGTAACCAGTTGTGATATTATTAACCAAGGTTGCATGATGCCGTTCAGCTACACCGACAACGTGTCAGACGCACTATTGCAGTTCGTCTCGCTGCCGCATCTCACAGATCCGAAAGCAGAACTGGAAGAGAGGGTGCAACCAGGCAATCTCGCCCCTCCTGGAAACCCACGTCGATGTATGTGCTGGCTGGAGCACGCTATCCGGTCGTCATTTCAATCAGGTCCGTGGTGACTGTGTGACGTGCAGGTCGATGGCTGCGCGCAGTGTTTGGCGTGCCTGTTTTCGCGGAGCGTGATAACTGTCTGGTGTGGTGAGTTGCGCTGGTAAGTCGTTCTTGCGCGTTGTTCTGGCGATGTCCTGCTGATAAGCGTCCGGTTGTCAAGAACGTTCTGACTTCTAGAAAGGCGCCACATGGCCCAGATATTCGATCGGAGAGCCAATACGCTCGCCAGGGTGAGTATCTTTGCCGGTATTCCGCTGGTGCTTGCCATCCTCGGGGGAGTCTGGTGGCTGTTTGGTTGGTCGGACTGGCACCGGGATGTCGGGGTGCCTGTCGAACAACCGGGGGGTGGGTTCAATCACCAGTTGCACGTTGCCCTGGGGATGGATTGTCGCTACTGCCACACGGCGGTCGAAGTCGCCGCCCATGCCAACATTCCCCCGACCGAAACGTGCATGGGATGTCACTCACAGATTATCAGCCGCAGCGAGAAAGTCGCATTCCTCTGGCAGAGTTGGGAAACCGGGAACGCGATCCAGTGGAACAAGGTTCACGATGTTCCCGATTTTGTCTACTTCAACCACAGCATCCATGTCGCCAAGGGCGTCGGTTGCTCGACATGCCACGGGCGCATCGACCAGATGCGCGTCGTCTACAAGACGCAGCCGCTGTTCATGTCGTGGTGTCTGGATTGCCATCGCAACCCGGAGAAATATGTCCGTCCGCGGGAAGAGATCTACAATATGGCGTGGACGCCGCCGGCCAACCAACTCGAAGTCGGACGACGTCTGGTGCAGGAGTACAATATCCGCTCGTCGTGGGAATTGACGAATTGCGCCATTTGCCACCGCTAGGAATTGAGCGTGACTATGAACACCAAGTCCCAGGATGTGAACGCATTGCGTGCGCGCCTTGCGAATGCCGAGGGGCGCGAGTTCTGGCGCAGCCTCGATGAACTGGCTGATACGCCGGAGTTCAACGAACTGCTGAAGCGTGAGTTCCCGCACGGCGCCGCTGAATGGCGCGACCCGGTGAGCCGGCGCAATTTTCTCAAGTTGATGGGTGCGTCGCTGGCGCTCGCGGGTCTGTCGGGGTGTCAGTTCGCGCTGAAGCAACCGCAGGAAAAGATCGTTCCCTATGTGCGCCAGCCGGAGGAGATTATTCACGGCAAACCGCTGTTTTTTGCCACTGCGGCGACGTTCGCTGGCTTTGGCACGGGGGTGCTGGTCGAAAGCCACGAAGGGCGCCCGACTAAGATTGAGGGGAATCCCGACCATCCTGCGTCGCTTGGGGCGACTGACCTGATCACGCAGGCGATGATTCTGACCATGTACGATCCGGATCGGTCGCAGGCGCCGACAAATGCCGGGCAGGAGGCGACGTGGGAGTCGTTTGTTGCTGCTGCAACTGCTGCGATTCAGGCGCAGGCGGCGAAACAGGGCGCCGGGTTGCGCATCCTCTCCGGGGCGATGACCTCACCGACGCTGATTGCGCAAAAGCAGCAACTGCTGACGCAATTCCCGCAGGCGAAGTGGTATCAGTACGAACCGGTCGGTCGTGATAATGTCAACGCTGGCGCACGCCTGGCGTTCGGCGAGGATGTGCAGACGATCTATCGCCTCGATGCTGCGAAGGTGATCGTCGGGTTCGACTCCGACTTTACGGCGCCGTCGCCGACCGGTGTGCGCATGGCGCGTCAACTCGCCGATGGGCGTCGCATCCGCAAGGGGACGAAGGAGGTCAACCGGTTGTACCTGGCGGAAAGCACGCCCTCGATCACCGGTTTGCTTGCCGACCATCGTTTGCCGGTGCGCTCATCGCAGATTGAACATCTGGTGCGCGCGCTGGCGATCCTCGTTGGTGTTCCTGATGTGGCTGCGGGTGCCGCTCTCAACGAGGCGGAGAAGAAATGGGTCGAGGCGGTCGCAAAAGATGTGCAGGCGCACCGTGGATCGTGCGTCGTGCTGGTCGGCGAAAGTCAACCGCCGATCGTTCACGCGCTTGGACATGCGATCAACGCGCAACTCGGCAACGTGGGGAGTACGGTGGTCTACACCGATCCGGTGGAGAGCGATCCGTCAGGCGGTATTGCCGCCCTCGGCGCGCTCACCCAGGAGATGAACGCCGGTACGGTCGAGATGCTGGTGATGCTCGATAGCAACCCGGTCTACAATGCGCCAGCCGATATTCCGTTCGCCGAAGCGCTGGCAAAAGTGCCGTTGAGCATTCACGTCGGACTGTACCGCGATGAGACGGCGCAGAAGAGCACCTGGCATATCAATGGAACGCACTTCCTCGAAGCGTGGGGGGATGTGCGCGCCTTCGACGGCACAGTGACGATTGTCCAACCGCTGATTGCCCCGCTGTACAACGGAAAGTCGGCGATTGAGACGCTCAATGTGCTGCTCGGCAAGCCGCAGGAGACCGGCTACCAGACGCTGACCGCGTACTGGCAGGCGCAGGATTCGAGCGGCAATTTCCGCGTCTTCTGGAATCAGGCGTTGCATGATGGCATTATTCCCGGCACCCAGGCGCAGGCACGCCAGGTGACGCTCCAGCGCGGGTTTGCCAGCGCTGCGCCATCAGCGCCAGCGCAGGGGCTGGAAATCGTGTTCCGCCCCGATCCGTCGATATGGGACGGTGCGTTTGCCAACAATGCCTGGTTGCAGGAAGTCCCCAAGCCATATACCAAACTGACGTGGGATAATGTCGCTATGATGAGTGCGCGCACCGCGAATGCGCTGCGCCTCAAGAATGGCGATGTCGTGCGGTTGACGTACCAGGGACGTTCGGTGGAAGCGCCGGTGTGGGTGCAACCGGGCCACGCCGACGACTCGGTGACGGTGCATCTCGGCTTCGGGCGCACGGCTGCCGGGCGGGTCGGCAATAATGTCGGGTTCAACGCCTATCGCCTGCGCACCAGCGCGACGCCCTGGTTCGGCGTCGGTCTGGAAGTGGCGAAGGTGGGTGAAAACTACAAGCTGGCGAGCACCCAGGGTCACTTCCTGATGGAGGGACGCAAGAAAGACCTGGTGCGGTACGGGACGCTCGCCGAGTATGTGGAAAACGAGAAGTTCCTGCAGGTCGAAAAGAAGGAGCCAATCTCACTCATTGGCGAGTATGAATACAACGGCTACAAGTGGGGCATGTCGATCGACCTGAATGTGTGCAACTCGTGCAATGCCTGTATCGTTGCCTGCCAGTCGGAGAACAACATTCCGGTCGTCGGCAAGGACGAAGTCTGGCTCGGGCGCGAAATGCACTGGATCCGGATCGATCAGTACTACGTCGGCGACGAGCACACGCCAGACGTCTACAACATGGTCATGCTGTGCCAGCAGTGCGAACATGCGCCGTGCGAGATCGTCTGTCCCGTCGCTGCCACAGTTCACGATGCCGAGGGGTTGAACAACATGGTGTACAACCGTTGCGTCGGCACCAAGTACTGCTCGAACAACTGCCCGTACAAAGTGCGCCGGTTCAACTTCCTGCACTATCAGGATGTGCCGTACCGCTCACCAACTGATGCGTCGACCGAGAACGAGAGCATTCCAGTGCTCAAGATGATGCGCAACCCGGATGTGACCGTGCGAACGCGTGGTGTGATGGAAAAATGCTCGTTCTGCGTTCAGCGCATCAACGAAGCGCGCATCGAAGCGCGCAAGGAAAATCGACGCATCGCTGACGGCGAGATTATGACGGCGTGTGAGCAGGTCTGCCCGACACGGGCGATTGTCTTTGGTGACCTGAACGATCCGCAGGCGCGGGTTGTGACCTTGAAGGATCAACCGCTGAATTACACATCGCTCGATAAACTCAATACAAAACCGCGGGTGAGTTATCTGGCAAAGATCAAGAATCTGAACCCCGACCTCACAGAGGCAAAGAAGGCATAGGTGCAGCAGTGTCGGGATACGGGAACGGTCTGCTGACGTACCCCGTCTAGGATACATGGAGTGGCACATGGCTTCACAACCCGCACAGAAATCGGCATACGGCAAGATGCTTGAGGAGTTGCTGGGACCGAAGCAGAGTTATGAATCGGTTACCAGAACCATTGGCGACATCGTGCTGACGCCGCTCAAGCGAACCCCGTGGGGCTGGGCGTTGGGGTTCGTCCTTGCAGCCCTGGGATTGTTGATGTATCTCTACTCGCTGGCGGTGCTGTTTACCGTCGGCGTTGGCATCTGGGGGATTAATATTCCGGTTGCCTGGGGCTTCGATATTATCAACTTCGTCTGGTGGATCGGCATCGGGCACGCCGGGACGCTCATCTCGGCGATCCTGCTCCTCTTCCGGCAGGACTGGCGCACCTCGATCAACCGTGCTGCCGAGGCGATGACGATCTTTGCTGTTGCGTGCGCCGGTATCTACCCGCTGGTGCATACGGGCCGCCCCTGGCTCGATTACTGGATGCTCCCCTATCCCGGCACGCTCGGTATGTGGCCGCAGTTCCGCAGCGCTCTGGAATGGGACGTGTTTGCGATCTCGACGTATGCCACGGTCTCGATCCTGTTCTGGTATGTTGGTCTCATCCCCGACCTTGCCTCGCTGCGCGACCGGGCGACGAATAAGTGGGTCAAGATCTTCTATGGCTTCCTGGCGCTCGGCTGGCGCGGCGGCGCACGTGACTGGCATCGCTATGAGATGGCGTCGCTCATTCTGGCAGGGCTTTCGACGCCGCTGGTGCTCTCGGTGCATAGCATCATCAGTTTCGACTTTGCAATTTCCCAGTTGCCCGGCTGGCATGTGACGGTCTTCCCGCCCTACTTCGTTGCCGGTGCAGTCTACTGCGGCTTCGCAATGGTGATCCTGCTGCTGATACCAATGCGCCGTTGGTACAAACTGCACGATCTGATCACGATGAAGCACTTCGACCTGATGGGCAAGGTGATGCTGGCGTCAGGTCTGGTGGTGGCGTATGGTTATTTCGGTGAAATGTTCTATGCCTGGTACAGCGCCAATATCTACGAGTACTTCCTGATCACGAACCGCACAATGGGTCCATACGCCTGGAGTTACTGGGCGCTGATCGTGCTGAATGTCGCCATCCCGCAACTTCTGTGGTTCAAACGCTTCCGGTTGAGCCTGCCCTGGCTCTTCTTCATCTCGATCTGTATCAATATCGGGATGTGGTTCGAGCGCTGGGTGATTATCGTGCTCAGTCTGCACCGCGACTTTTTGCCTTCGTCGTGGGGCTACTACACGCCGAGCGTGTGGGATATCTCACTGTACGCCGGTTCGTTCGGATGGTTCTTCTTCCTGTTCTTCCTGTTCATCCGCTTGTTGCCGGCGATCTCGATCTTCGAGGTGCGCGACCTGGTGCATAAGATCGAGGCAGAACAGCACGCGTCGGTCCAGGTCGGCGGCGCCGGACACGTCAGGGAGGCGTAGCAGCGATGCTGAAGCGAAATGCAGTGCGCACGAAGGCGCCAAAGGTTTCAACCGAACCGGGTCTGTATGGGTTGATAGCCGAGTTTGACAACGCTGATGCGTTGCTGGCGGCAGCTGAAAAAACCCGTGATGCCGGGTATAAAAAGTTCGAAGCGTATACGCCGATCCCGATCCATGGACTGGATGAAGCGGTCGGCTACCGGGGCACGCGCCTGCCATGGGTTATTTTTGGCGCGGGGCTGCTCGGTGCGAGCGGGATGTTTGCTCTGCAAACGTGGATCAATGTGGTGGAGTATCCGATGAATGTCGGCGGACGACCGCTGTTCAGCTGGCCCGCTTTCATCCCGGCAACCTTCGAAGGGATGGTGCTGCTGTCGGCGTTCGCCGCCGTGTTTGGGCTGATTGCGGCATGCGGTCTGCCGCGTCCATACCATCCGGTCTTCAACGCGCCCAACTTCGAGCGAGCGTCGGTTGACCGGTTTTTCCTGTGTATTGAGGCTGCCGACCCCAAGTTCGAACTCAAGCGGACGCGCCAGTTTCTGGAGAGCCTGGAGCCGCTGGCGGTCTCTACCGTAGATAACTAGGGGAATTGCGATGCTGAACGAACGACAATGCCGCCGCCAGAGCGCGTGGTCCGGGCGGATTCTCCGGGCAGGCTGGCTAATCGCTGCGGCGCTGCTGATGACTGCCTGCCACCTCGAGATGTACGATCAGGCGAAGTTCAATCCGCAGCAAGCGGCAAATGATCTCTTTGCCGATGGCGCGGCAGCGCGCCCGCTGGTGGAGCATACGGTAGCGCGCGGTCGGTTGCGCATCGATGCAACCAGTACCGGGCGCGTCGATGGTGACCCGAACGGTGCGTATCTGACGACCATTCCGATTCAGGTTTCGCCGGAATTGCTTGCTCGCGGTGCAGAGCGCTATCGCATCTACTGCGCAGTCTGCCACGGCGCCAATGGGAACGGTCGCGGTCAGGTCGGTCTGCTGCTCAACCCGCGCCCACCGTCGTTTTACGACCAGCGGTTGCTCGAGATGCCTGATGGTGAGTACTACGATGTGATTGTCAACGGCAGGGGAACCATGTATGCCTATGGCTATCGCATCCAGAGCATCAGCGATCGCTGGGCAATCGTTGCGCACATCCGCGAGTTGCAGAAGAATCCGCCGCAGCAGAACTGAGAACCGAGAACCGAGAACCGAGAACCAAGAACCGAGAACCGAGAACCAGGAACCAGGAACCAGGAACTGAGAATCGAGAACTGAGAACCGAGAACCGGGAACTGAGAACCGGGAATCGGGGATGGAGAAGCGAGCGTGAGGTTGTCGCTGCCCGGCGTGTTACGGCACAGGATCGGGTGTTCAGGAACCGCGTCGATCATAATCGAGGGATGTCTCACCTCCGAAAGGGATGACCATGATCGCACAAGAACCGGCTGCGCTCCGTCCTGCACTGGGGCGTTTTCAGCAAGTCGCTCTCATTGTCGGTAGTGTTGCGATGCTGCTGGCAGTGGCGGGGGCGTTTTTAGGAGCAGCGCAGTTCTTTCATTCGTACATCTTTGCCTATTTCTTCTGGTTTGCCCTGTCGCTCGGCGGGTTGCTGGTGCTTATGATCAACCATCTGACGCAGGGTGTGTGGGGGTTGATGCTGCGGCGCCTGCTGGAAGCGGCAGCGATGACCCTGCCGTTGATGGCGATCCTGTTCCTGCCAATTGCTATCGAAACACTGACCGGAACCCACTATCTGTTCCCGTGGACGAATCCGGAAGTGGTCGCAAACGACGAAGTGGTGGCGCTGAAGACGCCGTATCTGAATGTGCCGTTCTTCCTGGCGCGCGCAGTGATCTACTTTGTGCTGTTCGTTGGTATGGCGTATCTGTTGCGTCAATGGTCGCTGGAGGAGGATGCGAAAGGGTTCAGCGAGGATTTGCGCGGTCGCTTCCAGCGCCTGAGCGGTCCCGGCATTGTTGTGCTGGTGCTGGCGTGGACGCTCGCCGCAACCGACTGGGGGATGTCGCTGGAGCCGGAATGGTTCTCGTCGATGTACCCGGTGACCTATATCGCCAGCATGCTGATCCTGACGTTTGGCGGCGGGATTATTGCGCTGGCGGCGCTCAAAGCGCGCAATTTGTTGCCGTTTGGCATCCCAACCGACCGCCTGCACGATCTGGGCAAGTTTCTGTTTGCGTTCGTGGCTGTCTGGGCGTATGTCAACTTCTCGGAATATCTGATCATCTGGTCGGGAAATGTGCCGGAACTGACGCCGTGGCACGGGCATCGCTCGGCAGGCGGGTGGGAGATCCTGGGGATTGCAATGATCTTCGGCCACTTCCTGCTCCCGTTTATGCTCCTGCTGAGCCGCTTTGCCAAGCGTCGGATCGCAAATCTGACGGCGATTGCGGTGTATATGTTCGTGATTGAAATCGTCTGGTACTTCTGGAAGATTATGCCAGCGTTTCATCCGGACGGGTTCCATATCCACTGGCTCGATCTGGTGACCCTGATTGCCATTGGCGGGTTGTGGCTTGGAACGTTTGCGTGGCATCTGCAGCGGGCGCCGTTGCTCGCACCGAACGATTACCGCGTGCCGTTGTTGCGTCGCCAGGAAGCGGGGGTCATGGGCACGGCCACCACGGGAAGGCAGCAGTGGAGCATCACTGAGGATCATCAGGAGACGTAGTTCGTTTCCGCGTCGTGACGCGGTTGCACCCTCGTCACACCGCCCCCCGGTTTCCTGGTAGGGAAGTCGGGGGCGTAGAGTTTATGGCCTCGCTCAGATATGTTGTTACACTGCAGAGACGCAGCGGGCGCGGAGTCTTCTATCATATCTCAACAGACGGTGTTTCTGATATATAGCAGTTCTCATAGAGATTGAACCTCCTCGGACAAACGCAGTCACGCTCACGCTCCCAGTGCGGCGACCACCTTGCGTGGCGGTCGGAGAGAAGCCATCCGCCATCGTCCGTCGTCAGACGCACGACTCCGCGCGTACGGGCTCAAGCCCTCCCTGAGCGCATGGAAGCCCCTGCGGGGCTGGCGCCTATCCGTCACCCTTCCCTATGTCAGGGGCGCCGGGTTGATCCAGCCAGCAGGGCTTGCCCGACTTCAGATAGGGCTTATGGTCTTTGAGTAAATAATCCGCTATAGCCCGCGCAGGCGGGCTTCGCCTTGCATAGCCGAGGGCTTATGGTCATTGAGTAATTATTCCGCTCTAGCCCGCGCAGGCGGGCTTCGCCTTGCATAGCCGAGGGCTTCAGCCCCACGGCAAGGGCGCATACCGGATTTATTTCTCAATCTCCATCAGCCCGCCGGAGACGCACGACGATGGGACGCTCCAGCCAGGCAAGGGGCAACGTATCTGAGAACTGCTATAAAAAAAGCGCCGTACAGGTGAGACCACCTGCACGACGCCGTTCAACCGTCCCCCAATGATCAGGCAACCAGTTCCTCTTCCGTAGCGTACTCGCGTACTGCCGGCGCCTGCCGCGCCCGTCGGCGCGCGCGATATTCAACAACCGCCAGCAACTCGTCCGGTGTCACAGACGCCTCAGCGGCGGCAATATCCAGCGGCATCGTGTTGGACGCGCTGATGTGATACGCTCGCAACACGTGGCGCGCCTCCGGCACACGACCGGCAACTTCGTTGATGGTCTGCTCTTCGTAGTTCTTGGGCTGCATGGTTTCTCCTCCTCATATGCTTCACTGCCATAACTGCCAGGAGGGCGTCGCGTTTTGCCTCTCCCTGGTCGCCCCGCGTCTCTGCGGTTCCGTGACTTCAGTATACCACGCAATATGGTTATTTTCAACAAACTTAGAGGTTTTTTATTTGGTTATTTTGCACAAATTTGAAAGGCGAAGCGGGGAATATGGTATGATGGAAGAGAATCAGGCGCGTCACACAAAGGAGGCAAGGGCATGGATTTCGCCCTCAGCGAGCAGCACGAGATGTTGCGCCAGACAGTGCGCGCATTTGCCGAGCAGGAGATTCGTCCGACGGCAGCAGCGCGTGACGAGGCGATGGAGTTCCCGGTTGACCTCGTAAAGAAAATGGGGCAACTTGGCTTGATGGGTGTCGCCGTGAGCGAACAGTACGGTGGCGCCGGGCTTGATTACATCTCGTATGCGATTGTCATCGAAGAACTGTCACGGGTAGATGCATCGCTGGGCGTTATTGCGTCGGTCAACAATTCGCTGGTGTGTTACGGCATCGAGACGTTCGGCACCGAAGAGCAGAAGCGTGAACTGTTGACGCCGCTGGCTTCGGGACGCATGCTTGGCGCGTTCTCGCTCTCCGAGCCGGGCGCCGGTTCGGATGCCGCCGCTCAAAAGACAACCGCAGTGCGCGATGGGGATGAATACGTTATCAACGGCATCAAAAACTGGGTGACGAACGGTGACTATGCCGATACGATCATTTTGATGGCAATGACCGATCCATCCAGGGGGCATCGGGGGATCACCGCCTTTCTGGTCGATCCGCATGCGCCGGGGTGCAGCATTGTCAAGGTCGAGCACAAACTGGGCATCCGCAGCGCCCATTCGTGCCAGATGGCGTATGACAATTACCGCGTGCCAGCGTGGCGAAGGTTGGGCGAAGAGGGGCAGGGATTCAAGATTGCAATGACCATCCTGAACGCCGGACGGATCGGGATCGCGGCGCAGGCGGTCGGCATTGCGCAGGGTGCGTATGAGGCAGCGCTGGAGTATGCTAAAATCCGCGAACAGTTCGGCAAGCCGATCATCGAGAATCAGGCGATCGGGTTCACCCTGGCAGATATGGCGACGCGGATCAAGGCGGCGCGACTGCTCACGTATGAAGCGGCCTGGCGCAAGGATCAGCATCTCGATTTTGTCAGCGCGGCGTCGATGGCGAAACTGTACGCCTCGGAAACCGCGATGTGGACGGCGACCAAAGCGGTTCAGGTTTTTGGCTCGAATGGCTACTCGAAGGAATACCCGGTCGAACGCTACTTCCGCGACGCGAAGATCACCGAGATCTACGAAGGAACCAGCGAAATCCAGCGCCTGGTCATTGCGCGCGAGATCGCACGGTAGCAGGGCTATGCATCATAGAGCACGTCTGACCAGAATGGGCGCACTGCTCTGCGGCGCGCTGGCATGCCTGCTGAGTCTGCAGCTGATGGGACTGGCGTCGGTCGATCCGCCGCAGGGCGCGCGTTGGGCGGAAGCGCGTGCCCGGTGGAGTGCGCGGGCGCCCGACTCCTACTACATCGCAGTGCGTATCGAGGCGTTAGGGCGGGTGTGTGCTCAGCGCCTCGAAGTGCGCGGCGGGTGGGTGCGTCGGGTGCTCGAAAATACCTGCGATACGCTCTGGGTCGATCCGCTGACTGTCGATCAGTTGTTTGCGCTCAGCAGCGATATTGAGAGCATCCCTGCCTCGCGCTGCGTGCCGTCGCCGCACGACTGCCCCTGCCATCGCATCTTTACGCTGCGCCGCGTTGAGTATGATGCGGAGTACGGCTTCCCCAGCACAATTATTGCGCGCTCTGAGGTGCAGTTCCATCCGATGCGGCGTGATTTCTGGGAGTATCTCTGGACGGAGGGCAACCTGCCGGCGTGTCAACCGGCACGACGCCGCTTTACTGTGCAGGTGCTGGCGCTTACGCCATTGCCGCCAGAGAGTCCGGTGCAGACAGCAGAATTCAGGCAGGTGCAGTAATATCAAATCTCGAATGACCATTCCTGCCGGGGCAACGAATGGTCATTCGTGGGATGTTCCTGGTGTAGATGGAACAGTACGCGTCCCCGCACGTTCGGGCGCCTCTTCCGCATGCAGCCGTGTAATCGATAGCCGATAGCCGATAGCCGATAGCCGATGGTCGAGAGGGTCACCGTTGGAGTTTGCGTGACGCGCAGGCGGGCTTCGCCCTGGAGAGCCGAGGGCTGATCGTAGCCGATAGCCGATAGCCGATAGCCGATAGCCGATAGTCGATAGGGTCACCGTTGGAGTTCGCGTGACGCGCAGGCGGGCTTCGCCCTGGAGAGCCGAGGGCTTATAGTCTTTGAACAAATAATCTGGTATAGCCCGCGCAGGTGGGCTTTGCATTCTATAGCCGAGGGCCTTAGCCCCACGGCTCGTTCGGCGTACCGGATTAGATGCTCAATCTCCATAAGCCCCACGGCATGAAGCGCATACCGGATTATTGCAGTTCTCACAAAGATCGGTCTCGTTGGACAGGGTTAAACACGCCAGTGAAAGCAGACGTTTCGTGCGACATCTCTCCGCGTCTCCGCGTGCATCGAACCGGCTCACGCGGAGGCGCGAAGGCGCAAAGATAGAGAGCATAGCGCTCACAGGGGCTGTTGGACGGGGCTGCGCCCATCGCCGGAAGCGGGCGCCTCACGCAATGCGGCAGAGCCGGACAGGGGTCAGCGTATCTGAGAACTACTATAAATGCTCACTCTTCGTGAGCCCGACGGCACGAGGTGCATACCGGTTTATATTCTTGATCTATGAGCCGCTGGGCTACATGGTGAACACCGGTTTATATTTTCACAATGCGCTCTCACAAGGGGCGCTGCCTAGTGAGCAGTGACAGGAATCACCGGAATCACGGGAATCACCGGGCAGTACGCACCGAGTACGGCGGCGTTTGCGTTAATATGCTCAGGGGATCTGTCGCCTGGGTGCACACTCCCCTGAGTATGACCCTTAATGAGATCGTCAGGAGCAACAGTGGAACCAACTATCAGCGATCCCTGGGGTGACCGCTTCAGTGAAGCGGAACGTGCCCTGCTGGCGCCGTTCGTAACCGACGTCGATGCGCCGGTGTTTGGATTGCGCAACCTTCCCGATGTCGTGTGCGGCGCCCTTTTCTCACGCTACAGCCGTTCCGATAAGAGCCTGCGCCGTATTCTGCTCGATGAGTTCATTCAGGCGCCGGAAGCCGATTTTCATGCAATTGTGGCGCTTAGCGCCGACGCCGCAGCACATCAAATTGTCGCTGTTCATCGGGCAGAGGCGTTTTATGAGCGCGTTCTGATCGGGTA
>AFSR01006093.1_pt1 | contig 16249 bp, 12 predicted proteins | sample 296848 | NCBI WGS metagenome assembly AFSR01 (sample SAMN02954305, study PRJNA68063) | hot springs metagenome | biome: terrestrial; feature: Mushroom and Octopus hot springs; material: microbial mat core samples; isolation source: Yellowstone National Park Mushroom and Octopus hot springs ...
TCAACGCACCCTCTAAGATATGCCCGCTTACACCATCGAGGTCGTAGTCCTGCCCCTGCCAGCCCTCTTAGATCCTCAGGGTGAAGCCATCCAGCAGGCCTTACACCGCTTAGGCGAAACCACCGTCCAAAGCATACGTGCAGGCCGAGCCTTTCATCTCGTCGTGGATGCCCCTTCCCCCGAAAATGCCCTCCAAATAGCCCACGCCGCCGCCCAGCGGCTCCTCCACAACCCCGTCGTAGAAACCTATCACCTCCGCCTCTTCCCCAGCCCCTAAGAACTATCAGCCCCCCGCAAAGCCAAGACACGCCCTACCCCGCTACCTCCCTAAAAGGCCTCCCACCATCCCGCAAAGCGTGCTACCTTCGCCCTAATGGCTACCGTAGCCATCATTATCCCAACCTATAATAACCTCCCGGAGCTTCGCCAATGCCTCAAGGCGCTCAGCCAACAAACCTACACGGACTTCGTCGCCTATGTATGTGTAGATGGCTCCACGGATGGCACCTTAGAGTACCTTAGTAGTCAACCTTATGAGTTTGTAAAGGTTCTAACGCATCCCGATGGCCGGAACCACGGCCGCAACGCCGCCCGCAACCTCGCCTTGCCTTACCTCCATCAGCATAGGTGGGCAGCCTTCCTGGACTCGGACAGCATCCCCCTGCCAAACTGGCTAGAAGCCTTCTGCACAAGCGCAAAGGAGAACGAAGCCTTAATCGGCAAAATACTCTATTATGCACCTTTCGGCCCGAGTCCCTGGAATTCATACCGACTTTGGCGCTCTAATACGCATCGCAAGACCAAAGAACGAATAACCTTCAAGCACTTCTGCACAATAAGTGCTTTTTTTTCAGCGGCGGTTTTCCAGCAAGTCGGCGGCTTTGACCCGGCAATTCGGCGGCACGGCCTCGGCGATGTAGAACTGGGATGGCGTCTCCAAAACATGGGCCTGCGCTTTCGCCTAATAGCGGAAGCTAAAGTCTGGTCCGCTTCGCAGCACACGCCTGCCCAAGCCCTCCTACGCTACTACGAAATGGGCCGTATCAACCTCCCCTACTTCTATCAAAAACACCCAGAAAGCCAACAGTACCTCTTTGGCGGCCGCTGGCTAACCAGCCCATTTCACAGCTTCCTGGCAAAAGCGATGTACTTTGTCGTTCGTCCCACCTGGGTATATGCCCTTTTAGGCCTTGTGCCAGAATGGCTGCAAGTTAGACTGCTTCACTACCTGGTATTGTATGCTATCATGCGGGGCTACGGGCGCAAACGCCCCCCTACCTTCCTGCGACAGTAGTGCCTAACTATCCCGAATAGCAAGAAAAGCTGGTACTTTTGCACGGTGCGATGGCTGTTTTTATCGCCTGAATTCCCCCCCAACTATCACCTTTTTGCGTGGCACCTCAAGGAAATGGGTGGGGTATCCGCAGGGATTGGGGCTACGCCTTTTCATCTTTTACCGCCTGCCGTTCAGCAGAGTCTGACGCTGTACCGGGCCGTAGAAGACTTACATGATACAGAGGCCGTTCTCGTGTCCGCGCGAGAAATCTCTCATGCCGTAGGTGGCATGGATGGCGTGGATTCCTTCAACGAGTACTGGCTCCCCCTGGAAGCCGAGGTGCGTCAGGCGCTGGACATTCCCGGCCCCCGTCCACAAGACCTCCCGGCCTTCCAGCAAAAAAGCCTCATGAAAGCTTACTTCCAGAAAGCCGGCCTCCAGCCTATCCCCGGTCAGGTCTCGCATTCTTTCGCGGATGTAGAGGCTTTCGTGGAAAGATACGGCTACCCCATCATCGCAAAACCCGATAAAGGCGTAGGGGCAGGCGGCGCCATCCGCATCGGGGACCCTACTGAACTCAAGCGCTTTCAGCAGACCTTCCGGCCCGGTTACCTCCTGGAAAAGTTCATCACCGGTACCATTCAGACTTTTGATGGACTGGTAGACTGGGAGGGGCGTATCGTCTTCTGTGCTTCCTTAGAATACAGTCGCGGCGTAGCCGAAGTCGTCACCAAAGACGAGGACATCTTTTACTTCGTCCACCGGGAAATCCCCCCTGACCTCTCCACCGCTGGTCAAGCTATCGTCGCCGCCTATGCGCTCAGAGCCCGATTCTTCCACTTTGAGTTCATCCGCGAAGCCGGCGGCCAGCTCTATCCCCTCGAGGTCAACATGCGTCCACCCGGTTTCCCCACCCTTGACCTTTTCAACTTCGCGCATGATAGCGACCTCTATCGGGGCTGGGCCCAGCTGATCCAGACAGGGGCGGCACCGCCCTTCCCGCCTGCCAAATACTACACCTGCTACATCTCCCGCAAACGTCACATCGGCTACGCCCACACCCATGAGGAAGTCCTCCGACGCCTTGGCCACGCCCTCCTCTACCACGCCGAAACCATCCCCCTCTTCCGAGCCGCCATGGGCGACGAACACTACATCATCCGAACACCCAGCTATGAAGAAATGCTGGAACTCGCCCTCTTCACACAAAAACGTCTCCTTCTGTAAAAACCTATGCAAGTCACACACCATACCTGGTACAGTCCGCACCTCAGCAAGGACATGGGCCTCAATCACTATGGCCAGCAGGGCCAACCCGTCCTGGCCTTCCCCGCCCAGGAAGGTAATCACCGAAACTTTGAGGACTTTGGAATGATCGCAGCACTGCGGCCCCTCATAGAAAGCGGCGCCATTCAGCTCTTTACCGTGGACAGCGTAGATGGCGAAAGCTGGACAGCCAAAGACCTCCACCCCCGTCAACGCGGCCTGCGCTATGAGGCCTATGTACGCTATATCCTGGACGAGGTCCTACCTTTTATTCGCCACCACACGGACAAGCCCCTCTGGACTACAGGGGTGAGCATGGGGGGCTACCACGCCGCCAATTTCCTCTTCCGATTCCCGCATGCCTTCGGGGGCTGCATCGCCCTAAGCGGCGTGTATGCGCTAAGTGAATTCATCAACGACTACATGGATGACCTGGTCTATTACAACTCCCCCTTGCTATTCCTGCCTAACCTGGAAGACCCCTACTATCTGGATGAACTTAAGCGTAAGGTTATCGTACTGGCCGTAGGTCAGGGGGCCTGGGAAGAGCCTATGCTTACCCAGACCCGCCAAATGGCCGAGATACTCCGCCAGAAAAACATTCCCGCTTGGATAGATATCTGGGGACCTGACGTCCATCACGACTGGCCCTGGGTGGCATAAACAGCTCCCTTACTTTTTAGAGAAGCTCCTGCCCACGCTCTCCACTTCTTGAAAAATTGCGCAGAAAGAACGTAACTCAGGCATCTTTGTAAATAGCCTCGCCAGGAAGTTCGTGTGATTTCTACCCTTTTAGTGGGCGTAGCGGATCATTAGCAATCCGTCCAGCCCCTAAGCCCCCAGAAAAGTAGCGCGGATTTCCCGCCTTACCGTATCTTTGTACAGGTATGTGGAAGCACCTCATCACAGGCATAGCCCTGAGCGGTATGCTCCTGTGGGCACAGAAAAAGTCCGCGCCCGCCAGATCCGAAAAGGGAGAAACCGCAGAACCAGGTAAATCTACCTCCCTGGTACAATTCGCTAAAACCGAACACGACTTTGGCAAAATCAAAGAAGAGGACAAAGTCGCCACCACCCGCTTTACCTTCAAAAACACGCAGAAGCATCCCATCAAGATCGTAGACGTCAAAACTTCCTGTGGATGCACCTCACCAAACTGGAGCCGCGATCCTATCCCCCCCGGCAAAGAGGGGTATGTAGAAGCACAATACAGCGCATGGGGGCGGCCCGGCGCCTTCGTCAAAACCCTCACCGTCCGGATGCGCTCAGAGACCGATACCACCCGGGAAGAAACCTATACCCTCACCATCAAAGGCGAAGTCCTCCCCCGCCCCAAAGGCCCCGAAGACTTCTACCCCACTAAGTTAGGCAGCCTCCGCTTCGGACCCGCCAACCACGTCTCCTTCGGCACAATCAAAACCAACGAGAAGAAATCCCAACGCGTAACCATCTATAACGACAGCGATAAGCCCATCGAACTGAAGGGCTTCGCCGATGCCCCTAAGCACATAGAAGTCACCTTCGTAACACCCCAGGGCCCCGTCGCCACCTATCAGCTCAAGCCCAAAGACACCATCCAGATTGAAGTCAAATACGATGCTAATACCGCCAATGATTATGGCTTTGTGTATCACCTCCTAAAAATCCAAACAAACGACGCGACAGAACCAGAGAAGCCCTTCTACGTAACGGCTAATATTGAGGAGTACTTTGGCGAGCTTACTGAGGCTCAGCTGGCCGAAGCCCCTCGGGCCCAATTCGACCGCACAGAATATGACTACGGAAAAATCAAAGCCGGCGAAAAAGTCGAGTATGACTTCCGCCTGACGAATACGGGCAAAAAGCCGCTGATCATCCGAAAAATCAAGCCCAGTTGTGGATGTACGGCTGCCGCCCCAAGCAAAAGCGAGCTCAAACCCGGAGAAAGTACAACCATTCACGTAACCTTTGACTCCACTGGCCGCAGCGGCAAAGACTCTAAAAGCATCACCGTCATCACTAACGACCCCCGACAGCCTACCATCAACCTCGTCATCCACGGCGAAATAGAGCCTGCCCCCGCCAAATAACCCTTCCCTGAAACCACCTATCCGGGGTACCCTACACCAGGGTGCCCCCTTTGTTTTTCTCAATCCGCGCCGGGCAAATCCTCAATCAAAGGCGGATCATACTCCCCTTGCGTAATCGGCGTCTCAAACTCCCCCTCCTCGTCCGGCATGTCTATCTCTGGAATCTGGAACTCGGGGTCTATTTCTACGGGCACGTCGTCCTCCTCGGCCGGCATCGGCAGCTCCCAATCTTCCCCATACAGGTAATCCAGCCGCATCAGCAGGAGCTTTTCCGGCGGCACTTCAATCACAAATTCCACCCGGCGATTGCGGGCGCGGTTTTCTTCGGTCGTATTGGGGACAAGGGGGCGCTCGCTACCATAGCCCACCGCCACAATCTGATCCGGCGGATGCCCCGTCACCCGCAAAAGGTACTGACGGATATTTTCAGCACGCGCCTGGGAAAGTTTCTTATTGTGAGCAGGATCACCACTCGCATCGGTATGCCCTTCTATTCGCAGCCGTACAAAAGGATACTTCAGGAGAAAGCCCGCTACATAATCCAGGGTCGAATAAGCCTCTGATGGAATTTCTGCGCTATTCGTAGCAAACTCAATCGTCTCAAACACATAGGGCCGCCCCAGCTCCGCCGTCGACAAAAACACCCCATACGTAGAATCATCTAACACCGTAAGCGTATCTGGGATACGAATGAGATGCGTGTCCAGCACCATAAGCTGATACTGCCGGTTCTGAATAAGCTGAAACTCAAAGTAGCCATAGCGATTAGCGATGAGGGGCGTGATTTCAGTGCCCTCGGAGAGGTCTATAGCGATGACGATGCCTGTAAGGGGCTGGCCAGAGGCCGAGTCTATCAAGTATCCGCTGAGCCGGGTGTAGGCATCAGGCCGAGCCTCCATCGGCAGCTCAAACGAGTATAAATCAAAGTTTCGGGGCTCTTTCCGGGAAGCCCGCGCATAGTAGATTTTATTGCCGCGCCCGTCTATCGTGAAGTAGTATTCATCGCCGTCGGTATTGACGAGCGGGCCGAGGTTGCGGGGCGGTTCCCAATAGCCCCCCAGCCACCGACTCTTATAAATGTCGTAGCCCCCATAGGAGAGGGGTTGACCGGTAGAGCTGAAATACAACACCTGGTGCGGCTCATAGAAGTAGGGCGTTACTTCGTCGCCGGCGGTATTGATAGTGGGGCCGAGGTTTTGGGGCTTAGACCACCGCCCATCGGGCAAGCGCCGACACACATAAATATCCGACTGCCCAAAACCCGCCGGCCGATTGGAGGCAAAAAACAATAACGAATCCCCTACAAGAAAGGGATGCGAGTCCCAAGCGGCACTATTTACGTCGGGACCGAGGTTGGTAGGCTGCTGCCAGCGGCCTTCTTCGTAGTAAGACACATACAGATCGCACGAACCATACCCATCTGGGACATCACATCGCGCAAAAATCAGCATAGTCCCATCGCTATTGAGGCAGGCCGACCCTTCATTGTAGGGGCTATTGATCACATCGCGAAACTTCTCCGCCGGACGAAAGCCCCCCCGCACAAAGTCCCGCTGAGCATAGTACAAGTCTTCGTTGCGAAGCTGATCCGGGTCCAGCGCCGTAAGAACCTGCTCCCGCCGAGAAGTAAAAATCAGCACCTGCCCCGACGGATGCATATACGGCGCATAATCAGGATAGGGCGAGTTGATATGCGGCCCTAAACTCAAAAGCACACCCTTCGGCGGGGCTAACGTGTCAATCCTCTGCCGCAAACGAACGATCTTTTTGTAATATTCCAGTGGAACCCACTCACTTCGCCAGCGCTCCTGCAAGCGCCTGTAAGATAGGCGGATTTCAGAGGGAGCTCGATGCATGTTTTTTAGACACAGCTCGTATAAATACAGGCTAAGGGTGGTATCTCCCAAGGCTTCCCGGACCTGCGCCCATCGCCAAAGGAGATTTAAGGAAAGCGTATCCCGAAAGTTGGCTACACGAAATTGCCGGATGTATCTTCCTAAGAGGCTATCCAAAAGGCCCAAATCTTCCGCCCCCTCGGCTTTTTGGATCTGACGAAGTAATCTGGCGTTGACGTAGGGCTTCTCGGGCTTCTCCGCTAAGTAGGGGAATTGTATCGGGGAGGGTGGGGGGACATCGCCCCCCACGGGCCGGAGGTAGGTCCCGGCTATCGTTTTTAGCCGGGGCTGGGCCAGAAGAAGTCCCAACACGGCCCAGAGAAGCACGCCCCAGCCCCTCCCTTCAAATCTGCATCCCAATAACCAGGCCCAAACAATCCCCATAACATGCTACCTACGCAAAAATAAGTAAAAATAAAATCACCATGGTCTAAAAACGCTCACCCTCCCTTCTGGCGGGGGCTGAGCCTGAGCTCTGGCGGAATATACGGCGTAGTAAGGGGCACCACTTCCTTCGCCACGCTCGCTACTTCTAAACCATATGCACTCTCTATGGGCAAAGAATGCCGATCAATGAAGTTGTACAGCTGCAAGAAAAAGCGCGTCGTCGGACTAAAACGCGCATCATTATTGATGATTCGCCGAACAAAGAGAAACTTGAAATCGCCGGGTTGCCCCCGCTGGCGCAGGCTGGGATACGGACTCCGGATATCTACTTCCCCGGCCTGCACTAAGCGCTCCACCACCTGCCTCAGAAGCAGATTCACCTGCGGCTGCAGCTTGTACCCCACATAAAAATCCACCCGATAAATGTGCCCTCTCACATACGTATGCAAATCATATGTAGCCTCGAATGGATTATCACTCAAATGAATATGCAAAAACCAGTAGGTAACACAGCGTTTGGGCTGGCGCTGAATAAGGGCATACATAAGGCGATGCTCTATCTTATAGGCAGTGGGACTGGTAGTTAGACACGCTAAATGCGATGTATAGTAAGGAATCATCTCGTCCTGGCGAATAGCGTTTATTTTTTCCAGGTACGGGTCAATATCTACCCAATCTGCGAAGCGGGCTTTTATCTTTTCGCCCAGGAGCCATATCGTCATGATGGCCGCCACCATTCCACCCAAGAGAAGCGCTATCCACCCCCCCTCTGGAACTTTATGCAGGTTGGCATAGAGAAAAAGCAGCTCCACCGGCAGAAATACCCCCCCAAAAATCAGCGCAATCGCCCAGCCATTTTGATAGCGCTTGTAAAAGCGAAAGTAGAAGATGGCAAGGGTGGAGGTAACGAGGATGGCAATATTGATGGAGAGGCCATAGGCGGCTTCCATATCGCTGGAACGCTGCATGGCCAGTACGATGATGACGATGATGCCCCACAAAAGCCAGTTGATAAAAGGTACATACATCTGGGAACGGGTAGTAGCGGGGTAAAGAATTCGCATCCGGGGCCAAAAACCAAGACGATTGGCTTCGGTGAAGATAGTATAGGCACTGCTAATCGTCGCCTGACTGGCAATAATCGTCGCCGCCGTCGCAATAATCACAGCCGGAATGAGCCATCCCGGCGGCAGCATAGCGTAAAAGGGCTTTTCGGCCGAACCCAGAATGGCCCCTTCCTTATACGTCAAAAGCCACGCCCCCTGCCCAAAGTACGATAAAAGCAAGGCCGGCTTCACTATCAGCCAGGCTTTCCGGATAGAACCCCGCCCAACATGCCCCATGTCAGCATATAATGCCTCTACGCCCGTTATCGTGAGAAATACCGCACCTAACAGCAAAAAACCACGCGGGTTATTCTGCAAAAACTGAATAGCATTCAGAGGATTCACAGCTTCCAGCACGAGGGGCTGCTCTACAATACGATACAACCCCATCCCCCCAATAAATAAAAACCACACCAGCGTAATCGGTCCAAATGCCCTACCTACCCATTCGGTCCCAAACTGCTGAATAAAAAATAAACCCGTAATGATAACGAGTACAATCGGCAGAATCTTCAGGCCGGGAAGGTGTAGCTCCAAACCCTCTACAGCCGAGGTCACCGAAATAGCCGGCGTAAATATAGAGTCAGAAAAGCTCATCGCTGCGCCCAGCACCACCAGCCCCATCAGACGCGGGGCATATCGCCGCAAAAGCGCATACAACGCAAAAACGCCCCCTTCCCCGTGGTTGTCGGCTCGTAGAACGAAAGTAACATACTTGATCGTTACGATTAGAGTGAGGGACCAAAAGATGAGCGAAAGGCCTCCCAAAACCAGCGGTTTGTCAATAGGGGTGTCCCGGCACAAGGCATCCAAAGCATACAGCACAGAAGTACCAATGTCTCCAAAGACAATCCCCAGCGCAAGCAGTACGCCTTTCCACCCAGAGGGCGCAGCAGGCTGATCTTTATGGCTCATAGGGTCTTATTTTGGAGCCTTTTGTGAAGCTGATTCCAGGTGCTGGGGAAAGAGGGATCAGGCCCGTCCGAAGTGGCGCGGCGGTCGTCCGAAGTGGCGCGGGATTTCTTAGGCCTGTCCGAAGCGGCGCGGGGTTTCTCCTCGGAGACCTCGTAGTAGATAAAGAGCGCCTGCCGCGGGCGGGTCGTCGCCACATAGTGAAGATTGAGATTTTCCAGAATAGTGGTCGCATAGTCTTCTGCATACAGGGGAGCAGAGGGATCGTTGCCTCTACCCTTATTGATTTGCAGCGGCAGCTCAGCCTGATATGCAATATCAGCCCCCGGCGGAAAACCCACCAAATTCTCTACAATATCTTGCAGCTGATCTCGCTCAGAAGAAGAGAAATCAAGAGCATTCGCAACTCTGGATAAAGTATACCACTTATGGCTGGCCCTATAGTCGAATAGCTTCCAGTTAGCAAAAGGGATGATGACGGCATCCCAGGCCAGGCCCTTAGCTTTGTGGATGGTGAGGACTGGGTAGGTATCGGGGGTAAGGGGGACTTCTACCGCTATTTCGGCGCCCTTCTCTTCCCACCAGGTCAGGATGGCAGGCAAGGTGGGCGCCACCTGGCCCTCTAAAAAGGCCCAGAGCCTATCCAGGAAGGCCTCCCAGAAAAGGCTTTCAGCGGGAAGATTTTGGCGGAGGACGTGAGAGAGGGTGTGGAAGGCCTTCCACCAAGCCAGGGGGGTCTCAGGCAATGGCCCCCGGAGAAAGACCTCCACAAAAGGCGCATAAAGGCCATGATACTCCAGAAAAAGCCGACTCACAGGCTGGGGCGACCCTTCCAGGGCTTCCGACGAAACCTGAAAAAGCGCCAGTAAGTCCATCACCGCATAAAGCGAAGGTACCCGTCCCAGCTCATAGGAGGTAACCTGAAGATTATATTCCGGAAGTAGCTGCCGAAGATAGGTAATATCATTATTGGAGCGAACGAGAAAGGCTATTTCATTCGAAGGAACGCCTCTCTTTTTGAGAAGGATGAGCGCACGCCGCAGGAGCCTGCCGAGATCGGCGCTGGAGGTATAGCCGCGCACCCGTAGGAGTGGGGTGCGTGAGGCACCATTGCCAAACGGGGAGATTTTTTTCCGGCTTGGTTTTTGCCTATGGTGCTTGTAGACTTCTTGAATATATGCAGCAGAGGTGATTTTATGCAGATCATTTTTGATTTTAGCCTGCTGAGCTAAACTTTGTATATATTTCAGCAGGCGCAGGTAAAAGGCATTATTGTAGGAGACGATACGCCGCTGGCTGCGGTAATTGGCCGGGAGGAAGGTGGTATGGGCTTGATGCTGCAGGCCGAGGAAGTAGCGGAGATCGGCCTGGCGCCAGGCATAGATGCTCTGCTTGGGATCCCCCACAATATGAATAAGCTGCCCACTCCCTCGCAGTTCCTCCATCAGGGGCGAGAGGATGCGCCACTGGCGAAGGCTTGTATCCTGCGCCTCATCCAGGAGAAGATGCCGGATATGGCGGTAAGGCAGGCCTACCAGAGGCGGCGCGTTGAGGGCTACTAACTCGACCACATATTGCAGGTCTGTCAAAAAGAGCGTGCGGCTCTCCTGCCGATACAGGCGCAGAAGCTCTTCCAGGATGCTGTAAAGTTCCTTCGTAATGAAGTCCGGCACAAACTTGCCAGCGGTCTCCGTGGCGTTCTCGAGGAGGAGCTGTGCTTTGGGGTGGGGAGAAGCGGGCGCTGGCCCGGTGAGGAGGCTTTTGAGGAGGCGAAGGCGAATCGGACTTTCGCCGAGAAGCGTCCAAAGAGCTTTCCGGAAGACTTTGGTGAGGGAAAGCCTATTTTCGGACTGGTAGGTATGGATAGCCTGACGTAGCGCAGCATAGTGGCGCTTGTGGGAGAGTTTTTTCCACAGGCTTCGCAAAAGCTGCTGCTGGGCTTGTAAGATATCAGCTCCTTCTACGATGAGGTCCTGGTATACCGGCAGGCCCAGAAAAGGCGCCGTATGCTGATAAATCTGTCGTATGAGGCTATCTATGGTGCCGGTGAGCAGATAGCTATCGTCAAAGAGGAGGTTTTTGATGAGGTGGGGGGGGTGGTCGGGACGGGTAGCAAGGGATAGAATGCGCTGATGTAGCTCCATGGCGGCCTTTCGCGTGAAGGTGATGGCGAGCACGGGCTTATTCTGCATGAGGGAGGCCAGGGCCTCTTGCGCCGTGCGCTCAGTTTTGCCAGAGCCAGCCGAAGCTATCAGAAGGTGTAACGAACTATGCCCACTGGTCATGGATAGACCGGATAGCCTCTACGGTGTCATGGGGGGCATACCCGAGAAGCCTCTGCGCTTTCTCGATGGACAAGCTGGAGTGGGGAGGGCGAGGCGCAATCTGCCGGAAGTCTTCGGCGGTGAGCGGCCGAATCAGCTCGGGCGTCATGCCTAAAACCTGCGCTATCTTCTGCCCAAACGTATAGGGGCTTTCTATTTCTGGCCCGGCGATGTGAAAGAGGCCTTCGGCACCTTTGGCGAGGATGAGGCGGATGCCTTCGGCCAGGTCGTGGGCCCAGGTAGGGGTGCGCCACTGGTCCGTAAAGAGCGCATAGTCCCGGCCATTCAGTAAGGCCTGACGTACGCGTAGGTAGATATTATCCCGGGAGAGGTGGGGCGCTGTACCATAGACGAGGGAGGTTCGGACGATAGCCCAAGGACCAGGGTATTGACGCACCAGCCATTCGGCGGCAAGCTTGCTGGCCCCATACACCGAAAGGGGAGCAGGAAGGTCGTTTTCTTTATAGCGGTACGCCCGGGGAACAAACCCATCAAACACAAAGTCGGTCGAGACAAAGACGAAATGTGCTTTTGGTGCGTAGGTGGTGAGGGCATCTATGAGGTTTTGCGTGGCGGTGACGTTATTTTCCCAGCAGAGGGGGAGATTTTCCTGACAGGCATCTACCAGGGTCATGGCGGCGATGTGGGCGACGGCATCAGGTTTAGCCCAGCGGATAAGCGAAGCCACCTCATCGGGGTGCGTAAGGTCAGCCGGATGATAGGGATAAGGCAGATTCGGCAGGTGGGAGCGGCCCGTACCCAGAATCTCCCACATGGTGGATTGCGTGCAGGCGAGGTAGGTATGATGCCCTACCAGCCCGCGAATGCCCGTCACAAGCACCCGCATCGGACAAAAGTACTACAAAGGCCCCCCTCTACCCCAAAAAAGCATAGGCAACCCCTTTCTCCGTGAGAGGAGGTTGCCTATGTCATAAAATTTTGACAGACGTGTTTTTATTCCTTGACAGGGGTGAGGTTTTTGACGACTCTTTGGGTGAGGCCATCGCGCAGTTCAGCGTAGCCTTCGGTGTTGGGTTCCAGGGCCGCTGCTTGTTGATAGGCTTGATAGGCATAGCCGTAGAGGCCATTTTGCTCGTAGAAGGCCCCTAAGAGGATTTGACCCAGAGCCGTTTTGGTATCCACCGTACGGAGGAGTTCTTGTTCTTCACTTTTGAGGGCTTGGGCCCGGTCTGCTGGCAGGACTTTCAGGCAGGTACGGTTAGATTTGATGGTGGGGTAGCGGCGGGTGCTGACGCTCCAGTAGTAACAGGTGTTAGGCTTGGCCTTAGCGGCGAGATTGAGTTCTACTTGATGCTGGTCGGCCGGGACTTCTTGGGTATGGATAACCTGACCGCCTTCGTCAAGGATTTCCACACGATAGCCCTCAGAACCCGCTACGCGCTCCCATTGGAGTACGACTTTTTCTGCATAGAAGTTACTTTGGGCTGGGGTAAGCGGTGAGGGTGCCATGGTGTGGCGGGTGACAGCTCCAAGCGTTTTACCCGAGGGGCGCCCAGCTCCGGAGGCAATAGCCTGATTCAGCACATAGCCCGTATAGCGAGCCGCATAAGGGTTATTGTCTGCTTTTGTAGCCTGGGCGGCAAGCTGACCAATGGTATAGGTGCCAGGCTCTCGAATCTCGCGGGCCTTATTGCCAGGTAAAACTACCGCTACATAGCTCTGAGGACCGACTTTAAGTTTCTGGCTTTCTTGGAGCTTCATGCCGACAGTGGCCTTGGTCCAAGTGCCTCCCTGTTCAACCTGGACTTCACCGCGCACAGCTAAGATAGTCGCTGTTTGCGCCCACAAGAGCGCTTTCATCACTATCAGCCCAAAGGCTGCCATCAAACTGCTGCGAGTCATAACAGGAGGAAAAAGTAACAAATCTCATGCCAAAGGAGGCTTACGGCCTGGCGCTGTAAAAAGGCATACTTCGCCGCTAATCAATAGCACGAGAAACGTCTCCTCAGCCTCAATCCAGTAGCCCTGCTCAGCCAGGTAAGTAAAGAGGGCGCCAAAAAGGAGAAAAAGCCCCAGTTGGGTTAGCCGAACCCATACATAGCGATGGACGTTATCCGCCACGAGGCCCATCAGGATCAACCCCACACCGCCTAAGAGGTAGAGCAGGAGGGGGGGCAGCTCCTTCCAAAGAGCACGATGATAGAGCATCGAGGCGATATTGGCGTGAATGAGGACGCCGTACATATCGGGTGCGGTATGGGCAAAAAGTCGCACGCCGGCAGGGGTGAAGAATAGATCTTCGTTGTACTGATAGAATAGGTCAGCTAGCCCGAGGAAGACAGCTTTCTGAAGCAAAACGGAGGGCATGAGCGTGTCCTGCAAAAGGTCTTTTCCAGAGAGGAAATAGAAGCAGGAGATATTGCCCCGATAGCGGATGGGATAGCGGGACGCCGGAAAGGTAGCGGGCGAAAGGGTAGAATCCAGGTGCTGGACCGCCGCCCAGGCCAGCGAAGGCTCAAACCCCCGCGCAGAGCGATGGTACAGCCGAGCATACCGAACAATCCGCCCACCCAGGCGCTCCTGGTAAAGCAGGTTGGCAAAGGCTTTTCGGGGGCACTCCGTGAAGAAAGAATCACTTACCTGCATAGCGGGGCGGGGGGATGGGGTGGTGGCATCTCCTATATCCGTAGGCAGGTAGAGGGGCACCTCAGAAGCTACCTGACAGAGAGTTTCCCTGAGAAGGCTATCTTCTGCCGGGTCGCGCCGATCGGGAAAGTAAAGGTCCAGCACAATGCTCCGGGGCTTTTGCGTAGCGACTTTCTTGAGGAGGAGGGCGATTTGTGAGCGGGAAAGCTGCCCTACATCAATGACCACAAAGTTTGTGTCGGAGATAAGGGGTTCTCGCGGCCGCTGAAAGAAGTCCATCCACTTCCAGGGCCAGTAAGCCGGGGGCAGAAAAGTCAGCGCAGCGTACAAGAGTAGGCCGGTGATGGAGAAGCGCCAGAACCACCGGCTGAGGGTGCTGACCCTCATAGGGTAAGGGCTTGGCGGTAGCGGCGAAGCGTTTCCGCAAGGCCCAGGTACAGGGCGTCGGCGATTAGCGCGTGACCGATGGAGACTTCGGCGAGGTTTGGTAGGTGCTGACGCAAGAAGCGCAGGTTTTCTAAGTTCAGGTCATGGCCGGCATGCAGACGCAAGCCCACTTCGGCCGCTACTTCTGCCGCATGCCGATAGGGGCGGATGGCTTCCTCGGGGTTCGTGAGGTAGCCCTTAGCATAGGGGCCGGTGTAAAGCTCTACCGCATCGGCTTCTACTTCCTTAGCGGCCCTGACCTGCTGCGGCTCGGGGTCAATAAAAATACTTACTCGCACGGGTATAGCTCGAAGCCGCTGGACGACTTCGCGTAGAAAGCCCTGGTGCTGGGGGATGTCCCAGCCGTGGTCCGAAGTCAGGGCGTTTGGGGGGTCGGGCACGAGAGTGACTTGGGCCGGACGGACTCTTTCTATCAGCTCGAGGAAGGCAGCGTTGGGATAGCCTTCGACATTGAGCTCTATACCCAGCGCATCGCGCAGGGCATACACGTCGGCATACCGGATATGGCGGCCGTCAGGCCGGGGGTGCACGGTAATGCCGTCTGCACCTAACTGCTCACAGCTACGAGCAAAGGCCAGGACATCGGGGATGTTGCCGCCGCGGCTATTGCGTAGCAGGGCGACTTTATTGACGTTGACACTGAGGCGGGTCATTCCGGAATGTCGGTGAAGTCCAATGGGTAATCCAGCACAGCTTTCCAGGGGAGACCTGCGGCGGGGAGCCGCTCTAAAAGCGGGTCGGGGTCAAGCTGCTCGACATTCCACACGCCGGGCTTTTTCCAGATGCCGGATACCATCAGCTCGGCAGCCACAGCCGGCGGAACCCCCGCCGTATATGCTATAGCCTGCGCCCCGCAATCCGCATACGCCCACTCATGCCGAATATTCGTGTACATAAAGAGGGTGCGCGGCTGCCCCTGGTAAATACCCCGCAATTGAACCCCTATGGAAACCCAGCCTTTGTAATCCGGTGCCAAACTCGCCGGATCCGGCAGAAGCTTCTGCAAAAACTTAATCGGCACCACAGGATGCCCCTCATAGTCAATCGGGTCAATCCGCGTAAGACCAACATTCATAAAGGCTCTTAGGTGCATCAGATAGCTATCCGAAAAAGTCATCCAAAAACGCGCCCGCCGAATCGTCGGGTAGTGTTTGACAAGCGACTCTAACTCTTCATGGAAGATAAGGTAGGCCTTTCGGATGCCGATGTCGGGGAATTTGAGGTCCTGGGCGATGGAGAGCGGAGGCACCTCAATAAGCTGGCCATTTTCGTAGTAGCGGCCCACCTGGGTGATTTCCCGGAGGTTGATTTCCAAGTTGAAGTTCGTAGCGAAGGGGCGGCCGTGATTGCCGGCATTGCAGTCTACGATATCTAAGTAGTGGATTTCGTCGAAATAGTGTTTGGCCGCATAAGCTACGAAGGCGTTGGTCACGCCGGGGTCAAAGCCAATCCCCAGCACGGCCATAATGCCGGCTTTCTCGTAGGCATCCCGGTACTTCCACTGGTAGCTGTACTCATACAGCGGCTGGTCAGGAGGCTCGTAGGAAGCGGTATCCAGATAGTCTACGCCCGCTTCTAAGCAGGCGTCCATAAGGGGAAGGTCCTGATAAGGAAGGGCGAGGTTGAGGAGCAAGGCGGGTTTATGCTTTTTGAGCAGGGCAACGGTAGCCTTGACATCGTCGGCGTTGAGCTCTTCGGGGATGATGCGAACCTGAGGATGTTTTTCCGCAAGCTTCTGACACTTGGAGAAGGTACGGCTCGCCACGACGATTTCCGGAAAAAGGTCCGGGCGCTGAGCCAGCTTACAGACCGTGACGGCGCCCACCGCACCGGCACCTACTACCAGCACCTTCGGCATGGCGCAAAAGTACAAAAGCCGGGGGGTCAGGGGGAAATACCGGGACCCACGCAGCATGCAAATATGCCCCAATAGCAAACTGGGAAGAAGCTCTCCACGGGC
>AFSR01003440.1_pt1 | contig 16240 bp, 13 predicted proteins | sample 296848 | NCBI WGS metagenome assembly AFSR01 (sample SAMN02954305, study PRJNA68063) | hot springs metagenome | biome: terrestrial; feature: Mushroom and Octopus hot springs; material: microbial mat core samples; isolation source: Yellowstone National Park Mushroom and Octopus hot springs ...
GTTCTTGGTTCCTGGTTCCTGGTTCTTGGTTCTCGGTTCTCGGTTCTCGATACAGGGGAGAGAGGAGATGACAGACCCGGCAAACCACGATGATCGACCGACACTGGTCATCAAAGTTGGCGGCAATGATCTCGACGACGCCACATTCGTTGCGGAACTGGCGCGTGTCGTGGCAGCGATTCGCCCACTTCCCGTCCTGGTGCATGGCGGCGGCAAGGAGATCGGGATCCTGCAAGAAACGCTGGGCAGCACGCCACGCTTCGTTGGCGGGTTGCGCTACACCGATGCCACTGCGCTCACAGCGGCTGAGATGGTTCTATGCGGTAGTGTGAGCACGCGCCTGGTGGCGGCGCTCATTGCTGCTGGCGCTGATGCGCTCGGCATCTCCGGCGTGGATCGCGGACTGATCCGGGTCGTGAAACAGGAGCATCCGGCAGGCGATCTGGGGCGCGTCGGGCGCCCAACCGCAGTGCGTGGCGAGGTGCTGCGCGACTTGCTTGACCACGGCGTTATACCGGTGATTGCACCAATTGCGCTCGGACCCGATGGACCGTACAACGTTAATGCAGACGAAGCGGCTGGCGCTGTTGCAGCAGCACTTGGCGTCAGCGAGGCAGTATTCGTCACCAATGTGCCTGGCGTGCTGGTCAAAGGCGATGTCATGCGCTATTTGACGCGCAGCGAGATCGAACGGTTAATCGCTGATGGCACGATCAGCGGCGGCATGATCCCCAAAGTGCGCGCTGCTCTCACCGCACTCGACGCTGGCGTACATGCCGCGCGAATCACCAATCTGGAGGGATTGCTGAACCAGGGAACAACGATCATCACGGAAAGGGAACCACACGAATGACCGTCCACGTCCGCGAGTCACAGGTTTTTGTCGTACCGCCGCGCACACCCGAAATCATTGTGCGTTGCGCCGAAGAGGACGACGTTGCTGCTATCGTCGCTATTGTCGCCGAACATGCCCGCCAGGGGCACCTGCTGCCGCGGAGCGCCGATAATATCCGCGCCACCCTCTCGTCGTGGCTGGTTGCAGAGGTGGATGGCGCCGTGGCGGGCGTCGGCTCGCTGGTGCAGATGAGTCCAACACTGGTCGAGGTGCGTTCGCTGGCGGTGCTGCCGCAGTATCGCGGGTTGCGCATCGGGCAGGCGATCGTGCGCGGGCTGGTCGATGAGGCGCGTCGGCGCGGATTTCCGAAAGTGTTCGCATTGACGCGCGCGGTTCCGTTCTTTGAAAAATTGGGCTTCCGGATCACATCGAAGGATGATTTCCCGGAAAAGGTCTGGCGCGACTGTGCAATCTGCCCGCTCCAGCATGCCTGTGACGAGACGGCGGTGGTGATAGAGGTTGAATGTTGAACGTTTCAAGTTCCACTCAATCAAGAGGTTGCTTCATGACGACACGGACGCGCGCACTGCTGGCGCTGGAAGATGGCACGATCTGGCATGGATATGCGTTGGGCGCGATTGGCGAACGGGCTGGTGAAGTGGTGTTCAACACCTCGATGACCGGCTACCAGGAAGTACTGACCGATCCGTCATACTACGGTCAGATCGTGGTGATGACCGCGCCGCATATCGGCAACACCGGGGTCAACCGGGAGGACGAGGAGAGCCGACACCCGTGGGTTGCCGGGTTCGTCGTGCGCGCTGCCAGTCCATACGTCTCCAACTGGCGCGCCGTGCAGTCGCTTCACGAGTATCTAGCGGATCATGGCATCGTGGCTATGACCGGCGTCGATACGCGGGCGCTAGTGCGGCATATCCGCACCCAGGGCGCAATGCGCGCGGTCATCTCGTCCCAAGACCCGGAACCGGATCGCCTGATCGCAGCAGCGCGCGCTGCGCCGTCGATGAACGGTCTCGACCTAGTACCGTATGTCACCTGCGCCGAACCGTACCATTGGATCGAAGGCAATCCGGGAGAGTGGGGTACAGGCGAAACACCGGCGCAGCGCGGCGAGCCGACGTTCCACGTCGTCGCCTACGACTTCGGCATCAAACGCAACATTCTGCGCCTGCTGGCGGAACATGGGTGTCGCGTCACCGTTGTGCCAGCCACCACGCCTGCTGCCGACGTGCTGGCGCTCGAACCGGACGGCGTTTTTCTCTCGAATGGACCAGGCGACCCGGCAGCAGTGACGTATGGCGTGCAGGCTGTGCGCGACCTGCTGGGCAAAACACCGGTGTTCGGCATCTGTCTCGGGCATCAGATCCTGGGTCTTGCGCTTGGCGGCACAACCTATAAACTGCACTTCGGTCACCGGGGCGGCAACCAACCGGTGCGCTTCAGCGATACCAGGCGGGTGGAAATTTCGAGCCACAACCACGGCTTCGCCGTTGATGCGTCATCGTTGCCCGATGGTGTCGAAATCACCCATGTCAACCTGAATGATGGATGTGTCGAAGGATTGCGTGCACCAGACAAACATGCATTCAGTGTGCAGTACCACCCTGAGGCGGCGCCGGGACCGCACGACGCGCGGTACCTGTTTCGTCAGTTTGTCGAACTGATGGCGCGGGCGCGGAACCGGCATCAGGCATCGAGCGGTTGAATCATGACGGAAACAAACCATAAGCGCCCAAGGAGAATGCCATGTCGCTCTATCAGCGCCTGCGTCCCCTGTACCACCGCTCAGCGCAAGAGCGCATTCAGGTGATGCAGGCGGAACTTGCTGCACCGCTCGATGCCACACGCCGCGCCCTTGACCGATTGCTGCAACTGGATGCGGAACAGACTGCACCATTGATGCGGGGACGGTTCGATGAACTGCTCGACGTGCTGCGCGATTCGATGGCGCGCCTGGAAGCGCTCGTCGCCGAAGGAAGCGCACGCGCAGACAGCGGCATAAGCGACCGCGACCTGCACGTGTATCGACACGATCTGCTGACCCCGCTCGGCAATGTGCGTGGCGTCGCCCGCCTGCTGGTCCGTATCAATGCACCTGACCTGCCGCCCGGTTTCACGCAGGTGACCCGTGATCTGGACGATGCCTCCCGCGACGTGCTCGATGTCATCGATGCGCTGACGGCATCACAGGAGCGAGAGGGGTGAGGTAAGAGGCGAGAGGGGCGAGGCGAGAGGCGAGCGGCGAGAGGCGGGAGGGGCGAGGGGGTGAAGGTTGAACGTTGCACGTTGAACGTGGGACAACAACGTGGAGGGGTGCAGCGGCGCTGCGCCCGGACCGGCAGCGGGGGCAATGGCGGGGGCGGCGGCGGGAGGGGATGCGGCGCGCGGGGATGCGGCGAGAGGGGCGAGGCGGGAGGCGAGAGGCGAGAGGGGCGAGGGGGTGAAGGTTGAACGTTGCACGTTGAACGTGGGACAACAACGTGGAGGGGTGCAGCGGCGCTGCGCCCGGACCGGCAGCGGGGGCAATGGCGGGGGCGGCGGCGGGAGGGGATGCGGCGCGCGGGGATGCGGCGAGAGGGGCGAGGCGGGAGGCGAGAGGCGAGAGGGGCGAGGGGGTGAAGGTTGAACGTTGCACGTTGAACGTGGGACAACAACGTGGAGGGGTGCAGCGGCGCTGCGCCCGGACCGGCAGCGGGGGCAATGGCGGGGGCGGCGGCGGGAGGGGCGAGGCGAGAGGGGCGAGGGGGTGAAGGTTGAAGGTCACAGGTGGGAAGGTAGCGCCGTTGCGGTGCAATGGCGAAATGTTGCACGTTACCGCTAGAGGCGTTGCGCCGCAATGTCTCGAAGCTGCGAGCATGGGATACATCACCAATGCCACGACGAACTGATATTCACACGATTCTGATCATCGGCTCCGGTCCCATCGTCATCGGTCAGGCATGCGAGTTCGATTACTCGGGTGTTCAGGCGTGCAAAGTGCTACGCCGCGAGGGGTTCCGCGTTGTGCTCGTCAATTCCAACCCGGCGACGATCATGACCGATCCACAGATGGCGGATGCTACCTACATCGAACCACTCACCCCGGAGATCGTCGAAAAAATTATCGAACGCGAGAAACCGGACGCCCTGCTGCCGACCGTTGGCGGGCAGACCGGTCTCAACCTGGCGATGAGACTGGCGGAAAGCGGGGTGCTCGACCGGTACGGCGTTCAGTTGATCGGCGCTTCTCCCAAAGCCATCGCCCTTGCCGAGGATCGCGAACTGTTCAAACGCGCCATGATCAACGCCGGGTTGCGCGTGCCGCTGGGCGAAACGGTCTCGACCGTCGATCAGGCGCTGGACGTGGCAGCGCGGATCGGGTATCCAGTGCTGGTGCGCCCTTCGTTCACCCTCGGCGGCAGCGGCGGCGGCGTGGCATACAATGAGGCGCAACTGCGTGAGATTGCGGATCGCGGCTTGCGCGCCTCGCCGGTCACCCAGGTGCTCATCGAACAGTCGGTGCTCGGTTGGAAGGAGTACGAACTCGAAGTGATGCGCGACCGGTCGGACAATTTCGTCGTGGTCTGTTCGATTGAAAATCTCGACCCGATGGGCGTCCACACCGGCGATTCGATCACCATCGCCCCCGCCATGACCCTCACCGACCGCGAGTATCAGCGGTTGCGCGAAATGGCGAAGATTATCATCCGCACCGTGGGCGTCGAAACCGGCGGATCGAATATTCAGTTCGCCGTCAACCCGCGCGATGGCACACCGCTGGTAATCGAGATGAATCCGCGCGTCAGCCGCTCATCGGCGCTGGCGTCCAAGGCTACCGGTTTCCCAATCGCCAAGATCGCCGCGCTGCTCGCCGTCGGCTACACGCTCGACGAGATCCCCAACGACATTACCAGAGTGACCCCCGCGTCATTCGAACCAAGCCTGGATTATGTCGTCGTCAAGATCCCACGCTGGGCATTCGAGAAGTTTCCCGGCGTCGATCCAACCCTGGGACCACAGATGAAGAGCGTCGGCGAGGTGATGGCAATCGGTGCAACGTTCAACGAGGCGTTACAGAAGGCGATCCGCGGATTGGAGATCGGCGCTGTGGGGTTTGGCGCGTTTGCCGGAAGGCGCCTGAATACGCAGGAACAACGCGAGCCATCGGACGATGACCTGCGCATTCCGACGGCGCAACGCATCTTTCACGTCGCCGATGCCCTGCGCGCCGGATGGGACATCGAACGGATCGCTGCGCTGACCGGCTACGATCCATGGTTTGTCGCGCAAATGCGATCAATCATCGATCTCGAAGCGGCGCTGGCGCGTCATTCGCTCGATACGCTCCCTGCCGACCTGCTGCGCGAAGCGAAGGAACACGGCTTCTCCGACGCGCAGATCGCGCTCATCCTTCAGCCCGCCGCGCGCGATGCCGCACCACACTACCCAACCGAAATGGACGTGCGCGCCCGCCGCAAAGCCCTCGGCATTCTGCCGGTCTACCATCGTATCGACACCTGTGCTGCCGAGTTCGAAGCCTATACCCCCTACCTCTATAGCACGTATGCGACTGCTGACGAATCGGCGGTGACCGACCGCCCCAAGGCGATCATTCTTGGCGGCGGACCGAACCGCATCGGGCAGGGGATTGAGTTCGACTATTGCTGCGTTCATGCCAGTTTTGCGCTGCGCGACCTCGGTTACGAGACGATCATGATCAACTGCAACCCGGAGACTGTCTCGACCGACTACGACACCAGCGACCGTCTCTATTTCGAGCCGTTGACACTGGAAGACGTGCTGAACGTCTGGGAGAACGAGTCGGGAAGGAGCGGCGACGACGAAGGAACGCCGGTGCCGATGCTGGTTCAGTTCGGCGGTCAGACGCCGCTCAACCTGGCGAAGGGGCTGGCGGCGGCTGGCGTACCGATCTGGGGCACCTCGCAGGACTCGATCGACCTGGCAGAGGATCGCGGTCGCTTCAGTGAACTGTTGCGTCAGCTCGACATCATGCAACCGGAGAGCGGCATGGCTGCCGACCTCCAGGCGGCGCGCAAGGTGGCGCAGCGGATCGGGTACCCCGTACTGGTGCGCCCCAGTTATGTGCTCGGCGGGCGCGCGATGGCGATCGCCTACGATGATGAAGGGCTGGCGCAGTATATCCAGGAAGCGACCCGGATCAGCGCCGGTCAACCGGTGCTGATCGACCGGTATCTGGAAGACGCCTTCGAACTGGATGTCGATGCCGTCGGCGATGGCGAGCGCGTGGTGATCGGCGGCATCATGGAACACGTCGAGGAAGCAGGGGTTCATTCCGGCGACTCGGCGATGGTTATGCCGCCCTACAAGGTCAGCGCCTATCACCTTGCCATCATCCGCGATGAGACGATCCGGATCGGCGAGGCGCTGCGCGTGAAAGGGCTGATGAATATTCAGTTCGCCATCAAAGACGATGAGGTCTACGTTCTCGAAGTCAACCCGCGCGCTTCACGCACCGTCCCGTTTGTTGCTAAGGCCTGTCGGCGTCCCACTTGCGCGCATTGCGGCGCAGGCAGCCGCCGGGAAGAAACTGAGCGAACTGGGGTTCACGCAGGAACCGCCGCTCAACGGCTTCTTCGTCAAAGAAGCGGTGCTGCCGTTCGACAAGTTCCCCGGTGCGGCAGTCTTCCTCAGCCCCGAAATGCGTTCCACCGGCGAGGTCATGGGGCACGCCTCGACTTTCGGGCACGCCTTCGCCAAAGCCGAGATGGGCGCCAACCAGCGCATTCCTACCAGCGGCGGGGCGCTGCTGACGGTCAACGACTACGACAAGGGCGCCATCGGGCGTATCGCGCGCGACCTGGTGAAACTCGGTTTTACGATTTACGCTACCCGCGGCACCGCCAGCTGGCTGCATCAACTCGGATTGCCGGCGATTGTCGTCAACAAAGTGTCCGAAGGCTCACCCCACACTGTCGATCTGATCGCGTCGGGCAAGGTGGGGCTGGTGATCAGCACGCCGCTTGGATCGCGCGCCTACGCCGACGGTCAGGCGCTGCGATCGGCTGCTATCCGCTACGGCGTTATGCTCGTCACAACCCTCACCGGCGCAGCGGCGACCATCAGCGCCATCAAAGCGCTGCGCCAGAAGGAATTGCGCGTCCGCTCATTGCAAGATCACTACCGCATGACACGGACATCGGCACAGAACATACCCACCGGTCTATCTGCAACTGATAATGAGGGCGTATCATGAGCGCAAAAGTCAACAAGGTCGTCCTGGCATATTCCGGCGGTCTCGACACCAGCATCATCGTTCCATGGCTGAAGCAGCACTACGGCAATCCCGAAGTCATCTGCTACTGCGCCAATATCGGTCAGGACGATGAATTGAGCGGTCTGGAGGAGAAAGCCATCGCCACCGGCGCCTCGAAGTGCTACGTCGAAGACCTGCGCGAAGAGTTTGTGCGCGATTTTCTCTTCCCGCTGCTCCAATCTGGCGCCGTGTACGAGCGCACCTATCTGCTTGGCACATCGGTAGCGCGCCCACTGATCGCCCGTCGCCAGGCGGAAATCGCGCTCCAGGAAGGCGCCGACGCCCTCGCGCACGGCTGCACCGGCAAAGGAAATGATCAGGTGCGCTTCGAATTGACCTACATGGCATTCGCGCCGCACCTGAAAGTGATCGCCCCCTGGCGCGAGTGGAATATCCGTAGCCGCGAGGACGCGCTCGACTACGCCGCCGAACATAACGTTCCGGTCACCGCCACGCTCAAATCGATCTACAGCCGTGACCGCAACATCTGGCATATGTCGCACGAGGGTGGCATCCTGGAGGACCCGTGGAACGAACCGGAAGAAGCGATGTACACCGTGACGACTGCCCCCGAAGCAGCGCCAGACGAACCAGAGTACGTTGTGATCGGGTTCGAGCAGGGAACGCCGGTGAGCGTCAACGGTAAGCGCCTGGGACCGGTCGAACTACTGTTGACCCTGAACGACATTGGCGCAAAGCATGGCATCGGGCGGGTCGATCTGGTCGAAAACCGGCTGGTCGGTATGAAAAGCCACGGCGTCTACGAGACTCCTGGCGGAACGATCCTGCGGGTGGCGCACCAGGGGCTTGAGCAATTGACGCTCGACCGTGATACGCTACACTACAAAGACGTGATCGCCCATCGCTACGCCGAACTGGTCTATTACGGGCAGTGGTACACACCGCTGCGCGAGGCGCTCGATGCGTTTGTGCGCGTCACCCAGCGCAACGTCACCGGCGAGGCGCGCCTGAAACTGTATAAGGGGAATGCAACCCTGGTCGGGCGGCGCGCAGCGAAGAGCCTCTACAACCCCGACATCGCCAGTTTCACGATGAGTGACAGTTATAACCAGAAGGACGCCGAAGGGTTCATCAAGATTTTTGGGCTGCCGGTGAAGGTGCAGGCGTTGCTGGAGGGGCGGTCGGTCAGGGGTTGAAGGTTGAAGGTTGAAGGTTGGGTTGAAGGTTGAAGGTTGAAGGTTGAAGGTTGAAGGTTGAAGGTTGCACGTTGCGCGTTGAGGGATGAACGTTGAACGTTGAACGTTGAACGTTGAACGTTGAGGGGTGAACGTTGCACGTTGCACGTTGCGCGTTGAGGGATGAACGTTGCACGTTGCACGTTGCGCGTTGAGGGGTGAACGTTGCACGTTGCACGTTGAACGTTGAACGTTGAAGGTTGCATTTTCCGTCCGTTCCCAGTTCTTGGTTCTCGGTTCTCGGTTCTCAGTTCCTGGTTCTTGGTTCCTGGTTCTCAGTTCTCAGTTCTCGGTTCTTGGTTCCCAGTTCTCGGTTCTTGGTTCCTGGTTCTCGGTTCTCAGTTCCTGGTTCTCGGTTCTCAGTTCTGGTTCTCAGTTCCTGGTTCTCGGTTCTCAGTTCCTGGTTCTCGGTTCTTGGTTCCTGGTTCCTGGTTCTTGGTTCTCGGTTCTCGGTTCTCACAGGAACACGATGACGACGCAAGCAGATACATTCTCACTCGCACGCGGTTTTATGGCGATGGCGACCGCCTGCGGACTGAAACCGAACGGTGCGCTTGATATGGCGCTGATCACCGCCGATGTTCCATGCAGCGCCGCCGGTCTTTTCACGACCAACCGCGTCAAGGCAGCGCCGGTGATCTACGACCAGGAGATTCTGGCGACGAATGCCAGCGCCATTCGCGCCGTGATCGTCAATGCGGGGAATGCCAACGCCTGCACCGGACCGCAGGGCGCTGCCAGCTGTCGCGCGATGGCGGAACTGACCGCCGAACGGCTTGGGTGCCGCGCCGATCAGGTACTGGTGCTCTCAACCGGCGTCATCGGTCGGCAACTCGACATGACAAAAGTGGCGCAGGGCATTGCCAGCCTGACCGGACCGACTGCTCATTCGGGCGCCGGCGCCGCCGCGCGCGCCATGATGACCACCGACACGCACCCCAAAGTCGCTTCACGCACCATCACCGTTGCCGAACGCACGGTCACGATTGCCGGGATGTGCAAAGGCGCCGGCATGATCCATCCCAACATGGCGACGATGCTGGCGATTGTGACCACCGACGCGCAGGCGCATCCTGCACAACTCGACCGCGCCCTGCGCATTGCCGCCAATCGCAGTTTCAACCGGGTCAGCGTTGATGGCGACACCAGCACCAACGATACCCTGCTCCTCCTGGCGTCTGGCGCGTCTGGCGTACCCGTGAGCGACACTCCGCTCACGGATGGGCTTGCATTCGACGACTTCACTGCAACGCTCACAGACGTGTGCATCGACCTGGCGAAACAGATCGCGCGTGATGGCGAAGGCGCCACGCGCCTGGTCGAAATCACGGTCAGCGGCGCGCTGGACGAGCAACAGGCGCACCAGGTGGCGAACGCCATCGCGCGATCCCCGCTGGTCAAAACGGCGATCCACGGCGGCGACCCGAATTGGGGACGGATCCTGTGCGCTGCGGGGTACAGCGGCGCTGCCATCGACCCCGACCGACTGGCACTCTGGTTTGGTGCACCAGAAGCGTCGATCCAGCTTGTGGCGCATGGGTTGCCGCTCGACGCCGACCTGGCGGCAGCATCGGCGTTGCTGCGCCAGGACCCGGTCTTCATCACGCTCGACCTGGGGCTGGGCGATGCCCGCACCACTGTCTGGACGTGCGATTTCAGCAAAGAGTACGTCGAAATTAATGCCCACTATACGACGTAGGGGAATAGCAGTTCTTCTCCTCACTCTGAGTGCGACGATCTTCCTCTGGCGTCCGCTCATCGGCGGCGAGGTCTTCCTGCCGCTCGACGCCCTGTTGCACCTGCATCCATGGCGCTATTCGTATGAACGTGTGCCGGTCAACAACCACGTCTGGACTGACCCGATCCGTCAGATCTACCCCCGACGCCTGCTGACAAACACGATTGTTCGCCAGGGAGCGTGGCCCCTCTGGAACCCGACGATTCTGAGCGGCGTTCCGCTGTTCGATGACGGGCAGATCGCCTTCTTCTATCCGCCAAACCTGATCTTTCTCATCGTGCCGCTCGATAAGGCGTTTGGCATCTATGCCTGGGTTCAGCTGATCATCGCCGGACTGGGAAGTTACGCATTTGCGCGACGGATCGGGCTGGATACAGGACCGGCGCTCCTGGCGGGGGTCTGCTACATGTTCACCGGGCATATGCTCACCTACCTGCCCTTCCCGGAATTGTCGGGCGCGACCGCCATGCTGCCATGGTGCTTCTGGGGCGTCGAGCGGGCGTTGAGCAGCGGCGCCTGGCGGAGTTGGGCAGTCGCAGCCGCGATGCTGGGACTCGTTGTGCTGGCGCAGATACAACTGGCGTTTTACACATACGTGGCAACCGGATGCTACGCGCTGTTTCGCATCATGCAGCACGACGAAGGGCGCACGGCAGCACGCTGGCGCCTGCTGACCGGTCTGGCGCTGGCATATGCGCTGGGTCTCGGATTGAGCGCCGTGCAACTGTTGCCTGCAATGGCACTGTCGGCGCAGGGGCAGCGGAGCGACATCGGGTTCTCGCTGGCGCCGCCGGAAGAATATTTCGGCAGTATGCTGCGGCTTGTCTTTCCTGCGCTCGGCGGCTTCGAGCGGATAGGACCGCCGCCCGCATGGGGACCGCCAACTTTCCAGGTTCCTTACCCCTACGTCGGGGTGACACCGCTGGCGCTGGCGATCATCGGTCTGGCGATTGCGCGTCATCGTCTGGCGGCGTTCTTCGGCATTGTCGCCGTAGCATCGTTCGCACTGGCAGTGCGCACACCGCTGCTCCAGGTCTTCATCGCCCTGATCCCGCCGTACCGTCAGTTCGAGGACCACACCCGCTGGTACATGGTGTGGGGCTTTGCGATAGCGATCCTGGCGGCAATCGCGGCGCAGCGGCTGTATGCGCCTGCCAACGTCAGCGCCTGGGAGAACACGCCTTCCAGGGCAGACCGGCGCGCCCGCCTGCCAGCCGCTCGCCTCCTGATCCTCATCGTTGGGGTGTTCATCGTCGGGTGGTCGCTCCATCATCTGGCGCTCTTCACGCCGCAGTCGCGGTTTGGTCATTATTTCACCATGATCCGCACCCAGCAACTGCTTCCGCCGCTCGTCTTTGGCGGCATCGGGCTGATAAGCCTGGCATTGCTGCGGTTCTACCGGCGCAATGCAGCCATCGCCTTCGCGCCGGTGATTGCCGTTGCTGCGCTGGATATGTGGTGGTACGGCGCAGGGTTCAACACCTCGGTCTCACCGTCAATCGCGCGACCAACGACCGACCTGACCCGTGAACTGGCAACCTATTCGTCCGATCTGCAACTCTTCCAGGTCCTCTACCCGCCAACCCGCCAGATTGCGTTCCTGCAATCGCAACCGCGACCGTTCCGCATCCATGGCGGCGACTACGACGCGCTCCCGCCCAATATAGCGAGCGCCTACGGTCTTGAAGATGTGCGCGGCTACCATTCGCTCTATCCGGCGCGCTACAACCGCCTGGCGCGGCTGATCGACGGCAAGGACTATCGCCGCACGAGCGAGGGCAACGTCAGCCTGCGCGCATTTCTGACATCGGCGTATACACGTCCCCGCTTGCTCGATATGCTCAACGTCAGGTACCTCGTGTTCCCGCCGGGGAGCACGACTGCCGCGCGCTATCCGGGACTCGAACTGGTGCACGAAAGCGACGAAGGACGTATCTACCGCAACCCGAATGCACTTCCACGCGCCTGGTTTGTCTACCATGTCGCAACCATCCCCGACGATGACGCGCAGCTCGACTATATGGCGCGCCCCGATTTCGATCCCGCAACCGTCGTTGTCGTGCCGACGCCAGTTCCCACAACCGGTCCCCCGCCAGCTGTTCCGGATCCAACACCCATCGTGACGTACACGCCAGACACCGTCACCGTCATTGCCGCGCCCTCAGCGCCAGCCATCCTGGTCCTGGCAGACGCCTGGTATGAGGGATGGGACGTGATGGTCAACGGCGAACCCGCGCCGATTCTCCGGGTCAACTATGCCCTGCGCGGCGTCTGGTTGCCCCCTGGATCGCATACCATCGAATTCGTCTACCGCCCGCGCCCATTCCTGATCGGTGGACTGATCAGCATGGCAACGCTGCTTATCCTGATGATCATCGGCGGCATCGGACGACAGCGCGAACGCCACTGAGCCTTCATATGCGCACACGTTCAGACACATTCCTTCTGTTGGAAACAGCCGCTACGACATGTTGCCGCTCCTGCACCCCATCTCTCACCTCAGAGCCAGTAATTTCAGTTTGTATGGTGAATATGATCAACCTGGTATCATAATTCACCAATGATTATTGACTTTCTATCTTCAATGTGGTATTATCTTGTAGCGAACGGGCACATAGTAACAAACCGTTTGAAAGGAGGTGACCTCCATGCTGCACTCACTCGATTGCCTGATCATGATGGCGCAGGAGCGTTACCAGACACTCCTGACCGAAGTCGCGACCGAGCGCCTGATACGGCGTGCTCGCGATGCGATCAACACGGCCACAGGCATACCAGGGGGCAGCGGAAGTGGCACGCTCCTGACATCGAGAACAAACGCGCATCTGCGCACTGCCTGATGGTCAGACGCACCTGAATCAACGAGGGACGCGATATGAACCCACTCCTCACCACATGCCCGGTTTGCGGCGAGGCGCTGCACGTCACCCGGCTGGAGTGCGACGCATGCCACACCGCTATCGAAGGGCGCTTCACCCTGGGACGCCTTGGACGTCTGTCGCGCGAGCAACTGGAGTTCGTTGAACTGCTGCTGAAAAACCGCGGCAACATCAATGGCGTCGCTGGCGACCTGAAAGTGGCGTACAACACTGCCCGCAGCCGCCTCGATGAGATCGTCGCTGCGCTCGGGTACGGGCCACCGGCTGCAGATGCGCGTCCCGACCGGCGCGCCATCCTTGATCGCCTGGCAGCGAAGGAGATTTCCGTCGAGGAAGCGCTGCGGTTGCTCAAATCGTAAGGAGTGGCGTATGGCGATGACCGATGACCGCCTGCGGATCCTGCGCATGGTCGAAAAGGGGCAGATCTCCGCCGAGGAGGGTGCCCGATTGCTCGACGCCATCACCGACGATGCCGCCCGCATCCGCATCGAGGCGCGCTCGCGTTCGCTCCGCATTGTTGTCACCGATCTCAACTCGCGCAGGCAGAAGATTAATGTCACCATCCCCGCCAGCCTGGTCTCCGTCGGTCTCAAACTTGGCGCGCGCCTCTTTCCACGCAACGCCAGTGTGACGAACGACGATGTGTTGCGCGCTATCGCGCGCGACGCGCCAGGACGCATCTTCGAGTTGCAGGACCTCGAAGAAGGGGAGCGTATCGAGATTTTCGTAGAATAGGAGTCTGCTGCAATGCCAGTTCAACAGGTATCTGTCGGTGAAACGCCCCATGTGCGCTTTGGTCGTTGTGCCGGTTCGTTGCGCATCGAACCCGGCGAAACCGGTATCGTCGAGGTCTGGACCGAAGCGGACGAGGGGATTGTGCTGGAACGTGACGACCAGGGTGTCGTCATTCAGGGGATGATCACCGGAGATTGTCGGTTACGGGCGCCATCCGCCGCAACCGTTTCCGGCGAAGTCGTGGAGGATGGTGTCTTTGTCGCGGGAATGATCTCATTTTCCCTGAACTCCGCCGGGGATGATGTGCGGATCGAAGGGATCGGCGGAACGGTCACCCTCGGTCACGTTGAAGGGGATCTGGTCGTTACCCGCGCCGCAACACTGCGCGTCGGCGATGTGGAGGGGAGCGCGCAGATCACCGCTGTGGAAGGGGCGGTCGTCGTGCGCCGCGTCGAGGACGATCTTACCATCAACGGCGCTGGCTCTGTCGAAGTTCAGTATGTCGATGGCGACCTGCACCTTTCCGGCGTGCGCGACGACGCCCTCTTCGAGCGCATCGACGGCGATGCCACGATTGAACGTGTCGAACGGTTGCGCGTGACCGACACCATCGACGGTGATGTGAGGATCAGCCGGTCGGGCGTGATCGTGCTGAACGATGTCGCTGGCGATGTCGGCGTCGATGAGGTACAAAGTCTGACGGTCGGCGCGATCTCTGGAACGCTGCACGTCAATGGCGTGGCGGAAGTGGTGCGCTTCCGCGATCTGGACGGCGACCTGCGCCTGCGTCGCAGCGAGCGCGCCGCCGTCGAAGGGGGCAGCGTCAGCGGCGATGTGCGTATCGAACAGGCGCGCACGGTGATGCTCGGGTCTGTCGGTGATAATGCGGATATGCGCGCTATCAGCGGCGATGTCAGCATTGGCAGCGTTGGCGGCGACGCAACATGCATCGACATCGGCGGTGTGCTCAATGCGGGCAGCATCGGCGGCGACCTGACGCTCCGCAGCGTGAGCAGCGCCACCCATATCGGGAATATCGGCGGCGACCTGACGCTGGCGATGCGCTTTGCACCCGACAGCACGATGAAATTGAATGTTGGCGGTGATGCGCGGGTGGAACTTCTCCCCGACGCCAGCCTGACCCTGCGAGCGACCGTCGGTGGAACAGTGCGCGGTCCCGGCGTGGCAGCCAGCAGTGGAATGTTCAGCGCGGTGTACGGTGAAGGTACCGCACTCCTCGAACTGCTCGTCGGCGGCGACCTATCGTTGCGCGGACCAGCGCCGCGGCGCATGAGCGCTATGAGCGAAGGCACATCCCAATCCGCCAGCGCCGGACAATCGCCAGACGACGATATTGGGCGCTGGGCGGAGCGATTTGCCGAAGAAATGGGACGCTGGGGCGAGCAATTCGGGCGGGATATGAGCCGCTGGGCTGAAGAGTTCAGCCGGGAAATAGGGGGACGCAGCGACGAGTGGGCACGCCGCTCACAACGCAAGGCTGAGCGTCTGCGTCAGCGGATCGAGCGCAACATGCGCGAGGTGGCGGAACGTGCCCGTGAGCGTGCACAGCGCGAGGGGCATCCGCGTGAAGTATGGGTGCGGATCAATGATCGCGAGTGGCGGTTTGATGAAGAACGACTGGAACGCTTGAAGCGTGAAGCGGCAGCCGCCGCCCAGGCGGGGATCCTTGGTGCGATCGAAGCGGTCGAACGTGCTCTCGAAAGTCTGGGCATCCCGCGATCCCGTCCGCCGCATCCACCGCACCCTCCCCATCCACCCGGACCACCACACCCGTCCCAGCCGCCGCATCCACCCCATCCACCCGGACCGCCGCACCCGTCCCAGCCGCCGCACCCGCCCGAAGCGGCGACCGGCGCAACGATCCGGATCAACGTCACGCAGACGCCTGATGTCTCTGCGCCTGCCGAAGAACCAGCGCCAGCGACGGCGCCTGAGCAGGCCGCGCTGTCTTCCGGTGCGACGCTCGAAGATCAGCGCGCCGCCATTCTGCGCATGGTCGCCGATGGGCGGATCACGCCTGAGGAAGCCGATCTGCTGCTCGAGGCGCTGGGGACGGATCAGGAGCGCCCGTTCCGTGACGATGATCGCACCGGCATGTGAGGAGCATGCTGCCACATCCCGACGCTCTTTTTCCCTCATCCCCCTTACCCCCTTCTCCCACAAGGGGAGAAGGGGGAGTCTGGGCGTTCTGATGGCTGAAACGGGAGATGGCGCGCAGGGGATTGCCAAAACATCTACCCCTGTGAGATCCCCCTACCCCCTTCTCCCACAAGAAAAGAAGGGGGATTTTGGGCTTCCTGATGCTCCACATGAGGATTGCGAGACCAGAAGGCGCCAGAAGACACTCTACCTGCGAGCCTGGCGCCCCGTCGTCATCCTAACAGCAAAGGCACGGCGCACTCCTCCACGCTCCCTGGCGGGAGTGCGCTCACCAACACCGGCAGGCACCCGCCGTTGGAACGCGCACACGCGCCCGGCAGCCAAACGGTGCGTCGTTCATCAGCAGCGCCGCGCGTTGCATCTCCATGCCCCATCCTGCGC
>AFSR01002255.1_pt1 | contig 16037 bp, 9 predicted proteins | sample 296848 | NCBI WGS metagenome assembly AFSR01 (sample SAMN02954305, study PRJNA68063) | hot springs metagenome | biome: terrestrial; feature: Mushroom and Octopus hot springs; material: microbial mat core samples; isolation source: Yellowstone National Park Mushroom and Octopus hot springs ...
CCCATCAGCCATGCGCGGCGGGGGCGACTGCACACCCCGCACGGGGTCATCGAGACGCCTGTGTTTATGCCCGTCGGCACGCAGGCGACGGTCAAGACGCTCAGCCAAGAGGAGCTGGAGCAACTCGGCTTCCAGATTATTCTGGGCAACACCTACCACCTGTACCTGCGCCCGGGCGACGAGCGCATCGCACGGCTGGGCGGGCTGCATCGTTTTATGCGCTGGGAGCGGGCGATTCTGACCGACAGTGGCGGGTTTCAGGTGTTCAGCCTTGCGCCTCTGCGCCAGATCGACGACGACGGCGTGACCTTCCGCTCGCACATCGACGGCTCGGAGCATCGCTTCACGCCCGAACGCGCCGTGCAAATCCAGCGCAACCTCGGCAGCGACATCATGATGGCGTTCGACGAATGTCCGCCGTATCCCGCCAGCCGCGATGAGGTCGCCCGCGCAACGGAGCGCACCTACCGCTGGGCGTTGCGTTGCCGCGCGGCGTGGCAGGCGCAACCGAATGGTCAGGCGTTGTTCGGCATCCTGCAGGGCGGAGTGTACGACGACTTGCGCCTGATGAGCCTGCAGCAAATCACCGAACTGGACTTGCCAGGCTACGCGATTGGGGGCGTGTCGGTCGGCGAGCCTGTGGAGGAGATGCGCCGCGTGGTGGAACTGGTCGCCCCGCGCATGCCCGCCGACAAGCCGCGCTACCTGATGGGCGTCGGCACGCCCGACGACATCCTGCACGCCGTGCAGCAGGGGGTGGACATGTTCGACTGCGTGCTGCCGACCCGCTTGGCGCGCCACCATACCGTGTTCACCAGCACAGGACGCATCAACCTACGCAACGCGCAGTACCAAGAGCGCGACGAGCCGATCGACCCCACATGCGACTGCTGGGTGTGCCAGCGGTACAGCCTCGCCTACATCCACCACCTGTTTCGGGCGGGCGAACTGCTCGCCTTTCGGCTGGCGACCTACCACAACTTGGCGTTCTACGCGCGGCTGATGGCGCGGATACGCCAGCAGATTGAAGCGGGCGCGCTGTAGCGGCTACCGAAACCGCCAGATGAGGTTCGCGCCCCTATCTTGCGCCAAGATCGACGCGGCGGAGTATGCCTTGGCGTGCCCGTCGCCGAAGATGAGCGTCGCCAGCCCGCGATTGTCGCCTGTAGCGAAGTGGCGGGCGTACAACGGCTTCAGGCGCGCGGGCGGCAGGTGGTTCAACTCGCGCACCAAGTCGCGGTCGGCGACCAGCGGCGGACTGAGGCGCGGGTCGCGCGGGTTCGTCTCACCCACATACGGGTCGAACACATAGCCGCGATACTTCTCGGCGGTCGGACCGCTGGGTGTGTCGCCGAACATCGGCGTGCGGGCAGGCTCTTCCATCTGCGCCAAGTAGACAGGCGTCGCGAAGCCTTCGATCTCCTGCGGGTCATACGCTGTCGCCGCCGTGTAGCCGATTGACCCCACGCCCCGCTGCGCCCAATCTGCAGGGAAGCCCGCCCGCTGCGCGCTGGGGCAGATGAAAATCCCCGTGTCGCGCACATAGGGCTGAATCACGCGCGTCCAGATGCGCTCAGGAATGTCTGTCGGCACGGCGTAGTTCGTGGAAGGTAGGAACGCCTCCTCGTGGTCTTGCAGGTAGGCTTGCACGGCGAGCGCGAGTTGCCGCGCGTTCGACAGGCACTGCGTCTGCCGCGCCCGCTCGCGCGCCTGCGCAAACACAGGAAACAGGATCGCCGCCAGTATCGCGATAATCGCAATTACGACGAGCAGTTCGATAAGGGTGAAGCCCCTGATAGTTGTGGATAGCACTATGTGTGTGGGCCCGAGTCCGCGAGCGTTGCGCTCACTCGCGATGTCGAACAGGTCTTCGAACCAGTCGCGCTTTTTGCGTCGCTTGCGCTTGTGGTGCGGGTCATAATAGTATCGTCGTCATCGTCGTCGTAGTGCGGCTGGGGACGCGCCGTCGGGCGCGGAGGTGGCGTCGGCGCAGGCGGTTCGGGCGTGTAGGCAGGCGGCGCGCCCCGCGTGAGGCTCTGAGTCTCCTGCACATGGCGCTCGATAATCTTGTCCAGTTCACCGCGATCCAACCATACCCCCCGACAGGTCGGGCAGTAGTCGATTTCGATGCCCGCCCGCGTCGCGATTTGCAATTCCGTGTTGCACACAGGGCACTTCATAGCAGGGGAAGTGTACCCCAAACGGCGGGCAGGAGTCGCGCCCGTCGTGGTGAATCGCGCGTCTATGCGCAAGTGGCTGATTGGTTGTGGTGTGCTGTTTGGCGTCGTGCTGGTGCTGTGCATCGGCGTGCTGGTGTGGGCGGTCACGCCGCCGAAAATCGAGATCCCGCCGCGCCAACTGCCGCCGAACAACGCCTACCCCGAATATCACCAAATGGGGTGGGAGTTGCGCGATCGATTCGAGAACGACGCGCGGTTCAAGCAGATTGAGGATGCCGTTGCTGCGGGGCAGCCGCTTTCCGCCGCCGACCGCGCCTACTACCTGCAACGCATGGAGCCGTATCTGCGGCGCTATGAGCGGCTGGTGCAACGCCCCAGCGTGGTCAGCGCCGAGCGCAGCGCGGATACGCCGTTCCCTGAACTGGCAGGGATGCGCCGTATTGCGCGCGCCGAAGCGTACCTGATGCGCGAGGAACTGCGCCAGAAGCGTTATCGCGCAGCGATTGCACGCGCCGACCGCCTGAGCCGACTCGCCGAGCAGGTGCGCAACGGCGGACCGCTAATCCACTACCTGGTCGGCGTAGCTATTCACTCCATCGCGTTGCAGCCCATTCGCGAGGAGTTGCCGCGCATCCAAGACCGCGCCGCGCTGGAAGCCCTGCTGAAACTCGCCCGCGACTACGAGAAACGGCGCGTGCCCCTGTGGAAGTGCATGCAGGAGGAATACTACTTCGGGCTGAGCGTCCACCGCGATATTGCCGAAGGGCGCACAGACTACAGTAAGCTCGCTTCTAACGACGCCCAAACGGGGGAAAGAGCCCGCAGACGCGGAGTGTTTGTCAGTCGCCTCATGGTCAAAACCGCGCTACCAGAGTACCACCGCCTGATGCAGCGCGCGATTGAGGAACTAAAACGCCCCTTTGCCGAGCGTCCTAATCGCGCTGCGGAGGACATAGAGAAGGAGATACGCCACCCGATTAATGCGCTGTTAGTGCCCGTTCATATGCAAGCCAGTGTAAAAGAGGCAGGCGAGGTCGCGATGATGCGTCTGGTGGGCTGCACAGCGGCGATTCGGCTACACAAACTGCGCACAGGCAAGTATCCCGCCTCGCTGGAGGCGTTGCAACTGGGCGAGATGATCATCGACCCGTTTTCGGGCAAGCCGTTCGTGTACAAGACCGACCCGCGCTTCGGCTTCCTGCTGTATTCGGTGAGCGAGAACCGCGTCGACGACGGCGGGCAATCGCCCTACGGCGGCGCGCCCGAATCCAGAGGCGACCTCTCGCCCGTGAGCTGTGCGCTTGCCCGACCACCTGAAGGGCGTGCGCCGCGAGCAACAGCCGCTGGTTGCCCCCATCTGGCTGAGGTAGCACAGAACACTGGCGCGAAAGTTGCGTCTACAGATATGGTATACTGAATCGCCAGTTAGTCGGTCTGGCGCACGGGGATGACAAAATGAGAGCGGTATGGATGCTGGGGTTGCTCAGCGGGCTGGGCGTTCTGAGTTGGAACGCCGCGCCGAGTTTCTACGACCAATCTGCCGAGCGTACCGTGACGCTGAAGCATCGCGTGTTGACCGAAGCGCCGAAGTCGGGCGAAGTCAACCGCCGCGTGTCCGACCTTGAGTTTACCGACCTGCAAGGGCGCGCCTACACGCTGAGCCAACTGACCCAGCGCGCGCCTGTGGTGTTCATCTTCACCGCCACGAAGTGCCCCGCCGCGCAGCGGTACACCGTGCGCATCAACCAACTGTACGAGACCTACCGCAAAAAGGGCGTGCAGGTGTTTGTGGTCTACCCGAACTACGACGACACGCGCGAGGCAGTGGTTCAGCATGTGCGCGAGTACGGGCTGAAGCCGCCCGCGGTGCATGACCCCGACGGCGCGCTGGCGCGTGCGCTGGGCGCGACGATGACGCCGCAAGCCGTGCTGGTCGACAAAAAGATGCTGCTGCGCTATCGCGGCGCGATAGACGACAACCGCTACGAGACGCGCGTGCGTGCGCACTACCTGAAAGACGCGCTCGATGCGACGCTGGCGGGCAAGTCGGTGAAGGTCGCCTCCGCCGAGACCTTCGGCTGCACGATTCGGTTCCGCGAGGAAGCCGCCGCGAGCGCGCCCATCACCTACGCCAAGCACATTGCGCCAATCCTGCAGGAGTATTGCCAGCCGTGCCACCGCCCCGGCGAGGTCGCGCCCTTCTCGCTGATGACCTACCGCGACGCCTACACTTGGCGCAAGGAGATTGCGGCGGTCGTCAAGGCGCGCCAGATGCCTCCGTGGAAACCCGTGCATGGCTACGGCGAGTTTCAGGGCGAGCGACGGCTGACCGATGAGCAGATTGCCATGATTTTGCAGTGGGCGGAGACGGGCGCGCCGATGGGCGACCCGAACGATATGCCCCCGCCCCGTAAGTTCAGCAACGGCTGGGCGCTGGGCGAGCCTGACATCGTGTTCGAGATGCCCGTCGAGTACGAAGTCGGTCCCACAGGCGACGACGAGTACCGCCACTTTGTCATCCCGACCAACTTCGACGAAGATGTGTTTGTGCGGGCGATTGACATCCAGCCCGGCAACCGCAACACGGTACACCATGTGATTGTGTTTCTGGACACGACGGGCACGGCGCGCCAGTTGGACGCTGCCGACCCCAAGCCAGGCTACGAGGCGTTCGGCTGGCCAGGCTTTATTCCTGCGGGGATGCTGGGCGGCTGGGCGCCGGGCTTCACGCCCAGCGTGCTGCCTGACGGCACGGGCTATCGCCTGCCCAAAGGTGCGGATGTCGTGCTGCAGATACACTACTACCGCACAGGCAAGCCCGAAAAAGACCGCACGCGCGTTGGCATCTACCTTGAGAAAAAACCGAACCCGCAACCTGTGGGCATCGCGTGGCTGATCAACCCCATCTTCCGCATCCCTGCAGGCGCGGAACGGCACGAGGTGCGCGCGATGTGGATTGCCCCGCGCGATGTGGAAGTGGTCGCCATCACGCCCCACATGCACCTGCTGGGACGCGAGATGCGCATCGAGGCGGAACTGCCCGACGGCACGAAGAAGACCCTCATCTGGATCAACGACTGGGACTTCAAGTGGCAGGACACCTACCACTACAAAACGCCCGTCAAACTGCCGCGGGGCACGCGCGTGACCGTCTATGCCTACTACGATAACTCGGAGAAGAACCCGAACAACCCTAACAAGCCGCCCAAGGATGTGACTTGGGGCGAGCGCACGCAGGACGAGATGTGCCTGGCGTTCCTGCACATTATCGGCGAGGAGGGCACGGGCTTTCGCGGCGGGCGTCGGGGCGGCGGCGGGGGCTTCTTCCGACGCAGCGCGAATCCATAAGGGTATCCTGATTCGCATGCCGCGAATCGCACTCGTCAGCGTCTCGGACAAGGGCGGTCTGGAGCCGTTCGTGCGCGGGCTGCACGCGCTGGGCTTCGAGTTCCTCTCCACAGGGGGCACGGCGCGCGCCCTGCGCGAGTGGGGCTTGCCCGTGCAGGAAGTCAGCGACTGGACAGGCTTCCCCGAAATCTTGGACGGGCGCGTCAAGACCCTGCACCCGCGCATCCACGCCGCGCTGCTGGCGAACCTCCACCTGCCCGACCACCAGCAGACGCTGCGCGAACTGAACCTGACGCCGATCGAGTTGGTCGTGGTGAACCTCTACCCGTTCGAGCGGGCGTTGCGGGCAGGCGCGTCTGAAGCCGAACAGATTGAGCAGATCGACATCGGCGGACCGACGCTGATACGCGCGGCGGCGAAGAATTTCGAGCATGTGGCGGTGGTCGTGCGCCCTGCGGACTACGACTGGGTGCTGGCGCGGCTGCAGGCGAGCGGGCTGACGCGCGACGAACGCGCCCTGCTGGCGTACCGCGCGTTCGCCCATGTCGCCGAGTACGACGCGCTGATTGCCGACTGGTTCCGCCGCTACGACCCCGACGGCGCGCTGCCCGAAAGCCTCACGCCGACCTTCCGCCTCGCCCAACGCCTGCGCTACGGCGAGAACCCGCATCAGCAGGCGGCATTTTACCGCGAGCCGTTCGCGCCGCGCGGCTGCATCGCGACCGCCGAGCAACTCTGGGGCAAGGCACTCTCGTACAACAACCTGCTGGACGCCGACGCCGCGCTGGAGCTGGTGCGCGAGTTCGCCGAGCCTGCCTGCGCGATTATCAAGCACACCAACCCGTGCGGGGTCGCGCTGGGCGAAAGCCTTACGGAAGCGTTCCTGCGCGCGTTGGAGGCAGACCCCGTGTCGGCATTCGGCGGGATTGTCGCTTGCAACCGCCCGATTGACCGCGAGGCGGCGGAGGCGATGGTCGCGCCTGGCGCGTTCTTCGAGGTCATCCTCGCGCCAGAGTTCGACCCCGACGCGCTGCCCGTCTTTCAGGAGCGCAAGGGCTGGGGTCAGAATGTACGCCTGCTGCGCACGGGGCGACTGCCGCCGCCCGACCAAATGCGCGGCTACGCGCTGCGCAGCCTCACGGGGGGCGTGCTGTATACCGAGCGCGACACGCTGGACTGGAACCCCGACGCGCTGCAGGTCGTCACCGAGCGCATTCCCAGCGAGCACGAGTGGCGCGATTTGCACTTCGCGTGGCGCGTGGTCAAGCATGTGAAGTCGAACGCGATTGTGGTCGCCAAAGAGGGCGTTGTGTGGGGCGTCGGCGCAGGGCAGATGAACCGCGTCGGGTCGGTCAGGCTCGCGCTGGAGCAGGCAGGCGAACACGCGCACGGCGCAGTGCTGGCGTCGGACGCCTTCTTCCCCTTCCCCGACAGCATCGAACTGGCGGCGCGGGCGGGCGTCCGCGCGATTGTGCAGCCCGGCGGCTCGAAAAAAGACCCCGAAGTCGTCGCCGCTGCAAACGAACTCGGCGTCGCGATGGTCTTCACGGGCGTTCGGCACTTTCGGCATTAGGCGGCTGCATCTCTGGGCAGAGAAACTCTACGCGGACGCCTAATGCCCGCAGCGCATGGAAATGTTCTACATAGTCGCTGTCGACAGCGTTCACGATGGGCACTGTATTGTCCAACTTATTTTGGGCAGCCACCGCCGTCGCTACGAACTTTTTGTCGTCGCGATCAAATCCCTTGAGGAGCGCGCCCTGACAAGACGCCAAACTGCCCCTGTTCGGTGTTTATAGGCTGGATGTCGACCAGAACGATGTTGTGCCAATTGCTGTCCAACCACTTGCGCAAGAACATGTATCCTACGCTGTCGGGATAGGCTCTCAAGCGTTTCTGATACTCGTCGAGGATAAGCCCACTGTTGTCCAGAGCGAGGGTAGGTGTGCCTTGCTTGACCTGCTCAATAACGCTTACACACTGTTGCACACATTCGTCGCTGGCTTGTGAGGCGTGTTCAGAGGCGGTCATCAGCACATTCGTTTCCAAAACAATTACGCGATACGAGTCGAGCTTCATTTTAGAGCCGCTTTGCGCCGTTCGAGGGTTTCCTGCAACGGGTCTCCGAAAAAGTCGGGCGGGTAGTTCAGGATGTTGCCGCTGTTGTCCACCTGCAGAGGTAGCAGATGCGACTCGCCCCCCTGAAGCTCGCAGAAGTAGAGGCGGGCGTCATTTGGGGTTAGCTCTTTTTCTGCAATCCGTCGCTGGAGGCGTAGGAGGAAATGCTCGCTGTGGCTCTCGATAATCACCTGAATCGAGCGTGTCTTGACCGCGTCGATAATCGCATCAGCAAGCGCCATCTGCACCGCGGGATGCAGATGGATCTCGGGCTGCTCCAGAATAACAATCGAGCGTTCTGGGACATAGTAGCACAGCGTGATTACGGGAAGCACCTGCGAGACGCCGAAGCCGATGTCCGTGAACGCCACCTCAGGGCAGTCGGGTGTACGCCGCAGCTGAACTTCATAGATGCGGCTCTTGGGCGCAATCTCGCGAAGCCGAAACTGGCTGACAAGCCCCATCCGTTGTAACTGTTCCGCCACTGCCTCTTGCACCGTTTGGCTGCCTCGGCGACCCTTACGACGCACAGTTTTACCCATCTGTTGGGAGGCAATCAGCGCGTCCGTGGTGAGTTCCCCCTTGAACCCGACATCGCGCGGCTTCGCGCCAGCCCAGCGGTATTGACGCTTAGGATGCTCACGAAGCGGTCCGAGGTAGTAAACGCGCTCGAACAGGCGCGTGAACTCCAAGCCAAGCCGAGCAAGGAAATCAGCGTTCTGATAACGATTAATCGCCTGCTCTGGAAAGCCATAGCACTTGATAGGCGACGAAATGCGGGCAGGTTGTCCGCGTGTGCGTTTCAGTGCGTAGCCTTCACACACCACCTCATAAGCGTCTTCAGCGCGTTGAAGCCAGACTTCAACCTCGGCGAATGTATACGCCACATGCTCCACAACTGCTGTGTCGCTTGCGTAAGCGACCGAAGCACGATGGCTCAGTTGATTGCCTGTGGCGTTTAGCAGCTCGATGGCGTCCTCCAGCTGCCAGCTCAGCCGCCACTCTAACTTGCGTTCAGCGTCGTGGCGATAAATCGCGTCCAAGTAGCCGCCCAGTTCGACGGGACTGTGCTCATCCCCCCAAAAGAGCGGAATCGTCGGGTCGGGATGTTCCACCGTCTGCTTAAGCAAAAGGAGAAACTGCAAAAGCGCGGTTTTGCCCGAACTGTTCGCGCCGAAGAAGATAGTGATAGAGCCGAACTCTATGTCCGCCTCGCGCCACGACTTGAAGTTGCGCAGTTGCAGTCGCTGGATCACACAGATATTTTACCTTGCCCCTTCTCGGCAACTCAGGTACACTCCCTGCCATGAGGACGACGCACGACGCCCTGCGTGCCGACGGCAGCCCGCTGCTGGACACGCGCGCCGTGCCCCTAAGCGACTGGACGCTGGCGTGGGACGGCAACCGCATCCCCGTGCGCGTGCCCAGCGCATGGGAAGACTACGGCATCCCGCGCGCGTTCGAAGGACCCTGCAACTACCTGTGCGCGTTCACGGCGACGCCCGAAGCGGGGACGCGCGAGTGGCTGCACTTCGGCGGCGCGAGTTATGAGGCGCGGGGCTTCGTGAACGACGCGCCCGTCGGCGTGCATCGGGGCATCTGGGACAGCTTCTGCTGGGACATCACCGACGCGCTGCAAGCGGGCGAGAACCGCCTGCGCGTGCAGGTCATCAAAAACGGCGGCACGACCTACCCCGTGCCCCAAGTGCTAAGCGGCTTCCTGCCCTATGTGTCGTGCGCGTTCGGCGGGCTGTGGCAGGCGGTGCATCGGTTCCAGACGGGCGCGGCGTGGCTGTGCGATTTGTGGGCGCGTGGCGAAGCGGACGGGCGCGTCGAAATCGCGGGCGCACTCGGCGGCGCACTGCCCGCAACCGTCAGGCTGACCCTGCACGACCCCGACGGGCGCACCGTCGCCGAAGCGCACTTCGACGCCGACGCCCCGCAGTGGACGCAAGCGTTCCAACTCGCCGAGCCGCAGCCGTGGTCGCCCGCGCAGCCGCGCCTGTACCGCCTCGTCGCCGAAGTGTGGCGCGACGGACGCCTTAGCCACCGCACGGAAACCGCGTTCGGGCTGCGCACCGTCGCCGTGCAGGGCGCGACGATTCTGCTGAACGGGCAGCCAATATACCCGCGCGGTATCCTGCACTGGGGGTGGTACCTGCACACGCACGCGCCGAACCCCGACTTGCAGACCGCCGAGCGCGAACTGCGCGCCGCCCAGCAGTGCGGGTTCAACATGCTGAAGGCGTGCCTGTGGGTTCCCAGCCGCGCGTACCTGCGCCTGTGCGACCGACTGGGGCTGCTGGTGTGGCTGGAGTTGCCCCTGTGGCTGCCGCAGATGGACGCGGCGCAGGTTGCCCAAGCGACGGGCGAGTACGCCGCGATTGTGCGCCAAGGGCGCAACCACCCGTCGATTGTGCTGTGGACGCTGGGCTGCGAGTTGTCGGCGCGGTTTCCCAGCGACGCGCTGGGCGAGTTGTATGCGCTGGTCAAGCGTATGACGGGCAGCCCGCTGGTGCGCGACAACAGCGGCGGGGGCGAATGCTACGGCGGCGCGCTGCAGGAGTACGCCGACTTCGCCGACTACCATTTGTACGGCGACGCGCACTTTGCGGGGACGACCTTCCGCGCGTTTCTGGACACGCCCCGCGCGCCCGCCCCGTGGCTGCAAGGCGAGTTCGCCGACCACGACACGATGCGCGACTTCCCCACCCTGCGCCGAAGCGTGCCCGCCGAGCAACTCTGGTGGCTGTCGCAAGACCCCGCCATCAACCCGCAGGGGGTGCGCTGGTTCTACGAGACGCCGTTTGTGGAGGCGCGGCTGGCGCAGGCGGGACTAACAGAGGCTATCCCTGACCTCGTGCAGACCTCGCGGCGCGAGATGACCGCCTACCACAAACTCGTGCTGGAGACCATGCGCCGCCTGCACGGCACATCGGGCTATGTGGTCACGGGACTGAAGGACACGCCGATTAGCACGGCGGGCATCCTCGACGAGCGTGGGGAACTGAAAATCGCGCCCGACGAGTACGCCGCGTTCAACGCCGACACGGTGCTGCTGCTGGACTGGCATCGGCGGCGCGAGTGGGTGGCTGGGGGCGACCGTGCGGCGAACCCCGACCCGTACAACCACTTCGCGGGGCGTGCGGTCTACCCGCGCCTGTCGGCAGCGCACGCGGGCGCGCCGTTGGAGGGCGCAACGCTACGCTGGCGGCTGGAGACCGAGCAGGGCGCGTGGCAGGCAGGCGAGACGCACATCGGGCGCATCACGGCGGGCGTCGCGTTCCTCGCGCAGGCGGAACTGACCCTGCCCGACGCGCCAACGCCGACGAGCGTGCGCTTCGTCGCGGAACTGGTCGCCCCGTCGGGCGCGGTCATCAGCGCGAACGAGTGGCAGTGGGGCGTCTACCCCGCGCCTGCGTGGGAGTCGCTGGGGCAGGTCGCCATATATGACCCGACGGACGCGCTGTGGGGGCTGCCCGCGCCCGAAAACTTTGTGCGCCTGACCGCCGACGACGCGCCCCCACCCGAAAGTATCCTGCTGACCACGCACTTAGAGCCGTCGCACGCGGCGTTTGTGGCGCAGGGCGGGCGCGCGCTGTGGCTGCTGACCGCGCCGACGCCCGACTGCATACGCCTGCCCTTCTGGCGCGAGGCGGCGCATCGGTTCCTGCCCCACCCGCTGTGGGAACACATCCCGCGCCCAGTGCATCTGGACGCGCGGCTACTGGCGTTCAGCACCGACTTCGCGCTGCAGGGCAAGGCGTGGCAGGGCGCGCCGTTGCAACCGATTTGGCAGCGCGTCGACACGCGCACAGGCTACACGCACGCCTACCTCGCGGAGGCGACGCACGGCGCGGGCAGGCTGCTGCTTTGCACGCTGCACTTTGCGGGGCATCACGGCGAGACGCCGATTACCCTACGCTACCACCCTGCGGGGCAATACTGGCTGTGGGCGATGCTGCGCTATCTGGCGAGCAGGTCGCGCACAAAGGCGTCGGTGTAGTCGGGTGCGCGGGGGTCGTCGGTGAGCGTGTAGCCGTTGGTTTGCGCCCACTCCTCGGCGAGTTGGCGCAGCATCGCTTGGCGCATCTGTTCGGCGTCGGCGAGTCGGGCGCGCGGCGCGTCGTGCAGGTCGCGCGCGGGCTGGCGGACGCGCACGGGCGGGAAGGACGCCTTGCGTGCGGGCGCGGGCGACGGCGTCTGCGGCGGCGGCAGGTACAGCTCGGCAGGGTCGGGCTGCGCGGCGAGTTGCGCTTGAATCTCCTGCTCCGCGTTGCGCACAAACTCGCGCCTGCGGGCGTTGACGCGCACGGCGATTTCCTGCTCGATGCGCCGTAGCCGCGCTTGGTACGCCGCCTCAATCGCCTGCTCGCGTTGTTGCCATGCGCGGTCGTGCTGGTCTAACCGCGCCTGCGCCTCGCGTCGCGCGTCGCTATCGGGCGCGGCAAGGATCAGGGCAACCAGCAGCGGGAAGCGCGCCTGCCCGTGCTGTTGGAACGCTTCGCGCCATGCGGCGTCGCGTTCGGCGCGTATGGCGTCCAGGTCGTACTCGGCGCGCAGTTCGGCAGCCCAGCGCGCCTCCAGTTCGGGCAAGCCCTGCAGGCGCGCCTGCAGCAGTCGCTCGCGCACGGCGGCGCGCTGCTGCTCGATGCTTTCCAGCGCGAGGGCGCGTCGCTGGCGCAGCGATTCGGCAGGCGCGGGCGCTTCAAGCCCCTGCAGCGTCGCCCCGTCGGGCGGCACAGCGACCGCCTGCGCGGGCAACGGCGCCGACGGCGGCGGCGCGGGCGCAAGCGCAACCGCCTGCGCCGCACGCGCCAAGTCCACCCGCACGCGCGGCGACTGCCGACCCTGACAGGCGGGGAGCATCAGGGCAAGGCAGAGCATGGGGGCAAGCACAGCGCAAAATGCGGGAGAACTGCGATGAACCCCCTCCTTAAGGTTCCCCCTGTTCGCGGGGGGAACCGAACGGGCGTGTAGCGCGGTTCCCCTCGCGCAGCGGGGGGAACCTAAAGGAGGGGGGCAACTGCACACTGTGCCTGTGCCCTCTTGGTTCCCCTCACGCAGCGGAGGGAACCTTACGGAGGGGCGTAGATCCTCTCGTGCTTGTGCGCCTCGCGCCATATTCCCGCCCGCGAGTATACCCCGCGCCCACCCAAAAACGCCCCGTACCCCTTGCATTCCACCCCCCGAATTGTGCTACAATATAGGCGGGGAGAAATCGGACTCTGTCGCCGATAATTCGGTTGACGACGACTCCCTGTGAATTACTGGAGACGGTATGGAAACATTCTATCGATACGATGTTGTCCAAATCGATAACGGCATGTATGCCGCGCTGGAGGGTCGAGAATGATGTGGCAACGCTTTACGGAGCGTGCGCGGAAGGTGATTTTCTACGCGCAGGAAGAGGCGCAGCGGCTGGGTGAGTCGCAGGTCAGCACCGAGCATCTGCTGCTGGGGCTGGTGCGCGAGTCGGACAGCGTCGCGGCGCGCATTCTGGATCGGATGGGGGTGAGCCTGCAGCGCATCCGCAACGAGATTGAACGCTACGCCACACGCAGCGACGCGCGGTTCGGCGCAGAGATGCAGCTCACCTCGCGTGCGAAGCGCGTGATCGATCTCGCTTACGACGAGGCGCGGCAACTGAACAACAACTACATCGGCACAGAACACCTCTTGCTGGGACTGATTCGGGAGGGTGAGGGTCTGGCGGCGCGCGTGCTGCACAAACTCGGCGTCGAACTCGATCGCGCCCGCCGCGAGGTGATGAACCTGCAAGAGCATGAGGGGCAACCTGCGCCTGCTTCGCGCCCGCAACGCTCGCGCACCCCGACCCTCGACGAGTTCGGACGCGACCTGACCGAAATGGCGCGACAGGGCAAGCTCGACCCCGTCATCGGACGCCACAACGAGGTCGAGCGCGTGATGCAAATCCTCGCGCGACGCACCAAGAACAACCCCGTGCTGGTCGGACCGCCCGGCGTGGGCAAGACCGCCATCGTCGAAGGCTTGGCGCAGCGCATCGTGCAAGGCGATGTGCCCGAACAGCTGCGCAACAAGCGCATCGTCTCGCTCGATCTGGCGGGGCTGGTCGCAGGCACGAAGTATCGCGGCGAGTTCGAAGAGCGCATGAAGCGCGTGCTGGACGAAGTGCGCAAGGCGCAAGGCGATGTCGTGCTGTTTATTGACGAGCTGCACACGCTCATCGGCGCGGGCGCAGCCGAAGGCGCGATCGACGCCTCCAACATCATGAAGCCCGCCCTCGCGCGCGGCGAACTGCAGTGCGTCGGCGCGACTACCCAAGACGAGTACCGCAAATACATCGAGCGCGACGCCGCCTTAGAACGACGCTTCCAGCCCGTACAGGTGCGCGAGCCGTCGGTCGAGGAAGCCATCCAGATTCTCAAGGGGCTGCGCGACCGCTACGAGACGCACCACCGCGTCATCATCACCGACAGCGCGGTCGAAGCGGCGGTCAAACTCTCCAGCCGCTACATCACCGACCGATTCCTGCCCGACAAGGCGATTGACCTCATCGACGAGGCGTCCTCGCGCGTGAAGCTGCAGCAGACGCTGCCGCCGCTGGAACTGCGCAAAGCCAAAGGCGAGCTGGAGATGATCCAGAAAGAAATCGCCAGCGCACGCCAACAGAACGACTTCGACCGCGTGGAGGAACTGGAAGACCGCAAGGTCGCCCTGCAGGAGCGCATCGAGGCGATGGAGGATGAGTGGGCAGCCGCGCGCCAAGAGATGACCACGCTGGTCACCGAACACGATGTCGCCCACATCGTGCAGAGCTGGACCGGCATCCCCGTCGCCCGACTGGTGGAGAGCGAGACGCAGAAGCTGCTGCACATCGAGGACGAACTGCACCGCCGTGTGATTGGGCAGCACGACGCCGTCTCCGCCGTCGCGCGCGCCCTGCGCCGCGCCCGCTCCGGACTCAAAGACCCCAAGCGACCGATGGGCACTTTCATCTTCCTCGGTCCCACAGGCGTCGGCAAGACCGAACTGGCGCGCGCCCTGGCGGGCTACCTGTTCGACAACGAGAACAACCTCATCCGCATCGACATGAGCGAATACATGGAGCGGTTCAATGTCTCCCGCCTGATTGGCGCACCGCCGGGCTATGTCGGCTACGAGGAGGGCGGCGTGCTGACCGAAGCGGTGCGACGCCAGCCCTACAGCGTGGTGCTGCTCGACGAAATCGAGAAAGCGCACCCCGATGTGTTCAACCTGCTGCTGCAGGTGATGGAAGATGGGCGACTCACCGACTCGCAAGGACATGTGGTGGACTTCCGCAACACCATCATCATCATGACCAGCAATGTGGGTGTGCGCTCCGTCGTGGAAGAGGCGGGCATCGGGCTGCGCCGCGACAAGCAGACCGACCCCGAAGACCCGCGCGCCTACGAAGCGATGCGCAACCGCATCCTGGAAGAGATGAAGAAGCTCTTCCGCCCAGAGTTCCTCAACCGCGTGGACGAGGTGATTGTGTTCCACCCGCTCACACGCAACGAAATCCTGCAGATTGTGGACATCATGGTCGCGCGCGTGCAGGAGCAGCTCGCAGGGCACAACATGCGCTTGGTGCTGGAGCCTGCCGTCAAAGAGCTGCTCGCGCAGAAGGGCTACGACCCGAACTACGGCGCGCGCCCGCTCCGCCGCGTGGTGCAGCAGATGATCGAAGACCCGCTCTCGGAGCAACTGCTGCTGGGACGCTTCGAGGAAGGCGATACCATCGTCGCACGCCTGAACGAGAACAACGAAATCGTGTTCGTCAAGGGCGAAGACATGCCCCCTGCAGGCGAGAGCGACCTGACCACTGCAGCGATGCAGTAAAGCTGCGACACCCGCTGCAGGCAGTAAAAATGGGCTGAGGGTTTTCCCCCTCAGCCCTACTCTGTTACGCCCGGAAAGGAAGTCGGATATGTTTACTTCTTGCGGCGGCGCAGGGCAAGCGCGCCCAGACCCGTCGCAAGCGCAATCAGGCTCGCAGGCTCAGGCACCCAGTCCTGCTCCACCAACAGCAGACCTGCCGTGTCCACGCCTGGCGCGTTCGCGTCCGCGATGTCGAGAATGAAGACCTCGAACACAGTGAAGTTGCTGGACGGCCTGCTGAGCGGGATGAAGGTGTTCACGCTGAACGCGCCATTGTTACCGCCCGGATACGCGCCGCCGAGAAAGACGCCCGTACCATCGAAGAGAACCTCACTCGTGTTGCGGTCTACGACCTTCTTGAACCAGACGATGCGACCTGTGCCCTGCACAAAGCCGCTCACGACGAAGTTGAAGCCCGTCAGGGCGCTCTTGGAGCTCGACGAAACCGAGTAGACGCCCGTGAAAGTGCCGTTCGTAAAGCTCGTGCCATCGCCGACCAGAATCGGG
>AFSR01000238.1_pt1 | contig 16023 bp, 11 predicted proteins | sample 296848 | NCBI WGS metagenome assembly AFSR01 (sample SAMN02954305, study PRJNA68063) | hot springs metagenome | biome: terrestrial; feature: Mushroom and Octopus hot springs; material: microbial mat core samples; isolation source: Yellowstone National Park Mushroom and Octopus hot springs ...
GATTAGGTTTTGGCTGCTACTTGGGATCCCTGCCGGCACCGAGGCAAAATCTCGTTTGCGTGCGGCTGAAATCCCGCACAAGCACCACTTCCGAAGCAGCAGGAGAAGTCAATCACGCCCACCCAAAGCCTCAGCCTGGGATTTTTCTGAGGAAGCCACAGATAGCTTCACAATCCGGGCCAGCCGAGCCTTACGACGAGCGGCTGTGTTTTTGTGCAGGACGCCGGTTTTGGCAGCTTTATCAATGCGGCTGAAAGCAGCACTCATCGCCGCCTGGATTTCCTGCAGAGTTTCTTGCTGTGGGTTGGCGGCATAGGCAGTTGAGAGGGAGATCACTTTCTTCATCAGAGCGCGCACCATGGCTTTGGTGGCTTTATTGCGCAGCCGATTACGCTCTGCGATCTGAACGCGCTTGATGGCAGATTTGATGCGTGGCATGGTTGAAGGGGAAGTTCCAGCGAAGATCCAGCATACCATCAGAGCTGGAAGCTCCACCAGTTCCTATTGTTCTCCGATGGGATCCCCATGTTCCAAGATTGCAGCTCGCAGATCCGCTTTAACCCACCTGCCCTTTTCTACGGGGTTGCCGCTTGCGATTTGGATCGGGATGGGGCCTTTGAGCTGTTTGTGTGCGGGTTCCGCGGCTCCAATCGAGTCTTGAAGTGGGATGGGCAAACCCTGGTGGATCAAGCAGACGACACCCTGGCCGATGCAGGGCGCATGGCAATTGGGGTGGCTGCCGCCGACTTTGACGGGGACGGGCAGGAAGAACTTTATGTCTTGAACACCGATACCTTCGGCGGGCGCAAGCGCTTTGGGGATCGCCTCTTCGACTGGCAGGGATCCGCCTGGGTGGACCTGTTCTCCCTGCCGCAAAACCAAGATGCCCTCAACTTGACGGCAGGTCGCTCTGTAGCTTGTGTGGATCGTCTTGGCCAGGGGAGCTATGGATTTTTCGTAGCCAACTACGGCGGCCCTATGCGCCTCTACGAGTTGGGCCCTAACCAAATGATCGCCGATGTGGCGCCAGAAGCGAGACTCAATCGGGTGACGGGCGGGCGGGGGTTGGTGGCCGTGCCCTTGGTCTCGCAGCGGATGGACATTTTTGCCGTCAATGAGCAGGGACCTAACTTTCTGTTTCGCAACCGGGGAGATGGCACCTTTGAAGAGATTGCCGCTGAGGTGGGCCTAGCAGATCCCGACGAGCATGGGCGCGGCGTGGCAGCGGTGGATCTGGATGGGGATGGACGGCTGGATTTGCTCTATGGCAACTGGGAAGGCCCCCATCGCCTCTGGATCCAGACCCCCAGCGGTTTTTTTAAGGATGTAGCCCCCCCTGAGCTGGCCAGGCCCTCTCGCATTCGCACAGTCATCGCTGCCGACTTCGACAACGACGGCTACCCAGAGCTGTTTTTCAACAACATCGGCGAGCCCAACCGTCTGTTTGCTTGGCGCTCAGGCCGTTGGCAAGCCATCGACATTGGAGATGCTGCCGAGCCGCAGGGATTGGGGACAGGAGCAGCGGTGGCCGATGTGGATGGGGATGGTCGTCTAGAATTGTTGATTGCCCATGGGGAGTCTGGCGCCCAGCCTCTCAGCTTCTATCGCCCTCAGGCCAATGCCAACAACTGGCTGAGAGTTCTGCCCCTCACCCGCCAGGGAGCCCCGGCCCGCGGCGCGTTGGTAAGGCTGCTCACCTCCACCCGTACCCAGATCCAGGCCATCGACGCCGGCAGCGGCTACCTCTGTCAGATGGAGCCGGTGGCCCACTTTGGCCTGGGATCCGAAACAGGGGTCAAGGAAATCCAGATCCAGTGGCCGGATGGGAAACAGTTGCAGGTGGCCCACCCACCGGTCAACCAGCTTTTGCGGATCCCTTATCCCCACTAGCCGCCAATCTGAGACATGGTGCGCCGGTAGGATCCCTGGCTGCCGGTGTCCCGTCCTTTGAAGTTGATGTCCGGCTTGATGTCCAGCAGTTCTCGCACCTGCTGTCTTAGCCTTTCGGCAGGGATCCCAGCTCGCAGCGGATCCCGCAGGTTGATTTGGCCGGATTCGTTGAGCAGGCAAGGGCGCAGCCAACCGTCGCTGGACAGCCGCATGCGGTTGCATCGATCACAAAAGCACTCCGACATCTGGCTGATAAAGCCCAAGGTGCCTTTTGCCCCCGGGATTCGAAACACATCCGCCGGCCCATTGCCGGCCACAAACCCAGGTTCCAGGCCAAAGCGAGCGCGAATTCGCTGTCGCAGCACCTCAGACTCCACCCAGCCGGCCTGCTGAAAGAGGGCGGCATTGCCAATGGGCATAAACTCGATGAAGCGCACATGCCATTGTCGCTCCAGAGTAAGGGCAGCCAGATCTTCCACTTCCGATTCGTTGAGCCCAGGGATCACCACCACATTCAACTTGAGGGGATCAAACCCCACTTGGTGGGCAACTTGGATCCCGGCCCAGACCTGCCGCCAGCGATCCCGCCCCGTGATCAGTCGAAAGGTCTCGGGGTTGAGGGAATCAAAGCTGATGTTGATGCGGCGCAGCCCCGCTTCATAGAGGAGTTGAGCTTTTTGGCTGAGGTTGAAGCCGTTGGTGGTAAGGGCCACATCTCTCACCCCAGGCAGGCTGCACAGAGCCCGGATGAGGTGCTCCAGCCCCGGCCTGAGCAGGGGTTCGCCGCCGGTGAGGCGAAAGCAATCGATCCCCAACGGCAAAAACACCTCTCGAACCAACGTGAGGATTTCCTCATCCGTTAAACGCTCTGGGGCTTGCAGCCACGTCAACTCCGCCTCGTCAGGCATGCAGTACTGGCAGCGGAAATTGCAGCGATCGATCAAGCTGATGCGCAGATAGTTAACGGTCGGCATGGCAACCTAGGCCAGAAACAGATGGGGCACCCCTCCCCCCAGAGTGCCGAGCAACGCCGAGGACCCTTTCCGTTGCCTCTGGAAAACCTCCCAGCGTCTCCATCCGCAAAGGCAGCGGGGGAACTGTCCCGAGGCTTGCAACTTGCAGTGGCCACACCTCCAGTTTGCAGGATACTACGAAGATTGAGGTGCAAATCTCTACTCGGCAGAGCCAGGGATCCCTGCCCATTCCGGTTGAACAGGCCGCTGCCAGCGTTCCCACCAGGCCAGCACAGACTCAGGTGGGTGGCTGTCGTGGCTGCCGTTGGCATTGGCGGGGAGGGGGGGAGAGGAAGGTGGGGCCGGCGGTGTCAGCCAACTGAGGGGCGCGGGGATCAGACAACTGGGGTGGAGAGGGCGCAGATCGCGGTAGTGGCTGCTGCGAATGGCCAGGATCTCCTGCTGAATGATGTCTGGGGGTTCTCCCAATTCCAGCAACACATGGCTGCACAGACCCAGGCTGGCCTCAAATTCGGGGTGGACAACTTCTCTGGCCCCCAACTGATAGAGCTGTTCGATGTCTTCCTTGTCGGTAGCTCGCACCACCACATCCAATCGCGGCGCCAACTCCAGAGCTCGTTTTAGGCAGAGGCGGATGCTCATGCGATCCGGCAGGGCAATAACCAGGGCGCGGGCCTGGGGCAGGCAAGCTTTCTCCAGCACCAACGCGCTGGCGGCATTCCCATACAAGTAAGGGATCCCACGGGAACGCAGGTGTTGGATCACCCGTTCTGATTGATCAATGACCAAGAGGGGGTGACGACGGGCTTCCAGAATGCGCACAATATCTTGCCCCACCTGCCCATAGCCGCACACCACCACGTGCCCCTGTTGAGGAGCCTCGGGGGCCAAAGCGCGGGGCCGCTCGCCCGATTCCAACCAGCGGGCCAAGAAGGGGATCCCGTGTAGCCCGGAAAACAGTCGAGGAGCGCCCCTCAGCAGAAAGGGGGTGAGCAGAAGGGTAACGGCTGTAGTGCTGACAATCAACAAATAGATCTGTCGCGACACCAATCCCAAAGCCTGCCCCTCGCTGGCCAGCACAAAGGAAAATTCGCCGATTTGCGATAAGCCCAGCCCCACCACCACCGCTGCCGGCAGAGTGTAACCAAACAGCCGCACCAAGGGAGCCACGATGCAAAACTTGCCCACCATCACCAGACCCACCAGCCCCAGGATCAGCAACAGATGGCCGAGGATAAAGCTGGGATCGATGAGCATGCCGATGGCCGCAAAAAAGAGAGCAGCAAACACATCTCGCAAAGGCTCTACATAGTCCAGGGTTTGGTCGGCGTACTCCACCTCCGAGATCATCAGACCGGCAATGAAGGCCCCAATCTCGCTGGAAATGCCCAGCCGCTCCGTCAACAGGGCAATCCCCACGCAGAGGCTGATCACCCCCAGCAGAAACACCTCTTTGCTCTCCTGCTGAGCCAACAGACGCAGGAAACCGGGAACCAGCCAAATCCCGCCTACCACCGCCCCCAGCCCCACCAAGCCGATTTCCGCCAAGGCCTTGACCAGGGATCCCGCCAGCTCCGGCAGGGGAGAGTCCAAAGCCGGCAACACCGCCAACATCAGCCCCACCGCCAAATCTTGCACAATCAGGATCCCCAGCATGGCCTGGGCTTGGGGAGTGCCCATTTGGTTGGTCTCAGTGAGACTTTTCAGCACCACGGCAGTCGAGGACAAGGAGAGCACGGCCCCCAAAAAGATCCCTTGCACCGGCGTCAACCAGCCGCTGACCACCGCCAGCACCGCCGTGATCAAAATCGTCAGGCCAATTTGCAAAATGCCTCCGCCAACGGCGATCCCCCGCACTTTGCGCAATTCTTTCAGGGAAAACTCCACCCCCAAGGTGAACAGCAAAAAGGTCACCCCAAACTGGGCCAAGGTTTCCACCTGAACCAACTCTTTGATCCACCCCAACCCGGTTGGCCCCACCAAGATCCCGGCCAGTAAGTAGCCGAGCAACACCGGCTGCCTCAGCAGCGAAGCCAAGAATCCACCTGCTGCCGCTGCCGCCAATACCGTCACAATGTCCAAAATCAGACGAAAGTCTTCCTGCACAGGGCACCCACCAAGGAATGTGAACTTTTGTAGCCAATCCTGAGGATTCTTCCACGATAATGCTTCCTCTGGCATCTCGGACAGAGTGGAGAACTTGGCTCCAAGCCCTGCACCTTACTGCCCCCGAGGGATCCCGGCTGGCCCAGCCCGGATTCAGATCCAGCCTGGATTCAGAGGAAGCTGGACGGAAACTCAGTGGAAATTTTTGTTAAAAGTTGCTGACAACACCCCAAAACCGTAGCTTATAATACAGAATGTAGATAGAAATCGTTCATCCTCTCGCGTGCTGGGCGGCTCATTAATGTAGGTAGAGCGACATCGCGGCCAGAGGACGGAAGTAGGGAGATATCCCGAAGGAACGCGCCTCAACTCTTCTGGTAACCGTGGGGCTTCTCTCAGGAGAAGGCGAACGGATGAAAACTCAACTCATTGGAGGCGAAGATCATGGCACTCTTTTACCGTGGCGTCGATTACACCCCCTCTTCTGCAACTGCAGCGGTTTCTCCCGGCAAAGTGGGGGGTCGTTACCGGGGGCTGGACTGGCGGTTCCGCCACCTGAGCAAGCCGGTGGTTTTGCCCACCAACCTTGACCTGCTCTATCGGGGTGTTGCTCATCATCTCAAGGCGGCCGAAGGGCCGGCTCAACCCGTTCAGACGGCAGAGGCATCTGCCCCGGTGGCTGCCAATGGCCGTTCTCATGTCTTGGATGAGCTGTCTCGCCGCTTGATGATGAGCCATCAACGCTTGATTCGGATTCGCCAGCAATCCATGCTGCTCCGCGGTACAGAGCAGATTGGCCTGCATGTCAACGTGCGCAACTTCTGGAACCGCATCCAAGGAAAAGTGCATCCCACCTTTCGGCTCAACTACGACCGTAGCCGTGTCAGCATGAGCTGATCTGCCCGTAACTGTTGATGCTCTGGCATGAGCTCAGCGAGAAGGGATCCCGGCTGGGGATCCCCTTTTGGTTTCTGGGTTGAGCTTCCTCAGGTCGATGGACGGCACAGGACGCTTCAACGCTGGCACGAGGTGCTGTTGACCAAAAGTAGCTAAGTTGCCCAAGGGATCCACAATTGAGGGGTGCTATTTCCTCGGAAAAAAACGGGATCCCATCAGGGATCCCGCTGCAGAATCGGCCACACCGCTTAGGCGTCGAAGTAAAGGGCGAACTCGTAGGGGTGAGGCCGCAGATTGATGGGGTTGATCTCGTTGTCGATCTTGTACTCGATATAGGTCTGGATCAGATCCTCAGTAAAGACACCGCCCTCCAGCAAGAAGGCATGATCCTTCTGCAAGCTTTCCAGAGCATCCAGCAGGGATCCAGGCGTGGAAGGGATCTTGGCCAGCTCTTCCGGCTCCAGATCGTAGATATCTTTGTCCAAGGGCTCGCCGGGGTGGATCTTATTCTTGATCCCGTCCAGGCCAGCCATCAACATGGCCGAAAAGGCGATGTAGGGATTGCAGGTGGCATCCGGGCAGCGGAACTCCAGACGCTTGGCCTTGGGATTGTTGCCGGTCACGGGAATGCGAATGGCGGCGGAACGGTTGCCCTGGGAGTAAGCCAGGTTCACCGGCGCCTCAAAACCGGGCACCAAGCGCTTGTAGGAGTTGGTGGTGGGGTTGGTGAAGGCCAGGATCGCCGGGGCATGCTTGAGCAGACCACCGATGTAGTAGAGAGCCGTCTCGCTCAGGTTGGCATAGGTGCCTTCGCTGTAGAACAGGGGCTGGCCATCCTTCCAGAGGGACTGGTGGGTGTGCATGCCGGTGCCGTTGTCGTTAAATAGGGGCTTGGGCATGAAGGTGACGGTTTTGCCGTGCTTGCGGGCCACGTTCCGGATCACGTATTTGTAAACCATCATGTAGTCGGCAGCCGTGATCAGATCGGCAAAGCGATAGCCCAACTCCCCTTGCCCGCCGGTAGCCACCTCGTGGTGATGCTTCTCGATGGGCACCCCCAACTTGCCCATGGTCAGCAGCATCTCGGTACGGATGTTTTGATGGGCATCGGTGGGCGGGGCCGGGAAATAGCCCTCTTTGTAGCGAGGCTTGTAGCCCAGGTTGCCACCTTTCTCCTCGCGGCCCGAGTTCCAGCGACCTTCGATGGAATCCACGAAGTAGTAGGCCGAGTTTTGGGTTTGGTCGAAGCGAACATCCTCAAAAATGAAAAACTCTGCCTCCGGCCCGAAGTAAGCCGTATCGGCAATGCCCGTCGATTGCAGATAGGCAACGGCACGGGCGGCAAGGCTGCGGGGACAGCGGCTATAGGGCTGGCCAGTGCGCGGCTCAACAATGCTGCAAGTTATGCTGAGGGTGGGCACCTCCAGAAAGGGATCGATCCAAGCCGTCTTGGGATCCGGCACCATGTACATGTCCGACTCGTTGATCGCTTTCCAGCCCCGGATACTGGATCCGTCAAAGGGAAGCCCCTCGGTGAAGGTTTCTTCCTTGATCATCGAGGTGTGGAAGGAAACATGCTGCCAGGTGCCAAAGATATCCACAAACTTGAGATCCACTATCTGGACGTTGTTGTCCTGGATCATCTGAAGCACTTCTTGGGGCGTGGATGCCATTACTCTCTCCTGATTGGGTTGCGGTTAAGACTGGGGGAACTGTGGCTGAAACAAATGGGATCCCAGCAGGTGATCCCCACGCTTCGACCCAGACAGGCCAAAAACGCTCACTCATCCTAGAAAGGCCAACACGGGTATTTTGTAGTTTCTGATACAAAATTCATTTGAGCTCCGCTTTCTGACCAAGACCAAATTGCTGGCCATCTCAGACACCTCTTTTCCTTCTGGCTTGGGTCAACCGGGATTGGGTGTTGGGGATCCAAAACTTGGGCAATGGCCGCCACTTGGCCAACCTCTGGGCAGAGATAACCCTATGGGATGGGCAAAAAAGGCCCCAATGGCCTGAGGCGAGCGAAAATGAGGCTAATAGGCCTCGGCCTCGACCGGTTCGCCAAGGGGTGTTAAGCTAAAGCGTAGTCGTTATGAGTTTGGCTTTTATTCCCATTGCAGAAGGAGAGACATCGGATGACAGAGCAAAGTCGGGTTGAGAATGTGGTGATTATCGGCTCCGGCCCTGCTGGGTTTACAGCAGCCATTTACGCTGGGCGTGCCAACCTGAAGCCGGTTGTGTTTGAGGGGTTCCAGGCGGGCGGGATCCCGGGCGGGCAACTGATGACCACCACCGAGGTGGAGAACTTTCCGGGCTTTCCCGAGGGCATCACCGGCCCCCAACTGATGAAGAACATGCGGGCTCAAGCGCAGCGGTGGGGGGCAGAACTTTACACCGAAGATGTCACCTTTGTGGATTTAAGCCAGCGGCCCTTTGTCGTCCGTTCTGACGAGCGGGAATTGCGCACCCACAGCCTGATCATCGCCACCGGGGCCACAGCCAAGCGCCTACACCTGCCGGGGGAGGAGACCTACTGGAACCGGGGCATGTCAGCTTGTGCTGTCTGCGATGGGGCTATGCCCATGTTCAGAGGGGTGGAATTGGTGGTGATCGGCGGCGGCGATACTGCCTGTGAGGAGGCCACCTACCTGACCAAGTTTGGATCCCACGTGCACATGCTGGTGCGCAGCGACAAAATGCGGGCCAGCAAGGCCATGCAGGATCGTGTTCTCAACAACCCCAAGATCACTGTGCACTGGAACACCGAGGCGGTGGAAGTGATGGGCGACGGCCTGCGCCTGACCGGGGTGAAAGTGCGGAACAACCAAACCGGCGAAATACGCGAGATGTCAGTGGGTGGCCTATTTTATGCCATTGGCCACAAGCCCAACACCGACTTGTTCAAAGGACAACTGGAACTGGATGAAGTCGGCTACATCGTCACCCGCCCGGGATCCGTGGCCACCAGTGTGGAGGGGGTGTTTGCCGCCGGCGACGTGCAGGATCACGAGTTTCGTCAGGCGATTACCGCTGCCGGCACTGGCTGTATGGCGGCCATGTTGGCAGAGCGCTGGCTCTCGGAACACGGCTTGGCCCAGGAGTATCACGTCCTTCCCCAAAGCCATCCTGAACCCAGCCCTGCTGCGACTTCTGCGGCAGAGTCTGCTGGGGATCCTGCTGTTGAGGAGGCCAGCTTTGAGGAGAATGGACAGGATGACTTAGACTTCAGCAAGACTTGCCATGAGGGGAGCTATGCCCTGCGGCGACTCTACCACGAAAGCGATCGCCTGCTCATGGTCAAGTACACCGCCCCCACCTGTGCCCCTTGTCATGCCCTCAAGCCGATCTTGAACAAGATCATCGATGAGTTCTCGGACAAGCTGCACGTGGTGGAGATCGATATTGAGAAAGATCCGGAGATTGCAGAGGCAGGGGGGGTGGCGGGCACCCCGACGGTGCAATTTTTCAAAAACAAGACGCTGGTGGCCCAGTTGGTGGGCGTTAAGCCCAAGTCCCAATATCGAGAGGTGATCCAGGCCAATTTGTGTGAGGAAAAATCCCCCTAAGGATGTTGTCCTCTCCAACCTCTGGCCCCTCTCCCCAAGGGAGAAGGGAGCTGGGCGCAGAAAACGGTTTCCCAACCGAGGCTCAGCTAGTCCGAAAAGGCACCGTGGTAGGCGGCCTGCATGGCTGCCAAAGACACCACCAGTAAGGGATCCTCTTCTGCCGTCCTTAAGAGCAGGGGATCCGCAGGGGATCCCACCTCTCCCAAAAGCTGCCACTGGCCGGCAAGCTGCGCTTCTAAGTAGGCTTCCCAAGCAGAGCGCTGGGCCGGATCCACAGAAACCAGGATGCGGCTGGATCCCTCGCCAAACAGGGCCTGATCCCAGCGCAAGGATCCAGGAGCCAGGGAGAGGGTTGCGCCGCGGCCTCCGCTCAAGCAGGCTTCTGCCAAAGCCACAGCCAATCCCCCCTCGCTGCAGTCGTGGGCAGAGCGCACCCAGCCCTGGCGGATTCCATGGCGACAGGCAGCTTGCACCCGCTTTTCCAATTCCAGATCCACTGGCGCGGGCCGGCCCGTAACTTGCTGGTGGATGACCGCCAAATACTCGCTGCCCCCCAAGCTGGTGAGGGCCTGGGATCCCAGGAGGTAAATGAGATCCCCTTCTTGCTGCCACCCCTGGCCACAGATGCATTTCAAGTCGGGAATAAGACCCACCATGCCAATGACAGGGGTAGGGTAGATAGCCTGCGATCCCTGGGGGGTGAGGGTCTCGTTGTAGAGAGAAACGTTTCCCCCCGTTACCGGCGTACCGAGGGCACGGCAGGCATCTCCAATCCCCCGACAGGCCAGGGCCAGCTGCCAGTACACCACCGGGTTTTCGGGATTGCCAAAGTTAAGGTTATCGGTAACAGCTAGGGGATCGGCCCCCACACAGGTGAGGTTGCGGGCAGCTTCCGCCACGGCTGCCTTGGCCCCCTCGTAGGGATCCAAATACACCCAGCGGCCATTGCCATCCAGGGTGGCAGCGATGGCCTTGCGGGAAGCTCGCAGGGGCGGCACCTCGCCCACGCCAAACTTTTGGGAACGGATGCGGATAACCGCCGCATCTCCCTGGCCCGGCCAAAGGACGGTGTTGTTTTGCACCTGGTGGTCGTATTGGCGATAGATCCAGGCTTTGCTGGCCAGGGTGGGGCTGGCCAAAAGCTGCAGCAGCACCTCTTTCCATGCCAGCGTTGCCTGAGCGAGGTGGATCCCCTGGCAATCACAAGGGGGTAGAGTGGCGGGATCCCATTGCCACGCTGCCTGCACGTAGGCTGGCGGCTCTGGCAACACCGGACGGACATAGACGGGGGTGTCTTCGGCCAAAGCCCGCACCGGCACCTGCACCACGCAGGATCCCTGGTGCCAGATCTCCACCAGCGGCTCGGCAATGACTTCCCCGGCCACACTAGCTTGCAAACCCCAGCGGTGGAAGATCTCCATCACCTCCGCCTCGCGGCCTTTTTGCACCACCAGCAGCATCCGCTCCTGGGATTCCGAGAGCAGGTATTCCCAGGCAGCCATGCCGCTTTCCCGCGCCGGCACTCGGTCGAGGTCAAAGCGGATCCCCACCCCTCCCTTGGCGGCCATCTCCGCGGTGGAGCAGGTGATCCCGGCTGCCCCCATATCCTGGGCAGCCACCACGGCTCCTGTGGCAAAGGCCTCCAGACAGGCCTCGATGAGGCACTTGCCCAGGAAGGGATCCCCCACCTGCACTGCCGGCCGATCCTGCTGCGCATCCTCCTTGAGCTCGGCGCTGGCAAAGCTGGCGCCGCGGATGCCATCCCGCCCGGTGGTGGCGCCCACGTACAAGACCGGGTTCCCCACCCCCCGCGCTGCCGATTTCACCACTGCCGGCGTCTCCAGCAGCCCCAGGGCCATGACGTTGACCAAGGGATTGCCGCTGTAGCAGGGATCCACCGCCACTTCTCCCCCCACTGTGGGTACCCCGACACAGTTGCCGTAGTGGGCGATCCCTTCCACCACCCTGGCCATGAGGCGGCGGTTGCGGGGATCTGTTAGCGGCCCAAAGCGCAGCGAGTTAAGCAGGGCAATGGGACAGGCGCCCAGGGTAAAGATATCCCGCAGGATCCCTCCCACGCCGGTAGCTGCCCCCTGGAAGGGCTCCACTGCCGAAGGATGGTTGTGGGACTCGATCTTAAACGCCAGCCAATCCCCATCCCCCAGATCCACTACGCCGGCATTTTCCCCCGGCCCCACCACTACCCGCTCGCCCGTGGTGGGAAAGTTTTTCAGCAGAGGGCGGGAGTTTTTGTAGCAGCAGTGCTCTGACCACATCACCCCAAACATGGCCAGCTCGTTGGGGTTGGGATCCCGGCCCAGCTGCTGCTGGATCTGTTGATATTCCGCCGGGGAAAGGCCGTGGGCTTTTAAGTCTTCGAGAGTATAGGGCATAGTGCTGAACATTTACGCTGAACACTGCTGAACATCACTGTTCAACTATGCAGCGATAGCATTCTGATTGTTTCTACCAGTATGGCGGTATCCCGCAAAGCTTTGAGTAGAATACCCAAAGCGCAGTTTCCGTGTCGTCTTACTACCAATTTTCTGCTTTGCTTTGGCTACCATGTTGGCAGACTCGAAAGTAAACAGAAAGATCAACTGGTAGTAATCCGTACTGAACATACTATACATTATTTTCAGTATAGTTGAGCTTATTATTGACTAGAGTCATGCTCCAATTGCCCCTAGCTTAGGTCAACAACCCAGGGCCCAAGAGACGGGCCTGCCGCTCTTCCAGTATGCGGCTTAAGGGGGGCCACCGCTTCAAGTCGGGGTCAAGGGCCAGGAGCTGCTCTGCCGCCTGGCGGGCCAGGTGCAGCACCTCTTGATCCTCCATGAGGCTGGCCAGGGCAAAATCCGGCAGCCCCGACTGGCGGGTACCCATCACCTCCCCCGGGCCCCGGAAGCGCAGATCCATCTCGGCAATGAAAAACCCGTCGTGGGATTGCTCCAGCACCTTCAGCCGCCGCAGAGCCTCCTCGCTTTTGGATCCTGTCATCAAGATGCAATAGGCCTGGTCAGATCCCCGCCCTACCCGCCCCCGCAGTTGGTGCAGTTGGGAGAGCCCAAAGCGCTCCGCATGCTCCACCAGCATCACCGAGGCATTGGGCACATCTACCCCCACCTCCACCACCGTGGTAGAGACCAGAATATCCAGCTCCCGCCGGCGAAAGGCCGCAATGACAGCTTCCTTCTCGCTACTGGTCAAGCGCCCGTGCAGCAGGCCCACCCGAAATTGGGGGAAGACCTTTTCCTGCAGACGCTGGTGTTCCTCGATGGCAGATTTGAGATCCAGCTTCTCCGACTCTTCAATCAACGGCAGCACCACGTAGGCCTGCCGCCCTTGGGCAATTTCCCGCTCGATAAGCCGCATCACCTGCAGGCGATCCCCTGGCCGGGCCACCAGGGTGTGCACGGGCTTGCGCCCCGGCGGCAGCTCGTCAATTTGGGTAACATCCAGATCCCCATGCAGGGCCAGGGTGAGGGTGCGGGGGATGGGGGTGGCGGTCATGGTGAGGACATCGGGGTGATCCCCTTTCTGTTGCAGAGCGGCCCGCTGCTCCACGCCAAAGCGGTGCTGCTCGTCGATGACCACCAAGCCCAGGTTGCGAAACTGCACTGCCGGCTGGATGAGAGCATGGGTGCCCACCACCAAGGGCAATTCCCCGGTCTGCAACTGCCGCAGGATCTCCCGGCGCTTAGCAGGGGGCGTGGATCCAGTCAACAGTTCAACGGGCACCTGCAGCTGGCTGAGCCATTCCACCAACTTGCGGTAGTGTTGCTCGGCCAAAACCTCGGTGGGAGCCATGAGGGCCGCCTGCCAGCCGGATTGAATGGCTGCCAGCAAAGCCGCCACCGCCACCACGGTTTTGCCGGATCCCACATCTCCCTGCAAGAGGCGGTTCATGGGCAAGGGATCCCGCAGATCCGCTAGGATCTCGTCGATGGCCCGCTGCTGGGCAGCGGTAAGCTGAAAGGGCAGGATTTGGTAGAAGCGATCCAACAGCTCCCCTCTAGCCGGCTGGTAACGAGGTATGGCCTGAGCTTGGGCACGATAGCGGTGTCGCCGCTGCAATAGGCTTAGTTGTAGATAGAAAAACTCATCGAACACCAGCCGCCGCCGGGCCTGGGCCAGCAGCTCTCGGGTCTCAGGAAAGTGGATCTGCTGCAGGGCAACAGGCAAGTCCAAAAGCTGCAACTGCCGCTTGAGATCCGCCGGCAAGGGATCCTCCACCCAAGGCCGCCGCCGGCAAAGCCAGTTGCACCGCCTTGCGCACCAGATCGGCGGGGATCCCTTCTGAGAGAGGGTAAACTGGCAAGATCTTGCCCAGCCTGTCCAGCTCCTCGCCCTCTCCCCCCAGCACCTCCAGTTGCGGGTTATCCAGCGTTAGGCCCAACCGGCCCTTTTTGACCAGGCCGCTGGCAGCCACCAGGGCCCCCTTGGGGTATTGCCGCTCCAGGGAAGCTTGCCAACTGCGCTGGGCAAACTGCCGCCCGCTGTAGAAGCGGCTGAGGGTAATTACACCACTTTTGTCGGCAATCTTTAGGTTGAAGATGGTCAGCGAGGGATTCTTAGGGCTGGTAAAGCAACTGCAACTTTTCACCGTCCCTACAAGGGTAACGGTCTCCCCCACCTTGGCTTGGCGGATGAGCACCCGCCGGGAATAGTCCAGGTAGTCGCGGGGGAAGTAGTAGAGGGCATCCCGCACGCTGTGTAGGCCCAGTTGTGCCAGTTTCTCCGCTGACTTGGGACCAATGCCTTTGAGAAACTGCAGCGGCTGCTCCAGGCTGAGGCCGGCGGGGAGAGATGGGGAAATCGTGCTCCGCCCTGCCTCTGGGGGGGTTGTTGCTACGCCTACGGCAGGGAAACCAGAGCGCTGTGGCAACGAGGCTGCAAACGAGCCAGGTTGGTGGGAACTCGGTCGGGACAGCTCTTGCTGACGTCGGACTCGCTCCAGCCAGCGGCGGGTTTCGGCCACCAGGTGCTGGCGTTCGGGCAGCTCCAGCTCGGAATACAGGGTATAGCGGGATCCCAGTTCTTTCCATCGCCGCCGGTCATCTCCATTCAGCACCCAGTCAGAGGGGGGATCCTGTCCGAACACGCTCCCCAAAAATTGGGAGAAGGTCTGCTCTCGCCCCCGCAGGTCGGTAAACCCCACCTCTGCTTCTAGGGAAAGGGCGCGCTGAAGCCGCTGTAGATCCACCTGGCTCAAGTTGCTTGGCTGCCGGGAGTGCTCCTTATCAATCCAACTTTAGCCAACAACGGCAGGACAACCGAAGGAGTGCAGCAGCGCAAGCCACACTTTCCATTCCTTGATAAAGAAAAAAGCCTGCCTTATTACTCCGCAACACTGTCGTGACGGGGCAGGCCGAAGGGATCCAGAGGCACTTTTTGGGAGATGCAGGAGCTTTAGCTGCGGGCCAGGGCGGATCCCAAAAGCAGAGCCATCACTGCCGGCACCAAGGCAATCGCCAGGATGGTGAAAACTTGTGCGTCCGTCATAACCAACTCCCTAACAGTGGAATTGCACAAAAGTCAGCCCCCTCACTCTACCGTAGCTTGAGGGGTAGCCTTGACACCGAGAAGAAAAGCTCAACATTCTTTACAAAGCAGCCCTTGCCCATCCCGCTTGACCGTGGCTCCCAGATCCTCTGCTTGGATCGATGTTGCTCCGCAACGCTGTCGCGACTGACATTCTCCCCACCCCTAAAGCAAGGGATTCTTTCTCAGTTTTGGGGTTTTACCCCAGGCAGAAAGGCCGGGGCCTGCGCTGCTGGTTTGCGGGTCATGCTACGATGTTGCTCCGCAACGCCGTCGCGACGGCGAAGCAGTTCTTGCCCATTCCTCCTGCGAAGTTCGGTCTTGGCGTCATCATGGTAGCTGCTCCCCAAAGTCTGACCACCCTACGGGATAACCTGGCCATCCTGGCGGAAACGGATCCCGTTGTTTACCGCCTGATCCAGGAAGAGCTCAACCGGCAGCGGGATCACCTGGAGATGATCGCCAGCGAGAACTTCACCTCTCCTGCCGTCTTGGCAGCCCAGGGCTCGGTGCTCACCAACAAGTATGCAGAAGGGCTGCCGGGCAAGCGCTACTACGGCGGCTGCGAGTTTATTGACGAGATTGAACAACTGGCCATTGACCGGGCTAAGCAATTGTTCGGGGCAGCCCACGCCAATGTGCAGCCCCACTCGGGGGCGCAGGCCAATTTCGCTGTTTTCCTGGCCCTGCTGCAGCCAGGAGACACAATTATGGGCATGGATCTGGCCCACGGCGGCCACCTTACCCACGGCTCCCCGGTAAACGTCTCCGGCAAGTGGTTCCGCGTGGTGCACTACGGGGTGCATCCGCAGACGGAGCGGATTGATTTTGACCAAGTGCGGGATCTGGCCCTGCAGCACCGGCCCAAGCTGATCATCTGCGGCTACTCTGCCTATCCGCGGACAATTGACTTTGCCGCTTTCCGCGCCATTGCCGACGAGGTGGGGGCCTATCTTCTGGCCGACATTGCCCACATTGCCGGCTTGGTGGCCACTGGACATCACCCCAACCCCGTGCCCCTCTGCGATGTGGTGACCACCACT
>AFSR01000714.1_pt1 | contig 15937 bp, 15 predicted proteins | sample 296848 | NCBI WGS metagenome assembly AFSR01 (sample SAMN02954305, study PRJNA68063) | hot springs metagenome | biome: terrestrial; feature: Mushroom and Octopus hot springs; material: microbial mat core samples; isolation source: Yellowstone National Park Mushroom and Octopus hot springs ...
AGCCAGCAGGGTGCTATCCATTCGCTGCTTGCCGGTCTTGAGGGAGAAGGCCCGCAGTTGTTCATCGGTGACCTGCTCAAAAGCCTGCTCCAGCAGGTTCTCGCCTGTCTCCTGCATATGGCGGGCCAGCCGCTCGCGGAAGTAGTAGAGGGTGCGCAGGTCAAAGTACCCTTCGCCCAGGTGACGGTAACCCAGAGCATAGCGCACCTGGACGTTATAGCAGAACTCGTTGTACATCTCCTCGTCGCTCCAGCCGTTGGCGGCTTTCAGAAACTCCAGGCCGACCAGCACATTCACCGGCACGTTGGGGCGGGAGGGCTGGTCCGCATAGAGGACGGCAAAGGCTTGTTCGTCCAGGCGGCAAAAAAATTCCCGATAGAAGGTCTCCGCCCAGGAGTTCTGCAAGCGCTCCCGCAGGGGAGTGGGCAGTTCATCCACGTGGCTGGTCAGAGGAATTTGCAGGTGACGGACATTCTTTCGGAACATGCTCTGCCCTCCTGAATGGAGCGTTTGCCGGAATGATACCATAATTTACCACACTCAAAACAGCCCCCCTTACCCTTTTTGCAGTGGACTCATGGTTAGGCGTTGGAGTCACTTCCGAGCGTCCACGCGCGGTGCAGACTGCATGAGGAGATCACAATGGCAGATCGGCGCCAGATTACCGTCGCAGGGATAACGCTGACAGTGCTTATCGAACGCAAAGCAGTCAAGAACATCAATGCCCGCCTCCGTGATACAACGCTGCACATCAGCGCACCGCACGCGGTCGACGATACGGCGCTTGATCGGGCAATCATCGAACTCGCGCGCCGCCTGATTCAGCGCGTTCATAAGCGGCAGATCAACAACGAAGAAGATGCGCTGGCGCTGGTGCGCCAGGTTGCCGCGCGCTTTCCCAACCCGCCGGTCATCGAGCACGCAACGTTTACCCTTACCGAAGCGCGCTGGGGGAGTTACAGCGCCGCTACCGGCACGGTGCGCTTGAACGCGACGCTCCTGCGCATGCCACGCTGGGTGCTCGAAGCGGTTGCCGCCCACGAAATCGCGCATGCCATCCATCCCAACCATTCGCCAGCATTCTGGCGTCTCCTGCGCAGCGTCTGCCCTGATACTGATCGCGCGCAGGCGTTTCTCACCGCAGTTACCTGGATGGCGCGTTCGTGGGACGACATGCCGCTGGTGGAACGCGCGCTGCTGGCGCAGGTGCACGACGAGGTCGGTGACGTGTAACCGCGCCTGACCAACCCTTTGACAGCAAACGTCGGCTATGCTAGAATCGGCATAGATGGCGACGTAGCCAAGTGGTAAGGCAGGGGTCTGCAAAACCCCCATTCACCGGTTCGAATCCGGTCGTCGCCTCCATCATTCTGCGGTGGCGCTGGCAAAGAACCTGTCAGCCCACGCCCATCCCGCCAGCACACAGAACGTGCGCCGTACACCTGCAAGAGCGCACGAAGGCGACGACGCTGCAACGCCAGGCAGTGGCATAACCTGCCTGGAGATTTTTCCGGTTGTCCCTTGCCAGGCGTAACTTAAATCGACTGCCACGAAGCCGGGAGACTCGCGCAACGGGAGCGCGACAGCTCCAGCGTGCCTGATGACCGACAACATCGTACCATCCAGCTCTTCCGGTCATTGCGTAGTATGAGGCATGCACTGGCTCGATGACAGGATATCATCGAATTGTGAATATACTGTCACACAATCGTTCACGTTGGTGGTAACAATCCCTGCTATCATGAGGGTGGGTTCGCCGGGAAGCGACCCACGCGCCAGTGGTGTATCAACCGTTGTGGCAGGCATCTGCCACACCATGAGAAGGGCGGATGTCGTCTCGCAATGATGCATGGCGCCGATAAACGCGAAGTGCGCGACCGCTCCTGGAAAGGACGCATCGCTATGGGAACGCCCATCGATATCGACCTGGACGCGCTCGATGTTCCGGAACTCGAACGTCTGCGCGATGCCATTAATCGCCGCATTCTGCTGAAGCGGCGCACGAAAGGGTTAACGCTGCCCGAACTGTTGCGTCTCTTCGAGGAAACAAAAGCCATCCTCGCCGAGCATCACCGCGAATGGCGCTCGCTTGAACGCTGGCAGTGGATGGACGGTGAGATCAAGTTCTGGCTCAATCCGGTCGATCAGGAGTCATACCGCGCCGGATGGTACTCGATCGATGACCTGATAGCATGGGTGTACAACCAGGGTCCGATTGTCATTCATCCCGACGAAGAAGACGACCATCCTGACGATGAGTGGGATGCGCGCGATGATGTCACCATCCACTGGTTGCCCGATAATGACACACGCGCATTGACACGTCGGTAAAACGCTTACGGTTCACCCAATCCGCAGACCGCAGTTCGGGCAAAAGACGGCGGTCTGCGGCATCTGGAAGCCGCACGAAGGGCAGGTTTTGCTCCCGGCAACGGGCGGCGCTGGCGGCGGCGGCGCCGGCGCTGGCGGACGGGGCGGTTCGACGCTTATCGGAACGTTCTGCGCGCGTGTTGTCGTCGGCTCGATAAAAACCTGTCCCTGAACATGACGCAACTCTTCTTCTTTCAATGTCAGGCTGGCCTGCAATGCTTCGATCTCTCGCAGAATTGCCGCCAGCGTCGGCGACTGAATGGCGCCAGCTTTGAACAGTTCGAGCGCCCGATCACCAAACTCCAATCGCTTGCCATCGATCTGTCGCCGCAGCGTGCTGATCTCACCCTGAATGGCAGTGACGCGCTGAAACTTTTCGGCTTCGAACCTGGCGCGATCAACCCCTTCGGCAAGCTTGCGGCTCAGTTCATCAAGAAAACCCATTGTCTTCCTCCCGATGCATCCTGTATCATACCAGGAAGCCTGATTATCACAAACGAGGTTCCATGTCCGATCAGCCTGAACGACGCGTGACGCGCGGGTGTATTGGCATTGGCATCGTCGCGCTGAGCGCGCTCTTCGTGAATGCCTGGCAAACCGGTTGGAGCGTCGTCACGATCGCCCTGATCATTGTCCTGATCGCCGCGATCATCGCCGCGATCGCCATCAATATCGTTGAGCGCAAACGATAGCGCACGAACGCGCTGTGTTTCCCTGATAACCAGCCGCTGCAACCGGCGTATGCCTCGCGCACCGGTAACCTGTATGCGCGAAGGTTGCTGGCTACGGCGTGGTCGGCGCCGGAACCAGGACGAACCCGGTTATCGAGGCGCGATACTTGACCCCGCTGGCATCCTCGCCAATCTTCACCGGTTCACCGCCAATGTACGATAACGGCACACTTGTGTGGATGCGCGCTTCCGGACCGAACTGTTCCTGCACGATGCGCGTATACGCGGCGACGAATGCCTGCCGGACATCACCGCCCGACGGAACGATCACCTCGATGTTTTCGACAGTGAAGGGTTGCTGGATCAGGCGCTGAGGCGTCGGCGTCGCCAGCGCGGGAATACTCTGAAGAACACGCGCGGTAAGGTCGGGAAACGCCAGCGCCAACGTCGCCGTCAGCAGTGCAAGAACGACAAGGACAAACACGACATTTCCGAAACCACGTGAGCGACGCGCTTTCGGCGGCGCTGGCGGTTGAGCGCCCGGCTTCGCCGCAGGAACGGATGCTGGCGGCGGCGGAACAACGGGGGTCACGCGCTTCGACGATGGCGCAACCGAACCGGAAGGCGCGGCGGTTGTTGCGACCGGTTGGGATGGCGCCGACGCAGCCACCTGTGCCGGGATCGCCTGAGTCGCCGGTACGACCCGCACCTGCGCTGGCGCGCGTTCCGGTAACAGCGCGCGCCGAAACTCCGCCACGCTTTTGTAGCGATCCTCCGGTTTCATCTGCAACGCCTTCTGGATCGCGTCGGATGTGCGCTTGGAGATGTTGGGGCGCAGGGCGTAGACCGGCGGGAACGAAAAGGGCGGCTCGTCGCGCGGATCGCGCCCGGTAAGCATGTGGTGCAACGTAGCGCCGAGCGAAAAGATGTCCGACTCCGGAGTGGCAATGCCCTGGTACTGTTCTGGCGGCGCGTAGCCGGGCGTGCCGATCTGGGTGCCGCGCTGCAATGGCTGAAGCACTTTGGCGATGCCGAAATCGATCAGTTTGACGTTGCCATCCGGCTCGATCATGATGTTCGACGGTTTCATGTCGCGGAAGATAATTGGCGGCTTCTGTTGATGGAGATACTCCAGCACATCGCAGATCTGATCCGCCCATTGCAGCGCACGCTCTTCGGGAATGTACCGCTCGCGCCGGATGATGTCTTCAAGGTCGGATCCGCGCACGAAGTCCATCGCCAGGTAGTGATACCCTTCGTCTTTGAAATCGGCGTAGACGCGCGGAATGCGCGGATGCCGCAGGCGCTCCAGTATTTTCGCCTCCGCCTCGAAGCGCGCAATCGCCTCGTCACGTTCACGTGGATCGGTGAACCGATCAAGCATCTGCTTGATCGCATAGATGCGCCCATCATCACCGATTGCCTCGAAGACCGCCCCCTGCCCGCCTTCTTTGATGACGCGCGTGATGTAATAGCGCGGTCCGGCGTTGTTCAGGATAACATCGTGACCACAATGCTGGCAGAACCGGGCGCGACGGAGGTTCGGCTTGTGACACTTGGGGCAGAGGATCTGCTGTACGTCGGTCATAGGCGGACCTGCACTGAATGCGACAGGCATCATTGGCGCCTCACTGGTAGGGTAGCACACCTGCGCGGAAACGGCAACTGATCTATCCGTTACGTACTACGCACCGGAGCGGGTAAGAGTTGCGGAGAGTGAGGGTTGGCGATCAGCGGATAACGTCCAGCACTGCCAGCGACTCGAGATGCGGCGTATGGGGGAACATATCGTACCCTCGCAGCGATGTCAGGCGATACGCTTCCGTCAGCATACGCACATCGTCGCGCTGGGTGAGCGGATTGCACGAGATATACACAATGCGCTGCGGGCGCAGCCGCAGCAATTCGCGGCATACGTCGGGACCCAAACCGGTGCGCGGCGGATCGGCAATAACAATATCGAACGTGCCCCGTGTTCGTTCACGGAGCGCATCGGCGACATCCGCCTTAACAATGGCGATATGCTCGAAGCCGGCGCGCGCAATGTTTTCTCGCGCCAGACGCACACTTTCCTCAACCGATTCGACACAGACAATCTGATCGGCAAGATCGGCGACAAACAGCGCTATTGTGCCAACCCCGCCATACAGATCGGCAAGCGCACGCGCGCGTTCGCCTTCCCCGGCAACCGCATCACGCACCGCCTCGAGCAGGGGCATAAGCAACCAGACATTATTCTGAAAGAAGGTGTTCGGTCCGATGTCGAGCGTATGCGCCCCCACACGCATCGGCAACGTTGCGCGCCCCCAGAAACGCGCCGTTTCCCCAAACGATATATCAGTACGGGTGGGGTTGATCAACCAGTGAACGCCGACCACGCCATCGTACTCGAGCGCCGCCTGCGCCACCTGTTCCACCTTCCCGGCATACGTCCCCGCCTCGTCGGGAGCGGCAGTGATCAGCGCCAGCAGCACTTCGTCGTCAGGGCTGCGCCGCACTGCCACGTACCGCAGAAAACCGGCATGCGCGCGCAGGTCGTAGTCGGGCAAACCCAGACGCATCGCGTGATCGTACATTGCGCGCGCGGCAGCGAATGCGCGCGCCGGTATGAGATGGCATTCCTTCAGGTCGATAATATAGTTGAACCTGCCGCTGCGTCGCAGACCAAAACGTTCCTTGCTCGCCACAAAGTCCATGCGCGTGCGATAAGCGAAGGGATTGGGCGAAGCGACGACATCAAGCGTGGTGAGGAGCGTTTCCGGTAGATCGCCTTCCCAGAGATGACGAAGCGCCGTGCGCTTTGCTGCCACCTGCGCCGGATACTCACGATCCTGGAATGCGCATCCGCCACACTGACCGGTCGGCGGGGCGTGCGAGCAACGCGGCAAAACTGGCGCTCCCGACCGTACCGCTTCAATCATCTGTCGCCGAAAAAGTTTGTTCGATATGCTCATTGTTATGCACGAAAGTGAAGTATTGCAACTTTACGCGCACCGCATGCGTATCATAACAGAAGCGATACGTGGCACACATCTGCGCGTCGGACGCCTGAAAGGGATAAACCCATGACCGAAACAACCGTTGTTTGTCCGCATTGCCGTGCCAGCGTCCCTGCTGACGCCCGGTATTGCATCGATTGCGGCGCGCCAATGGACAACCTGGTCATCGAGCAGGCGCCGCCTGCGACCGGACCGACGGTGCAACTGCCAGCGCGCCCTTCTGACTCTGCGCCTGTCCCTGTTCCTGCACCGCAGCCGCCGACGCCGTCGCAGACCGAATGGTACGACGACCTGATGATTCCGCTGCTGCTGATCACCGCTGCGGTAGCGATGGTCTCGCTCCCGCGATTCATGACGTTCATTATCATCGCCGTTGGCGTTGTTGGACTGTTGCTCAGCGTCTTGCGCAGCATCGCGGTACGCAGAATGGTTGCAGCCGCAGCCCTGGCGGTCGCCGTCGGATTTTTCTTCAGCCGCAGACTGTTCTGGGCGCCCCTCATTATCGCACTCATTGCGGCATCGTTGTTCAAGAAGCGCCGACCTCGCCTCTGGTAATCCGCTTCAGTCTCCCTGCGTTCGTAACAAAAAGGTTGTTGTACCACTCATATCAAATCTGGTAGAACCCTATTGACCGTTGTTCCTATCCGCCGTGTCGCGCGAGACGCCCGCTGCTAGCGGAGTGTAGACTGAAATTTATTTGGTGATCGAGAGGGGTAGCTGTTCCCAGAAACGTTGAACCGTGTCTATCTAGAGCGTTCAGTCTTTGTGAGAACTACTATAATCTCGTCCATGTGGGTTCAACCTCCGTGAGAACTGCTACAGTTCTCAATCTTCAAGATGCCCTCAGCTCCGGTCCCCAGGGTCTTCCATGCGCTGCATGCGGGCGAGACGCCCGCGCACCGGCGAGACGCCCGCGCACTATGCTCTCGCTCCTGTAATCTGTCGCCCTGCTGCCTGCGGGCAAGATGCCCGCGCACCGGCGAGACGCCCGCGCACCGGGATTGTGCAGGGACGTCATCTTGCCTCGCCACGAACCGGGAGACCGAACGATCCCACAGTGCCATACAGTGGAGCGTTTGTCAATCCTTGTGCTATACTTTCGCCATGCCATTCCCAATCGATGACTACACGCCGCATGGCTATCTGAATACTCCGACGCATACGCGCAATCTGTCGCCGCGAGGCGTGCTGCGCTCGCATGGTGCGGGCTTTCGCTGGCACTACCCGGCGCATGCTGGCATGTATGGCGGTCGGCGCGAAATCTACCGCGCTGGCTTTCGCTTTGCGCTGGACGGGGCGCTCGAATTGAGCGAGTTCGATGTGGTTTCCAGTCCGTACCACTCGATGAATCTTTTTTCTCTCGATCTGTCCCACGGCGGCGCGACCCTTCACGCGACCTTCCACCTGGTCGGTGAACATGCCCTGTGCGCTTCGGCAACCATTCAGGGCGAAACGCGCCTTGCAGTGATCGTCGAGTATACGCGCACCATCGCTGCCTGCGGCGAATGGGGCGAGTCCGGGCTGGTTGGGCGGATTGTCGATGGCGACCTGGTGGTGCAGAGTTTCGAGGATGGTGAGGCATTTGTGGTGCATGCAACGCGCCCCTTCGCCGATCTCGGCATCACGACCGATCCAGCGCAGGCAGCTGTCTGGGCATCGTCACAGGCGCCTGGACTGCCGGGCGAGGGCTTCGTGACGGTTACCGGTCGGCGGGGTGACACTGTCGCGCTCTTTGCCACCCTTGGGTTCGGAATGCCATGTGAACAACTCGATCTCTACATGACACGGGGCAAGACGTTGCGCATGGCACAACATCGGCAGCGCGCTGTTCGACGCATGGCGGCAGCGGATCGCGCGCGCAAGCAGGCGGAGGATGATGCGTTCTGGGCGCGCGCACCGATCCTGGAAGGAGACTGGCTCCCCCACTGGCGGCGTGGTCTGGTGTACGACATGGAGACGCTGCGGATGATGGTGCGCGCGCCCGTCGGCATCTATCGCCATATCTGGGACGCCATGCAGATCCAGGCGCCGCGCGTGGTGCTCGCCGAAGCGGCGATCGATGCGCTCCTGCTTGCCTACGCCGATCCGTCGCTGGCGCAACACCTGTTGTTGGGCACATTCGTTGACGCTCCTGAACCAAACGTGCCCTGCTCACGCGAAGATGGCAGTTACAATATGGTTGCCGCCGATGGAACCGTGTGCGGCACTGCCCCTGAATGGGGCTACCCCTGGCTGGTCATCGACTGGCTTGCCAGCCTGCATCCCAACCGCGAGTGGCTGGCAACTCTCTATCCTGCGCTGACCGCCTACCTGCACTGGTGGCTGGAAAACCGACGCGACCCGGATGGCTGGCTGGTCTATGCGTGCAGTTGGGAATCGGGGCAGGACGACTCGCCGCGTTTTGGGGATCAACCGCTTGGCGGCGGGCACCCGGTGCGCCACGTGCGCCCGGTCGATCTCCAGGCTGCTTTTGCCCACGCCTGTCTGGTGATGAGCGACATTGCGCGCGACCTTGGACGCGCCGCCGATTCCCACGAATGGCTGGCGCTGGGTGAGGAGTATGTGGCGCGCACCGATGCCTTGTGGCAGGATGATCTCAACCGGTACGCCGATTTTGATACACGTTCCGGAAAACCGACCACGGTGAACGATGTGATGTTGCTGGCGCCGGTTGCGCTGGGTGTTGCCCGACCGGGGCGGGGGGAGGCGCTGCGCCAGGAGATCGAGCAGATCGATCCTGCCACGCTGACATGGCCCATGTTTGCCTGGACAGCAATCGAGGCAGCATTGCGCGTCGGGTTGAACGATCACGCCGCCGAACTTGCCGCAGCTGTCATTGACCGCGCCTATACGTTTTGGGACGCGCACCAGGCGCATCCCGACCGCACGCTGCCGGGGGTGGCGTGTGAATACTGGCCCCCCGATGGGCGTTGCGGCGGTGAGGGATATGGATGGGGAGCATTCACCACGCACCTGTTGCTCCACGTGCTGGTTGGCATAACCCCAGAGCGCGAACGGCTCGTTGTTCGTCCGAACCTGCCGCCTGCCTGGCGCTTCGCCGGGCGCATGTACGGGGTGCATCTGCACTGGCGCGGCACGCCGATCCGTCTGCATATCGAAGCACACCCCGATCACGCCGTCGTCATCGCCAACGAACAGCGCACTGATGTTCCATGGGGAGCAGCGGCGATATTCTCGTGGGAAGCGTTGAATGTCCAGCATTGAACCGGCGTCCCGCCGAGCCACGCCCCTCCGGGGCATCGAACAGCGCGACGCCGGTCTCCTTTGGAGGCGGGCGGGACGCCCGCGCACCCAGGCAGGCGAGATGCCCGCGCACCCAGGCGGGTGAGACGCCCGCGCACCCAGGCGGGCAGAACGCCCGCGCACCCAGGCGGGCAGAACGCCCGCGCACCCAGGCGGGCAGAACACCCGCGCACCCAGGCGGGCAGAACGCCCACGCCCCCAGGCGGACGGGACGCCCGCGCCCCCAGGCGGACGGGACGCCCGCGCCCCCAGGCGGACGGGACGCCCGCGCACCCAGGCGGACGGGACGCCCGCGCACCCAGGCGGGCGGCACGCCCACGCCCCCAGGCGGACGGAACGCCCGCGCACCCAGGCAGATCACGCCTCAATCTCAACCACGCCCTCCTCGCTCCTCCAGTCGCAGATCGAGCCAGGCGCACTCCTCCGGCGTCAGACGCACCTCCAGCGCAGCCAGGTTGGCGGCGAATTCCTCCGGCGTGCGGCACCCTACCAGCGCATAGATGTCGAGCGGCTGGCTCAGTACATACGCCAGCGCGATCTGAGGGATGCTCAACCCCTTCTCTTCAGCCAGGTGCTGCACCCGCTCCAGACGGCGAAAGTTCTCTTCGCCAGCGTAGGAATAGACCGCGAGTTTGTCGAGATAATCCTCGAAGGTGTCAAGATTGTCGCGTCGCAGACGACCTGAAAAGAACCCGCCTGCCAGACTCGACCAGGTGAAGAGCGGCATGCGCTGTTCCGCGTACCAGGCGCGCGCTTCTTCGTTCTGCGGTCCGCTGATGCTGATGCATCCCTCCCACGGTTCACGGTACTGCTCCGCCAGACTGAAATTCGGGCTGCTGGCGACGAACGGCGTCAAACCGTGAGCTGCAGCATACTCGTTGGCTTCCGCAATGCGTCGATGGCTCCAGTTCGACCCGCCGAACGCTCGAATGCGACCGGCAGCCAGGTGCTCGTTCAGCACCTCGACAATCGGACCGACCGGAACCGATGGATCGTCGCGGTGCAGCAGATAGAGATCGATGTAATCGAACTTGAAGCGCGCCAGTGAGTCGAACAGATCGGCAGTGATGTCGAACGGGGTGACCCGTTTGCGATCGGCGTTGTGGTGGGCGCCCTTACCGATGATCACCACCTGTTCACGAATACCGCGTTCATGCACCCAGCGCCCCATCGCTCGCTCGTTGTCTCCCTGCCCGTACACATGCGCGGTGTCGAACGTATTGCATCCCAGAGCGAAGATGGCGTCGAGCAACCGGAAACTCCCTTCCAGATCGCGCGTCGAGACCATGACCGATCCCTGAACCAGGCGCGACACCGGTTTATCGATGCCAGGAACGTGGCCGTACAGCATTGTCGTGCTCCTCTGTGGTCCTATTCCATTGGATACTTCAGTCCCCACTGCGCGCGGATGGCATCCATTGTGCGCATGATTCCAAGCGTTTCGTCGAGCGGCATGACCTGGCTCTCACTGAGACCGGCGCGCAGGCAGCGCATGGCTTCCAGCGCCTCGAACTGATAGCCGTTCCCGTTAAAGGGGAGATGGATCGCCTCGTCACCCTGCCCGCTGCGATGCACCGTCAGCGCAGTGGCGCGCCACCACTGCGGATGAATGCGGATCATGCCTCCGGTTCCCATGATTGTCGTCTCGTGCGGCGTCTCGGTGCGAATGGCGCTCCACAGCACTGCCATCCGCCCACCGCTGTACCCCAGGATCATCGCCGCCTGCTCATCGACGCCGGTAGATCCGAGATCGGCGAGAGTCGCCAGACGCTCCGGTTCACCACCCAGCACCATCGATGCCAGTGAAACGGTATAGACCCCCACATCGAGCAGACTCCCGCCGCCAAGCGCCGGATCGAACAGTCGGCTCTGCGGATCGACGCCGGCGCGAAAGCCAAAGTCAGAAGCGATCATGCGCACCTCGCCGATCACGCCCTGCGCCAGCAATTCTCGCAACCGCACAATTGCTGGCAGAAAGCGCGTCCACATCGCCTCCATGAGAAACAAGCCGCGTTCACGGGCAACGGCAACGACCTCAGCCGCCTGGCGCGCGTTGATTGTAAACGGTTTCTCGCACAGCACTGCTTTTCCGTGGTTCAGGCAGAGCAAACAGTTCTCGTAGTGCAGCGCGTGCGGCGTCGCAATATAGATAATGTCAATATCGGGATCGGCGGCGAGCTCCTCATACGATGCATAGCGGCGCGGAACCTTGAAGCGGTCGCCAAAGGCAGCGGCGCTATCGGCGCTGCGCGACCCGACTGCAACCAGATGCGCGTCATCGATAGACTGGAGCGCCTCGGCGAACACGCCTGCGATACGTCCTGTGCTGAGAATGCCCCAGCGAACGGGTTGGCGGGTCATAGATTCCTTCTTTCCTGGATGTTATGGCGGAAGCACTGGATGATCGAACCATGCGCGTACATCGCGCCCGTCAATCGTGGCAACTACGGTAATGCGCCAGTCTCCTTCCATCGAATACAATGTGCGAACCCCGTATTTTCCAGGACCAAGCCGGTCGGCGATGGGCTGATGCACCCCCATTTCCATCTGCGGCATCGTAAAATCGAAATAGACCAGCGTTGCTTCGACCGGTTGATCGCCAGCGTCGGTAATTGTCGCCACGAACGCATAGTCGCGCAGTGCAATCGGTTGCGCCGGTCGTTCGAGCGAGATCGTCAGCCCATCGACCACACGCTGCTCAACGATGGTCGGTGTGGCGCCGCAGGCAGCAAGGGCGACGAAGATGATCGCACATGCGGATGCCCGCCAGAATGCAAACCAGAATACGCATCCGGCGTGAACTGGAGTGATGTGGTGCGGCGATTTCATGTCTCTGTATGTTGAACGTTTTTGTAAGGTTATAAGGTTGAACGTTCAACCCTCAATACTCTCGGTTCGCATGTCTGTGGGATTTCGATACGTTTGTGAGCGGATCGGTTGAACGTTCAACCCTCAATACTCTCGGTTCGCATGTTTTCATGCAAGGCTTCCTGATGCCATAAAACGGGAGCGTCTTCGCAGCCGGGTTATTATCTGCTAAATTGCAGATCGCATCAGGAAGCCATCCGTCAAAAAAATGAGCGAACGTTACGTTCAACCCTCAACCCTTAACCTTGCAACCTTCAACCTTCAACCTTCAACATCGCTCCCCCCGGTTTTCGTCACGTCCGATGGCGCTTCACCGAGCGGATAGCGCAGCGAGACGAGGAATCCGATCAGAATGTGCTGGATGTTGATGAGCAGGAACAACGCCGACAGGCTCAGCGCGATCTCTGCGGCGTGTCCGTGGCGTTGCAGCATCGCGATCAATACGGCGTCACGCACCCCAACCCCGGCAAAACTGATCGGCAGTGCCTGGAGAATGGCGATCAACCCGGTTGCTGCCAGGACTTCGAGCACTGGAATATCATCCAGCCGCAGCGCTAGATACATCAGATAGATACGCACGAATGTTGAAGTTGCCGAACCGATCGTACTGATGAGGAGCAGCAACAGCGGCGTGAAGCGTAGACTGAGCGGCGCGAACTGGTCGCGCAGGCGTTCGAGCACGGCACGCAATCGCGCGGGCGCCCGCGGGATCGCCAGACCCAGCGCCCACTCACGCGGCGTCCGCGCCATGAGCCCTGGCGTGGCGATCAGCACCGCTGCCGCGAAGCCGACCGTCGCCAGTTGCACGACGCCGCGCGTTTCAGCAGGAAAAACATCGATGAACGCCGCCAGGCTCAACACTGCCATCACTGCCCAGATCACAAAATCGAACAGGCGGTCGAGCACAATGCTCAGCAGCCCGGGCGCCAGCGGCACACCGCGTTCGCGCAGATACCAGGCTTTGATGAAATCGCCCGATTGACCGGGCGTGATGCCGCCGGCGTATAACCCGATTGCGTAGAGCGCCGCCAGATCGTTCAGCGACGGCGGCGTGTGCCCCTGCTCACGCACGATGATGCTCCAGCGCCACGCCTTGACCCAGATAAACACGGGCATTAGCGCCAGCGAGAGGATCGCTGGACCGGGATCGATACCGACCAGCGCTGCAACCAGCGCAGCCGGGTCGCTGCGCCAGAGGAAGAAGATCAGGAGCGCAGGACCGATCAGACGAAGCAGCCAGCGGAGGGAGTGTTTCACAGGTCGCGCCGTTGAAAACGAAGCCCGGCAATCTGTTCAGCCAGCAAGCCGAACATAAAAACCACAATCGCGCCGACGAACAACCCGACGGAAGAGTTGGGCACGCGGAACCGCCCGACGTCGGTAATGAAATAACTGATGGCGAACGAGAGAAGGCTCAGCGCAAACATCGCCAGCGCCACCGGAAAGTAGACGCGCAGCGGCGCAAACATCGAGACCATGCGCAGCATGATGAGAATATTGCGCACGCCGTTTTTGAACAATTTCTGGCTGCTGCGTCCACCCTGGCGTTTGTTCATCGTCACCGGCTCGAAGCGGATGTGATACCCCGCTTTGGCAAACGCCATTGCGCTTGTCATGGGCCAGCCGAATGTATTCGGCAACAGGTGCAGAAATTCCAGCATCACCTCACGCCGCATCGCGCGAAACCCCGACGTCAGATCCCGCATCGGAAAGCCAGAAAGATAGGTGCCAAGCGCATTCAGGACGCTGTTGCCCAACCAGCGCACCAGGTTCTCGTGACTGTCCCGGTCGGGTCGTGTGGCGATCACCATATCGTACCGATCAAGGTGGCGCAGCAACCGTGGAATATCGGCCGGGTTGTGCTGCCCATCGGCATCGATCACAATCACAACATCGCCGCTCGCAGCGCGAATGCCGGTGCGCACCCCTGCGCCATTGCCCAGGTTGTGCGGTCGGCTGATGACCCGCGCCCCGGCTGAAGCCGCCTGCGCCGCCGTATCGTCGGACGACGCATCATCGACGACGATGATCTCCGCATCGGGAACCTGCGCACGCACTGCGCGCACGACGCTTCCGACCCGCGGACCTTCGTTGAACGCCGGAATGACGACGCTGATGCTGAAGGGCCAGTGGCGCGGGGCGTCGGGTTCCGCATCGGTATCGGGAATTGAGAGCAGCTCAGCAGTCATAGCGGTTGAAAGTTTGAAGGTTGCAGGTTTAAGGGTTGCAGGTTTGCAGGTTGCAGGTTGCGCAGCATCCGCATGCTTCACCTGATCGATTGAGCGACACATCCTGCGCATGCCTTTTGAGCGCTTATACTCGATCCGCACATGCGCTCTCACCACTCCCTCTCTGTTTCCCGCTCGACGAACGCCAGAAGGTCATCGTAGCCACGCAGCACCGGGAAGTGCGGAAAATCAGCGACGACATTCTGCGGCGGATCGAAGAGCGCGCCTGCGTCTGCCGCTGCCAGCATGCCAACATCGTTGTACGAATCGCCGACCGCCAGCACCCGAAAATGAATATCGCGCAGCGCGCGCACCGCAGCCGTCTTGCTGTCCGGCATACGCAGGCGGTAGGCGGTGATCATACCCTGGTCGTCAACATCGAGCGAATGGCAGAAGAGCGTCGGCCAGCCAAGTTTCGCCATCAACGGCATGGCAAATTCATAGTACGTATCTGAAAGGATGATCACCTGCACCTGCTGACGCAACCGCCCCAGCGCCTCGACTGCGCCGGGCAACGGGTCGATGGCGCCGATGACGCGCTGAATATCCGCCAGCGTCAGGCGATGCTCGCGCAGGATTGCCAGCCGCCCGCGCATCAACTCGTCGTAATCGGGGATGTCGCGCGTTGTCAACCGCAGTCGTTCGATGCCGGTTCGCTCGGCGACCGCGATCCAGATCTCTGGAACCAGGACGCCTTCCAGATCGGTGGTGAGAATAGTTGGTTGCGTCATATCACCTCGTGATACGTGAGACACACAGGATTGTACCATGACCTGCGCGCGTCGGCGTCAGAATGACAGGAGAAGCCGATGATTGGCGGGGTGATCCCCTTCTGTGGCGCCGCAGTGGATGAAGATTAAGAATGACCACATTGCTGCGCTTTTGCCCCTCATCCCCCCTGCCCCCTTCTCCCACAAGGGGTTGAAAGGGGGGGGATTTAGGGCGATTTGAGGCATTGGGACGGGTCATAGATATGCATGGTTACGCTGTCACCTATTTTGGGCAAGGGCTCCGGGCGCAACCACAAGCGGACCCAACAACGCCCTTGCGCCAGCAACCAGCGCAGGCGCCGACCTGCCCCCCGCCGGAGCAGGCTGATCACCCGCTGCGCCGTGCCGCTCCAGCGACGGCGCGGCGGCGCGCCCGTCGTCGGCGGCGCCCGCCGCAAGCGACCGGGCGGAACCCCCTGCTGTTCTGCATCTTCGATCCGCGTGCCGACGGCCACCGTCCACAGCGTGACCACCGCCACTACCAGATACTGCCAGGCGACTGCATCCGGGTCCGTCACCTGACCGCGTTGCCAGTCCCAGCCCATCGACGTACTTTGGCGGAAGCCCGCCTCATCCCAACTGCGCAGGGCATCCCACGCGGCATCCACCCGCGCGGCTGAACGCTCGACGAGCGGCGCCCACGGTTCCGCATGGTCGGCGCCCCACGCCACCGCCAGCGTGCCCGCAATCCGCTTGGGTGCGTGCTTGAAGGCGACCCCCACGCCCACCCATCCATGCCCCGGTCCGGGCGCCAGGCGCAGCACCGA
>AFSR01001343.1_pt1 | contig 15916 bp, 16 predicted proteins | sample 296848 | NCBI WGS metagenome assembly AFSR01 (sample SAMN02954305, study PRJNA68063) | hot springs metagenome | biome: terrestrial; feature: Mushroom and Octopus hot springs; material: microbial mat core samples; isolation source: Yellowstone National Park Mushroom and Octopus hot springs ...
CGCGTATCAAGGGTTTTTCGTTTTCAAAGTAAAGGTGCTTATCGGCGTAAAGTGCAAGGCTGATGAGCAAGCCGTCGTAAGGCGGTTCTGCAAAAATTTCATGCGCATAAACACTTTCTTGGTAGGCATTTTTGGAAGTAGACGGCGAAAAATCTTCTTCAAAATTAAAATGCGTGTGAACGCGGTCTTCCCAGTCAGGTAAGAAGTATTTCATTGAATAAGTTTTGTGAATCCCGCTTGCTCGAAGTCAGCATCTGTTGCAAAGGCTTTTGTGATGCCTTCTGGCTTCATCACAATAAAACTTGCGCAATCTGTTAAACTCCACGCTTTATCGGTGTATGTCCGAAAATCCTGAAAGGCTTGAAAATAGCCTTTCATCAACGCGAATCACCTTGCAATTTTTTCTGCTCCGAAACCAGTCAATAAATTCAACGGCTGTTCGTCTAAGTGAGACTTTGGCAAACTTGCTACAAAGTTCATCTAAAAATAATCGGTCTTAGTAATCCCGCCTTTTGCAGCTTTGAGTGCTTCAAATGCAAGCCATTGCTTGCTTATGAAATTGGTTGCTTTTATTAAGAATAGCAACGATGCCGCCAGTGTCAAGAAAGATTTTTTCCATCGGGCGGAGAGTTAGAGTCATCATTCGAGAGGACCGCTTTACCTGTCTCAACAGGTTTGGGCATACCTTCAGACGAGTTTTCGTTAGTCTCGACTGCGCGGATATTTTGTTTCAGTCCTTTCAAGCGGTCTTTGAATGGCGTGGGCTTTTGTCTGCCTTCTTCGCTATAACGCATGCGAACATCAACCAAGATAGAGGTGCGCGTTTTCATGGCAACGCCCGTAACGATTGCCGTGCCTTCACCGACCGTTTTCAAATTCTCTAAATCTTCTTGCGACAAACTCTCTGAAATTTGCTTGATGTAGGTGAGGTCGTCAGGGTTTGTCATGCGATGCAGAATTTGCGTATTGGCTTGCGATGTGATGAGGTTATCGACCGACGATGGAGTTTGAGAAATGACCAACAGCCCCAAGCCCATTTTACGTCCTTCGGTGGCAATGCTACGCACGGCACTGCGCGCCAACTTGGTGGCAGGCTTATCCATTTCAGGGTCGCCCGTAGCACGCGGGATCAAGGTGCGTGCTTCTTCAATCGCAAAGAGAATCGGACTTGCGTTTTCCTCAATGCGTAATTCCTTCGATTTATACTTCTCGAAAATGAAGCTGACCACTGCATAAATTAAGGCACGACGCACTTCATCAGTTTCCAAATCTGACAAGTCAAAGCATGCAACAGATGCATTGTAGAGTTTTCCTGCTTGCTCAATGAACTCCTTAGTGAAGGTTTCAATATTTAAAGGCTGATGTTTCTTTTTCAGAGAATCCACTCTGTCTAATGTTAATTTCAACTGACGTTCAATAGCTGTCTTTGAAGTAACTTTATTATCTAATTTGCCAACACACTCCAAAAGTTTTTTCAAAACGTCCTGCTCAGAAAGAGACGTGTCCATATACAATATACCACTGGTTTGTTGTCCATCACCTAAAATCCAATCTCGGTAATATCCTTCTTGTGCCTCAGTGATGGTTTGCCCTGACATTGCTTCAATCAAACGAAGTGTATAGAAGTAGCCTTTCCCCTCATAAAATTTTACTTCGGGATAACGCTTAGTTTGAAGCAGAATTTTTCGACAAAAGAGTTCATCGGGAATTGCATCGGTGTTGAGGTCAATCAAATCGCGCTCAATGTCAGCAATAGATTCGTCGCTATGTTTGTGAATGATTTTGCCGTGAAGCACAGAGCGAAATCCAAGCAGTCGATAAATAATGTTAGCATCTTCCAGTTCCTCATTCTTGCTTTCGTCAGCCCAATCGTTGTGTCCAGTTTCTTGGTAGTATTTTTTGAGGCGTTCTTTTCTTACTTTATTGACTTTTTCTTTCAGTTCTGGGTTGCGAATGCTCAACTTCCCTGATGGATCAACCTCGCCAAACTGTGCTTTCAACTGGCTGGATAGGCGATTGAGATTCACATAATCGGCGTGTGGGTCGAAGAGAATAATTTTTCCGCCTCTGAAAATGAGTTCTTCAAGGAGTGTTGCGGTGGTGGTGGTTTTGCCCATGCCTGACATGCCGAAAATGCAGGTGTGCATGGTGGTCAGTTCATCGGCGTTGAGCGAGACGTTGGCAATAGATTCAGGCGTTTGAGAATAGGTTTTTCCGATTTGAACGAAGTGCGGTTCATCATCGGAGTAGAGTTTGCTTAAAATTTCTTTATCGAGCGGCTCGACTTTGCTTCCTGTCTTGATGGCTTGTGTCAGCGGCTCAATTTTGACGGGCGATGCGGCTTTATTGACTTTTCCAACCACCTCGCACCGTGCTTTGTAGAGCATAAAGCGTTTTGACATCACGTCAGGCAAAATCTCCGCGATACCATTTTTTTCAGCGTAAAACTTTGCGGTGTCTTTCGCTAAAAGCGGGTTATCGGTATTCACATCAACCACCTTCGCCACAACAAACTCCTCTTTTTCAAGATGCACTTGCACGAATGAAAATTTGAGCGGGCGCAAGTGTTGTTCGCTATCGAAAATGAAAGAAAATTCGCGCGTGGTGGTTTCTTCAAACACAATGCCAAGATGTGAAGTGGTGCTGTTCATCGTTAGAAAGGTTTAGCGTTGAGTAAAATCACGTCGGAACTTGTTTAGCAAGGCATTAACAATTTGCACGAAGTGCATATCGCCTTGTGGATTTTTGGTTACATACTCGACTGCTTTTTTCATCAAGAGTTCTGTCGTTACGGTTGAAATGACGGACTTCGGCACGCGGGCAATTTTATCAGCAAAGTATAAAAAAATAGGCAATCCAAAACTGGAATACGGCTGACTAACTGCATAAACGAATGGCACAATGTTCTGCCAGTTTCCCGTTTCAAAAAACTCGACGCGAATTGGAGCTTTCAGTTCACTGGTTCTCACATAACTCATGAGCACTTTGTAGTCGGGGAATTTGAGGGTTTGTTTAAGCATATTTTGCAGGGCGAGATTTTGCGCGCTGTCTGATGTTGAACTGATTCTTTGCGCAAGTTGCGCATCGCCAATCACGTTTTGATTGTCTAAAACGCTGAAATATCGGCGAATCGGCACAGGGTTTGTGTAGCAAATACGCTGTTGCGCTGCATCATACTTGACGCTAAAAAAGCTCAACTTTTCATCGTCCCAGCCCGCTTTTTCCCTTAACTGCAGAAAGCATGGCTTTAAGTCTTCTTGTGGCTGAATGCCAAATCTCTGCAGCAATTCTTCAAAAGTTTGCCTTTTATCTTTATTCTCGTCGAGGTATCGTTCTACTTGATAGCGAAAGTAAATATCGCTGTATTCGCTTGACCTAGCGGTTTCCACACAGCCAATCACATAGAAGTTCTCTGCTTTTGATAGGTCATAGAGCTTTTTTAGCAAGCAAAAATAAAGAGAGATGCCTGAACTCTCGATCTTTGCCAAGACTTCTAATTTAACCTTTGACCTGTTCAACACACTCTTTGTAGTCATTGCTACCAAGAATTTCTTCAAGCAATCCGCCTTCCGCTAAGTTTTTAATATCAGGCGAAATATGGTCGTCTAATTCAATATTTTTTCCCAAACTGAAAACCTTGTTCAGCACATCGCGCTTAAACCCCAGTTCCATAAATGGTCCTAATTGGCGAATGAGCGGTCCATGTATGATGATAGAATGAACTTGTTCGCCAATGCTGGTTAAAAATTTAGCTGTGTAATACGCAGTATAAAGATTCATCAAGTAGGAAATGAACATCATCTTATCCTTGAAGTGCTCTTCCTCTTGAATTTTGACGGCGGAAGACAAGGCAAGCATTTTTTCTTTTGGTTCTCTGCCAGTTTCATCAATTCGCATGCCGAAAGCGGCACTGTGGCGATAGGAGATGTTGCCCGAAAGCATTTCCTCATCAATCATAGATTCATCAATCGCAACAATCCATTTGCCCTTCATTTCCTCAATGATGTCGCCGATTTTCTTAATAGAGAATTGAGATGTGCCAATGTGAAATTGGGAAAAGCCTTGTCTTGGACATAGTTTTTGACTTCCACTTTGGCGATTTCGGGCACAATGTCAATGAGAAAGTTGAGCGTATCGTCAATAATGCGATTGGCTTCTTCATTGAGATTTTCGTAGTCAAGAAGAATGTTAGCAATGATTGGGTTTACAATCTGTGCGGTTAAGGGGTCGCGAGCAGTTTCAACTTGTCTTTGAAGCTGTGCTTCTGCGCTTTGTGTCTCTGTGCCGTTGGATGGCTCGTCGAAAAGTGTAGGTTGTTTCATATCTCAAAATCCATTCCTTCATTTGTTTCATCTTACTGCCAATCCCACCTGTTGCGTATTGCACCTTACACTCCTTCAAGTTGCGCGAGAGCGCAAGCGTGTTGAGGTAGGTTTTGCCCAAATTAACGAAAACGCTGCCGTATTTTTTTTCTTGCAAGTGCCTATCCAAGTCGCATGAAACAGAGGCGCAAAGTTCGGCGGCTCGCCGCTCCGTCATTTTCAAATCATAGGGTTTAATCGGCGTTTCGGGACGAAGCAAGCCGTATTTTGCTGAAAGGATTAGCACATCTAAATCGTGTGGAAATGCGTGTTCGCGTTGAAGTTTTTTGAGAACACGAAAGTTTACGCCGTCGTAACGCTCTATGGCTGGCAGCGCACTTCTGTCAAGGCGTTTGCGTGCTGAACAAGCAAGAATAAGCAGTCGGGACATTCGCTTGTTTTTTTGCAAGAAGATACAACCGCATTTTGAACTTTTTGGTCGGTTTCATAAGTTAAGTTTTGTGATTTCAACATTTTCATTTCAACATTTATGGTAGTATGAGCAGTGCCGTTTTGTCAGTTTTGCCGAAGTTGGTGACGAGTCGCCTCCACGCCTTGTTTGCCCTTTCGCTTGCCTCACACAAATCCATCAAACTTGTCCTGCTTTGTTCCGCACTCTTTCACTTTACCGAGTTTGTGTGGTGCGCACTCTTTTTTCAGCATACTGCCGCGCCCTACTTTGTGCCGCCTGTTGCAACGCTGATGAGTGGCAACGAGAGTTTCCTTTACGCCCATTCCATCACTCGCCAATATGGTTTTTTGGTGATTCAACTTTCGCTCGTCGCCGCGCTTTTTGCCACGCACCCTGAACGCTACGCACCCTTTATCCGCTTGCTTGCTGGGGCGCGATTGCTCATGGCGAGTTTAGGCACATACAGTTTCGCGAGTGGCGCAGTAACGCTTTGGCAACTTCTGCCATCGCTTACGATTGACATCGGATTAGCCATCGCTCTCTGGCGACTTGCTCCGAAAGCCGAAAAACCCTTATCCGCACAAGAGATTCTGCCAACGCTCAACAAGAAATCCTTTTTTGGACTCTCGCTTTCGCCCTTGATGCAGTGGCGTGCATTGCAATTCCTGTGCATAATTGCTGGTGTGTTGTGGATTCTGTGGGGACTTGGTTCAACGGTCTTTTGGGAAATTGGCGTTGCCAACATCAGTAGCGATAGCACCGTAGAACGCTACCTATTGGAATCCATGCAAGCCAACGCCATCGTGAGAAATGAGCAAGGCATTGTGCTTATCGCCATCGGTGCCATCACAGCGTTTGCTGCACTTAATCCAATCGCCTATTCCAAAGTGATTGATTTCATCATCGCACAGCAAGTCATCAACGCCATCAGTGCGGCAGTGGAACTGGGGTTTGGCACCATTCTTTTGGGACAATTCTTCACGGTCTTTTCCGTGCAAGTCATTACGCTTTTGCTCTTTGCTAGTTTGAAGTTCAGCGCGAGTGATGCACCAAAACCCGATAGTGCAGTGATGCCGAATGTAGCGGAGGCAAGATGATGAGACGCAGTGCTACAAGTGAAGAAGAAGCCAACGCCCTACGGCGACAGCGACGAATTGTGCAAGCCATTTTCGTGGCAATTAACCTGATTCTGGTTGATAGCCGCTTGCCAAGTCTTGTATGGACAATTGTCGGCGGTGCATTTTGGCTTGCGGTAATTGTCATCACGATAACCAATGGACCGATTGTGTGCAGTTGGGTGTGCTGGTTAGGTGCGGCGCAAGATTGGGCAGAGCCGTTGGCGAAACGGCGTTGGCGCGCCAATCCAAATTTTTGGCGACCGTTTGTGTTGGTTATTGCGGTGCTGTGGGCACCTGTCTCGTGGCTGATTCGACCTGACACGATGCACTCACTTGTTGCGCCGTTTGGTATCACTTACACAGATTTGAATGCGCATGTGTTGCAGGCGTTGTTTTTCGTGGTGGTCGGAGCATCGGTGATGGTGTTGGGCAAGCGCGGCGCGTGCGTAAGTTTTTGTCCGTTGCTCTTGGTGGCGCGTGTGGTGCGTGTGAAGCAGTGGTTTCTATCGCTTCGTTGGCATCGATGGTTTCAGAAACCGCTCATCATCAACACTGTCTGTGTGCCGAAGCAAAAGTGAGTTTGTTTGTTCTTTCTTTCATTAACCTTTAACTCATTTGGAGGATTAGATATGAATCGCGAAACGAAAATCAAGATGCTTTCTGGGCTGATGTGGCTTTTAGCCGCTTGGGAGCTGCTCAATGCACTCGGCTCAACCATCTTTCTCAACTGGGGAGCAGCACTCTATGGCTGGCAAGAATACGCCAGTAATGCGCAGTCTGCCATCGTGTTCCATCAGTATGGCATGGTGCTGTATGTGCTGGCGGTAGCCTATGCCATCATTGCGACCGACGTGGTCAAGTATGAGCAGATGCTCTGGATTGTCGTTGTGGAGCAGGTGGTGGGCGCCATTACTTCGACCGTTGAGGTGCTTAACGCACAGCAAATTATCAGCTGGTCGAACTTTGCGCTGGTGCATACGCCGCAAGTGATTATCATTGCGCTCCTGTGGTTCTTGCGTCCATCGGCGCCGTCTAACCAGAAAGGGCAGGCAGCACCTGCGGCAAACTAACTGCGAAAGCAGACCATTTGGAAAAGGCGATTCCGAAGCGGGTCGCCTTTTTTGTTTCTGGTATTCAAATTCAAGACAATAGTGGTGAGCGCATTACCAGCATGAGCTTATACCTTGCTCATCTCGGTCATCACGCAGTTGCATGAACCTTTAGCCAAGAGCTCTCCAGATGCATTGTGAACTTGGCATTCCGCATTGACAATGCGCCGACCGCGACGCACAACTCTGGCATGTGCAGTGATTACTTCACCTAACTTTGCACTGCGTAGGAAATCCACAGCAAGGTTAATAGAAGCAAAGAAGTTGGTATCGTCTAAGGTGTAAATGGCAATGCCGATAGCTTCATCCATGATGGTTGCCATGATGCCGCCGTGCAAAATCCCAACGGGATTGACCATATCTGGACGCACCACGAAATCAGCGACAAACTCGCCGCTCTCTACGGCGCGCACAGTGCCATTGAGCCAGCGCCCAACAGGCGAGGGATGTGCTTCACCGAACGATAGACCAATGCGCGACTGCAAATAAGCCAAAGCTTGGTTCATGCGCTTGAAGATTAACAGCTCGTAAGAATTACACAAAGATATCACACTCACAACACTTTAAGCTAATCTCGGGATGAAATTTTGAAGGCAGAGTAGTAATCAGGCTTTCTTAGCAAGGAAGCTGGTTACAGGCTGACTAACAGAAGCAGGGGAGACAAAAGTGAGCCAACCACGAGAATTATCGCCATGCTTGATGATGTCGTAGTATTTGCTTTGCAGAAGCTTGGTAATGTCGCCGCGTTCGCCAGTGCCAATTTTGTAGCGGTCAATTGAGCGAACAGGCGTAATTTCAGCAGCGGTGCCTGTCATGAAGACCTCATCGGCAATGTAGAGGCTTTCGCGAGAAATCAGGGTTTCTTTTACTTCAATGCCTTCCTCTTTAGCCAGCTCAATGATAGCCTTGCGTGTAATGCCTGGTAGAATGGATTGTGCAGTTATCGGCGTGTAGATAACGCCGTCACGCACAAGAAAGATATTTTCGCCACTACCTTCAGCAACATAACCGTTTATATCCAGTGCAATCCCTTCGGCATATCCGTTAGCGAGAGCTTCCATTTTAATGAGTTGTGAATTGAGATAGTTGCCACCAGCTTTTGCGCTAGCAGGAATAGTGTTTGGGGCAATGCGGCGCCAAGAGGCAACGCAGACATCGACACCATCTTCCCATGCTGAGTCGCCTAAATAACTGCCCCATTCCCAAACGGCAATAGCAACATCAACTCGGGATTTTAGGGGATTGACTCCCAAAGGGCCCTCACCGCGAAAGACCAGTGGGCGAATGTAGCATGAAGTCAGCTGATTGGCACGAACAGTTTCCAAAATGGCTTCGCGTAGTTCAAGCTGCGTAAAGGGAATTTCCGTGCGGTAAATTTTCGCCGAGTCGTATAAGCGTCGCACATGCTCTTTGAGAAAAAGAATGGCAGGACCTTTATCTGTGTTGTAGCAACGAATGCCCTCGAACACGGACGAGCCGTAATGAATGACATGAGAAAGAACATGGATTTTGGCATCGTCCCAGTCGACAAGGCAGCCGTTCATCCAAATCTTTGCTGACTTCTGCATGTTTGTTCCCTTCCAAAAAGATATATTACAGCACTACAACCTCTGTGCAGTGCGACGAAGACGAAACTAATACCGCACCAAAATAGAAAAAAACGAAAAACTTCACCATGTTTTTTGGTAAAAAAGCAATCTCGACATACCATCTGAAAATAGTCAAATGGACCAGTAGGGAAAATAACGCTTTTTCCTAAATCTTTTAAAAGAGAAAAGGTTTTGCTCTAAAAAATTAAAGATTCGGTTTCAAAAAATGTTAAAAGCACAGGCTAATCTAGCGCTGCCATTTGATGCAGCAGTAGGCCAAAATTCTTGGCAAAGCCAAACCAATTGGAGTGAGACGCATGAAGCCAGTTGCGATAATAAGGCAGAGAACACTGCAACAAAAGAGCAAAGTCTGCATAGACCAAACTTCACGAAACTGCCGTACCGAACCATGACGGCATTAGGTCAGTCTTTGCTCTAGAAAGCCGCTTAATTTCAATTCACTTCAAACTTAAACCGAAGTCTCACCAGATTGTGACTATGCCCGAAGTCAGGACTGAATCTACAATTCGTAAAGCCATCATTATGGCAGGTGGATTTGGCACGCGCTTGCGTCCGCTCACCATCAACATTCCCAAACCACTGGTGCCCATGATGCAGAAGCCAATGATGCATCACATTATCAATTTGCTGAAAGCACATGGGGTGAAGGAAGTGATAGCGCTGCTCTATTTCCAGCCCGATGCGATTCGCAATTACTTCGGCGATGGGCGAAGGTTTGGTATCAAGATGAACTACATTCAAGCTGATGCAGACTACGGCACAGCAGGCAGCGTGCGCAACGCATATGAATTCATTGACGACCGCTTTATCGTCATTTCTGGCGATGTGCTCACTGACTTTGATTTGAGCAAAGCCTTGGAGTTCCATATCAAGCGCAATGCCAAGGCAACCATGATTCTTACACGGGTCAAAAATCCGCTGGCGTTTGGTGTGGTCATCACCGAAAAAGATGGTAGGGTGTCGCGCTTTTTGGAAAAACCATCGTGGGGCGAAGTGTTCAGCGATACAATCAACACGGGCATCTATATCCTTGAGCGAGAAGTCATGGATTGGATTCCCTACCGTGAGGAATATGATTTCTCCAAAGACCTCTTTCCAAGAATGCTGCGCGAAAACTTAGGGCTCTATGGCTATGTAGCCGATGGCTACTGGCGTGATGTCGGCACCCTGCCCGAGTATCAAGAAGCCCATTTAGATTGCTTGCATGGACGAGTCAATTTGGACTTCTACGAAGGATATGAAAAAATCGCAACGGGTATCTATGCACACAAATCTGCCAAGTTTGACCTAGATGCTGTCAAGCTCTCAGGCAGCATACTTATCGGCAAGGGAGCAAAATTGGGAAAGGGCGTCTCTTTGCACAATAGCGTCATTGGTGAAAATGTAAGCATCGGTGATGGCAGTTCACTAAGCAAAACCGTAGTATGGAACGATACGGTCATTGGCAAAAACACGACAATTCACCTTGCTGTGATATGTAGCGGCACCAAAATTGGGAATGATGTAAAAATCGAAGAGCAAGTCTTCATTGCAGATAAGTGTGTAATTGGAGATGGAGCTACGATAAAATCCTCTATCAAAATTTGGCCCGAAAAAGAAATTGAAGCCGGTGCAATTCTAACACAGAGCCTGATTTGGGAGTCCAAATGGTCGCGAGAGCTCTTTACGGCATCGCGTATCACAGGGTTAGCCAACATTGAAATCAGTCCCGAGTTTGCCGCCAAAATTGGTGCCGCATTTGGTACTATTCTGCCAGAAGGCGCCACAGTGTGTGTAAGCCGCGATGTGGATAATGTCTCGCGTATGGTCAATCGGGCACTGATTGCAGGGCTGCTTTCCACAGGTGTGTCGGTCAATGACTTACAGGCAACTCCAATTCCTATTGCGCGTCATCGCTTGAAGAATAGCACAGAGTTTGGCGGCGTGCATGTTCGCAAGTCTCCATTTGACAAAAAGCTCTGCGACCTGATTTTCTTCGACAAAGGCGGGCGAGACTTACCTGCAGCAAAAACAAAGAGCATTGAGCGCAATTTCTTCGGTGAAGAGTATCGACGTGCTTCCTACGAAAAAGTTGGCACACTAAATTTTCCTGAGCGCGCTTTAGAAAGTTACACCGATAGCTTCATCAAATGCATTGATACTGAAGCCATCAGGAAAGCGCGTCTACGCGTGGCAATTGACTACTCATACGGAGCGGCAGCAGCTATTTTCCCCAGCATCATCGGTGGCTTGGGCGTCGATGTCATTTCGCTCAATGCGTTCTTAGACCCCAGCAAATTCACACGCACAGCTGAAGAATTTTTTGCCGCCGCTGAAAGGCTCTCGGAAGTGGTCGTCTCACTCGGCTACGATATTGGCTTCATGCTCGATGGCGGAGCCGAGCGTATCCATGTTGCTGACGAGAAAGGCAATTTCCTAGAGCATCAACGCTTGCTGACACTTATCACCTATCTCTACCTTGAAGTGTATCCAGAAACGAAAAAAATCGCCGTGCCGATTACAGCCTCCATGGAAGTCGATGATATTTGCCGCGAGCGCAATGTGCAGGTGGTCCGCACTGGCGATAGCCACTCAGAACTGATGCGCGCTGTAACCGCTGACCCAGAAATCGGCTTCGTTGGCGGAACAAAGGGCGGATTCATTTTTCCAAAATTTCTCTTTGCCGTCGATGGCATGTTCTCGGCAGCCAAGATTATGGAGCTGATTGCCAAATCCAAAACACGCATCGGCGAACTGGCGGCACGCATGCCCGAACGCTATTTCTTAGTTAAACGCAATGTAGCCTGCCCCAAAGACTTGAAAGGCAAAGTGATGCGCAAAATCATGGAAGATACAGCTGAACACTATCGCGTGCTGATTGACGGCGTCAAAATTATCTACGACAATGAAACTTCACTTTTACTCCTACCTGACCGTGAAAGAGACATTTTCCACATCAATGCTGAATCGCGCACCAAAAGCCGTGCCGCACGCCTCGTCAGTGAATACGAAAAGAAGCTAAACGAATGGATAGCGGAATGACCATGCACTGAAGCAAACTTGAAGCGGATGCGATGCACACAAACAAAGCACCTGCTGCTGCGTGGCAGTTCAACGCCGAATGACGGCAATTTTGGCAATGGCACTTTGCCGACCGTCTTCACTGATAGCGACTGCAAAATAAATCCCTGACGAAACATAGTTGCCGTTTCTATCTTTGCCATCCCACTCTACCAGCCGTCCACCCGAAGACGGCAACTCTCGCACGAGAGTGCCGCTTAGGGAAATAATTCGCACCAGCGCTTGACGCACCAGCCCATCGACAACAAGACGAGTCGAAGCAGGAATGCGAAAGGGATTCGGATAGATGGTAAGGGCGCTCAAAGTCTCTTGAGGTTCAATGGCTTCAGTGTATAGCACCGACAGTCCTCTATCGGTGCCGAAGTACATCTTGCCCGTTTTGCGGTCGTAGGCAATTGAGCGCACGTTGTTGGAAAGCAGCGGAGAATTTTCAGTAGTAAAGCGCATCAGAATGCTATCGCCGCCTGCACTGACCACCCACACCCCATTTTGCGAGCCAAACCACTTTCGGTTCAGAGCGTCAATAGCCAGCGAGGAAAGAAACTCGTTGCGCAAATCAAAAACCAGCGATGCATTTGGAATACGCAAGCCAAATACTGCATCGGGATTGAAAAAATATGCCGCCCCGCGGTCGGTCGCCAGCCAAATGCTACCGTCGTTATCCAACTGAATGTCATTGACCTTCGGATGAGGGAGTCGACCAAAATTCTGGCGCTCATCTATCAGCACATATCGGTCATCGCGCACGTCCGTCAGGGTGCCATTGTCGTCGAAGACCACAATACCACGACCTGTAACACCGTCTTCACTTTGCACGGCAATCCACTTGCGATTATTGCCGTCTATGGCAAGCCGCAGTGCGGTAAGGTTTGACGGAAATTCCCGACCGGGACCAAGACCGCTGGTGCCGAAGCGTAAAATGTTACCATTGGGCAAGTAGGCGTAAATCGGATTTTGTGCGGTAAGGAAGTTAGCAATCCAAACGACACCTTGCTGGTCAATTGCAAGAGAGGGCAAGACTACAAAGCTTTCACTTTGGCGAATGCCGACAAAAGGAGAGTTGGAACGATTTAGCACGCGTAGGCTATCGCGAGCGTCAAATTCAAACAAGCCGCCGCCCCACGTGCCTAGGATGGTAGTGTTGCCGCGAGAGACCAGCGAACTAAATTGGCTCACGGGTGCCGTGCCCGGCGAAGGCAGATTTTCGAAATTGCGCCACACGCCGTTCTCCAGACGGTAAAAACCTTGTGCGCCGCCATTGCGCAAAGAGGAACTGCCCCACACTCGCCCAAAGGCATCAATCTGCACAATCTCAAAACTGTTCGAAAGCGGCGAGTTTGGGGTAATGACCGTAACAGTTGTGCCAGCGCCTAAGACAAGCAACGACTGCCGGCGGTCGGCAATGAAGATTTGTCCATCGGCATCGCTGGCAAGGGCACGTGATTGTGAAAAATTCCCAGCGCGCCGCACAAGTGAGCCATCGCGACGGCGAACAATCAGTTCATCGCTGGCAAGTGCAAAAAGGTCATTGGAAGTAGTAGCTAATGCAATCACATTTTTTTGTGGAAATCCGCTCTCGCGCTCAAGTCCAGAGCGGCTCAAGCGCAAAAGCCCATCAGCAGAAGCGGCAAAAATCTCTTCGCCTTGAATCGCCAAAGCATTGATGCCGCCAGACACTGCAAAGGATTGCCACTCTGTCGGCGCATTGAGGTTGGTTGAACGAAGGCTGGCACGGGCAAGACCTAAAGCCGTTGCCACAATCAACTGACCCTGTGCAATGAGCACATCGCGCACGGCCGTGCCGCTGGCAAATGTGCCAAAGCGAATATAATTTTCACGAAACTCTCGCCGTGAAACAACAAAAAGTGAAAGCCCAAAGTCAGTCGCCACATAGAGCGAATCGCCGCGCACAAAGAATTTGCGAATGGTACGGTTAGCAAATTGTGTAACGCGCGTCAGTTCAAGAAAGGTTGAAAAACGCTCATCGCTTAAAGCAAAAAAGCTGACGGCGCCGCTTTCGTAGCCAATCCACAAGCCGTTGCGACCGCTATCGTAAGTCAGGGCAGAAATGCGCGTCTCAAATAAGCCTTCAATGTTGGTAAAGGTGCGAATCTCACCATTTTCTCGATTGAAGCGATACAAGCCGCCATCGGTGCCGACCCACACTGCACGTTGCGCTTCCACTGCTACTGATGATGCATTGCGAAACGATGTGTAGTTTTTCCATGTCCCCACGCGCTGGGCAAAGAGCGCCGGCGCAAAGAGCAGAAAGAGCATGATAAAACATGGCAACGCAGACAAAGCAAACATTGGAAGACTTATGCTTACACTGAAGTTTTTGGTGTAAATTGCCACGAATATAAAAGTTTGATGGATGTAAGATGGTGCAAACAACAGTCTCTCTGCAAACCGATAAATGCTACATTGTGCCAAGCATTTTTGCAGACGCTTCTGAGCTTGTAGCGGCACAAAGCCTACGGCATGGTGGTGTCAGTCCAAAACCTTTTGATTCGCTCAACCTTGGGCTTTCATCTGGCGACCAGCAAGAGCATGTACTGCATAACCGCGAAATTTTTTACTCTGCGCTCGATATCTCACCAGCACGAGTAGCGCTGGCACACCAGACGCACAGCGACCATATTCTGCGTGTTGATGAACCGGGGCGATACAGCGATTTTGATGCACTGATAACCAACCGACGCAACCTTTTCATCACGATTTCCATTGCCGACTGCGCCCCTATCTTGATTTACGACTACACCCACAAGGCTATCGCTGCCGTGCATGCAGGCTGGCGCGGCACTGCACAGCGCATTCTCTACAAAACGCTACTAGCAATGCACGAAGCCTTTGGCACCACAGCAAAAGATTGTCTGGCTTATATTGGAGCATGTATCAGCGCCGAGGTCTATGCCGTAGATGCTGATGTGGCGCGCTATTTCGAACCTGCTTTCAAAATCTATGACGGAGCAACTCGAAAATTTTTCTTAGATTTGAAGGCGGCAAACCTGCATCAATTGCACCAATTTGGGCTAACCGATGAGCAAATCGAAGTCTCGGCACACTGCACCTACCGTGAGCACGAGCACTTCTTTTCGTATCGACGGGCAGTGCATGAATCGGCGGGCAAAACGGGACGCATGCAAGCCATTATCGGACTGCGGTAGTGCAATAAACACACATTAACACATATCACCAAATATGACTTACAAACAAACGAAAAATCTCCTGCTGCTCGTGCTCTTTTTTTGTCTCGGCTATGCCATACCACAAGCGGAAGCGCAATCGCTGTTTCTAAGAAAAGGCATGATTGCGGGCGCAGGTCTTGGGTTAGATGGATTTGGAGGGTTGCCAATCGTAGGGCAATTAGAGTTCGGCGTGGGTCCGAAAATCGGCATTGGACGCTTTGGCGTGGGCGCTTTAGCGGGAATCTACTTCAATCCGGGAGCAACAGCTGTAATGGTCGGCGGACAGGGCAATTATCACTTTGATATTCCCACCGTGCCAGAACTTGACCTTTATGCTGGGCTTAATCTCTTGATTGGATTTGCGGGCAGTCGGTTCGGTGGCTCTTCCACAGGTGTTGGTCTTGGCTTAAATGTCGGCGCACGATACTTCTTTACTCCATTGGTAGCTGGATTTTTACGGCTGGGCTGGGGACTGTCTATTGCCACCATCGGCATTGATTTTGCAATGTAAGTCAGGGCAACCTCACCCTGTTTCTGACCTCACCCTGTTTTGGTGATACCAAAACTGTGGATTCCTCGCTGACGCTCGGAATGACACAAAAGGAATGCTCGGAATGACATCGCTTGTCATGCTGAGCGGAGCGAAGCATCCACTCGCTGGATTGACCTCACCCTGTCTGCTGGCGCAGACGTCCCTCTCCTTTTGCAAGGCGAGGGACAACAGGGTGAGGTTTGCCATCTTCAATTTGTCATGCTGAGCAAAGCGAAGCATCCATGCACTGGATTCCTCACTGACGCTCGGAATGACAAAGAAGATCATGTCATCGGAACGACGACTGCCTGTCTTTTCTGTATCATCGTGGCTGCGGTGGCAGGCGGTAGCCTCTCAGTGTCAGCAAGGCGAAAGAGAAAAGAGAACGAAAAATCAGGTGCAGTGTTTTTTGCAATCGCATACATACTCAATAAGCCAAAGTTTGACCTGCGCTTGCCATGAAACTCATCGTCGGGTTAGGTAATCCTGAACCACGCTACGATGGCACACGCCACAACATCGGCTT
>AFSR01001515.1_pt1 | contig 15897 bp, 12 predicted proteins | sample 296848 | NCBI WGS metagenome assembly AFSR01 (sample SAMN02954305, study PRJNA68063) | hot springs metagenome | biome: terrestrial; feature: Mushroom and Octopus hot springs; material: microbial mat core samples; isolation source: Yellowstone National Park Mushroom and Octopus hot springs ...
CATCCTCAACAGCACCATCAGCGGCAATGACAGCAGCGGGGGACTCAGCGTCGTCTTGACCAACACCGCCTATCTCACCCACACCACGATCGCCAGCAACACCGGCGGCGGGCTGGGCTATCCGGGCGTCAACGTCAACGCATACGGCGTGCTGATCGCCTACAACAGCTACGACTGCGCGACCTGGGACGGCGGCGTATTGACCGCAGTCGCCTCGCTCTCCAGCGGCGGCGGATGCCCAAGCGGGTTCATCGCCAACACCGACCCGCTGCTTGAGCCGCTGGCGCTGAACGGCGGCGCGACGCCCAACCATGCGCTGAAGCCGGGCAGCCCGGCCCTGGAAGGCGTCGCATCCTGCGGCGCGACTGAGGACCAGCGCGGCGTCAGCCGGCCGCAGGGCCAGGCCTGCGACATCGGCGCGTTCGAGCTGGAGGCGACGAACCTGGCCGTCAGCAAGGCGGTGACGCCGGCCAATCCGCAGACCGGCGACGTGCTGACCTACACCATCATCGTCACCAACTTGTCCACGTTTGACGCCGAGCTGGTGACGCTGACCGACACGATCAGCGGCAACGTGGTCTTTGGCGGTGTGGTTGGCGCAAGCGACGGGTTTACGCTGGCCAGCAGCACGACCAATCAGGCTGTGTTCACCAACAGCGTCCTGAGCGCCGGCGCGAGCGTCACGATCGTGTTCACAGCAACCGCCACCCAGGGTGGATTGGTGACGAACACGGTCACGGTGACGTCAGGCCGGCCGGATAGCGATCTGAGCGACAACACTGCCCAGGTGACCACTACCGTGCAGGCGATCGCTGACCTGGCGTTGGCGAAGGCCGCGGCGGGGGGCACGGCGGTCGCCGGCCAGCCGTTCACCTACACGCTGACGATCACCAACAACGGGCCAGACACGGCGACCCAAGTGGTGATCACCGACGCGCTGAGCGGCGGGGCAGTGTTCAGCGCGGTGGTTGCCTCGACCGAGCCAGCGTCGCTGACCAGCAGCTTGGTTGGGGCGCAGGCGACCTTCACGGTGACGGACATCGCGCCGAGCAGCGTCTTCACGATTGTCTACACGGTGCTGCCGCCGGCGAACGGCGGGGTCTTCTCGAACACGGCGGTGATCGCCAGCAGCGCGCCGAGCGACCCGAACCCCGGCGACGACTCTGCCGGCGGCGGGCCGGTGAATGCTGCGGCCAATGCTGACCTGGCGGTTGCCAAGTCGGCGGCGCCGACGTTGGTTGAGCCGGGCGGGGTGGTGACCTACACGCTGACGGTGACGAACAACGGGCCGAGCGCGGCGCAGTTCATCACGGTGACGGACGTGCTGAGCGGCGGCAGCCTGGGCGGGGTGGTGGATACGTCGTCGGGCGTCAACGTGACCATCAGCGGGAACGGCGTGACCTTCACGGTCAACAGCCTGAGCGCCGGCGACGTCATCACGATGGTGTATACGGCGACCGCGCCGAGCCTTGGGGTGATGACGAACAGCGCGGTGGTCACCTCCGCTGTTGATGACCTGGGCGGCGGGGACAACCAGGCCGGCGTGACGGTGCAAGTACAGGCGAGCACGACGACGCTGACGATCACCAAGCAGCAGACTTACACGCTCGGCGTCGGCAGCACAATCCGGCACTATGGTCTGGTGACCTACACGATCACGGTGACCAACACGGGCATAGCCACAGCAACCAACGTCATCATCACCGATGCGCTGAGCAGCGCCCTGAGCTTCCTGTCCGCCAGCGGTAGCTGCGCGCACAGCGGCGGCGTGGTCACTTGCACGTTGGGCAATCTCTCGGTCGGCCAGAGCGTCAGCGTGCAGATCGTGGCCCAAGCGACGGGCACGCCGGGCAGCCTGGTGAACAATGTCGCGCAAGCGGGCGCGAGCAATGCCCCACAGGTGAGTAGTGCACCGGTGAGCGCGCGCATCGAGTACAAGGCCTTCATGCCGATCGCGCGCAAGCCGGCGATGGTGTATCTCCCCATCGCTCGTAGGCCATAAACGCGCAGCGCGCCGGCGGGAGTCTTCGCTCCCGCCGGCGTTTTTATTTGGCAACCTTAACCCAGCCGTATATATTGCGCAGCGTGGTTGTCGCCCTTACGCTGCTGCGGTTTAGCGGGCCTGCGCGGGTCTGGATGTTGACGCAGATGGCGTTTGCGCGGCCGGCGCTGCGGCGCACGCCCGAGCTGTGTTTTTGGAAGCTGCTCGGCAGTGGACATGGTTTCGGCCCACAGCCTGATTTCAGCCGCTATGCATTGCTCACCACATGGCCATCGCTCGAGGCGGCGCGCGGGTTCCATGCGCTGTCGCCGGTGATGCGGCGTTTTCGCCGGCGCGCTGACGAGACATGGACGCTGTATATGTGCCCCATTCGCGCGCATGGCTTATGGTCAGGGGTCAACCCCTTTATCCCACAAGACGTAGAAACAGACACTGATGGGCCGCTGGCGATATTGACGCGTGCGACGATCCGCTGGCGAGCGCTGCTGAGATTCTGGTCGCACGCGCACGCCACCGAGCGCGCGCTGGATAACGCGCCAGGGCTATTGTTCGCCATCGGCATTGGCGAGGTGCCGATTGTTCGCCAAGCGACGTTCAGCCTATGGCGAGACGCGGCGGCCGCGCATGCGTATGCTTATCGTGCAATTGCCCATGCTGAAGTCATTCGCCGCACGCGCGCGGAGGGATGGTACGCCGAAGAGCTGTTCGCTCGCTTTGCGCCGATCAGCGCTGAGGGAAGCTGGGAACGGCGTTGAGTTGCTCTCAGCCGCTCGCGCGCACGCGCAGAAAGGTCTCTACACTACATAGACTTAACCTGAGCGGCGTATAAGTATCTAGGCTGGTGTGCGCGCGTTTCATCAGCGATTTGCGCGATTGCCAAAGCACATGTACAACATAGATGCCAAGCCGCGATGCGCTGAAGGAGCGGCCGGCCATCAAAACAGAAACTCTTTTTGGAGGGAATAGCTCATGAAACTGTCAAAGCGTATTTCGTTCTTCGTGCCAGCGTTGGGCCTTGCACTTGCTGCATGCGGCGCACCTGCCGCAGAGGTGGATAGAAGTGGCGACTTCTATCTGGCTCTCCCACGCGTTGAGGTCGCCCTAGACGACAGCGGCACACCATCTATCGCGGGCCTCAGCCCCGATGCGGTGCGGACGTTGACCTTTGGCCTCGTTGATCTGTCACAGTTCGCAGTTGGCAAGGACTGGGTGGACTACCTGAAGAGCACAGGGGTTCAGCACATCGAGCTTGCCTTCCATGGGAAGGGTGCGTTCATCTACGCCAACGGCAAGCAACTGCCTTCCATGCGCCTCAGTGACGAATCTCTCTCTACGATTGGCGATGCTGCTGAGACGGTGACCGGCATCCTCGCCCCCGGATTCGAGGGCTATGCCTCGCTGGCCAAGCGCTTCCTGCCGCTGGCGCGCAGCCTGGGGCTGGGCCTGGTGATCCGCGTGCCGAGCAACGGCGCGCCTGAGATTCCACTGCGCGATCCAAAGGCCGCTGCGCCTGCTTCGACGGCCAAGCCGGGCGATGACTCGGTGCTGGTTCGCCTTGTCGTGGACTACGACAGGAACGGCGTGCCGTCGGTGGCCGGCATCTCGGTGTCGGAGCTGGAGCAGTTGTTTGGGTTGGACCTGACGCTGCTTAAGCTCGATCCCGGCTTTGTGCGCCTGCTAATGGATAGGGGCATCCAGCACATCTCCGTACGCAGCGAGGGTGATGGGATGGCGCTGGCCCTCAACGACAAGCCACTGCCCAACTTGGTGTGCGATGAGGACTGCCTGAAGAACACCTCAGAGGTCGTCGTCGCGCTTAACACCTATCCGGAGTTCAGCATAGTCAACGACTTGGTGAAGCAGTTTGGGCCGTCGCTGTCCAGCGTGAACGCCGAGCTTGCGCTGCGCTTCCCGCCTGCGCCTGGTTCTCAGAGAATCCCGCTGCCCTTTGGATCGGGCAATTAACCCCAGGCTCCCTCCGAGGGCCCAAAAGTGAGGTTACGCCTATGGACGTGCCACAGAAGTATGGAGGGTTCAAAGTTCTGGGGATGGTTCTCATGATCGTGGGTGCCGTTATCCTAGCAGTCGGTCTGATCATCGGCCTGGTGCTGCTCACGGGCAACTTCTGGCCCGGCTACAACCAGGGATTTAACCTGATTGGTTGGGGGCCAGTGTTGATCGGGTTGGCCAATGGTGTGCCGCTGCTGGCGATCGGCGCGTTGTTGCGCTTGCTGACGGAGGTTGAGCACAATTCGCGCGTTGCCGTCCAAATGGCCGAGCTCAGCCGGAAGTCCGCTGAGGTCGCCATGAAGAACAGCGAAGCGCTGATGAAGAGCACCGAGGCGCTGCTGCGCAGCACCGAGGCGGCCAAGGGCGCGCCGGCACAGGGCAACAAGTCCTAGCCTGGATAAGTCACCCACGCGCGAATCGGGGGCTTCTTGACCAGAAGCCCCCGTTTTTGTTCACAAGATGCTGCCCAAATTCCAGGGCTGGAACTCCTCTTCGCCAATCTGTAGCGCCTCGCTCTTGCTCTGTTGTCCCGACGCGACCGCGATCACGTAATCCATTAGCTCATCGGCGACGGCTTGCATCGGTATGCCCTCCAGCACCTTGCCGGCGTTGATGTCCATATCCTCTTCCATGCGCCAATACGTGGCGCTGTTGCTGGCCACCTTGATGCTGGGCGCGGGCTTAAAGCCAAAGCATGACCCGCGTCCTGTGGTGAACACCACCAGGTTGCATCCGCCGGCAACCTGGCCGGTCACGCTGACCGGATCGTAGCCGGGTGAATCCATAAAGGTAAAGCCCGGGTGGGTGACCGGCTCGGCGTAGTCCACCACATCCACAAGCGGGGACGTGCCGGCCTTGGCCACTGCGCCGAGCGATTTCTCGAAGATGGTGGTCAAGCCGCCTACCTTGTTGCCGTATGAAGGGTTGTTGTCGATCTCAATGCCGTGTTTGGCAGTGTGCTGTTCCCACCAGCGCACCTTTTGAATCAGCTTCTCGCCCACATCTCGGCTGATGGCCCGCCGGGTGAGCAAATGCTCCGCGCCGTAGATCTCGGGCGTCTCGGCCAACACGACGCTGCCGCCCTGCTGCACGATCATGTCGCTGACCATGCCCAACACCGGGTTGGCCGTCACGCCGCTCCATCCATCGCTGCCCCCGCATTGCAACGCCACAGTCAGCGCGCTGATCGGCGTGGGTTGTCGGGCAACTGCGTTGACCGCCGGCAGCAGCGCGCGCACCGCCGCGATGCCGGCTTCGATGGTCTTGCGCGTGCCGCCTGTCTCCTGGATGGTGAGCGCGAGGGGAGGAGTGTTTGGCTGGGCTTCGCCGTTGGCCCGCAACCGGTAATTGCCCACCAGGTCGTTGATCTGGTTCACCTCGCAGCCTAGCCCGACGAGCACGTAGCCCCCGACGTTGGGGTGATTGGCCATGCCGGCCAACACGCGCTGTAGCAGCACGTAGTCCTCGCTGCCGATCCGCACAGCGCAGCCCAGCCCGTGGGCGATGGCGATCACGCCGTCCACGTTGGGGAAATCCGCCAGCGTCTCTTTGGTGAAGGCGCGGGCGATCGCGCGCACCACGTGGGCCGAGCAGTTGACCGTGCTGATCACCGCGACGTAATTGCGCGTGCCCGCGCGGCCGTCTGGCCGCGGATAGCCCATGAAGGTGCGTCGCTGGGCGACCGGTAACACGCTCACCGGCTTCACGTCAACGCCGAAAGCGTAGTCGCGCTCAAAATCGGCCACGCCGCAGTTGTGGACATGCACGTGTTCACCGACATGGATGGCTTGGCGGGCGAAGCCGATCACCTGCCCATAGCGGCGGATCGCTTGGCCCTGGGCGATCGCGCGGATTGCGAGTTTGTGGCCGGCGGGAATCACCCCAGAGACGCGGATGGGAGCATCAACGCCAGGTGCGCCGTGCAGCGTCGTGCCGGCTGCCAGCGTCAGCTTAGCGATCGCCACGTCGTCGTCGGGATGCAGCTTTATGGCGGCTTCCTCAAACGGCAGTGTGATGGCTTCAAGAAGCGTTACGTTCATCGGTCAAGAATTCCCTCACGATATGGACGAAATCGGTAGTCTTCTCTACCATGGGCAAATGGCCGCAGTTGTCAATCCAGATCAGCCGGCTATGCGGAGCCAGGCTTGCCGTGTATTCGGCATTGCGCGGCGGCATGATCTGATCACGACGGCAGTGGATGAACAGCACGGGCATGGGCAACTGCGTTAACGCGCGCGGGGTCTCCCAGCTCAGCGAGGCCTTGACGGTGAGCGCAGCAGTGCGCGCGTCCATCCGCATGAAGTCCTCCCAGCCTTGACGCAAGACCTGCGGGTCGCTCGGCGGACGGTAGAAGTAGCGCTGGCCCAGCAGCCTGGCGAACGCTTCGCCCTTGGCCAGCGGCAGCCGGCGGGCCATCACCATCAAACCGGTGACCGTGTGCATGAAGTCAATCAGGCGGCGCTCGCGCTCATTGCGAAAGGTGCTGAAGTTGCTGATGACCAGGCGGCGGACGCGGCGCGGCTGCGCGGCAGCCAGCGCGATGGCCACCCCAGACCCGTAGCTATGGCCGATCACATCGCACGTCTCAATGCCTTGCGCGTCCAGGAACGCAGCGACGATGCTTGCCAGGCCGCGGTGTGAGTGGGCCTCTTGGTCTGCGCCGTCATCTGCGGCCAGCGGCGGCGAGTGGCCGAAGCCGGGCAGGTCGAGCGCGTAGCAGCAAAACGCATCACCAAGTGCTGTCATGACCGGCAGCCAGTAGCGCGAAGAGCCGCCCCACCCGTGGATAAAGAGCAAAGCCGGCGCAGTGGGAGAGCCAACGCAGCGATAGGCCACTTCTCCATGCGCAAGCGTGAGCCTACACACGTCCTCGTGCATAGCCTTGTCTAAGGCTTGTCTCATATTTGTCTCAAAAGCGTGTGCAAAATGTCTTACATGGAAGCGTTGAACAACACACATCACCAGCCAGGAGCGGTTCCAAATCGAGAGCAGGTGAGTGTCATCAAAGTCTCGGCGCAGTCTCGTTCGACCGCAGTGGCCGGTGCCATTGCGGGCATTATCCGCGAACGCGGGCGAGTGGACGTGCAAGCCATCGGCGCTGGCGCGGTGAATCAGGCGATGAAAGCCGCTGCCATCGCGCGCGGTTATCTCCAGCTCGACGGCATTGATGTCGTTGTCATCCCGTCGTTCTCGGACGTGCTGATCGAGGGCGCCGAACGGACAGCCATTCGCCTCTCGATTGAACCGCGCTAGCGAGTATCTCACAACTCTGCCCCGCATAAGGCGAACCGACAGCGACGGGCAGACCCTGGGTGGGCGATGGCGTTGCTGTTGCCCACCCAGAGTTTTACCCTTGGCTATGCGCACGGTGGTTGCGCCACTTAAAGTAAGCACCGCAGAGGGATGCAAAGGTTATTTCTCTGTGCCTCAGCGGTTTCAATGCCAGTGGGCCAAGTCACCCCAAAGAAGCATCTAAACGCCTGCCCAACCAGCCCCATGGATCCATCCATGTTGCTGTGCCGCGAAACATCTGCCGGCCAAGGCTGCGCAGTCTCGGTAGCCCCGCAGCAATTCGATCAGGCGAGAGTTTAGATTCTTCGCTTTCGCTCAGAATGACAGTGTGAGGCGGGGTATTGGTGACCCTGGCGTGCTCAATACGCCAAGCGTCACCTACCTGCTCGATTCTTGGCTTGCTTAGCAGTGATGACGTGAGCGATGCGCTTGCGGATGACCAAAACGTGTGCCCAGCCGCGCGGCCTTTCATTCCGAATCGGAACACTCCCCTTACATCTCCATTTAGGTAAGCCCGTTTACAATGCGATAATTCAATGCAACAGACCATCCCGCGCGAGAGCAGCGAGCTCCCTGCCTTGGCCGGCGTGGTGCCGGCAGCGGCTCATCCGGTGGAAGCCGGCGAAGCGCGCCTTCATCTTCAGCGCCTGCAGAACGTCATCCGCTTCGCTTCGCTGGCCACCTCCATCATCGTTGTCGCGCTGCCCATCTACTCGGGCAACTTCAACGTCAGCGGCTTCGAGAAAGGGCTGCTGTTCGCCATCCCGGCCTTTATGATGGCGATCGCCCGGCCGGTCATCGGGCGCAGCATGGACCGCTACGGCCGCAAGCCCTTCCTCAGCCTGGGCGTCGGCATCCTGTTCGTGTCCATGGCGCTCTTCGTCCTGGCCCGCGAGTTCAGCCTGCAGATCGGCAGCATCAGCCTCCGCGCGGACGCCTCCTTCGCCGTCGCCATGCTGTTCGTGGCGCGGACGATCCAGGGGTTTGGCCTGGGCACGATGCTGCTGGCCGCATATACGATCACCGCCGACCTGGCGCGCCGGAGCGGGCGCGGCTCCAGCTTCGGCTACACCGAGGAGGCCCAGTATCGCGGCGGGCTGTACGGCGGCTTGATCGCGGTGCCCATTCTGTTGTTGTTTGGGCTAGACCCTGCCCATGGCCTGCGCCTGAACCAGACGGTGTGGTCGCTCATCTTCGCCCTGTATGCGCTGGGGGCGCTGCTGGCCTTCATCCTGGCGCTGCGGGCTGTGCCGGAGACGCGCCGATACGCCTTGATCGAGGCGCAGCGCGAGGAGCACGCCAGGCAGGCCATAGACCCGCAGCTATACGTGCTGATGGGCATCGTGGCGCTGACGACGGCTTCTTCCTACGGCTTAGCGCCGTTCATCTTGACGTTCATCCAGGACCATCTGACCCAGAACGTCTTTTTGATCGCCATGGCCTACGTTCCGGCAGCGCTGATCTGGGCCTTTCTGCCGTCGCGCCTGGGCCGCATCGCCGACCGAGTGGGGCGCAAGCCGCCGATCGCGGTCGGGCTGACCACCAGCGGGCTGTTCTCGCTCACCATCCCCTTCCTCAGCCTGCTCTTCCCGAGCGTCACGCCGGCCATCATCGCGCTGATGGTGTTCGCCACGCTGGAGGCGATCTGCTACGCAGCAGCCGTGCCGGCTGAACAAGCTCTGGTGGCCGACATGACCGGCGGCCAGCGGCGCGGCACCGGCTTCGGCCTCTACACATTGGCCCAGTCCACAGGCCAGGTGATCGGCCCGCTGATCATGGGCGCGCTCTACGATGTGGATCGCAGCGGCCCCTTCCTGGCCAATGCCGTCATCCTCGTGATCGGCAGCCTCATGGTGCTTGCGCTGTTGCGCGACCCGGCCAGGCGCCGCCCTGTGCCCGTGAACGCCGGCCATTGACGCTCCTGCCTATGCCGTCTGTCGCCTATCTCTACGACCCGCTCTTCCTCGAACACGACCGCCCAGGGCATCCCGAGCACGCCGGCCGGCTGCGCGCGGTGATGCGCCTGCTGCGCGAGCGAAATATGTCAGATGCGCTGCGCCCGCTCTCGTTCGCTGCGGCCACCTTCGCGCAATTGACGGCGGTTCACGCACCGGCCTATGTCGCGCGGGTTCAGGCGCTCAGCCAGCGCGGGGGCGGCGCGCTAAACCCCGACACCTATCTCAACGCGGCCAGCTTCGACGCGGCAGCGCTCGCCGCCGGCGCGTGCATCGCCGCTGCGCAGGCGGTGATGAGCGGCGCGGCGTGCCGCGCTTTCGCCCTGGTGCGACCGCCGGGCCACCACGCCTTCGCCGATCACGGCGAGGGCTTTTGTCTGTTCAACAACGCAGCCTTCGCGGCCAAATCCGCCCTGGGCGACCTGGATGCTGCCGAGGACTACGCCTGGTCGCCGGCTGCCTTGCGCAGCCAGCGCGACGCGCGCCCGGAGCGCGTGATGATCGTGGACTTCGACGTGCATCACGGCAACGGCACGCAAGCCATCTTCTACGATGACCCGCGCGTGTTGTTCCTCTCCATCCACGAATACGGGTTCATCTATCCCGGCAGCGGCGCTTCAGACGAGCAGGGGCGCGGACAAGGACGCGGGCTGACGATCAACGTGCCGTTGCCGCCGCAGACGGGCGATTTTGGCTACGCCCTGGTCTTTGACCAGATCGTGGCGCCGGCTGCGCTGCGCTTCCGGCCCGACCTCATCGTGGTCTCGGCGGGGTTCGACGCGCACTGGCGCGACCCGCTGGCGCACATGTGCGTTTCCCTGGCCGGCTTCGCGCGCATGATGCGCGTGCTGTGCGAGCTGAGCGAGGCGCTGTGCGGTGGGCGCATGGTCGTCGTGCTGGAGGGTGGCTACGACCTGGAGGCGCTGAGCTTTGGCGTGCTCAACACCTTGCGCATCATGCAAGGCAACCTGTCCGAGGTAGAAGACCCGATCGGCCCTTCCCCGGTGGACGAAGCGCCCGTCGAAGAGCTTATCGCTGCCTTCGCACACATGCACGGATTGGAGTGAGCGCCATGCCCTACGCTCAGGATTACATCAAGCGCATGATCGAGCAGTTCGGCGAATTCCTGCTCGCGCTCAAGCAGCTCCTCGCCGAGGACCGGCGCGCCCAGGCCCGCGAACAACTCGACGCCGCCTATCGCGCCCTGCTGGGCATGGACGCGACGTTCATCCGCCAGGCGCCCGATGACTATCTCATCCTGGCCTGCGGCATGGCGCAGGTGGGCGACCTGGACAAAGCGCTGGCGCTGGGGGATTTGCTGGCTGCCGATGGCGACTGGCACGCCATGGAGGGGGATGACGAGACGGCCCAGGCTTGCTATCGGAAAGCCACTCGCTTGCTGATCGAGACGCTGCTGCGTCAACCTTTCGGCACCTCCGCGGCCTATATTGAGAAGATTGACGCGCTGATCGAGAAGCTGGATCACGACGGCCTGCCCTTTGATCTGCGCGAGCGGTTGTTCCGCTATCACGAGCGCGTGGGCCGCTACGCCGATGCGGAAGACGATTTGTTCGACCTGCTGGCTGCGTGGCCGGATGATCCTGCTTTGCTCGAGGCCGGCATTGCGTTTTACGAGCGCCTGCTGGCGCTCAAGGATCATGAGCTGCTGCTGGGCGGCTTGCCGCGCGACGAGGTGCTGGCCGCCTTCGCCGAGCTGGAGGCACGCCTGCGCTGAGCGTATCATCGGATCGATAGTGCAATGCCTATCACTGTGTTGCTTGGTGCCCAATGGGGCGACGAAGGCAAAGGGCGCATCACCGATGCGCTGGCCGAATCCGCCGACATCGTGGCCCGCTTCAACGGCGGGGACAACGCCGGCCACACGATCACCATCAACGGCGCGGTCTTCAAGTTACACCTGTTGCCGTCGGGCGTGTTTCGCCCTGGCTGCTTGAACATCATCGGCAACGGGGTGGTGATCAACCCGGTGAACTTCTTGAAGGAGTGCGATGCGCTGGTCGCGGGCGGCTTTCCCATCACGCCCGACAACTTGCAGATCAGCGAGGCCGCGCACGTGATCCTCCCAGGCCACGTCGCGCTCGACGCTGCGCGCGAGTCCACCCACGGCGGCCTCGGCACCACTCGGCGCGGCATCGGCTTTGCCTATAGCGATAAGGCTGCGCGCACAGGGCTGCGCGCCGGCCTGATGCGCCGGCCCGACCAGTTCGCCCAGGCCGTGCGCGCGCATACCCAGCGCGTCAATCAAATCTTGACGCGCGACTACGGCTGTCCATCGCTCGACGCCGACGCGCTGGCCGAGCAGTATGCCTACGCTGCGCAGCGCATCGCGCCATACGTGACCAACACGGCGCGCACCCTTCATCGCGCGCTGGCCGAGGGCAAGCGCATCCTTGCCGAGGGCGCGCAGGCCGCCTTGCTGGATATTGACCACGGCACTTACCCGTTCGTGACCTCCTCAAACGCCACCGTGGGCGGTGTGCTGACCGGCCTGGGCGTGCCGGCTCAGGCGGTTGACCGCGTGGTGGGCACAGCCAAGGCGTTCTGCACGCGCGTCGGGGATGGCCCGTTCGTCACCGAGCTGGACGGCGAATTGGCGCTGCGCCTGCGCGGCAGCGGGGCCAATCCCTGGGATGAATACGGCGCGACAACCGGCCGGCCGCGGCGGGTGGGGTGGTTCGACGCCGTGGCGCTGCGCTACGCGGCGCAGATCAACGGCTTCACCGAGCTGGCGCTGACCAAGCTGGACATCCTCACCGGCCTCGACCAGGTGCTCATCTGCATCGCGTATGACCATCACGGCGAGCGGCTCGCCGACTTCCCGCAGGATAGCGCGGTGCTGGCCGAATGCCGGCCGATCTACGAAGCGTTGCCCGGCTGGTCAGAGGACGTGCGACAGGCGCGCTGCTTCGATGCGCTGCCGGCTGCCGCGCGCGCCTACATCGCGCGCATCGAGGCGCTGGCCAACGTGCCGGTCACCATGGTCAGCGTCGGGCCGGAGCGCGACCAGTTGATCAGGCGCTGAGTGATGCATATAATTATTGTAGAACAGATGTTCTGCGGCCTGCTGCGATCGCAGGCCGGCAGGTCGTAAGGAGAGAGCAATGGCAGCAGCGGATAACAAGCGAAAGGCGCTCGATATCGCCCTGGCGTCGATCCTCAAAGCGCACGGTGAGGGCGCGGTCATGCGGCTGGGCGAGGCGAAGCAATTAAACGTGGACGTGATCCCCACCGGCAGCCTGGCGCTGGACATCGCGCTCGGCGTGGGGGGCATCCCGCGCGGGCGGATCACCGAGATCTACGGACCAGAGTCGTCGGGCAAGACCACCATCTGCCAGCACGTCGTGGCCCAGGCCCAGAAGCGCGGCGGCATCGCTGCCTACATAGACATGGAGCACGCGCTCGACCCGGCTTATGCCGCCCGCTGCGGCGTGAACGTGGACGACCTGCTGATTTCGCAGCCGGATACCGGCGAGCAGGCCTTCGACATCGCGGAGCAGCTCATCCGGTCGAATGCCGTTGACGTGGTGGTGATTGACTCGGTCGCGGCGCTGGTGCCGAAGGCAGAGATCGAGGGCGAGATCACCGACCTCCAGCCGGGCGTCCAGGCCCGCCTAATGAGCAAGGCGCTGCGCCGGCTCTCCGGCGTGATCAAACAGGCCAACACAGCAGTCATCTTCACCAACCAGCTTCGCCAGAAGATCGGCGTGATGTTCGGCAACCCGGAGACCACCACCGGCGGCATGGCCCTGCGCTTCTATGCCTCCGTCCGCCTGGATGTGCGTCGCGTGCAGGCCATCAAGTCGGGCGGCGAAGTGACCGGCAACCGCACCCGCGTGCGCGTCACCAAGAATAAGGTCGCCCCGCCGTTCAAAGAGGCGGAGTTCGACATCATGTACAACGAGGGCATCAGCACATTGAGCGACGTGCTGGACGTGGGGATCGCGCTGGGGCTGATCGAGAAGCGCGGCACGTTCTTCCTCTACGAAGGGTCGCGGATCGGCCAGGGGCGGGAGAACGCCAAGGCCTACCTCGCCGAACATCCGGAGCTGGTCACCAAAATCGAAACGCAGGTGCGCGAGTCAATCGCCAAAGGTCAGGCCACCCAGTTCGCCGCCGTGACCAAGCCCGAACCGGGCGAGGAGGAAGAAGGCGAGTTTGTGGATGACTTAGAAGCGTGAGAGCGAGAGCGGATGAGAGTCGAACTCACCGCAGCTTGCCGAGCAACCTGCCACTGGTTTTGAAGACCAGGACACCCACCGGGGTGCATCCGCTCTCACAGCGCCGACTGCCGCGCCGATTGTAAACGGAGCAAGCATGACAAAGGAACAGCCCGACATCGAGACGCTGACGTTCGAGCAAGCCTTCGCCCAGCTTGAGCAGGTGGTGGTGCGGTTGGAGGACGGCGACCTGCCGCTGGACGACGCGCTCTCCCTCTACGCGCGCGGCCAACGCCTGGCCGCGCGCTGCGCGCAGTTGCTGGAACAGGCTGAGCTGCGCGTTCGGCAGATCGGCGAGACCGACGCATGACCGGCACACTGCTGAACGTCGTCACCGTGCTGATCGGCACGTCGCTGGGCGTGGCGTTGGGCAGGCGCTTGCCGGCGCGGATGCGCGAGACGGTGCTCTCCGGCCTGGGCATGAGCACCATCGCCTACGCCGCGCTCAACTTCGTGGATGCGCTGGCCGGCCAGCCCAACGCCCCGCTCAAGTTCATCGTCGTCCTGTTGAGCCTGCTGTTCGGCGGGGTCGTCGGCGAGTTGCTGGACCTCGACGGCGCGCTGCACCGCCTGGGCGCGGCGTTGGAGCGCCGCTTCGCCCGCAGCGCGGACGCCGAGCGCACCGCGCGCTTCATCCGTGGCTTCATCACGGCCAGCCTGGTGTTCTGTGTCGGGCCGATGGCCATCCTCGGCTCGCTCCAGGATGGCTTGCGCGGGGACTACTCGCTGCTGGCCATCAAGAGCACGCTGGATGGCTTTGCCTCGCTCGCCTTTGCCGCCTCATTGGGCGTTGGGGTGGGCTTCTCCATCCTCACCATCCTGGTCGTCCAGGGCGGGATCGCGCTGTTGGCCGGCCAGATCCAGGCGCTGTTCAGCCCGCCGATGCTGGCCGTGCTCTCCGCCACCGGCGCGGTGCTGATCTTCGGCATCGGCCTCAGCCTGCTCGACCTCAAGCGCATCCGGCTGGCCAATTATCTGCCCGCGTTGCTGATCGGCCCGGCTGCTGTCGCCATCTTGGGCGCGCTGGGCGTCGCCGGCTTCGCCTGAAGGATGCATTCGCAGTTGGGGGAAGGCGAATCTCACGCGGAGGCGCGGAGCAGGCGAAGAGTTTTTGCTGAATGCACCCCTGAATTGTCGGCGTTCGTAAGCCTATAATTCCATCTGCGCGCAGTGATGGCAGACATCCCCACCGACGCATTGCCCCTGTCCGGTTCGTCCACAAGCGCACGGCGCCGGATGGTCGCGCGCCGGCTGCTGCCGGCCTTGTTCGTGGTCATGTTCATCTGCGCGCTGGTGGGCATCGTCGCCGCCGGCGCGCTGGCCGGCGCGCAGGCCGGCCGCCAGGAGGCCGCCCTGCGGGCGACGGCGACGGTCGCGGCCTCGCTGCTGACCCGCTTCGAGAAGGCCAACGCGCTGATGCGCGAGGGCAAATATGCGCTGGCCGAAGCGAACTACGCCTATATCTTGCAATACCAGCCGGAGAATTACGGCGTGCGTCAGCTCATCGCCACCGCCATCGCGGCCCAGACCCCGACGCCCACGCCCATCCCGCCCACGCCCACGCCGGTGATTACGGACAAGGGCCAGTTGCTCGCCCTGGCCCGCGAGGCCGCAGCGGCCCAGGACTGGGACACGGTGATCCGGCTGACCGACCAGCTCGCCGCCCTGGATGCTGCGTTCGAGCCGGCGGCCGTGAGCGACCTGCGCTACCGCGCCCTGGTGGCGCGCGGCCTGAGCCGGCTGCGGGGCAATCTGCTCGAACAGGGCCTCTACGACCTCGACCGCGCGGCGGCCATTCGCCCGCTCAGCGACGCGGTGGAGGGCGAGCGCCGGCTCGCCGCGGCCTATCAGAGCGCCTTGTATTACTTCGGCGCGGACTGGGAGCGGGCGATCGCGCAGTTGGAGCAGATCTATCGCGCGGCGCCGGCCTACCGCGACGTGGCGACGCGCCTGCGCGAGGCCAACGCCCGCGCCGGTGATGCTTACGCAGGCGCAGGCGATTGGTGCGCCGCAGCCAAGAAGTATGCCCGCGCTGCCGAGCTGGGCGCGCCGACCGCCGACAAGCGCCAGGACGCTGACCTGCGCTGCTTGACCGCCTCAGCAGGGGGCAGCCAGCCAGGGGCCGGTTCGGCCTACTCGTTGACTATCCCGAACGTCGCGGGCGTCTCCGGCCGGCTGTTCTACAGCCAATACGACCCGGCGAGCTATCAGTACCGCTACATGGTGTATGAGGGCGCGGCGGGGCGCGCCTATCAGATCGGCAGCGGCCCGCAGCCCAGCTACCGCGCCAGCCTCTCGCCCGACCGCAAGCGGGTTACCTACGCCATCTTCCAAGATGGCTGGCAGGTGGTCGTCGCGCCGGCGGATGGGTCGGGGACGCCGCTGATACTGACCAGCGGGA
>AFSR01000529.1_pt1 | contig 15833 bp, 14 predicted proteins | sample 296848 | NCBI WGS metagenome assembly AFSR01 (sample SAMN02954305, study PRJNA68063) | hot springs metagenome | biome: terrestrial; feature: Mushroom and Octopus hot springs; material: microbial mat core samples; isolation source: Yellowstone National Park Mushroom and Octopus hot springs ...
TTGCTATGCCCGTTGTGGTCGGTATTCGCTTCAAGGACTCAGGAAAGACCTACTATTTCGATCCGAATGGTATTGAGGCATTATCCCAGGGCGACCACGTGATTGTCGAAACGGTGCGCGGCCCGGAACTCGCAAAAGTCGCCTATCCACCGCGACTGGTCGATCCAGAAGAGATCGTCGGTGAACTGAAACCGGTCCTCCGCCGCGCGGAACCGATCGATTTCGAGCGTCTGCGCCAGTTGAACAGTCATCAGGACGAATTGCTCGCCCGCTGCGCCGAAAAAATCCAGGAACACGGACTGCCGATGCGTCTGGTGAAAGCCGAGTATTCGTTCGACGGCTCACGCCTGACATTCTACTTCACCGCCGAAAAACGCGTCGATTTCCGCGCCCTGGTGCGCGACCTGGCGCGCACGTTTCGCACCCGCATCGAACTCCGCCAGATCGGTCCGCGCGACGAGGCGAAACTCCTTGGCGGCATCGGTCCATGCGGTCGCCTGCTCTGCTGCGCCACCTTCCTTCCCGACTACGCGCGCGTGTCGATCAAAATGGCGAAAGACCAGGACCTCCCGCTCAACCCGACAAAGATCAGCGGAGTGTGTGGACGCCTGCTCTGCTGCCTTTCCTACGAACATGAACAGTACGTGAGCGTCAAGAGCCGGATGCCGCGCAAAGGCACATGGGTGCAGACGCCAGACGGACCGGGTGAGGTGGTGGGGGTCAATGTGCTGCGTGAGACGGTGATCGTTGCGCTTGCCAGCACCGGGATGCAGGAAGAATTTTCACCATCGCAGATTCAAGAGGCTACCCGTCAGGTCGGCGAGATTGCGCGCAGTCGCAATGCCGAGGGGATCACGCCAGCTGCCAGATTGAGCCGCTCAGAACGTCGCGCCGAGCAGGAACGGCGGGGCGAAAAGCGGCTGTTGCGCGACTCGATCGATAATCCAGACGTGCTCGAGGCGCTGGCCTGGCTCGAAGAAGGCGCCGGTGATCCGCCGCTCGAACTGCTCGAAGAGGAAGACCTCGATATGCTGTCCGACGATCTGCCCATGGTTCCCCAACCATCGAAGCGTTCGGCTGCTCCGCCGTCACCAAAGAAATCCGCCGGGCATCATCACGATTCCGGGACGCGCACCGACGAGAGGACGCCATCCGCGCCAGACACTGCATCGCAATCATCCACGTCGCAGCGGCAGCGTCGCCGTCGCCGACCTCGCAATTCTTGAGATCAGGGGAGCACCACAACAATGTATCGGGTTGGTATTATCGGCACCGGTAAACCCTGGCGTTCCGCTGGCGCGACCGGGTTTGGCATGGCGCATATGCACGCGCGAGGGTATCGCGCCGCTCCTGATGCGCACCTGGTAGCCCTGGCAGACCTGAACCTCGATCATGCACGGGCGTTTCAGGAGCAACACGGCGGCGATGCTGTGTATCAGAACTACCGTGAGATGCTGGCAAAGGAACGTCTCGATATTGTCAGCATCTGCACCTGGCCCCACCTCCATGCCGAAATGGTCATTGCCTGCGCAGAAGCCGGTGTGCGCGCCGTTCACTGCGAAAAACCAATGGCGCCATCCTTTGAGGAGGCAAAGCGGATGGTCGCGGTGTGCGAAGCCAGCGGCACACAGTTGACCTTCAACCACCAGCGACGCTTCGGCGCGCCGTTTCGGGCGGCGCGCGATCTGCTGCGCGCTGGCGCGATCGGCACATTGCAGCGCATGGAAGCGACGTGCGACAATCTGTTCGACTGGGGAACGCACTGGTTCGATATGCTGTTCTTCTTCAACGATGAAACTCCGGTCGAATGGGTCATTGGTCAGATCGATACGCGCAAACCGCAAACCATTTTTGGTGTGACCGTCGAGAGTCAGGGGATCAGCCAATTCCGCTTTCGCAACGGGGTCACCGGCATGCTGCTGACAGGCGACAGTGCCATTCCTCCACTCATCATCCGGTTGTACGGCGATGAGGGACTGATCGAGATCGGGCAGAGCAACGATACACCGTTGCGCCTCTGGAATCGCAGCGCATCAGGATGGCAGAACATCGACGTGGGTGAAGGGTTGCACGACGAAGCCTGTCATACGCGCGCGATCCTGGATCTCATCGATGCGCTGAAGAGCGGGCGCGAGCCGGAAGTATCGGCGCGGCGCGCACTGCAGGCGACAGAGTTGATCTTCGCCACCTATGAGTCGAGCCGACGTCGCGGTCGCGTCGATCTGCCGCTAACGACTGACGTGCCGCTGACAACGATTACAGCAACGGCGTGAGTGGAACGTAACGGAGCGTCATATGCACTATGCCCATACCGTCATTCCAGGCACGCAGGTGCGCCTGCACGACATCGATCCCGACGCCAGCGGCGGGTTGACGAAGGACGAAGGGCGGGAGCGATTCGCCAGCTTCAACGCCACCCTCGATGCCATGCAGGAAGAACTATACGCTGCTGGCGTCCACGCGCTGCTCCTCATTCTGCAGGGAATGGATACGGCTGGCAAGGATGGCGCTATTCGGAACGTTATGCACAACCTCAACCCACAGGGGTGTCGGGTCGAGTCATTCAAGGTTCCTACTGAAGAAGAACTCGCCCACGATTTCCTGTGGCGCGTGCATAAAGTCGTGCCACGCAAAGGGATGGTCGGCGTCTTCAATCGTTCGCACTATGAAGATGTCCTGATCGTGCGCGTCCATTCGCTCGTTCCCGAACACGTCTGGCGCGCGCGCTACGATCAGATCAATGCGTTCGAGCGCCTGCTGACCGATACCGGCACGATTATCGTCAAATGTTTTTTGCACATCAGCAAGGATGAGCAGGAAAAGCGACTCCTGGCGCGGGAGCAGGACGTGACAAAAGCCTGGAAACTCTCGGCTGGCGACTGGCGTGAGCGTGAGCGCTGGGACGAGTATATGGCGGCGTATGAAGAGGCGCTGACCCGCTGTAGCACGGAGTATGCGCCATGGTATATCATCCCGGCGAACCGGAAATGGTACCGCGACCTGGCGATCAGCGAGGTGCTGGTTGAAACCCTGCGACCCTACCGCAACGAGTGGCAACGCGCCCTCGACGCGATGAGTCAGGCGCGACTCGCCGAATTGCAGGCGTTCCGTCTCCAACAGACTGCCGGTGCAACCCGCCCATGACAACCCCTGACGCCACTCCATCAGCCCTACCCCTGGTTCTGGCATCCGCCTCGCCGCGCCGACGTGAGTTGCTCGCGTATCTGGGCGTGCCGTTCACGATCATCGCCACGGATGCCGAGGAGCACGAACACGACCCGCCAGCGGAGATTGTCGCTGCGCTGCCGCCACTGGCGTTGCCGTTGTTCGACCATCCGACGTTGCGCGCCTGGCGCAAAGCCCATGCCGCTTGCGCATCGGCGCCCGATAGTGTTATCATCGGCGCTGATACGATTGTGGTGCTTGAAGGCACGGTGCTCAATAAACCGGTCGATCCTGATGACGCACGTCGCATGCTGCGCCGCCTTGCGGGAAAAACGCATACTGTCTATACCGGCCTGGCAGTCATTGATGCCCGGCGCACAGACGCATCGCCGTTGCTCGATCTGGTCGCCAGCCAGGTGAGCATCGCTCCGCTGAGCGATGCCGACATCGATGCCTACGTCGCAACAGGCGAACCGCTCGACAAAGCCGGCGCCTACGGCATCCAGGGTTTGGGCGGTCGACTGGTGCACGCGGTGACCGGCAGTTATACCTGTGTTGTCGGTCTGCCGCTGGTCGAAACCTACCGCATCCTCAGCGCGGCTGGCATTCGCGGTTTGCGTGATCCAGTCGAAGGATATCGGCGCTGGTTGCGTGATCAGGGAAAGGAGACTCCGTCGTGTCCGTCAACCCTCCCGTAAAATTGCTGATCGTCGACGACCACCCGCTCTTCCGTCAGGGAGTGCGTGCGGCGCTCTCCACCTATCAGGACATTCTGGTTGTCGGAGAGGCATCTTCCGGCGAGGAGGCGCTGGCGTGGATGAATGCCGCCCCACCCAACCAGGAGCCAAACACGGTGGTTGTTGATCTGAACCTGCCAGGGATGAACGGTCTGGAACTGACCCGCCAGTTGCGGCTCAATTACCCTGGTGTGGGCATCGTGGTCCTGAGCGTGTACGAAAGCGATGAGCAGGCGTTCAATGCCCTCCGCGCAGGCGCGTCGGCGTACCGCTCGAAGGATGTCAACCCCGCCGAACTCGCCCAGGTGCTACGACGTGTGGCGCGCGGCGAGTATGTCATCAACGATGTGGTGCTCGACGATCCGAAAGTCGCCAGACGGGTGCTGTCGCAGTTCCGTAATCTCCCGCAAGACCTGACGAATATGCCGGAGGTTGAGTTTCCGCTCTTTACGCCGCTCAGCGACCGGGAGATCGAGGTGCTCGAACGCATCGCAGCCGGCGGCAGCAATCGCGAGATCGCCGAAGCGCTGCATATCAGCACCCAAACGGTCAAGAACCATATCTCGTCGATCCTGCGCAAACTCTCGCTGAACGATCGGACGCAGGCAGTGCTCTACGCGCTGCGCCGCGGCTGGATCGAAGCGCCTGGCACGATCCGTAGCGGACCGCCATCCTCCGATACTGAGGATAATGAGGATGAGTAACCTGGATCGTTTTACTGCTCTGCATCAGGCGATGTCAGGCTCGCCCGACGGCAGCAATGGATTGCCGCGTGATGCGCGGGCGCTGATCGTTCTGAACCCGTATGCCGGACAGGCCTCCTCCCTGCGTCAGAATGTGGAGGAGGCGCGCAACGTCTGGCTGGCGCATGGCTGGACGGTCGATGTAGAAACGACGCACCAACCCGGCGATGGCGTCCGCCTGGCGCGTGAAGCGGCGGATCAGGGGTACGACGTCGTGGCGGCAGCTGGCGGTGACGGTACGATCAACGAGGTCATCAACGGTCTGGCGGGAACGCGCACCGCGCTGGCGGCGTTGCCGATCGGCACGGTCAATGTCTGGGTGCGCGAACTCGGCTTCCCGCTCGAGCCACGCGCCGCAGCAGTAGCGCTGCTGCACGCCCGTCGTCACCGCATCGATCTTGGGCGCGCGGGCAACCGGTACTTTTTGCTGATGGCAGGCATCGGCTTCGATGCTGCGGTTGTCAACGAAGTGCGCAGCGACGAAAAGCGACGCCTGGGGGCGCTGGCATACGTGGTGCGCGCCTTCGACCTGGCGTTGCGCTACCGGGGGCGGCGCGCGCGCATCGCGCTCGATGGGCGCATCATTCGTGGGCGTGTGCTGCTGGTGGTGATCGGCAACAGTCAGTTGTACGGCGGCGTCTTCAAGATCACAGCGCGCGCCTGCATTGACGATGGACTGCTCGATGTGTGCATCATCAAAGGCGACAGCCTGGCGGAAGCGCCGTTGCGCCTCTTCTCCATCCTGCGTCAGCGGTACAACCTGGATCCGCGGATCGAGTACCACCGCGCGCGCGTCGTTCACATCGACACCCGCGGCGCGCTGCCGGTCCAGGTCGATGGCGATCAGTCCGGATCGACTCCCATGACCTTCAGTGTCGCACCCGGCGCGTTGTATGCCCTGCTGCCGCAAACGCCGCCAGCCGACGATCTGCTGCGCGCCGCCCCGCCCCGCCGACGCCGCATGTGGCAACGCGTGATTGGCTGGTTCGCCCGCCGTATGGCATTGTCGGGCGCTCCCGGGCGGCGCGGCGCGCCGACTCCGCCGCATCAGGTATGACTATGCGCTTCCCGGTGATCTGTCTGGTGATCATGCTCTTGACTGCATGCGCATCGTCAGCGCCCAACCCCACACCCGCACCGGCGCTCCTGCCTGCCACCGCCCCGCTACCGGAACCCGGCGCTCCCCAACCAACGGTCGTCGCCGCCGGTGCACGTCTCCCCGGACGGTTGCTCTTCGTCCGTGACGGTACGATCTGGATGTGGCAGGATCAGACCGGTCGCCCGTTGATCGGGGGCGATCAGGCGGTTCAGCCGGTGTGGGCGCCGGATGGGAGCGCCATTGCATATATTCAACGCGATCCGAGTTCGAGCGATCTGATGATCGCACCGCTGGACGGCGGCGAACCGCTGCGCCTGACCGACAATGGTTCGCGGCGCCCCCACGGCAGTTTCGAGCGTATCTCCGAGAGTGTATGGGCATTCTATCCCTCATTCGCGCCCGACGGTCAAACTATTGCATATGCGTCGCAGTACGCACCACCTTCCGGTTCACCAGCGGCAGAATATCACCTGGCATTGTTTACCATACCGGCGCAACCCGGCGGTGCGCGCCGCCTGATCTACGCCGATGATGCCGGTCACGTCGGACGGGTGACGCATACCCCCGACGGCTCGGCGATCGTGTTTACGCTCGAACCGGCGTATGCTGGCGGTTCATCGCAGATTATGCGCTACGACCGCACCACCGGCACAGTGACACCCCAACCCGACGTTCCCCGCGGCAGTTACGATCCGGCGTTTTCACCCGATGGTCGCTGGCTGGTGTTCGCCGGACGCGATGGCGACCGTACCGACATCTTTGCCGTTCCGGCAGCGGGTGGAACCATCGTGCGTCTGACCGGTCTGGGAACCGCACGCGCACCCGCTTTCTCGCCGGATGGGGGGCGGATTGCATTCCTGGCAGTCGCTCCGGGCGAAACCGGGTTCGATCTGTGGGTGGCAGACATCCGTATCATCGGCGACAGCATTCAGGCGTCTTCACCGCGACAGGTGAGCATTGGGCTGCGCGCTGACGCCGACTCCGGGTTGAGTTGGGGAAAGTAGTGCATTTCCTCCATGTTGTCCAGCTCTACCACCCGGTTGCCAGCGGCGCGGGGCGCTATTTTCGTGCGATTGGCGAGCGCCTGGTAGCCGAAGGGCATCGGGTGACCGTTCTTGCCACCGACGCCTGCGATCTCGAACACATCTGGATGCCGGGACGCCGGCGGGTTGAAACCGCAACTGAATGGTTCAACGGCGTACAGATCGTGCGTCTGCCCATCGTTCGCCGACCAGGACCACCCCTGATCTACCCGGTGGTACGTCGGTTGATGACGGAAATCTCGCGCCTGCCCAACACAACGCCGCTGCTGCAACGCCTGGCAACCTGGACGCCGCGCTGGCCCGGCGTTGAGACGTTCTTCGAGCAGTACGGACCCTTCGACCTGGTGCATGCGACGAACATTACGCTCGATTTCGCCCTTCTACCGGTATTTGCCTGTGCGCAACGTCAGCGCATCCCTTTCCTCTGCACGCCGTTCATCCATCTGGGAGAGCCGGGGAGTCGCGCCATTGTGCGATACTACAGCATGCGTCATCAGATCGACCTGCTTCGCAGAAGCGAACGGGTCATCACGATGACCGGACTGGAACGCGATTTTCTGGCGGCGCGCGGTGTGCCGCCTGAACGACTCCGGGTGGTGGGGGTCGGCGTGGCGCCGGAAGACCTTCAGGGAGGCGACGGCGACCGTTTTCGCGCCGAACAGCGTATCGACGGACCGCTTGTGCTCTTCATCGGCGCGCTGGCATACGATAAAGGCGCCATCCACCTGATCAAGGCGATGCAGCGTTTGTGGCGCGCAGGGCATCCGGGAATGCTGGCGCTCATCGGCGCGCCGCTGGCGCACTTCGAAGCGTTCTATGCGCGCCTTCCCCAATCAGATCGGGCACGCATTCGATTTCTGCCTTACGCACCTGAGTCGGTCAAGCGCGACGCACTGGCGGCGGCGGATGTGTTTGCCCTGCCATCCCGCACCGACTCATTCGGCATCGTCTTTCTCGAAGCGTGGTGTTATGGCGTGCCGGTGATCGGAGCACGCGCCGGCGGCATTCCCGACGTCATCACCGAAGGGTGTGACGGTCTGCTGGTGCGTTTCGGCGATGTCGCCGGGCTGGCACAGGCGATCCGGGTGCTTCTCGACGACCGCGCGCTTGCCCGGCGGTTGGGCGCCGCCGGACACGAAAAGACGCTGCGCAGCCTGACGTGGGATCACGTGTACGCGCGAGCGCGCGCCGTGTATGCTGAGGTGTGCGGGTTGTAGATCACAACTATCGAACATCACATATTTTACAGAAACTTTACAGAAGATTTATCATACGCTGAAAAAGACTGCGTACTATAGTCGCACCATTCCTGATTACCGCCACTTAACCAAAGTCGAGGAAGCTCTCTCCGCGCAAACAATGTTTGTTTGCTGCAATCGTCTGTTGACCGCCGGGCGCCGCCCCGACTGCGGATGCCTTGTGCTACCTGTGTCATGACGCCTGGTAGTACAGCCCGGCTGTTCAACAGTGCGCTTCCTCACCACGAAAGGAGGTGGAAATCCCAGGGTTTGACTCTGAAGGAGGTGGAACTCCCAGGTTTGTCTCTGGTTGAACGCGAAGGCGACAAGCCATCGACCTCTTGAGCAACGACGCCTGAAACATGAGAGCAAGGAGGCGCTATGTCAGACATTGCCAACATGAGTCGTCAGGAACGGATCAACGCCTACTGAAAGAGAACAACCGGTTGATTGCGATCCTGCTGATCATCTGGTTCTCGGTCGCCTACATTCCGCCGCTGTTCGTCAATCAGTTGAACCAGATCGTGATCGCTGGCTTCCCGCTTGGCTACTATTTCGGCAGCCAGTTCTCACTGGTCGTGTTCGTGATCTTGATCTTCTACTACGCATACGCCATGAACAAACTGGACGCGAAGTATCACCTGAAGGATCGGGATAAGTAACAGCGGAGGGAGCGACTACTATGGCAGTGAATGAAGCAATCAAGCTGCGCAACAACCGTCTGGCGCAGTACTATGGCATGTTCACCGTTGGTCTGATCGTTTTCGCCCTGATCATGGGTGCGCTGGAACTCGGCGCAGGCATGCCTAAAGCCTGGATCGGGTGGACGTTCCTGATGTTGACGATGGGGTTGTACGCCTTCATCGGCATCATGAGCCGTACCAAGATCCTCGACGAGTACTATGTCGCTGGACGGAATGTGCCAGCAGTCTTCAACGGCATGGCGACCGGCGCCGACTGGATGAGCGCGGCGTCGTTCATCTCGATGGCCGGTACGCTCTATGCCCTGGGATATGACGGGCTGGCGTACATCATGGGATGGACGGGCGGCTATGTGCTGCTGGCGCTCCTGTTCGCACCCTACATTCGCAAGTTCGGTCAGTACACCATTCCCGACTTCGTCGGTACGCGCTATGGCGGGCGCTGGCCCCGCCTGGTGGCGGCAATCTGCGCTATCATCGTCAGCCTGACGTATGTAACGGCGCAGGTGGTCGGTGTTGGCATTATTATGTCGCGCTTTATCGGCGTGCCGTATGAATGGGGCGTCGTCATTGGTCTGTCGGGCGTGCTGGTCTGTTCATTCCTGGGCGGTATGAAGGCGGTGACCTGGACGCAGGTGGCGCAGTATATCATTCTGATCATCGCCTATATGATCCCGGTGACCTTCCTTTCGCTCAAACTGACCGGCTTCCCGATCCCGCAGTTGAGCTACGGTCAGGCGTTGCAGAATATCACCCGCCTGGAGACTGAGCTCAAGATCGCTGCGGAATCAAAGGCGCGCGATGGCACCGGGCGCGTTATTCAGGGCGGATATGTGCCCGCATACAACGAAGGTCTGAGCAACGCAGCCGCTGTAACGGCGATCAATCAGATCAACACCTACTTCGGCGTTAACATTACGCCACCCAAGACGCAGTCGATCCCCGATACCAGCAAACCGGCTGAGGAAATCCAGCCCGACTGGCGCGGGACGCCATGGAACTTCCTGGCGCTCACCTTCTGTCTGATGGTCGGTACTGCCGGTCTGCCGCACATCCTCATCCGTTTCTACACGGTGCCAAGTGTGCGTGAAAGCCGCCTGAGCGTCGGTTGGGCGCTGTTCTTTATCTTCCTGCTCTACTTCACGGCGCCCGCATATGCCGCATTCGCGCGCTGGGAAATCCTGCAAAACGTGGTCGGCAAGGAGATCAGTTCATTGCCGGAGTGGACGCAGAACTGGAGCCGCCTGGGTCTGATCACGCAGCGTGACTACACTACCCTTGACGGGCGCGACATCGATAAACTGCCTGCCTGGGCCGCGCCGCAGGTGAAGAGCGGCGCGCTGGTTATCACCGACGCCAACGGCAATGGCAAGATCGACCTGGCCGGCGCGACCTTCAGTGAAACCGAAGTCGATGGCAAGAAGATCGGCGTCTTCGGCGAACTGTCGGGTACGGCGATCACCAAGACCAGCATTGACGGCATCCTGCAGTTCAGCGAACTGAACATCGATCCGGATACAATCGTGCTGGCGACGCCGGAAATCGCTGGCCTGCCGTACACGGTCGCCGCGCTGATCGCTGCTGGAGGTATGGCGGCGGCGCTCTCCACCGCCGACGGTCTGCTGGTGGTCATTTCGTCCGCCATTGCGCACGACTTCTACTACCGCATCATCAATCCGAAAGCCAGCATGAACACCCGCATCTGGCTCGGCAAGACGATGCTCGTGGTGGCAGCCGTGATTGCGGCACTGCTCGCGCTGCCACGCCTGGCGCTGATCGCGCAGATGGTGGCGTGGGCGTTCTCGATGGCGGCATCGTCATTCTTCCCGGTAGTGCTGCTTGGCATCTTCTGGAAACGCTGCAACGGTCCCGGCGCGATCGCTGGCATGGTCGGCGGTCTGTCGGTAACGCTCTTCTACATGTACAGCAACTATGTCGATCCGTCGTTCAACGTGCTGGGCATCACGCACCTGGCGGCTGGCATCTTCGGTATGCCGGTCAACTTCCTGCTCTGCTACATCGTGAGTAAACTGACGGCGGCGCCGTCGCAGGAGATCCAGGACCTGGTCGATCACCTGCGCAGCCCGGAACTCGACGATGAATTGATGACCAGCATCGCCAGCGGGAAGCAGGCGGCCGGCGCACGCTAAGCGCCCGATCATTGCGACGAAGCAATCTCCTGCCGGGCGGAGGTTGCTTCGTCGAACGCTCCAAGATCTAATCGTCAGGTAGGATCCTCACACTCTGCACGAAATGGTGAATGCCAGTCCGCTGGGGCTGGCATCCCTCTCTGTCGCCTGACCCGGCAGACGTTTCACCGCACCAGCAACTTTAGAGTGCAGCTCTAAGAAATGCTGTAAATCCGCTCTTGCCCGCGCGGCGGGCTTCGCCTTGCATAGCCGAGGGCTTATCATAGGCGATAGCCGATAGCCGATAGCCGATAGGGTCGCCGCTGGAGTTCGCGTTATGCGCAGGCGGGCTGTGCCCCGGAAGCGGGAAGAGAACACGGATCGGCACGGATCCGACGGATCAGCACCACGGATGACGATTTTGTCTGGAATAGCCCGCGCAGGCGGGCTTCGCCTTGCATAGCCAGGGGCTTTAGCCCGACGGTACGAAGCGCATGTCGGATTATAGCAGTTCTCAGGTACGTTGAACCCTTGACTGGATTTCTGGAGTGTTCCCTCTTCGCCTCCGGCGGGCTGAAGCCCTGGCTGAGGTCGGGCAAGCCCTGCGGGCTGGATCAACCCCGGTCCCCCCCTCTCAAGTGTAGAGTTTTTGGGAGAGATGAGCGATGTTCTGCGTTCCCGCGCGCCTTTGCCCCTCATCCCCCCTGCCCCCTTCTCCCACAATGGGAGAAGGGGGAGTTTGGGCGTCCTGATGGCTGAAACGGGAGATGGCACGCAGGGGCTTGCCAAAAAATCTACCCCTGTGAGGGTCCTCCCTCGGAATATGGCAAGGATCACCGAAATGCCAGCCCCGCAGGGGCTTCCACGCGCTCAGGGAGGGCTTGAACCCGCATGCGCTGCGGTCGTCCGAGGAGGTTCAACCTCTATGAGAACTGCTATAAATGCTCAATCTCCATCAGCCCCACGGCTCGCGCGGGATAGCGGAAATATAGCAGTTCTCACAAAGATTGGTCTTGTTGGGCAGGGTTGCACCCGCCATCGAAAGCAGACGCCGTGTGCGCCATCCCTTCGCGTGCTCCGCGTCTCTGTGTGCATCAGACCGGCTCACGCGGAGCGCGGAGGCGCGGAGAGCGCGCGCAGGTCTTGCAAGGTCTGTCAGACGGGGCTGCACCCGTCGCTGGAAACGAGCGCTTCACGTGCCACCTCGAGGCGGCGCCGTGGGGGGCACGGCATGCCGTGCCCCCACACCCGTCGCTGGAAGTGGGCGCCTCGCGCAACGCGGCAGACCCGGACGAGGGTCAACGTATTTGAGAACTGCTATAAATTCTCAATCTCCATTAGCCCGACGGCTAACGCGGTATAGCGGATTTATTTCTCAATCTCCATCAGCCCCGCGGCTGGCGCGGGATAGCGGAATATAGCAGTTCTCACAAAGATTGGTCTTGTTGGACAGGGTTGCACCCGCCATCGAAAGCAGACGCCGTGTACGCCATCCCTTCGCGTGCTTCGCGTCTCTGTGCGCATCAGACCGGCTCACGCGGAGGCGCGGAGATGGGGAGCGAGCGGAAGCAGGCGCCTTGCGCGACACGGCGGATAGAAACAGCCGCCCGCGTCATCCGCCCATGCGCGCGATCCAGCGCTGCGGCGCGCGGATCTCCTCCATCGTCGGCAGATACTCTGGGCCTTCCCAGATACGGTTGGCGAAGCGGGCGCCACGCGCCGCCACAATTGCCTGGATGAACGCTTCGCCCTGCTGATACTGCGCCAGTTTCAGATCCATACCGGTCAAACGATTGAACGCTTCCTCGATCAGCGGGCGACGCAACTGACGCTGGCGTACCCGCGCTTCGATCTGCTGATAACTGGGGAGCAACTGCCCGCCGATAACGTTCATAATGTGGTTGGAATACCCTTCCACCACCGACATCAACGCCTGCATGCGGGTAAAGATCGCCTGTTGCTCAGGTGTCAGCATCAACTCGATCCAGTGTCGGTCGATCGGTTGACCCTGCAACAACCGTTCGATCAATCGCACGATACCGACGCTAAGCATCGCGGCCTGGTCGTTCACCCGACCAATAAATTGACGGAGCAGATCCTGAAAATAGTCGCGCACCCAGGGGAATGCTTCGAACTCAAAGACATGCGTCGTTTCGTGGAGTGCGATCCACATGCGAAAATCGTCGCCATCGAGACCGAGTTGAGCGCAGATGCGCGTGATGTTCGGCTCAACGAAGTAGAGCGCGCCACGCAGATCCGGATCGGGCGAGAGCAGACCGAGATCGTACTGACCGAGCACGCGCCGCGCCAGGAACCCGATCAGCGCGCCCATCTGCATCCCCAGCAGTTGACTGTTGAGTTGCCCCATGAGCAACCCGACCACCCCCTGACGCGCGCTGATTTCATCGTACAACTCTTCGAGCGGCGCAAAAAGCGACTGAAAGGCGGAGAGGTTGGCTTCGATCCATTCCGCCCGGTCAAAAACGTAGATGCGTTCGACCGGGCGCGGCAGGCGTACCCCCATATACGCGGCAATCAACGGCTCGCTGCGCTGCACTAACTGACGATACTGATCCTGACGCGCAGCGCGATCGATCATCGGCGCAAGGTATGATTGTGAAACCGCGACGCCGACATTGCGCGCCTGCAACCAGTCGATCATTCGTGGACGCGGCATGCTGCCGGCAGCGCGGATCATCAAGTATCGCGCACCCGCACCGGCGACCACTGCCAGCAGTAATGCAGCGCCAAGGCGTCGTGACGTTCGGATAGTATGTCCAGGCAAGTTCGTTCCTCTCACTGAGTGAATGCTGGCGGCTTTTGACCGCGCCGTTCGGCGGCGGTGCGCACCATTTCTTTCAGATCATCATCGGTAATGAGAAATGTTTCGTAACTGGAAGCGCCGATGCCGCGTTGCTCACGCACGCGACCCTGCAATACCACCCCATCCTCGATCTCGATAATGCGCACATCGGTGTACCCATGCTCGTCAATAAACAGCCCGATAGCGCGCAGAACATCCTGATAGTCGGTTTTCGCCAGACCACGAAACAATTTCATCCCAGCCACCTCCCTTTGCGCGGCGGCTCCGGTTTGCGCTGATCCCGCATCTGCTGAATAATGTGGCGAAGTTCTTCATGGGAAAGCACAAAATCCGCCGCCACCCGAATGAACCCCTGCGCTGTATTCTGATAGGTCACGCCGGAAATGATCCATCCCCGATCAAACTCAAGGATCGCGACTTCGTTGAGATGCTGTTGCTGGATGAATTGCCCAAGTGAACGGAGCAGTTCCGGGTAGTCGATGCGTTCATGCTGCATCGTGGTGGTCACTCCTCATAGGCGCCCGCTTCCAAGGCGCAATACGTCGCTGGTTAGCGCTGACCTGCAGTGGGCAAAGCTGTGACGATGATAGATCATTCGGCTATCCGGCACAGTGCAGGGCGCGTGAGATGTGACTGGATTACGCAAAATTGTAACATGTCAACTCTGTGAGAGCAAGAGTTTACCCATAGAAGAGTGTTACGATGTTGTTAAGAGTTTATGGGAGTGATTCTCTCAGAGACCCGGCGACGCATCGATTTTGCGCACCAGGCTGAGCGCCGGATCGATCGTCAGTTCGCCGTAATCCGGGAAGCGTACGACCAGCACCTCTCGCCCCGCCTCGATACGGCTTTCCAGCACTTCACCATCACCGTAGGGCAAGCAGAAAATACGCTCGCCGGTCGTAAAGCGCGGCTCACTATCGGTCTCAGGCGCCGGTTGCACGTGCATCTCACGATGTTTCGACCGTTCGCGCTGCTCCCGTTGACGGCGGAGCCGTTCGATCAACGCCGCAGCATCGGCCGGCGCTTCTCCAGAGGTCGTCGCCTGCGCCTGCACTAGCGTTGCCGGCGTCTCCGGCGTGCTCTGGCGATCCGGCGGTGGCTGTACCGGCGCACGCTTCCCGGCAGACGATTGCGACGTATCAACTGCTGCGGAGCAGCAGGGATGCGCGACTCGCGTCGCTCTCGCCGGGATTGCGGATCAACCGCTGGCGACCCGGACGCCGCATTCGATTGCCGACGTTCATCAGGCGACGCAACGGCTGGGGAGGAGTCGCCGGTTCGCTTCGACGCGGCGGTTCAACCGGCGCCCGACCGAGCAGAGCCAGCAACCAGTCCTGATCGACCCGGCTCAACGGTTCGAGCAGCGGATCGGAGCGGCATGCCAGCGCAACATCGTAGGCGATGGGCAACACGTCCTCAGCGTGCTGATAGAGCCACTGCGCCAGACCGTTTCCGCCGGGTTGTGCATCGACAAAGAACAACCGCCGCCGCTCATGGTCGTACAGCGGTACGAGATCGGTGAAGGACGCCAGAGCGCGCAATGTCACCGCCGCTGTCAGACACCAGCCGATAAACTGCCCCTGCACCTGAAGCGCAAGCGGCAGTTCGAACCAGCACGCCGGCGCAACCCAGCGGCTCTCGAGGGGCGCGTTGAGAGCAGTGTCGGCAGGCGGTGCGCCAGGGGTCGCCTCACGCCACCCATAGATGGTTTCCTGTGCAACCACTCTTCCCCACGCCACGCGCTGATCGCGCAACAATCCACGCTCATTGTGCACGTCGCGAATGGTCACGTTCCCGCGACGCAATGGATAGGTGCGCCTTCCACTGGTTTCCAGGCGGAGCGAAATGCTTCCCTCTTCTTCATCTCGCAGCACGACGCGCAACCCGCCGACACCGGGCGGCAGCGCCGCACCCGCATATGCCCATCGCTCGAAAAGGGTCGGATCCAGCCGTTCGCGGATGCGCGGTTGCTCAGAACGCGCCGTAATCGCGCCGCCGCTGGCTGCCAGGATGCTGAACTCGGCATAGGGATCGGCGTCGCCGGACGGAATCCAGAGTGGTTCATCGTCAGGCAGTTCGACCAGTTGCCCGTTGGCTGCCATCCGTTGCACAACCTCGGCGCAACCCCAGGCATCGACATCCGCAGCCGAG
>AFSR01000539.1_pt1 | contig 15805 bp, 15 predicted proteins | sample 296848 | NCBI WGS metagenome assembly AFSR01 (sample SAMN02954305, study PRJNA68063) | hot springs metagenome | biome: terrestrial; feature: Mushroom and Octopus hot springs; material: microbial mat core samples; isolation source: Yellowstone National Park Mushroom and Octopus hot springs ...
AAGCGTACATTCTGGCAAAGGAGCAGATCTGGCGACATCAACGACCCGGCGACACGGTGGCGCTGAATGCCGACTCGCCGATCATCCGCGCGATGGCGGTGGTTGAACAGCGCCCTGACGATGTGGTGTGGTTCGCCAGCGCCGCACATCCGGCGCTGGCACACGCAGGGCGGGCAGCCTTCTGGCAGGGAGACGAGTTGGTCTGGCGTGATCATCGTGGCGGAAGGCACGTCATCTGCACCCGCGACGACGTGCAACTCCGCGGCACGCACAATCTGGGGAACATTGCTGCGGCAACTGCGGCAGCCTGTTCCTTTGGCGTTGCGCCAGATCATATTCGACGCGCCGTGCAGACGTTTCCCGGCGTCGAACATCGGTTGGAGTTGGTGCGTGAACTTGATGGTGTGCGTTATGTCAACGACACCGCAGCAACAGCGCCCGAAGCAGCGATAGCCGCCCTGCGCACCTTCGATGATCCAATCGTGTTGATCGCTGGCGGCGCTGACAAACAGTTGCCCTTCGATGATCTTGCGCGTGAGATTGCCGGGCGCGTCAAAGCAGTTGTGCTGGTGGACGGAACCGCCACCCCGAAGTTGCAACGGGCTCTGCGTCTGGTTGATCCGTCAGTCGACGTGTGCGGACCATTCGACAACTTTGAGCGAGCGGTTACGGCAGCCCGTCACATCGCTGCACCCGGCGACATTGTGCTGCTTTCGCCAGGATGCGCCAGTTTTGGCATGTTCCGCAACGAATTTCATCGCGGTGAAGCATTTCGCCGCATCGTCGAGAGTTTCACGTGAGCGATAACGATAACGATTATCAGCGTATCCTGCGCAACCTCGAAGCAGCGGGGCGCCCTCCGGAAGAACCGGCGCCCGCAGAACAGGCTGAAGCAGCATCGCTGCGCGTGCGTGTTCCGCTGTTTACGCCCTGGGCGGCGCGCATCCTGCTGACGATCAACATTCTTGTCTTCGTTGGTCCCTGGTTGCTGGACGTGATCGGCATCCGCATTGCTGGCGTCGTGAGTGTGTACGAACTGACCCTGATCTGGGGCGCGAAAGAAAATGCCGCGATTTCTATCGGCGGGCAGTACTACCGTTTTCTGACCGCAATGTTTCTTCATGGCAGCATTGCACACCTGTTCTTCAACTCGTTTGCGCTCTATTCGCTGGGCTTCGAAGCCGAACGCATCTTCGGCTCGCAACGCTTCCTGGCGCTCTACCTGATTGCCGGTCTGGGCGGCGGAGTGATGTCGTATGCGTTCAATCCCAACCCCTCAGTTGGCGCGTCGGGAGCGATTTTCGGGCTGATTGGCGCGTTGATCGCCTTTTACGTCGTTGCGCGTTCGGTGCTGGGCGGCATCGCACGCCAGCAACTCGGCAGCCTGATATTCGTGGTGATGATCAATCTGGCGCTCGGATTTACATCGCCCTACATCGACAACAATGCACATATCGGCGGGTTGCTGACCGGTGCAGTGATCGGATGGTTGCTGGCGCCGCGTTTTGCGCTCGACCCGCGTTCCTATCCGCCGACAGTCGTGCGATTGGGTCTGCGCGCTGGATGGCTCCTGACAATGGCAGTGCTGGCGGTGCTGGTCGTGCTGGCGCTGATCATCACGCCGCCGCTGCAAACGCTCTCGCCGTAGATGCAGTCCATGTCTTCCTGTGATCCGGAGTAGCGCAGGAACGCGGTCACACGGCGTTCCCCATTCATACCTGGTGGCATATGGCAGTCATGCTTCAACGCAAACCGGACTACCCCCTGCTGACGGCAGTCGGGGTACTGATCCCGCTTGGACTGGTCATGGTCTACAGCGCATCGTTTATGCGCGCGTATGCTGATACCGGCGATCAACTCTACTACACCTGGCGACAGATGATCGCCGCGCTGATCGGCACGGCTGGCTTACTTGCGGCGCAACGCATCGATTACCGCGTCTGGCGGCGCTTCTCGGTGCATCTGATGGCAGGTACGCTCTTCCTCCTCCTGCTGACGCTGATCCTGCCAGCATCGATGACCGAAGCCAACGGCGCGCGCAGCTGGATCCGCATTGGCGCGTTCAGTATGCAACCATCGGAGATCGCCAAACTGGCGCTGGTGATCTACTTCGCCGACTGGCTATCGCGCCGTGGCGAGAAACTGACCAACGTCACCTACGGACTGGTTCCGTTTGCGCTGATGCTCGGCGTGGTGTGCGGGCTGGTGATGCTGGGGCGCGACCTCGGAACGACGATTGTGCTGGTGATCATTGCCGGGATTGTGTACTTTGCCGCTGGTGCAAACCTGCTCCATGTCATTGGAGCGGCAGTCGTCGCGGGTGGCGCATTCTGGGGATTGATCAATATTGCGGCATACCGGCAGGAGCGGATCGCCGCCTGGATCGATCCGTTTGCGCACTACCAGGGCGCGGGGTATCAACCGGTGCATGCACTCTACGCCCTGGCGAGCGGCGGACTGTTCGGCGTCGGCATCGGACAGGCGCGCCAGAAGTTCTTCTGGTTGCCCGAAGCGCACACCGACGCCATCTTTGCCATTATCGGCGAAGAGTTCGGTCTGATCGGAACCCTGTTCGTCGTCACCTGCTTTCTGGTGATCGCCTACCGCGGGATGCGCATTGCCGGACGATCGTCCGATCCCTTTGCGGCGCTGCTCGCAACCGGCATCACCGCCTGGCTGGTCTTTCAGGCATTGATCAACATTGCCGTGGTGACGACCCTTATTCCGTTTACGGGGTTGACCCTGCCCTTCATCAGTTACGGCGGAACGTCATTGACCGTATGTATGACGGCGGTTGGCATACTGCTGAACATTTCGCGTTATGCTGGCACCACATCTCCTGGTGAGACCGATGAAACAGTCACGGATACCGCGCGATCCAGACGGGCTGCTTCCTTTGCGCGCCTGGCTGGTTGGTGGCGGAACGGGCGGTCACGTGTATCCGGCGTTAGCCGTCGCCGCAGCACTCAACGCGCATGGGGCGCAATTCGTCGTCGCTGACACAGACGGTGGACGCAACCGGGCGATGTCGCGCCACACCCGCTGGTCGGCGCTGTATGTCGGCAGTGTCGGCGGCATGGAAGCCGGGCTGGTGGCGCGTGAGAGCACCCTGCCATTCCACGCACTGCCGGCGGCTGCGGTGCGGGGGCGGAACCCATTGACCATGGTGCGCAACCTGATGATATTGGCGCGTGGAACCGGAGTGGCGCACCGTCTGATTGCCCGTGATCGCCCTGCGGCAATCCTGGGAACGGGTGGATATGTGTGCGTACCGGTATTTCTCGCAGCGCGGCTGGCGCGCGTGCCGACGATAATCTACCAGCCTGATGTTGTCCCTGGACTGGCAGTACGTTTGCTGGCGCGCCTGGCAAACCTGGTCGCCTGTAGTGTGGCAGACTCCGGACGCTATCTGGGGTTGACGCCGGTGGATTTTGAGCGTGCCGTGCCCCATCTGGCAACGCAGAATCGGACAGTCCGCCTGATCGTGACCGGTTATCCGGTGCGGCAGGAATTGTTTCACGCCGACCGGCGCGCGTGCCGCGCGGTGTTTGGGTTGAGCGACGACGTGCCGACACTGCTGGTCGCTGGCGGCAGTCGCGGGGCGCGCAGCATCAATCGCGCTATTGCTGCCCTGCTACCCTTGCTGCTACCATTAATGGAAATCATTCATGTATGTGGTCGGGAAGGGGATGCGACATTTCTGCGCGCGGCGATTAGGGCATTGCCAGAGAACCTGCAAAAGCGGTATCATCTCTTTGAGTATTTGCATAGCGTGCCCGACACATCAGGGCGGGGCGGTTCGCCCGTAACGCCAACGATGATCGCCGCGCTGGTCGCCGCCGATCTCGCGGTCTGTCGCAGCGGCGCATCGATACTCGGAGAATTGCCAGCGGTCGGCTTACCGGCAGTGCTGGCGCCATACCCTCACGTTCACCAGGACGAGAATGCCGATTACCTGGTGCAGCGCGGCGCGGCAGTCAAGGTGAGCGATGCAGCACTGGCAGACACGACAGAAAAAGGATTGCTGTTTCGTGCAATTTACCGGCTCATCAACTGTCCAGAAGAGCGTCGTGCAATGGCGGAACGCGCGCGGGCGCTGGCGCAACCGGACGCAGCACATCGGCTCGCGTTCCTGCTGGAGACGCTGGTGATCAGGAGACAAACGGCATGATAACGATCGATCTGAGCGGTCCGTTCGTTACCTATTCGATCCTCGCGGCGCTCGGCATCCTCGGTTGGGTCTGGGGGTTTCGGTACATTGTCAGTCTGGGGTTACTGACCACAATCGCCTATGTGGTGTCAGTCCAGGGTGGCAATTTCGTTGTTGACCTGATCAATCGAACGTACAGCAACCTGCCGCGCCTGGCTGCCTTTCTGACCGGCGGCAGTACTGCCGATGTTGCGCCGCTCGGTCCGATCATCCCGGAAAATCTCGAAGCGCCGCTCCTGCTGCGGGTACTGCTCTTCATCGCGCTGGTTGCCATCGGTATCGGATATTCGTTCCCGTGGGAAGGCAAACCGCTCGGCGGATGGGGCGGCAAACGACCGCTGCGTATTCTGGGGGCGTTGACGGGTCTGTATACCGCCGTTCTGCTGACCAGCGCCGTATCGATCTTCTGGCGAGAGTTTGCGCCAACCGTGGAAGTTTCGCCAACTGTCGCAACAGCATTGAATAGTTTGCCAACCTGGACCGGCATCATTCCTTCGACCATCACCGCATTCGTTATCACGCTGCTGATTGTGACGGTGATCCGCTTCAACCGTGTCTGGGCGGTTGATGGCGGCGGCGGTGGCGGCGGGGCGGTGGCGGGGCGGGGCGGGGGGGGACAAAAAAAATAACCGGTTGAGCAGAAAACCATGCATTATCACATTACCGGCATTGCTGGCGCAGGAATGAGCGCGATTGCACATATCCTCCTGGATCAGGGTCACACGGTCAGCGGGTCGGATGTGCAGCGCAACGCGCTTACCGAAGCGCTCGAACAACGCGGCGTGCTGATCCGTGATGGGCACGACCCTGCCTGGGTCGCAGGCGCCGATGCGCTCGTGGCAACTTCCGCCGTGCGGGATGATCACGTCGAACTGTCAGCGGCGCGTGCGCACGGCATCCCGGTGCTGCGACGCGCCGACCTGTGGCACGAGTGGTCGCAGCAGCGGCGCGTGGTGGCAGTTGCTGGCACGCACGGCAAAACCACAACAACAGCGCTGATTGCGCTGATGTTGACGCAGGCGGGCGGCAATCCCGGTTTTCTGATCGGCGGGGAGACGCCCGATCTCGGCATACACGCGCGGTGGGGCGATCCGGCAGCGCCGCTCGTGGTCGAAGCCGATGAGTACGACCGAACGTTTCTGGCGCTGACGCCAGATGTGGCGGTGATGACCAATGTCGAATGGGATCACGTCGATATCTATCCATCACCCGACAATTACGAAGCGGCATTTCGTTTATTTACCAGACGTGTGGCGCAGCCGCAGCGCCTGATCGTGTGTGGCGATGATCCGGGCGCGTTGCGTGTCGCCAATCACCCTGATGCGCAGCAGTATGGCATTGAAGAAGCGATTGCCCGCAACCCGGCTTCGTGTCGCCTGGCGCCAATGGACTGGATGGCGGCGAATGTGCGCTACGACGGAGCGATGACCCATTTCGATCTCTGGCGGTATGACCGGCGCACGTTTGGCGCCCGGCTCGACGGCACATATACCATGCGCCTGGTCGGTGATCACAATGTGCGCAACGCACTGGCAGCAATTGCAGTCGCAACCCTTCTGGGGGTTGAGCGTGACGCAATTGCGGATGCGCTTGCCGCCTATCGTGGAGCACGTCGGCGTTTCGACATCAAAGGCGAGGCGAACGGTATCACGATCATCGACGACTACGCGCATCATCCGACAGAAGCGCGTGCAACCCTGGCAGCGGCGCGAGCGCGTTTTCCACAACGCCGGCTCGTCGTCTATCTGCAACCGCACACCTTCTCGCGCACACAGGCGTTACGTGATGCCTGGGCAGACGCATTCGATCACGCAGATGTCGTGCGGATCGGCGATGTGTACCCGGCGCGCGAGACCGGAGATCCGCGCACTGCTGCCCATGCGCTTGCCGGATGCATCAGGCACAACGATGTTCAGGCAGTGGGGAATGTCGTCGAGGCAGCGGCAACCATTGGCGCGCTCTTGCGTCCCGGAGACGTGCTGCTGACCCTGGGCGCCGGCGATGGGTATCGTGTGGGAGAATTGATCATCGACACTCTTCGACAGCAGAATTGAGCATGGCGTGACAGACGAAAGCACAAGTGCATTTCACCGTCGTGTTGCCGAAGAACTGGCTGCACGCTATGGCGACGACGAACGCGCACCCGAAGACTGGCGCGAGATACAAACCTGGCACTGGGAACAGGCGGGTGTCTATGCTGCCGCCGTCGAAACGGCAATGGCGGTTGCCGAGACGCGTATTGCGCGTCTCGATTTCAGCGGTGCGCGCCGCTGGACCGAGCGGGTACTGGCGTTGACCGAGCGTCTCGATGTTGCAGAGCAGCGCTCCTACGAACTGCGCGCCTGCGCCCTGGCGCTTGCAGTGCTCGAATTCGGCGGTCAGTATCGCGAAGGTCTCGAATACGCCCGTCGCATGCTGCGAGCGGCGCAACGTCTCAAGAATGCCGAGGCGGAAGCGCGTGCGCTGCTGGGGATTGGTCGCATGCATCGGGAATTGGGGCAACTGACGCAGGCAGAGGCGGCGCTGAACCTTGCGCGTGATCGCGCTGCCCGCGACGATCTGAGCGATCTGGAAGCCGAAGCCCGCTTGCATCTGGCGAAGGTGCGTCAGTTGCAGGGGCGGCATCTGGAAGCGTTGCAGGAACTGCAACTGGCGCGCGAGGAGCACGAAACCGGCGACGACAAACTCAAACTGGCGCGGGTGCTCACCAGTATTGGTGATGTCTATCGGGTGTTGGGATCGAGTCGTGAGGCGTTCACGTTCTACACCCGCGCTCTGGCGCTGGAGCAGGGGCGCGGCAGCCTGATCGGGCAGGCGATACTGAAGGATAAACTCGCCCTGACGTTACTCGATCAAAACAGAGCTGCCGATGCGCTGGCGTCGGCGGAAGAGAGTCTCGAACTACGTCGGCGAATCAACGATATTGTCGGTCAGGCGCGCTCGTATACCGTTATTGGCGCGGTGCTGAGCCGGCTTGGGCGTCACGAACAGGCGATGGAGTCGTACAAGCGCGCCTGTGAATTGCAGGAACTGACGCAGAATCCGCGCGGTCAGTGCATTGCGCTCATCCATCTTGGCGATGCCGCACGCGCACTGCGTCAACCGCAAATTGCAATTGCACATTACGAACGTGCGCTTGTCCTGGCGCGTCGTGACCGCGACTGGATTGGCATTACGCGCGCGCTTGAACGTCTCGGCGACCTGCATGCCGCTCAGGAAGATCGCACGCAGGCGCTGGCACGCTGGAACGAGGCGCTCCACATCCGCGAGACTCTGCGCCACGTTGATGAAGCGGCAGCGCTGCGCATGCGCATTCGTTCACTACAGACGACGGCATAAACGTATGCGTTATCTCGAAAACGAACCGCTTGCACCGTATACATCCTGGCGGATTGGCGGACCAGCGCGATACTTTGTGCAGGCGACCAGTGCTGCTGATCTGGCTTCCGCCCTCGCCTGGGCGGAACAGCGCAACCTGCCTGTTTTCATCCTTGGTGGCGGCTCGAATATCCTGGTTCGCGATAGTGGGTTTGATGGGCTGGTCATTCGCGTTCGCGGGCATGAGGTGCGCCTGGAAGCCAATGGCGACACAGCGAGCGTTATTGTCGAAGCCGGTGCGCCTATGGCTGGCACAGCACGCCGGCTGGCGCGTCAGGGGTGGTCCGGGCTTGAATGGGCGGAAGGGTTGCCGGGAACCATCGGCGGTGCGCTCTATGGCAATGCCGGATGTTACGGCAGCGATATTGCGACCTCCCTCGACCGCGCCTGGGTGCTGGTACGTGGCGAAACCCAGGAGTGGTCGGTTGATCGCTTCGCCTTCGGCTATCGGACGAGCGTCCTTAAGCAAATGCGCGCCGCTGGCATCCGGTGGCAGGATCAACCGATCGTGCTGGCGGCGGCATTTCGCCTCCACCGTGATGATCTGACGGCGCTGGCGCAACGCATGGAGCGCACATCGAACGAGCGGCGCAGCAAGACGCCCTGGGGCGCGAGTTGCGGCAGTGTGTTCAAAAATCCTCCGGGTGACAGTGCGGGGCGCCTGATCGAAGCTGCGGGGTTGAAAGGAACGCGCATCGGCAACGCAGAAATCGCGTTGCGTCATGCGAACTATATCATCAACCTGGGCGGAGCGTCGAGTGATGATGTGCTGCGGTTGATCGACCTGGCGCGCGAACGGGTGCTGGCGATCAGCGGCATTGAACTCGAACTGGAAATTCAGATCGTTGGATGAAACCGATGTGCTGATACGGAGAAGACCAGAGATGACGCACAAAGTGCGAGTTGGCGTGCTGTTCGGCGGTCAGTCTGGCGAACACGAGGTCTCGCTGGTCTCGGCGCGCGCGATCATGGACGGTCTCGATCCCGAGAAATACGACATCATACCGATTGGCATCACCAAACAGGGGCGCTGGATCATCGCCGCCGATGCGCATGCGCGCCTGCTGGTACAGGCGGATCCGTCGAAGTTGCCGGGCGGTTCGGTCGGCGCAACGACACCGGCGTCAACCGGTGTCGGCGATCAGGAGATGACGGATCCGGGAACGCTGATCGGCGCCGGTGAACATTCGCCGCTCAAAATGCTCGATGTGATCTTCCCGGTCCTGCACGGTCCGATGGGTGAAGATGGAACGGTGCAGGGTTTGCTGGAATTGATCGGCGTCCCGTATGTCGGTTGCGGCGTCCTGGCATCGGCAGTCGGCATGGACAAGGCGATGACGAAGGTTGCCTTCTCCGGCGCAGGATTGCCGGTGTTGCCCTGGTTGCTCGTCCGGCGCCGCGAATGGGAACACGAACCGCAACGGGTGCTCGACTGGATTGAGAGTCGGTTGCATTATCCTATGTTCGTCAAGCCAGCCAACCTGGGATCAAGCGTCGGGGTCAGCAAAGTGACCGATCGCGCGACGCTGGAACAGGGCATCGCCGAAGCCGCTTCCTACGACCGGCGGATTATCGTCGAACAGGGCATCCCCGCGCGCGAGATCGAAGTCAGTGTCCTGGGCAACGACGAACCGGAAGCCAGCGTTCCCGGAGAAGTCATTCCGTCCGGCGAGTGGTACGACTACGCAGCAAAATATCTGAGCGGATCGTCGCAGATTCTCATTCCGGCGCCGATCACACTCGAACTGGCAGCACAGGTGCGCACGCTTGCCATTCAGGCATTCAAAGCAATCGACGGCGCGGGTCTGGCGCGGGTGGATTTTCTGCTCAATCGTGAAACCGGCGATCTGTACCTGAACGAAATCAACACCATGCCCGGTTTTACACCGGTCAGCATGTATGCCATGATGTGGGATGCGAGTGGTCTCCCTTACACACATCTCCTGGATCGCCTGATCGATCTGGCGCTCGAACGACACGCGAAAGGGCGGGCATGAGAAACGACTTTCAGTACAACCAGCCGAACACGCGCGCCCGCATTGCTGCACGTCGCAATCGACGACGCAGCGCACTGCCAGGACCGCGCCGCACATTTGGCGACTGGCTGGCGAGTGGCCGGATTGCCAGCCTGGTGCTGTTTCTGGCATCGCTCGGCGGATTGGTTGCCATCGCCGTCTCACCGCAGTTCGTTGTGCGCACGGTGCAGATCAATGGCATTCGGGTGCTCGATGCCGCCGATGTCGAGGAGCTGGCAGGCGTGACCGGCGCATCGATCTGGCTGGTGCAAACCGACGATGTTGAGGCGCGTATTGCCCGGAACGCCTATGTCGAGCGCGTCCGGGCGACGCTGATCCTTCCCGACATGCTGGTCATCGACCTGGACGAGCGGCAGCCCGATGTACGCTGGCAGGTTGGCGAGACACGCTATCTCGTCGATGCCGAAGGGCGCGTGCTGGGACCTGATGCATCCACATTCCTGACCGAAACGCTGGTCATTGAAGACCGCAGCGGACGGACGATCAGTCCAAACGACCGGATTGATCCCGACATTCTGTATCTGGTTCGCGCCCTGGCGCTGCGCCTGCCGGAGGAAGCAGGCGTGACGCCATCCGGCATCAGTTGGGATGTGGAACACGGCGTGACGATCACAACCGTCGATGGTCGAACGATTATCTTTGGACGCAAAGACCATCTGGAGGAAAAAATACAGATTTTGCGTTTCCTGACGCTTCAAGAACCTACGGAGTACACCTGGCTCGATTTGCGTCCGGCGACGCCGTACTATCGTAACGAGGCGCCGCCACAACCGCAGGCACAACGAGGCTGATTATGGCACACCGCACAATCGTCGGAATCGACGTCGGCACGACCAAGGTCTGCACCATCGTGGGGCAGGTCTACGACAATGGGCGCATCAATGTGCTCGGAGTCGGTCTGACGCCGTCGAAAGGACTGGATAAAGGAGTTGTCGTCAATATCGACGACGCGGTCAATGCAATTGCAACCAGCGTCGAGAAAGCCGAACGACTCTCCGGCTATCGAATCAATGCTGCATTCGTGGGCATTGCTGGTCGGCACATCCAGTCGCTCAACAGTCGCGGCGTCGTTGCAGTAGCGCGCAGCGATCATGAAATTACCCGTCACGATGTTGCGCGGGCAGTCGAAGCGGCGCAGGCGGTGGCGATCCCTACCCAGCGCGAGGTCATTCATGTGATTCCGCGCGCCTATGTGGTCGATGGCAACGAGGGCATCCGCGATCCGATCGGCATGTCTGGCTTTCGCCTCGAGGTGGAAACGCACATCATCACCGGCGAAGTGATGGCGATCCAGAACCTGATCAAGAGTGTGCAGAAGACCGGCGTTGAGATCGACGATCTGGTGCTGCAACCGCTGGCGGCTGGCGAAGCCGTCTTGAGCGCCGATGACAAAGACCGCGGTGTGGTGCTGGTGGACATTGGCGGCGGCACAACCGATATCGCCGTCTTTGCCCAGGGCGGCATCTGGCATACCAGCGTGATTCCTGTTGGCGGCAACCATTTCACCAACGATATCGTCATCGTTCAACAGACGCCGCACAACACTGCCGAATACCTGAAACTGAAGTACGGCGCCGCGATCGCCGGAGAAACGGAGGAGGAGTCGGATGACGTGATCGACGTGGAAGGTTTCGCGCCTGGTGAACGACAGCAGATCAGTCGTCGCATGCTGAACCAGGTTCTTCAGGCGCGTGCCGAAGAATTGACCGAACTGATCTACAACGAAATCCGACGCAGCGGCTACGAAGGTCTCCTGCCGGCGGGCATCGTCCTGACCGGCGGAACGGCACAGTTGCCGCGCCTCGACGAACTGATGCGCGATATGCTCGGCATTCCGGTGCGGATCGGCACACCCGCCGATCTGACCGGTCTGGCGGATACGCTCAACAGCCCGGCGTATGCGACGGCTATCGGATTGTTGCGCTGGGGCATGCGCCACGGTGCGAGCGGGTTGCATTCCGGCGGCGCACCGCCTGAGCACGGCGGATGGGTCTCGACCTACGAACGATTCAAACGATGGCTGAAAGAGTTTCTGCCATAAATCACCATATGCAAGGAGAGGATTCAATGATCGATTATGCGAGTCTGAGCCAGGCCGCAGAGAACTTCGCGGTCATCAAAGTGGTTGGTGTCGGCGGCGGCGGTTCGAATGCCGTTGATCGCATGGTAGACGAAGGCGTGACCGGTGTTGAGTTTATCACGATCAACACTGATGCGCAGGCATTGCTGCATTCGCGCGCGCCGACCCGCATTCGCATTGGCGACAAACTCACCAAGGGGCTTGGTTCAGGTGGCAACCCGGTCATCGGACAGAAAGCTGCCGAAGAGACGACCGAGGAGATCTACGAGGCGCTCAAGGGTGCCGATATGGTCTTCATCACGGCTGGTATGGGCGGCGGCACGGGCACTGGCGCCTCACCGGTGATCGCCAGCATTGCGCAGGACCTGGGGATGCTTACGGTCGGTGTAGTGACGAAGCCATTCAGTTTCGAAGGCAATCACCGCCGCAAGACTGCCGAACAGGGGATTGAGCAACTGCGCCCAATGGTTGATACGCTGATCGTCATTCCGAACGATCGGCTGTTGCAAATGGCAAGCAAGAACACTTCGATGCTTCAGGCATTCCAGATGGCGGACAATGTGCTGCGCCAGGGCATTCAGGGCATTTCGGACCTGATTACACAGCGCGGGTTGATCAACGTCGATTTTGCCGATGTGAAAACCATCATGGCGCGTCAGGGGTCGGCGCTGATGGCACTCGGTATCGGCAGCGGCGATAATCGCATGGTTGACGCGGTCAACGAAGCGATTGCCTCACCCCTGCTCGAAGTCTCGATTGATGGTGCGAAGGGTGTACTGTTCAACGTTACTGGCGGTGAAGACCTGGGCATCCTGGAGGTGTACGAAGCGGCGGACATTGTAGCGAAGGCGGTCGACCCGGACGCGAACATTATTTTCGGTGCGGTGATTGATCCAACCTTCCCGCCTGGACAGGTGAAGATCACGCTGATCGCAACCGGTTTCGACGCCAGCCGTCCGGCAGAGGCGCGCAAGCGCATCTACATGTCTGGCGCGCAGCAGCAGCAACCCACTCAACCGAAACGTGACATGGCGTATGCGGAGTCACAACCGCCCGCAGCGGCGCGTCCGCAACCGCAACAACCGGCACGTCCGCAGAGCGCCAGCATCAACCCCGACGACCTGGACATCCCGCCATTCCTGCGCAACCGCCGCAAGAACGGGTAAGCGCCTATGGCAGCGTCAGAATTTCCGGCTCGCCCTCGGTGATCGCAATCGTATGCTCGAATTGCGCCGAGAGCGAGCCATCGGCAGTGCGTACCGTCCATCCATCGGTCTTATCCAGCACTGCTTCAGGACCGCCGGCGTTGATCATCGGCTCGATGGTGAACGTCATGCCGGGGCGCAACCGCATTCCTGAGCCGGGTTTGCCATAGTGCAGCACAGTCGGTTCCTCGTGCAACAGTTGCCCGACGCCGTGCCCGGTCCATTCACGCACAACCGAAAAGCCGTTGGCTTCGGCATAGGTCTGGATTGCCGCGCCAATATCCCCCAGGTGTGCGCCGCCGCGCGCTGCGCGAATACCGCGCCACATCGCTTCTTCGGCGACCTCAAGCAACCGCTGTGCTTCAGGGGAGATCGTTCCGACCGGCAGAGTGATGCACGCATCGCCGTACCAGCCATTGAGCCGCACCCCAATATCGATACCGACGATGTCCCCTTCCTTCAGTCGCTGGTTTCCCGGAATGCCGTGACAGATGACATTGTTCACGGCAACGCAGATCGTGGCAGGAAAGCCGCGATACCCTTTGTACGCCGGGATCGCGCCGTGTTTCCGCACAAACTGTTCCGCTATCCGGTCGAGTTCTCTGGTTGTGACACCGGGGCGCACGTGCTCACGCAATGCATCGAACGTCGCTGCCACCAATCGTCCTGCAGCGCGCATCAGCGCGATCTGCTGCCGTGAACGTAGTATGACCGACATATGCTGGATGTTCCTGTTGCCTGGATTGGCGCTTGCTGTGAGACACAAAATAGCGCTTCCGTCCGGCGTCGCCGATTGCTATCAGCAATATGGATCAGTTGATTGTACATTATAGCACAATGCCTGCACACCGTTGTTGATCCCGGCACAGAGGCGCGAACGTGCAACGTGGGGCTGTATTCTCTGGGTGCTTCGCGCCTCTTCGCACCGGTGTGCATCCGAAGGATGCGTTTATACGTGGCGTTCGCCGGATGATGGGAGTGGGAAATCACCCATTCGCGAGTGTCTCTGATACTCCTCGAGCGCCTGGATCGCTTCCTCCCGACGATGCTCAATCAGATGATCGAGCGGGTGATCGCCCGGCGGCGCGATCAGAGCGTCGAGTTGCGCATAGATATCATTCAGCAGTACATCCGCCGACTCTGGAGATGGCGCGTCGAAGACTGCCCGCATCCCACCCAGGATCATGCGATCCGCAGCATTTGTGCGCTAATAAATGCAGTTTGTCGCGGTCTGTCGAGAAATACGCGATAATGGAGCGGCGTCGAATGCTGGCGGTTTTCGTTGAGAAAGGCGGTTCGTTGATCTCATGCACCCACCCTTTCTTTTTCCAGATGGGAGGACCTGTAGGGAGCAACAGCCGGATTGCAGCGCAATGCAAGGAAGAGTATACTTCATATGTCCTTCACCGGTAAAGAACGATTCTGTTTAAGCAAACTGGCGCAATTGCGGCAGGCGACGTCTCTGAAGTCGAAGCCGGTCATCATCAAGCCATCGAAAGAGTCGATATGTCCATGATCGAAGACGCCATGACCGCGCAACCGGCAGGCATCTGGGTTGCCGGACGACGTATGCTCACTGTTGGTCTGACGCTGATCATCATCGCAACCGCCTTCGAGATGCTGGCGGTCGCTGCAACGATGCCGGCCACTGCGCAAGACCTGGGGGGACTGGCGTGGTATGGCTGGGCATTCAGTGCGTTTATGCTGGCAAACATGGTTGCCGCGACCGTTGCGGGACCAGAGGCGGATCGCCGGGGGATTGCAACGCCATTTATCGCTGGCACATGCCTGTTCGTCGGCGGTTTGTTGATCGCCGGTCTTGCCCCCACCATGCCGCTGCTGATTGTCGGGCGCGCCGTGCAGGGGCTGGGTAGCGGCATCATTGGCGCGGTGGTCTACATCATTGTGGGACGTGGCTATGAGACGGATGCGCGTCCGCGCATGCTGGCGATCATTTCGAGCGCCTGGGTTGTGCCGGGTATGGTTGGTCCGGCGCTGGCGGGAATTATTGTAGCGCACGCATGGCTGGCGCTGGGTCTTTCTCGGCTTGATCCCGCTACCGATCCTGGCGGCATGCATGGCGCTGCCGTCGTTGCGTCGTCTGGCGCCAGCGCAGCATAGTACGTCCGACAATCGTCAGCGTAACCGTGAGATCAGGCTGGCGCTTGTGCTCGCCGCAGGTGCAGGAATGGTGATCAGCGGGCTGGGATGGATAAGCGCTGCGCCACCGACAGGCGTGGCGCTCCTCGCCTTTGGCGCGGTTACAACGATCATTGCGCTACGTCAGGTGCTGCCCGCAGGAACGCTCCGTGCCGCACCCGGACTTCCAGCCGCCATCGCGGCAATGGGGCTGCTCAACCTGGCATTCTTCGGCGTCGATGCGTTCGTCCCGCTGGCGCTCACGACCGTGCGTGGGTTGAGTATCGTCACTGCCGGACTGGCATTGACCGCTGCCACCCTGACGTGGACTGCCGGCGCATGGATGCAGGCGCGTCTCGCCAGACGCATGCCACCTGGCTCGATTGCTGTCCTCGGCTTGCTGGTGATGCTGATCGGCATAAGCGCCACGACGGCCACAGTCGCTCCGGTAATGCCAGCGCTCCTCAGTATTGGTACGTGGGGTATCGCCGGGTGCGGCATTGGTCTGGCATACTCCGCTCTTTCCCTTGCCATGCTTCAGAACGCAGCGCAGGGTCACGAGGGCCGCGCATCATCAGCGTTGCAGATTGTCAGTCAACTTGGAACAGCGCTCGGCGCTGGCATTGGCGGCGTGATCATCGGCTCAGGAGAAAGCGGCATAACCGTTGCAGCCGAACGCGTCATGCTGCACTTCGTACTGATGATCGTCGTCACCGGCATCGCCGTTCTGACCGCGTGGCGCGTGGAACGGTGAAGA
>AFSR01000153.1_pt1 | contig 15667 bp, 17 predicted proteins | sample 296848 | NCBI WGS metagenome assembly AFSR01 (sample SAMN02954305, study PRJNA68063) | hot springs metagenome | biome: terrestrial; feature: Mushroom and Octopus hot springs; material: microbial mat core samples; isolation source: Yellowstone National Park Mushroom and Octopus hot springs ...
ACCACAGTTGCAGTCCATGCTGGGACAATAGGGTAGCAAGAACTTGTAAGGTAGACACATCCAACTCTCGCTGTTGGCTCCAGAGGGTGAGGGGAGCGACTCCGGCCCAGTAGGGTTTGCGGCTGCGCAACTGCCAAACCAGGTTTTCCCAAAGCTCCTCCCAAGGCAAGGTGCTGGGCAAGTGCAGATGGATCCCCTGGGCATCCGACCGAAAGTAAACGCTGCCCGTGGCCCAGGAGTCTGGAGATGGGGAGATTTCAGGGTTCCATGTAGGGGATCCCGTCATGACCGCCCTTAAACGTCTGCCTGAATATAGAGCCCTATCCTATTCCATTCCCCCAAGCCAGGGGAAACTCTCTCGGCGGTTGCCCTTGATAGCAAAGCGGTTTCGCTTGGGTGGCAGGACAATCTTGCTTCGGGATCGCTAACTTGAGGGTACTTGATGGAGCCAATTCCTGATGTTGAAACCTCGCCACACCCTCAGGCTGCTCGCGCCAGCAGGACAGGATCCTCTCCTCTCCAAGGGGTGGAGTTCTCGCGCGGTGAGACCGGTCGCCATTGCCCTACTCAGCATTCTTGCGGCATCTGGGATGGGATCCCCTGCCCATGCCCAAGATCTGGGCCGTTTGCTGATTCATGGCCTTCAGTGGCTGCAGGTGAGCCAGTTGAACGATGCCCAAGAGGTGAGCTTAGGCCGCCAGATCGATCGACAACTGAAAGCGCGGGGACAACTTCGCCTCAGTTCGGATCCCTACTGGGTCGAGCGGGTGAACCGCATTGGCCAACGGGTGGCCGCCCACAGCGAACGGCCCCATCTGCCCTACACCTTTCAAGTGGTGGAAGATCCCGACATCAACGCCTTTGCCACACTGGGAGGCTTTGTCTACATCACCACTGGTGCCCTCGCAGCCGCCGACAACGACGACCAGATTGCCGCCGTGCTGGCCCACGAGGTGGCCCACATCGGCGAACGCCACGGCCTGCAACAACTGCAGCAGGCTGCCACTGCCCAGTTTGGGGCTCAATTGTTGGGGCTCAACGACAGTACCCTGGCCGCTCTGGCCCTGGAATTGGGAGTACGGCGCCCGCAGAGCCGTGAAAACGAGTTTATCGCCGATGAAAAAGGTCTGGGGGCAGCCTATCGCGCCGGGTTTGACCCGCAGGGCATGCCGCAATTTTTGGCCAAGTTGCAATCCCGCGGATCTGTGCCAGAGTTCCTGCGCACCCATCCCCCCGTCTCGGAGCGCATTGCCCGCCTCAACCAGCTCATCATTCAGCACGGCATGGTCAGCCCAGCCGGTCAGACCGTTCCACTCCACGGCTCCGGCGGCTCCATTTGGCCCTCCGGATCCCCCGAACAAACCCAACGCACCGAGATTGAGATCCTGCCGCTACTCCCTGTCCTGCCCTAACTCGGCACAGAGGGATCCCTTCTGCCCAAGGCCGGCTGAAATGGCTCTCGCTCCCAATCTTTGGCCTTGATGACTTCCTGTGTTTCTTTGTCAGGGACAGTTACTGGTGGAGCTATGCTTCACAGCAAAGGCAGGCCGCGTAGTCTCCGCAACTGGTTGAGGTGGGCCGGGCAATCACAGCCGAATAGGGCAATAGCTGCGTTGCTTTCTTCAAGGGTGAACTCCAGAAAGGGATGCTCTGTCACCTCGACCTCAGCCCAGGACTCCGTCCCGCCAACGCGAGCGGATGGGATGGGATCCTTCTGCTCGGGAACAAGAAGAGGATGTCTCCACGGCAAAGAACGGGAGCGGACAACATTCAGGTCAAATGGGGGCGCATCCGGGGCAGAAGCCCGAGCTGCAGGAGCAAACCAAAGCAGCAACGCCCACAGAGCCGGTGTAGGCCACCTTGCCCAGCGCCAATAGGAATAGGGGATCCCTGCCATAGACTTTGCTAACTCACTAGTGTACCGTCCGCTTTGGATTTTGCCAGGGAGTGGCTGAAGCGAAGAGGACGTCATAGCTGCGCAACGCTAACGCGACTGGCCGGCATCGTCTCAGGAACCGTTGGGTCACAGCCGGCGGATCCCATGCCAAACTTTGGTTTAGAATATTTTTAGATTCGAGATTCAGTCTCACTCATTTGAACTTGGGGAGGCCGACCTTTAGCCTTGCCAACGATATCCCTCTTCTGCAGCGCTCCACTGGGATCTAGCTTCCTGCCCTTTCCCGTCCTGTTTTGTTCATTATCTCTACCAACTCAGGAGTTTCTTATGGCCGTTCCAAATGGTCATTCCGGCACGCTTCCAGAGCAAGAGGCTTCTTCTATGGGAAAGGACGCCCTCCCGCTAACGCAAACGGGTAACGCTCTAAACCTGGCTCCCCTGCCTGCTGATGGAGCCTCTGCGGCTGCTCAGATGCCGGTACTGCTGGAGGAGAAATCCGGCCCGCCCGTGTTTCCCAGCCCTGTCAAGTTCAGCGAAATTGAGATTGACCACCGTCCGGTTGGGGCTTCAACCCTGAAAGTGGTGGATTACTATGCCGACGGACGTCCAGTTACTGCTGCAACTCTCAAAGTCGTGGACACTTGGGGGGAGGGACGCCCAACGGTTGCCTCTGGGGCCAAATTCATCCATGATCCCGCGCTCAATCGGCCGATAATGGCCGATGGCCTGAAAATTGCCAAAACCTTTATGGGCAATCGACCCATTGAGGCCAGCCCCCTCAAGGTGCTGCGCTAGCCCAGATCCCCAAGGGGGGCCAGGGATCCCCTTGCTAACCTAGGTTAGGGCACAGCAGGGCAGTGAGCATGGAGATCCTGGCGGTTCTCTTGGGGCTGTTGGCGAGCTTGGGAGGAGGAGCGGGCTATCTGGCGGATCAGACGGCGCGGCAGCTTTTGCTGGATCAGTTGGATCGGGCAGAGGTTTTGGAGGTGCGTATTCAAAGCCAGCCCAATTACCGACTGCTGAATGGCCAAGCGGATCGCCTGCTGATTGCCGGTCGCGGGCTCTATCGAGCGCCCTTTCCCCGCATCGAGCTTCTGGAGCTGGAAACCGATCCGGTGGCAATTGACCCCTCTTTTTTCCAGGGGGCTCCCTTGCGCCTGGCGCGACCTCTGCAAGCGGCGGTACGGGTGGTGGTGCGGGAAGAGGACTTGAATGCTGCCCTCAACATGCCAGAGGTGCTCCGCCAGTTTCAGGATCTCCGCGCCGATCTGCCCTTTGGGGGAGCTGGAAGGGAAGCTCGCCGTTTTGATCTGCGTCAGCCTCGAGTCGAGTTTTCGGATCCCAGCCGCATTCAGCTCTCTGCCCTCTTGGTGGAGAAAGACGGCGGTACTGAGCAAAAGGACTCCGTCCAGCCAACGCGAGCAGTGGAGGTGGTGTTTAACGCTGGGATCCGCGTGGAAGAAGGGCGCAGCCTAAAGCTGGAGAATCCGGAGTTTGTGATCGGTTCTGTGCGGGTTCCCGATGAGATCTCAGCAGCGTTTTTGGGCGGGCTCAATGAGGTGCTTGACCTGCAAGAGCTGGAAGAGATTGGGATCCTGATGCGGGTGCTCAGCCTAGAGATAGAGCCTGACCAGTTGCAGGTGATTGGGTTTGTGCGGGTGGAAGGGTTGGAAAGGACCTCGTCCCGCTAACGGGGATCCCCATTGAGCAGGGATGAGCTCCCCAGGGCTGCGCTCTAGCAGGAGAGCTGCTCTGTCAAACTGGATAAAGATCAGCCAGGCTGGAGATGGGATTATGGCCTTCGATTGGTTTCGCCGCCGCTATACCGACTCTACCGACTCTCCTGGTGAAGCGGAGTCTTCGCCACCAGCCCCCGCGCCAGCCACAGAACCGGCGGAGATCTCCCCTGAAGACTATTTGGCTTTTGCCAAAGCCGCCTATGCCAACCTGAAGGCCCGTGCTGCTGCCCAAGCCCCACCGGCAACCCAGGACTCTGTCCCACCTGCGCCAGCGGAAGGATCCCTGCAGAATCCGTCCAGCCACAGCCACCGGCCTCGACTGAGGAATCCGGCCCACTTGCCCAAGCAGAACCCCGCGAACCCGTCCAGTCCTCCACTCCAACACAAGAACCAGCATCTCCAGAATCGCCCTCTGTGCAGCCGGCGGCAGCTCCCTCGTTTTTCGATCTGGCTCCCCGCGCTGCTGAGCGTCTCCAAGCCCTGCAAGCCAGCGCTGTGGATGAGCCCAAACCCGAGCCGGCGACTGCAGCGGTTGCTCCTTCTCCAGAGACTGGGCCGGAAGAGCTGGTCTTCGATGAGGGCTTCCGCTGGTCAGCCGAGATCTTGGCGGCCCAAGGGCGCAAACCGGAAGAGATTTCCGTTGAGGAAATCTCCTGGCTGCAAAAGCTGCGGCGAGGCTTGGGCAAAACTCGCCTTAACCTGATCAACCAGTTGAAAGCGCTGGTAGGCCGCGGCCCCCTGGATCAGAAGGCTGTGGAAGAAATTGAGGCCCTGTTGCTGCAGGCCGATGTGGGGATCGACGCCACCGAGCGGATCATCCAAGCCCTACAAAAGCGTATGCGAGAGGAGGTGGTGCCCCCAGAGGAGGCCGTCAAATACCTCAAGCAGCAGATGCGGCAGATGTTGACGGTGGGGGATCCCACCTTTGCCCCACAACGGGACACGCTCAACATTTGGTTGATTGTCGGGGTGAATGGGGCGGGCAAAACCACCACCATTGGCAAAATTGCCCATGTCGCCCGCAAGTCTGGATACCGCTGTCTGATTGCTGCTGCTGATACTTTCCGGGCTGCTGCTGTGGAGCAGCTCAAGGTTTGGGCAGAGCGAGCAGGGGTAGAGGTAATCGCCAATCCCTCTCCCAATGCCGATCCGGCAGCGGTGGTTTTTGACGCCATCACAGCCGCCAAGGCCAGGGGCACCGAGTTGCTGTTGGTGGACACGGCAGGCCGTCTGCAAAACAAGAAAAACCTGATGGACGAGCTAGCCAAGATCCGCCGCATCGTTGACAAAAAAGCTCCCGAAGCCAAAGTAGAAAGCCTTCTGGTGCTGGATGCCACCCAAGGGCAAAACGGGTTGCGCCAAGCCGAGGTGTTTGCCGAGGCTGCCAAGTTGAGCGGTGTGATCCTGACTAAGCTGGATAGCACCGCCAAGGGGGGGATTGCCCTGGCCATTACGCAGCAGATGAACCTGCCCATCCGCTTTATCGGCGCCGGCGAGGGGCTAGAAGATCTGCGGCCTTTTTCCAGCTACGAGTTTGTGGAAGCTCTTCTAAGCGAGTATTGAGGCACCCCCTCTCTGAGAAGGGCCATTGTGAAAGAGAGACACACAGATCCAGGCTTTGTTGGGCGTCGCCCCCGCTTTCTGCCCTGGAGTGCTGCAGTGGTGGGGGCAGGTTTGCTTTGGGCTTGGGGTGGGCACCGCTGGATCCAGAGCGGGTTGAACCTGGTTCGGGCGGGATCCACGCAGGATACAGAAGCTTTGCAGGAATTTGTAACCACCTTGGCTCAGGTGTTGTCGGGGGTGCTGGGCTTTACCCTCTCGGTGGTGGCCATTGTGGTGCAGTTGAGCGCGGATCGCTTCACGCCAAAGGTCACGGAGCTGTTTTTGCGCGAGAAAGTCAATTTCTACCTCTTCTTTTTCCTGATTTTGGCCAATGTGGTCAGTTTGTGGAGTTCGGCAGCCCTGGGCTTTTACGTTCGTGTTGGCGTTGCGGAGCAACACCCTCCAGGGTTGCTCGTCGGGCTGAATCTGCTGCTGGGCACAGCTTCGTTTTTGATGCTGATCCCCTACTTTCGCTTCGTGTCTCACTTTTTGCAGCCGGCTTCGATTATCCATCGCATTGAGCAGCAAGTGCGGCAGGCCATCCTGGGATCCCTTGCTTCCAGAGATCAGGATCGGACTCCGGACATCCAAGAGGGGCTATTTCTCCCGTTGTTCACTGCAACTGCGGCCTCGTCACGACAACGTTGTGCAGCAACAGCGATGCGCAGGAATACAGGGTGCCGTACGCATAGCAACAGAGCAGCACTCTCCAATGGGCGAATGCTCGCCAGCTCATCAGCGCTGCCTGTCGGCTCTGGATGAAATCAAAAGCATCGCCACCAGCGCTCTCCGCCAGCAGGAGGGGAGCATTCTCCTGGAAGCCTTGGACAGCTTGAAGTCTCTGTGGGTCTTCTATGCCGCTCACAAAGCACAACTGCCCCCTGCCTGGTTTCTCTTTACCCCGGCTCTGCGGCGGGATCCAGACTTTGCTTCGGTGGATAAGGGCCTGCTGGGCCGGATCGAGGCAGAAGGATCCTGGCTGGAGCTGATCGCGTAAGCGGGACGGAGTCCTTAGATCCTGCGGCAGTATCAAGCCTTATTTGCCGATGACGTTAGGGCTAAACGGCATGCGCCAGGCGAGCACCCTGGTGGCCATTCACAGCCGGGAGCTGGGGATCCGCGCCCTGGAAGCCCAACAACTCACGGTAGCGGGGTGGGTGATCAAGTTTTTCAACACCTATCTGCGGGCCGTCATCAACGCGCGAGACATCCGCAGCGGCTACAACCTGCTCAAGCAGTACCGCTTGTTGGCCGAGGCAGCCCTACAACACCGCCAGTCGGCTCTGGTCTTGCAGATTGTTGGCTACTTTCGCTACTACAGCTTAATTGCCTACAAAGCTGGCCTCTTTTTCCTATCTGAAACCTTTGGCTTTGATCTGGGAATGTTGGCCCAGTCGAGCTGTGCTCTGGGCTCTGAAACAACGGAAGCCATTGTGCAAGCCTTGTTACGTCTGGATCACGATCCCGAAAGCGAGCAACACGAAACCACCCTGCGTGGGATCCGCAAACCCAAGTCCGCTTGGCAGCCTATTTCCTCAGTCGTGGCCGGGAGGACTGGGCCAGGCTGATCGCGTAAGCGGGACGGAGTCCTTTCTATCAGGATATGCAGCACGAGCCCCTGGCGCGCCTGCAGAGCATCCACCAAGAGCTGCTCTCTACGGCTGCAGAGTTTTGGGAGTTTACCGACCGGGGGGAGAACTTCTACTACTTGGAGCCCGCTCTTTGGCCCTATGCCGCTCGCGTAAGCGGGACGGAGTCCTTTGTCGCTACGCGACGCTAACGCGAACGCGTTAGCGGGACGGAGTCCTTGCAGTTTTTTAGCTGGTTTCAGGGCTTAACCTTGCCGGCAGATAAGCTGAAGAGCTCCTCTGGATCTCTGGAGCTTCCCTAAAAAATTCTGCCGCTCGCGTAAGCGGGACGGAGTCCTTGTCTAGTCTGGTTAGAGCCGCCCCTTGCTGACTTGTCCCATGCGTCCTTTCGGCAACCCCAACCGTCTGGGCAGTTCTCCTAGCCGCAGATCCCTGCCGGGATCCAGCTCCTTCGTTCAGTTTCGCCGCGACCCGCACCTAGTGCCCTTTTGGGGCCTAAGCCTACTAGTCATGGGCCTGGCAGTGCCTCTGTTTGTGCTTTCGGGGGCGGATCCCAGTTTGGCTGGCTGCGACGAGAGCTTTTATGCCCAAATGGCCCGCGAGCTGCTGCGGGGAGGGCATTGGCTGGGGCCCACTTTTTTGGGGGAGCCTTTTTTCGAGAAACCCCCTCTGCTCACCTGGAGCGTGGCCCTCAGTTTTGCCCTGTACGGGGTAAACGAGTGGGCAGCGCGGCTGCCAGGGATCCTCGCTGCTTTGCTCTCCATTCCCCTGGTGGGTTGGATTGGGCGACCTTTTTTGCCAATGCGGGCGGTCCTTTTGGGGATGGCAATTTTGCCCTTGTGCTACCTCTGGGTGCAGCAGGGGCGGCTGGTGGGGCAGGATGTACCTTGACCTTTCTGGAGCTGCTGGGGATCCTGGGGCTGGTCAACGGTATCCGCGGCCACAAGGTTTGGTTTTGGCTGACCGGAGTGGCCTTCGGGCTGGGCCTGCTGATGAAAAGTGCCATGATCCTGCTGCCGGGGGCGGCTTTGATCCCCTACCTCGTGCAGCAACGGCGCCGCTGGATGGGATCCGCCCCATTTTGGCTGGCGCTTGGGCTGGGCTTGGGGATTTTTGGCCTCTGGCTAGGTCCAGCCATGCAGGTGTATGGCCCGCAGGTGCTGACCACCCTGGTGGGGAAGGTGTGGGATCTGGGGCAAGAGCCCTTCCATGCGGATGCCACCGGCTGGTACTACTTTTGGCACATTCCCGTTCATGGCTTCCCGTGGACGGTTTTGGCTTTGGTGGGTGGCTTTCTCCTGGTGCGCCAGCAGCCGGGATCCACGCTGCTAATCTGGTCTTTCCCCCTGCTGCTGCTGTTGTTGTTGCAGCTTTATCCCACCAAAACCCCCTACTACACCGTGCAGCTTTACCCTTGGCTGGCTCTCTTGGCCGGGGTAGCCTTGGATCAAGCGTTGGCTATGCGGGGTCGCGTCAGCGGTGCGGATCGCGACTTAAAGCCCCGTCTGGCCCAGGTGCTCTCTTGGGGCCTGGCAGCGGTGGGGCTGCTGCTGTTGGGTTTGGGGGTGGCCGTCCGGCTGGGTGTAGACGGTCTGGAGCTTCTACAGCCTCATGCTTGGCCGCTGGTGGTGATGGGTCTTTTGTACCTCTTGCTGCCGGGGATCTGCAGTTGGCGGCGGGTGTTGCGCTGCGCCGGCGAGCTGTGGGTGGGAATCCTCTTGTTGGTCGGGATCCTCGCTATGATCACCATCGTCTTGCGGCCTGATTTCGGCAATTTCAGCCCTGCTTTTGCCCGCATGGATTGGAGCCAGATGCTGCCCCCGTCCGTTCGCGTTAGCGGGACGGAGTCCTCGACAGAGTCTGGGGAGACGGTGGTGGATATTGGCCGCAGCGGCTTGCCGGATGTCTGTCAGGCCCAGGCCATCGCTTTTTATACCCCTAATCCGGGGAGATGGGTGGATGATCAGGCTCTGCAACGAGGGGAATATGGAGACTACCTTTGGGTTTCTCCGGTGCAGGCAGAACAGGTGGAGATCCGGGATTTGGGGTTACAACCTCTAGCGGCGGTGGAGGGCTGGCAACTGGTGCGCCGTTTGGATCCCCTCTTGGAGCAGGGCAGCGGGGAGCCTCTTTGAGTTTAAAAATCTTAAGTTTAAGAATCCTAGGAAGTGTTAAAGCATGGCGGGAATAGCGGAATCGGGCCGGTCGTGGGTGTCTCTAGAGCGTACCTGGGTAATCCAGGGATTGGCTTGGCTGGCAGCGCTGCTATTTGTGGCGGGGGTGATCCTGCTGGCGGGGGCTTCACCTCTCCAGGTGGCGGCCAGCATGTGGCAGGGGGCCTTCGGCACTGAAGCTCAGTTTGGCCGGGTTTTGGCAACGCTGGCTCCCCTTGTCCTCTGCTGCTGTGGGCTGGTGTTTACGTTTGTTGCCGGTCTCTACAACTTGGGCATCGAAGGGCAAATGGTGGTCGGGGCAATTGCGGCCACGTTTCTGGTGCGTCTGGAAGCGGGATGGTTGCCGCCGCCACTGGCCATTACCTTGGCGCTTTTGGCCGGGATCCTGGGGGGGGCGGGCTGGGGCCTGTTGGCTGGGATCCTGAATGTGTGGGGGCGGGTCAACGAGATCTTCGCTGGGCTGGGGCTGAATTTTGTTGCCCAAGGTTGGGTGCTCTACCTGATCTTCGGCCCTTGGAAAAGGCCGGGGGTGGCTTCCATGAGCGGGACGGAAGTGTTGGATCCCCGTCTGTGGTTGCCCACCTGGGGGCGGTCAGAGGCCAGTCCGGTGGCGTTGCTGCTGGCCCTGTTGGCTTTGGCCCTGACGGTGCTGGTGGTGGGCAACACTCGCTTCGGCCTGCAGTTGCGGGCGGTGGGGAAAAACCCTGTAGCTGCTTTCCGGTTGGGGATCCCGGCTACCCGCAGGTTGCTCATGGCATTTGCCTGCTGTGGGGGCTTAGCAGGGCTGGCGGGCGCCTTGCAGGTGTTGGCTCTGTTCCATCGCCTCATCCCCAATATCTCCAGCAATTTGGGCTTTCTGGCCTTGTTGGTGGTGATGCTGGCAGGCTTTAACCCCCTGCTGATTTTGCCGATTGCCTTTTTCTTCAGCAGTCTTAACATCGGCAGCTTGCAACTGCCTCTCTCTTTGCAATTGGAGTCTTCTTTGGCCGGTGTGATTCAGGGATCCCTGGTGTTGTTCGTCTTGCTGGCCCAAGGGATCAGCCGCCGCTACTTCCTTGGGAAAGGTTAATGGCTTCGGCGATTTCTGGGATCCCTTTGCGTTAGCGTTGCGCAACAACGAGATTTAACTCCTATCGCGGGGGAAAACTTTGGATTTTTCTGCTCAGGACAGTGGTGCGGTTCCTCTGCCGTAGGCATAGCACCATCAACATCGGGAAATAAGGTTATCGTAGAAGGATGAATCGGACATCCCCTTTTTCAAATCGACCGCTCATCGGCGTTACCACCCGCAACCGCAATGACGAGGGAGACTTTGTAGCGCCAGGCCGCTATGTGGATGCCATTCGTGCTGCCGGAGGGATCCCTGTTCTTTTTCCCCCAGGCGAAAGCGAACCCCAGGTTTTGCTGTCTTGGGTGGATGGCCTGGTGTTGACCGGTGGCGGCGACCTCTGCCCCAGCACCTTTCGCGGTAGCGGGACGGAGTCCTTGGAGAGGATCCGCAACATCCCCAGGTGCGCTATGTGAACGCGGAGCGGGATCGATTTGAGGTGGCCTTGGCTCAGGCCGTGCTGGCCCAGGGGATCCCTGTTTTAGGCATTTGCCGGGGGATGCAATTGTTAAATGTGGTCAGTGGCGGCAAGCTGTTCGCGGTAGCGGGACGGAGTCCTTTCCCCCATGTGCCTGATGTGTACGACGAGCTGGATCACTTCAACCCCGCTGAGTTCGCAAGCCCATTGTCGCTACGCGACGCTAACGCGAACGCCACAATGTCAGCCTGATCCGCTCCACACGGCTACACCAAATCGTCGGCGCAGAAGAAATCTCTGTGGTCTCTTGGCACCATCAGGCCATCCGCGATGTGCCCTCAGGTTGGCGTTTGGCTGCCCGTTCTCGAGATGAGCTGATCGAGGCCATTGAACACGAAACCCACCCCTGGGCTGTTGCCGTGCAGTGGCACCCCGAGTTCACCTTTGAAGAAGCCGAGCACTTCCGTCTGTTTCAAGCCTTTGTGCAGGCAGCACTGCGTTTTTCCCCGCGCCTAGCTGGCCTGCTGCCCAACCCTGAGCCCGTACCCCAAGTCGCCTAAAGGAAGGTTCCCAGCCAGAGGACAGTCCTGCCGTTGGAGAATCATCCAACAGTTATCCCGTCAGTTATCCCGTGCTAACTTCTAGGCGGTGCCCCCTTGTCAAGAAGCGCCGTTGTCGCTACGCGACGCTAACGCGAACGCGGTAGCGGGACGGAGTCCTTTCCCGTCAGGGTGCCGTACGCATATGAACAGGAAGCGACCGCTGGAGAGAGTTGTCTCTCTAGGGCTGGCTTTTGCCAGCTCGGCTCTTTTGGGTGCCTGCGGCGAGGATCCTGCTCCTTGGCTCCGCCAGTTTGGAACCCCTAGCTCCGACGAGGCCCACTCCATCGCTGTAGATGAGAGGGGAAACGCCTGGGTGGTGGGAGTTACCCACGGAACTCTTCCCAAGCAGGCCGGGGCAGGTGGGGGAGATGCCTTTGTGCGCAAGTACAACGCCCAAGGTAAGGAACTCTGGACCCGCCAGTTTGGAACTTCCAGTCTTGACGAAGCGCTAGCCGTAGCGGTGGACAGGTGGGGAAATGCCTGGGTGGCAGGGGTTACCTACAGGACTTTCCCCCACCAGGTCAGTGCCGGGGGGAAGGAAGCTTTCGTGCGCAGGTACAATCCCCAGGGCAGGGAACTCTGGACTCGTCGGTTCGGCAGTGGGGAGTTGGACGGGGTCACGGCTCTTGCCGTGAATGCAGAGGGCAACGTCTGGGTGGCGGGGGATGCCGTTCGCGGTAGCGGGACGGAGTCCTTAGCCCCTTCCGGCCAATCCAGGGGTAAAAGCTTTGTGCACAAGTATGACTCCAATGGCAACCTGCTCTGGACTCGAGAGCTCGAGCTCCATCGGCGGGCCGGTGCCCTGGCTGCCGACGAGGAGGGAAATGTCTGGGTGGTGGGATCCATTCAAGAAAGCCTTCCGGGACAGTCGGTCGCGTCAGCGGGACGGAGTCCCAGAGCGGGAGGCTTTGTACGCAAATATGATCCCGAGGGCAACTCGCTTTGGCTTCGCCAGTTTTCAGGCGGGAGGGGTGACGGGGCTTTTTCCATCGCTGTAGGTGAGATGGGGAATGTCTGGATAGCGGGATTCATCCAAGAAGCTCCCACCGGCCAGGCAGGGGAGTACAGCGTTCTTGTGCAGCAGTACGATGCCTACGGCAACCAACTCTGGAACCGCCAATTCCCAGGCAAACGGAGGGAACGAGTCCTGGCCATCGCTGTGGATGGAATCGGGAACATTTGGGTGGCAGGACATACCCAGGGAACCCCAGCGGGTCAGTTGCCTAGCGATGCCTTTGTGTGCCTTTACGATGCCAACGGCAATGAACTCTGGAGCCACCAGTTTGGAACCCCTGACTTTGACTGGATCGGTTCTCTTGCTTCGGATAGAAGGGGAAATCTTTGGGTGGCGGGGGTAACTTGGGGAGCCTTTCCTGACCAACCCCGAGCGGGCATGAAAGATGTCTTTGTACTCAAATACGCTCGTTAGGCTGAGGCTTTGCCAGGGCGGGATCCCTCTGCGGCAGCTCAACACCCCAGTAGCCAGCAGAAAGCTGCCCCATGCTAGGCTCTAGGCGGTGCTGCCCTAGTCGGCAAGGGGGGACTTGAAGGATATGAAAAAAAGGGTGGGCAGGGTAGTTTTCGCAAGTGCTTTAACTTTTTTTGCCAGTTCAATTCTTCTGAGAGCCTACGGTTCGCATTCAATCGAGTGGGCTCGCCAGTTCGGAACTCCTGCGAATGAGGTGGCTGACTCTATTGCTGTCGATCGCGCCAGCGGTGCGGAGCACTTTCGCGCCAGCGGTGCGGAGCACTTTGGACAGGGCAATGCTTGGGTAGCGGGAACCACTACGGGAGCCCTTCCTGACCAGTTGAGCGCTGGGAGCTGGGGTGCTTCTGTGCTTCAAGTACAGTCGCTAAGCCTGAGCTTCCTTCCCTTGGGAGAGCGGCCATGCACCGAATAGCTGCTTTGCCAGGGGGATGGGATCCTTCCCAATCCGGCGTCATTTTCTTGGAGCAGGATCCCGCTCCCATCGTTATCCTTTCGGCAGCCGATACGGATCTCACGGCCTTGAGCGCAGCCCTGCGCCTGTTGCCCGGCGATTTTCCGGCGGTGCGGGCGGCCAATTTGTTGCAGTTGCAACAGCCCCTAAGCCTGGATGACTATGCCGAGAGGGTGCTGCGGCGGGCGCAGGTGGTGCTCCTTCGCCTGTTGGGGGGAAGGGCCTACTGGAGCTATGGCCTGGAGGTAGCCAAGCAGGTGGCCGCCGAGGAGGGATCCACCCTGATCGTCATTCCTGGGGACGATCGCCCCGACTGGGATTTGGTGAGCCATTCCACTGTGCCCCTGGCGGTGGCGGATCGGGTGTGGCGGTACTGGCTGGAGGGGGGAGCGGAGAATGTGGCTGCCTGTCTGCTGTTGCTGGCTGGGGAGTTCCTAGGGGGCCAATATTCGGCGCCGGATCCACAAGGGTTGCCTCGTCTTGGGATCTACCAACCTCCCGTAGCCTCGCCGACGGATCCCCAAGCTCCCAAGGTGGGGATTTTACTCTACCGAGCCCATGTTCTGGCGGGGAATACAGAGCCGGTGGATCAATTGGCAAAAGCCTTGGTGGAGCGGGGGCTGCAGCCTCTGTGCCTTTACACCTACAGCCTTCAAGATCCCGACTTGCCCCAGGCCATTCGGGATCACTTTGGCAGCCAGATTGACCTGTTGCTCAACACCACCAGTTTTTCTCTGGCGCGGTTGGACAGCCACCAGCCCGATGTGAGCCTGTGGCAGGAATTGGATGTGCCTGTTTTGCAGGTAATCCTCAGCAGCGGATCCCGCCAGAGCTGGGAGGACTCCACGCGAGGACTGGGAGCGCGGGATCTGGCCATGAATGTGGCTTTGCCGGAGGTGGATGGGCGCATCATCAGCCGCGCCGTTTCCTTCAAGGCGGTTCAACAGCGGGATCCCCACTTGCAAACGGAGGTGGTGGCCTACGTGGCTGTGCCGGATCGGGTGGAGTTTGTAGCCGATTTGGCAGCCAACTGGGTGAAATTGCGGCGTACCCCCCCTTCCCAGCGGCGACTGGCTTTGATCCTGGCCAACTACCCCAGTCGGGACGGGCGACTGGCCAATGGGGTGGGTCTGGATACCCCTGCCAGTTGTGTGGAAATTCTCAAAGCTTTGGCGGGAGCTGGCTACTCAGTAGATCCCCTGCCCCAGACTGGAGATGAACTCATCCATTGGCTAACCGAAGGCCAGACCTACGACCCCTTGGGATCCCTGCGCCCGGCTCGGCAATGCCTTTCTGCTGCCCTTTATCGAGAGTGGTTTGCCCGCTTGCCTGAGCCCATCCAGACCGACCTCGTCCGGCAGTGGGGGGATCCGCCCTCTCGAGATATTCCCGTGGTGGGACTGCAGTTAGGGCAGGTGTTTGTAGGCATTCAGCCCCCGCGAGGCTATGACCGGGATCCGTCCTTGAACTACCATGCCCCGGATCTGGTGCCCCCCCATGAGTACCTGGCTTTTTACCTGTGGCTGCGGCAGGTCTTCGCCGTTCAAGCGGTGGTGCATGTGGGCAAGCACGGCAACCTGGAATGGCTGCCCGGCAAGGGATCCGCTCTTTCCGCCACCTGCTACCCGGAGGTTGCTCTGGGGCCAATGCCCCACTTCTACCCCTTCATCGTCAACGACCCAGGAGAGGGATCCCAGGCCAAGCGGCGAGCCCAGGCAGTGATTATCGACCACCTCACCCCGCCCCTTACCCGCGCCGAGCTGTACGGCCCCCTGGCGGATTTGGAACGGCTGATGGATGAGTACGTGCAGGCCCAACAGTTGGATCCCAGTCGTTGTCCCCTGATTCGCGCCCAGATTCAGGAGCTGGTTCGAGCAGAGCATCTAGACCAACAGTTCAACCTGGAAAAAGAAGAAGATTGGAATCGCCTGGATGGCTATCTCTGCGAGCTAAAAGAATCTCAGATTCGCGATGGGCTGCACATCTTTGGTCGAATCCCTGCCGGTGATCAGCTTGTTGATCTGGTGGTAGCCCTGGCCCGCTACCCTGGCCACGGGCAACTGGGGATTACTCAGGCCATTGCCCGCGATTGGGGATGGGACTGGGATCCCTTGACCGCCGACCTGACAGATCCTTGGCCAGAGGGATCCCCGAACTCGCCGTAACCCAAGCCAAGCGTTTTATTTTCCTCTCTCAGGGAGCAAGGAAGAATCTTAAGAGTAAGAGGAGTTGATCGGGATCCCTCATCAACTCCTCTGTTGGAACAATGGAAGCAGGCTAGAGAAACAGCTGGATCCCGGAATCGTAGCCCAAGACCGGCTCGCGCCTAGGTGCCCCCTGGCCAGCTACCGGGAAGCCTCAGCAGGCGTTTCAATAGCGAGATTGAAAACTCCGCCGCCGCTCGCCGCCACTGTTCGCGTTACCAGAGCGGAAACCTGAGGTGGGGCGTTCTTCCCGGGGACGAGCTTTGTTCACCTTGAGGTCGCGCCCCATCCATTCTGCCCCATCCAGAGCAGCAATGGCAGCCTGCTCCTCTGCTTCAGAGCTCATTTCCACAAACCCGAAGCCTCGAATGCGGCCTGTCTCACGGTCAGTGGG
>AFSR01005516.1_pt1 | contig 15654 bp, 18 predicted proteins | sample 296848 | NCBI WGS metagenome assembly AFSR01 (sample SAMN02954305, study PRJNA68063) | hot springs metagenome | biome: terrestrial; feature: Mushroom and Octopus hot springs; material: microbial mat core samples; isolation source: Yellowstone National Park Mushroom and Octopus hot springs ...
CTCCCGTTGGCGAGCAAGACTACATCGCTGACAGGGAAAATGGTACCCCAACGCGCGTTGTTTTATGCCCTACGCTGTGCGCCGTGTTGGGTCTCCAGCGCGGTGAAGATGGCTTCCACCTGCGCGTTGACCTCCTCGTCGGTGAGGGTGCGGTTGGGGTCGCGAAACACCAGCGAGAAGGCGAGGCTGTGGTGTCCTTCGGGCACGGGCGCGCCTGTGTAGCGGTCAAAGAGGCGCAGCGACTCCAGCCACGCGCCGCCCGCCTCGCGGATGGTCTGCTCCAGCGCGGCGTAAGGGACGCTCTGCGCAACCACAATCGCAATATCGCGCAGCACGGGCGGGAAGGCAGGCAGCGGACGGTAGCGCACGGTGTGCGCCGCGGCGCGCATCAGCGCGTTCAGCCCGAACTCCGCCAAGTAGACGCGCTGGCGGAACTCGTACTCGCGCTGCAGCTCGGGGTGCAGCTCGCCCAGAATGCCGAGCCGCTGGTCGTCGGCGTCATGCACATAGGCGGCGCGGGTGGGGTGCAGGCGATGGTCGCGCCCGTCGGCAGGCACAAACCGCGCCTGAATGCCCAGCTCGGCAAGCAGATGCTCCACCACGCCCTTGAGCGCGTAGAAGTCGGCAGGCTGGGGCTTGCTCGCCCAGTGCGGCGCGTGCAGCAGCCCCGTCATCAGAATCCCCAAATGCGTCCACTCGTGGTAGTTGCCCTGCTCGTCTTGGGCGAACACGCGCCCGATTTCGAACAGGTGCAGGTCGCGGCGGTTGCGACGGCGGTTGTGGTCGGCGGCGCGGATGAGGCTGGACATCAGCGAGTGGCGCAGGCAGCTGAGGTCTTCGCTCATCGGGTTCTGTAGCGATATGGGCTGGTACATCAGCTCGCCGACGCCCTCGCCACCGCTCTGCAGCGGGGATGGCGCCTCCAGCGTGTGCCCGACGATTTCCTGCAGCCCCGCGCTGAGGAGGATGGTGCGCACGCGCTCGGCGAACGCGCCTTCGGGGCTGTCCTTGCCCTGCGTCGTGTAGCCTGCGGGCGGGACGGCGGGGATGCGCTCGTAGCCCAGAATGCGCCCCAGCTCCTCGATGAGGTCTTCCTCGCGCTGCAGGTCGGCGCGGTAGGGGGGAACCTGCACGCGGAAGCCGCCCTCTATCGGCTCTGGGCGCAGATTCAGTCGCTCCAGCACGGCGTGCGCCTCGTCTGCGCGTACCTCGAAGCCCAGCAGCCTCGAGGCGCGCGCCAAGCGCACGGTCAGCGGGCGCGCCTCGAACGGGCGCGGGTAGACATCGATGACGCCTGGCACAGCAGCGACGCCCGTCCACCCCTCCAGCAACTCGCACACGCGATGCTGCGCCACAATCACGAGGTTCGGGTCAACGAACCGCTCGAAGCGGTACGACGACTCGGTGCGCAGTCCGAGTTTGCGGGCGGTGGCGCGGATGGAGGTCGGGCTGAAGTGCGCCGATTCCATCAGGATGTGGCGCGTGTCGTCGGTCACTTCGGTCTCCGCGCCGCCCATGATGCCCGCGACGGCGACGGGTCGCTCCGCGTCGCAGATCATCAGCATGCTCGGCTCCAGCGGGTGTTCCTGCCCGTCCAGCGTCGTGATGCGCTCGCCTGGCTCGGCGCGGCGCACGACGATTCGATGCTCCTTGAGGGTGTGTAGGTCAAAAGCGTGCAGGGGCTGTCCGAGTTCGAGCATCACATAGTTGGTAGCGTCCACGATGGCGTTGATGGGGCGCATGCCCGCCGCCAGTAGGCGGTTCTGCACCCGTGCAGGCGCGGGGATGGGCTTGATGTCGCGGATGACGCGCGCGGCGTAGCGCGGGCAAAGGTCGGGGTCGCGAATCTCCACGCGGGCATACTGCGCGGCTTCCGACGGCTCGGCAGGCGGCGGGTTCAGAATCTGTGCATTCAAGCGGTGGAACAGCTCGGTCGGGCGCGCCGACTCGCCCAGCAGCGCGTAGACCTCCCGCGCGATGCCGAAGATGCTCAGGCAGTCGCCGCGATTGGGCGTGATATACATCGCCAGTACCGCGCCGTGCGGCGTGTCCTCTACCGATTCCACTTCCAGCCCCGCCATCGTCAGCCGCTCGGCGAGGTCTTCAGGCGACAGGTCTACCTGCACAAAGTCCTTTAGCCACTCGATAGGTACGCGCATCGGGGGAGATTGTACCTGAAATTCTGGGAGCGCCGAGACCTTACCAGGGCGCTGAAACAATTAGCAGACCTCAGTGAGGCGCTGGGAATAGACCTCCTTCTCGAACTGCTCGCAATCCAACAAGTTGCCCCATGCGCCAGCAGTTGCAACAGTGGGGTCAGCGTCTGCTGACTCTGCCGCAGTGTCGGGGATTATAACCGTAAGTTCCGTGTCCTCTGCGAGAACCAACGGCTCAAACGGTTCCAGAACCCCACGACGATAGCGTACCTTCACCAGTTTTGCCATCTCAGTCGGATTGTACCTGATGCGCGAGTGGTCGGTATACTCTCTTGCATGCGCCTGTGGGTGTTGTGGCTCGCTGCGGCGGCTTGGGGCAGCCCGTGCCAGCGTGTGGACGGCAGGTCGGCGGTTGTCGTCTCCAGCGTCGGGGACTTGCGGCGCGCGGCGGCAGACGCGAAGCCCGGCGCGACGATTCTGATTGCGCCTGGCGAGTATGTTGGCGGCGTGTTTCTGAAGGGGCTGCACGGCGCAGCGGGACGTCCGATTGTGATTGCGGGGCAGTCTCGCGACAATCCCCCGCGCTTCGTGGGCGGTTCGGGGTTCCAGATTTCGGGCGCGAGCCATCTGGCCCCGCACGAGGCGTCGGGGCGCATGCGTATCGGCGCACGGCGCGCTGAACCGCAACGCTTGCCACAGGTATAATCTTTTCAGATGACCCCGACGATGCTTGCGATTTTCGCGCTGCTGGTGGTGTTCGGGGGCGCGTTGGCGTATGCAGGCGACTGGCTGGGCAGGCGGCTGGGCAAGCAGCGGCTGAGCCTGTTCGGTATCCGCCCGCGCCATACCGCGACGCTGATTACCACCCTCACGGGCTGCCTCACGGTCGCCCTCACCGTCGTCGGGATGACGCTGGTCAACGAGTCGTTCCGCGCATGGATCACGCGCGGCGACCGTATCCTGATGGAGCTGCGCGAGAACGAGGCGCGCCTCAAGGAGCTGCAGACGCGCAACGCCGACCTGCAGGCAACGAACGCGAAACTGCAAAGCGAAGGCGAGCGACTCGGCGAGGAACTCAAGGCGTTGGAGCGCGAGTATCAGGCGCGACTGGAGCAGGTGCGACAGTTAGAGGCGCAGCTGAGGCAGGCGCGCGACCAACTACGCCAGAACCAGCAACTCCTGCGCCAAGCGGAAGCGCGTTTGCAGCAGGCGCGTCAGGCGCGAGAAGCCCTGCAGCAGCAGATCCAAGCCGTGCGCGTGCAAATCGCCGCGCTGGAGCGACAGCAAGCGCAGCTGCGCGCCCAGAACGACGAGTTCGCCGAGCAGGGCGCGGCACTCGCCTCCGAGAACGCCAAACTCGACGCCGAGAACCAACGCCTTCAGTCCCAGAACCAGCAACTTGAGGCGCAGAACCGCCAACTCGCGCAGGCGAACGAGCAGCTGGAGACGCAGAATACCTATCTGCTGGAGCGCGCGGCAACTCTGCGCCGCCAACTGGAGGAGCTGGAGCGCGCCTCGCGCGAGCTGGCGCAACTCGCGAACATTCGGCTGAACCCCATCGCTGTGCAACTGGGCGAGGAACTGGGGCGCGCGGTGTTCCCCGCGGGCTGGAGCGAGGTGCGCGTGCGGCAGGGGCTGCAAGACTTGCTGAGCCTTGCGGATCGCACGGCGCGTGCGCGAGGCGCTGCGCCTGCCGTCGGGCAAACGCGCGCGGCGTTCATCCCCGACAAGCGCGTGCGCCTCGTCAGCGGCGAGCAAGCCGAAATCACCGAGAGCGAGAGCCTCGAAGCCATCCAGCAGAACATCCGCGCGTCGGGCGACTCGGTCGCCGTGGTTGCGGTGGCGATTATGAACGCCGCGCAGGGCGAGCCTGTGCCCATCGAGCTGCGCCTGTACCGCAACCGCAAGGTGTTCGACGAGGGCGAGGAGGTCGCCCGTATCACGCTGGACTGCCGCCCGCAGAGCCGCCCGCTGGAGCAGGTGCTGCGCTTTTTGCAGACGGAGGTGCGCGAGCGGGCGATTGAGGCGGGCATCCTGCCCCGACAGGAGCAGGCGGGCGCGCCCCCAACCGTCGGCGAGACCTCGCCCGAAACGCTGATTGAACTCATGGAGCGGGTGCGCCAGTGCCGTTCCGAGCGCGTGGTGCTGATTGCCCGCGCCGCAAAGACCACCTACGCCGCCGACACCCTCACCCTGCGCTTCGAAGCCGTGCCTGCAGGAAAAGGCTGACCCGCGCCGAATCTGTCGCACTATGCAGCGACTCATCGGCGCACACACTTCCACCGCAGGCGGTCTGCAGAACGCCGTGTACGAAGGCAAACGACTGGGCTGCACCGCCGTGCAGATTTTCACCGCCAGCCCGCGCCAGTGGAAACCGACCGATGTCTCCGACGAGCAGGCGCAGAAACTGCTGGCAGCGGAGCAGGAGACAGGCATCCACTGCGTGGTGTCGCACGCGGCGTACCTGATTAACCTCGCCTCGCCCGACCCCGACACGCGCCGCAAGTCCTACGAGGCGTACCTGGCGGAACTGCGCCGCTGTGCGAAACTCGGCATCCGCTACGCCGTCGTCCACATGGGGTCGCATCCCGACTTCGAGACGGGCATGCAGCTGCTGATCGAAAGCCTGCGCAACCTGCTTGCCGAGATGCCCGACGGCGTATGCATCGCGATGGAGACGATGGCGGGTCAAGGCAGCGCGCTATGCTATCGGTTCGAGCATTTCGCGCGTCTCTTGGACGCGCTGCCCGACGAGCGGCTGGTCATCTGCGCCGACACCTGCCACCTGTTCGCGGCGGGGTACGACCTGCGTACAGAGGAGACCTACCGCGCGGTGTGGGAAGAATTTGACCGCCTGATTGGGCTGTCGCGCCTGCAAGTATGGCACCTGAACGACTCCAAAAAGCCGTTGGGGTCGCGCGTAGACCGCCACGAGCATATCGGCGAGGGCGAGTTAGGCGCGGGCGCGTTCCGCCTGCTGCTGAGCGACCCCACTTTCGCCGCGCTGCCGATGCTCATCGAAACGCCCGACGAGAAGCGATTCGCCGAGGATTTGGCGAAGCTGTGGGGTTATATCGCGGACGCTTAGTCCACCTCAGGCAGGCGCACCACCATGCGCTTGTTGGGCACATCGACTTCGAGGATATACTCCTCCACAGCGGGGATGGTGTACGCGCCGATGTCGTAGAAGTCATACGCCGCGCCTTGGCGCACATGCTTGAGTTTGCCGATGCGCTCGCCCGATTCGGTGAAGACCTCCATGCCGATGAGTTCGTCGATGTAGTATTGCCCTTCTTCGAGGGGCATGCGCTCTTCGGGGGGTATCAGCAGCCATGCGCCGCGCAGGGCTTCGGCTTGGTCGCGCGTGTCGACGCCCTCCAGTTGAATCACGAGATGCTCGCCGTGCCAGCGGGCGCTTTTGACGACGCATGCTTGGGGCGGCTGCGTGCGTGGGGGTCGTTTGCGCGTGGGCGCGGGTTCGGCGTCGTCGGGTTCGGGCTTGGGCGGCAGCCACCAGTGCAGGCGCGCGCCGGGCTGGAACCGCACTTCAGGGAAGTCGGTCTCCGAGCGCACCTTCAGTTCGCCGCGTATCCCGAACGGGCGCACGATGACGCCGACGGTCACCCAGCGTCGGGCGATTTTCGGGACATACGGCTTGGGCATCGCTTATTCGTCGTCGCCTGCGCTGTCGTGGTCGCCTGTGTCGGCGGGCGCGCCGTCGGTAATCACGATGACCTGCACGCGCACGCGATTCTTCGCCCCGACGGCTTGCGCGACGGTGCGCAGCGCGTTCACGATGCGCCCCTGCTTGCCAATCACGCGCCCGCGATCGCCCTCGGCGACCTGAATCGTGTAGCGGAGCATCGAGCCGTTGCGCTCTTCCTGAATCTGCACCGCCTGTTGGTCTTCGACCAGCGCGCGAACCGACGCTTCCAGAAACTCCCGTAGCATAGTCCTATCCCCTTAGTTGGTTGACGCCGCGCTTGGCGACGAATCGGTTGTGAACTTCTCCCAGACGCCCGTGATTTTCAGCAGGTGCTGCACAGTGTCGGTCGGCTGGGCGCCTGTGCGCAGCCAGTGCAGCACGCGCTCCTCGTTGAACCGAACCTCCGCGGGGTCGGTAATCGGGTTGTAGTGCCCGACAATCTCCACGCACTTGCCCGAACGCGGGCTTTGGCTCGGCGTGACCACCACGCGGTACACAGGCTTCTTCTTTTTGCCAACGCGCATTAACCGAATTCTCAGCATCGATACGCCTCCTGTATGCTCATCGAGGGGATATTATACCCGCTCCTCTTCATAAAGTGCGTCCAGTTGTTCACGGTAGCGCTCGATGATACGGGCGCGGCGCATCTTGAGCGTGATGGTCACATCGCCCGCCTCGAAAGTGAACGCCTGCGGCAGCAGAATGAACCGTTTGACGCGCTCGTAGTTCGCGAACGGGCGCATCGCCTCTTCGACCTGCTGCTCAACAAACTCGTAGACGGTTGGGGGCTTGCACCAGCGCTTCGCGGGAGTCGTACTCAATCCCTTGCTGCTGCGCCCACTCTTCCAGTTGCACGAAGTCGGGCACAATCAGCGCGGCGACGAACTTCTTTTTGTCGCCGTAGATGACCGCCTGCTCGATGTAGGGGTTGCGGATCAGCGCGTTCTCGAGGGCGACGGGCGCGATGTTTTTGCCGCCCGCCAGCACGAAGATGTCCTTTTTGCGGTCGGTAATGCGCAGGTAGGTGTTGTCCACGATTTCGCCGACATCGCCCGTGTGGAACCAGCCGTCGGGAGTCAATCGCTTGCGCGGTCGCTTCGGGCTTGCGCCAGTAGCCCTTCATGATGTTGGGACCGCGCGCGAGGATTTCGCCGTCCTCGGCGATTTTGATTTCCACGCCGGGGAAGGGCACGCCGACGGTACCGATTTTGTTGTGCTTGGGGTTGTTGCCTGTCAGCACGGGTGAGGTCTCGGTCAGCCCGTAGCCCTGAAAGAGTTGGATGCCGTTCTCCCAGTAGAATTCGGCGACTTGGGGGTCTAAGGCTGCGCCGCCGCTGATCGCCCAGATGAGCCTGCCGCCGAACGCGCGGCGCATGCCCTTTTTGCGGGCGTAGCCGCCCAGCAGGCGCAGAAACGGCTTGCTGCCAATCACCTGCATCACGCGCTCGCGCACTTTTTCGTAGAAGCGCGGCACGCCGTTAATCGCATGCGGGCGCACCTCCTGCAGATTCTGCGCCAGCGTGTCGAGGCTCTCGGCAAACGCCATCTGCACGCCCAATCCTAACACAACAAGGTAGTCGCAGGTGCGTGCGTAAATGTGGCTCAAAGGCAAAAAGTTGAGCATCACATACTCGCGCCCAGGCGGGGGAAACATCTGCATACTCGCGTACATGCTCGAGAGCAGGTTCCCGTGCGAGAGCATCACGCCCTTGCTGTCGCCTGTGGTGCCCGAAGTGTAGATGAGCGTGGCGAGGCTGTCCCAGTGGTTCAGTTCCGCTGTCTCGCGCACCAGCGTCGGCTTGTCGCGCAGCAGTTGCTCGCCCTCCTGCTGCAGTTGCGCGATAGGCGTCCAGCCGCTAACGGCGTCGAAACTGAAGTAGTGCTTCAGCGCGGGCAGGCGGTCGCGTATCGATTCCACCTTCTGCGCCTGCTGCGCGGTAGAGACGAAAATCGCGCAGGATTCGGAATCGCGCAGTTGCTCTTCGACCTGTTCGGGGGTGAGCGGGAAGTGCAGGGTGACGGACGCTGCGCCCGCGTGCAAAATCGCAAGGTCGGCGACGACCCACTCGTAGCGGTTCTCGGACAGAATCGCGACGCGGTCGCCAGGTTGCACGCCCCGCGCGATCAGGGCGGCGGCGAGCGTCTCCACATCGCGCCGCACGGTCTGCCACGAAACGGGCTGATACGCCCCCTCCCGCTTGACCAAGTAGAGCGTCGAGTCGCCCAGCGTCTCCGCTTGCGATTGAAACAGCGACGGAATCGTGCGCGCCTGATGCTCGCACCAACTGCTGCGCCAGCGCAGCTCCAACGGCTCGCCCTTGAGATAGCTCACTGCCATGCTCCACCTCTACCGACTGTTCAGTGAGGGGAATTGTACCCGATATATTTGTAGGCGTGTAGTCGCTGCGCCCTTCCGAGTGCTTTGCCACAAGTGGTACAATACGGTCATGAGACGCTTTCTGTCGCTGAGCCTCGCGCTGTGGCTGATGTGGGCGTGGGCGGACGCGCCTGCGTGGATCAGCCGCGCCGAAACCATCACCCCGACCGACCTGCGCGCCCACTTGGAGTTCATCGCCTCGGACGAGCTGGAAGGGCGCGACACCCCCTCCCGCGGGCTGGACTTGGCAGGGATGTATATCGTGTCGCACCTGAAACGCTGGGGGGTGAAACCCGCAGGCGAGAACGGAACCTACTACCAGACGCTGCGCTTTCGCACGGACTCGTTGAACCCCGCTGAGTCGCGCATTCGGATTAGCGGGCAGAGCTTCGAGTATGGGGTGGGCTTCGTGGCGCGCCCTGTGGCGTTGAACGCAACTGCGCCGCTGGTCTATGTCGGCAACGGCTGGTCGAACCCCGACAAGGGCATCGACCCCTACGCGGGGCTGGAGGTGGCAGGCAAGGTGCTGGTGGTGCAGGTGGGCTATCCGAAGGAAGTCGTCGAGCAGGGGCTGGACGATGCGCAGACCGCTGGCTGGCGCTCGCCCGAACAAAACGCCGAAGCGAAAGGCGCACTGGCAATCCTGCGTATCGACCCGTCGGACATGGAGCGCATCGAGCGGATTGCCCGCGCGTGGAGCCAGCGCCGCGGGGTGGAAGGCTTAGAGAACGCGAGTCGGGTTCCCGTGATTGTCGCCTCCGCGCCGATGCTGGACGCGCTGTTTGCAGGCGAGCGGGTTTCCGCCGCCGAGCTGATTCGGCGGGCAAACGACAACGACCCCGCGCCGTCCTTCGCGCTTAGCCCCAGCAAGCAGATGAGTATCACGCTCAGCGTGCAGACGCGCGTTGAGGCGGCGCGCAGCGTAATCGGCGCAATCGAAGGCTCCGACCCCGTGCTGAAGCGCGAGTATGTCTCCATCGGGGCGCACTTAGACCATGTGGGCGTCTGCGGCGCGGGGCGAGGAATCGCATCTTCAACGGCGCGGACGACAACGGCTCTGGCTCGGTTGCGCTGCTGGAGATTGCCGAAGCGTTCGCCACAGGACCCCGCCCGAGACGCTCCATTCTACTGCTCTGGTACGCTGGCGAGGAGAAGGGGCTGCTCGGCTCGCGCCTGTTCGTGGAGCGACCGACCGTGCCGCTGGAGAACATCGTCGTGAATATCAACATGGACATGGTGGGGCGCAGCAAGCAACCAGGCGACACGAACCCGCGCAACCGCGACCTGTCGGGATCGAACGAGGTCTATGTGATTGGACCCAACATCGCCAGCCCCGACATCGGCGCGGTACTCAAGCGCGTGAACGACCAGTACCTGCGGATGGAGCTGAACCCCATGTACGACTCGCTGAGCCACCCCGAACAGCTCTTTTTCCGCAGCGACCACTATAGCTTCGTGAGCAAGGGCATCCCTGCGGTCTTCTTCTTCACGGGCTTGCATGCGGACTATCACCAAGTGACAGACACGGTGGAGAAGATTGACTTCGAGAAGATGGCGCGGGTGGCGCGCACGGTGTTCGGGCTGGCGTGGGAGTTGGCGGACGCGCCTGAGCGACCCGCGCGGGTGAACCTTGAGGGCTTGCTACGAAGGCAATGAAACCGAGCGCAGAGACGATGGCGCAGGCTGCGGAGGCGTTGCAGGACGCGCTTCGGCGGCTACACATCCCCTTCGACGCGGCGCAGTTCCAGTGGCAGGGGATTGTGCCCGTGCAGTATAAGGAGCATGCAGGCGACGCGCGCGGCATGGGCTGGCGCGGGGTGACGCGCTACAGCCTCGGACGCCCCCCGTATATTGAGGCGAGTTTCGCGCTGCGCTACTTTGAGATTGCGCCCGACGGCTACTCCAGCTTGGAAAAGCACGCGCATGTGCATCTGGTGGTGGTCGTTCGGGGGCGCGGGCGCGCGCTGGTGGGCGAGCGCGTGTTCGAACTCCAGCCGCTGGACATCGTGTATGTGCCGCCGCTTATGCCGCACCGCTGGCTGAACCCCTACGACGAGCCGTTCGGGTTCCTTTGCACCGTAGATGCCGAGCGCGACAAACCGCAGCCCGTCTCCGACGAGGAGTGGGATGCGCTTCGGGCGAATCCTGAGACCGCGCCGTATGTGTTTTAGGGGCGGTTGATGCGCAGCGGCTCCTCGCCTTTGCGCAGCCAGCCGCGCTGTCGGGCGAGCGCCTCGCGTCCCAAGTCGGTCTGCACGCGCTTCAGCTCCGCTTCTAAGGCGCGCTCTTCTGCGTGCAGTCGCGCCAGCCGCTGCTCCAGCTGGGCGTTCTCGGTACGCAGCGTGCGCCAGTGGGCGAAATACTCGGCTGTGCGCGGCGTCGTGCCAATCAGCAGCCCCGCCGCCAGCAGCCAGAGCGCAACGCTCCAAAGTCCATAAACCCTCCCTGTTTTTGCCATCGTCCGCTCCGTTGCGCAAACTATACCACAGGCTGTATCCGATTCCTGCTGATTTTACAAGCGATTGGACAGAAAATGTGGGGTTATTCGGCGGGATTAAGCCCCAAATGGCGCACGCAGAGTTCCAGGAACTCACATCCCGCGCAGTGGGGGATCCAGCGCGGGGTGAGCAAATCCCAGTCCTCGTCCAGTATCTGCGCAACCAGCGCGTCGAGCAGCTCGCGGAACTCGGCAAGCGCCCCTGCGTCCAGCGGTACGGCGACCTTTTTGTTGGGGCGCAGGGCGTAGATGGCAATCCACAGCGGGCGGTCGGGGTAAATCTCCTGCAGCAGCAGGGCGTAGCAGTGGAGGGCGAGGTCGTTGCGCACCTGCTCTTCGTCGATCTCGGCGCGCCCGCTTTTGTAGTCGATAATCTCCAGCGCGCCGTCGGGGTGTTCATCGACGCGATCGATGCGCCCTGTGAGGATGTAGCGTCCCATATCGCGCCGCAGCGTCCGCTCCGTGAACAGCACGACGGCTTCGGTGGGCTGCGCCGCCTGCGCTTCGTAGTATTGGCTCGCCAGCGCGTGCCCATGCTGCTTGAACGCCTCGCTCTGCTGCGCCGATTCGAAGCCTGCGTTGCTCCAGAGGCGCTCCAGCGCGTGGCGGAACTCGTCGGGCGAGAGTCTCTCCGCGCCGCCTGCGGTGTGAAAAAACTCCAGCGCGCGGTGCAGGTTCGCGCCAAACGCGAAGGCTGGGTTCGGACGGCGCATCCTTCGTCCGTAGGGGGTCATGTACGCCCAGTGGTACTTCACGCGGCAGGTGAGGTAGGTCGTGAGCTTGGTGGGGCTGAAGGTCGGCTTACGCATGCGTGCGCTCCAGCGTGTGCAGGCGCAGCGCGCCCGTGTTCGCGAGGGTGAACAGCAGCTCCACTTCCGACAGGGTGAACTCGCGCGGGGTGGTCGTGAGCAGCAGAATCGCGCCCAGCGTGCGCTCGGCGACCTGCAGCGGCGCAGCCAGCGCGGAGGCGAACCCGCCGGGCAGCGGCTCCTTGAGGTTCTGCGGGTGCTGCTCCAAGATCGGGCGCGGCGATCGGCGCGTTGAAGGCGTAGACCCAGCCAGGCAGGCTGTATTGCGCGTCGGGGCTGTGTGTTAGCAGCGTCTCGCTGAGCGGCTCGACATACACGGGCGCAAGTCGGTCAGGCTCGCGGCGGCTGGGCAGGTACACGACGGTGTAATCGTGCGGGATGAGTTCGTGCGCCGTGCGGCACAGCAGGCGCAGCACCTCGCGCAGGCTCTGCGTTTCGCCCAGCTGCAGCGACAGGTCGTACAGCTTCGCCATGTGCTGGGCGCGCTGGGCGGTCTGCTCGTACAGCAGCGCGTTGGAGAGCGTGAGCGCGATGTGCCCCAGCAGGGGGGGCAGCCACTCCAGCGCGTCGGGCGCGTCGGCGGGCAGGGCGAGCGCGAGCAGTCCCAGCGGCTGCTCGGCGAGCGCGAGCGCGTAGGCGCGGTAGCGTCGCCCGCCCCAGACGGTCTCCACGGGGGCATCTGTCCAGCTTGGGGGCAACTCGTCGGGCGCAAACTGTTCGGGCAGGGCGTCCCCGCCGTACTGCGTCGCCAGCAGCAGCATACGGCGGTTCTCGTCGTAGAGCCACACGCCGCCGCCTTCGGGCGCGACCTTGCGCATCAGCGACTCGACAGTCTCCAGCGCGTGCTGCAGGCTCAAGTCCGCGCCGAGTCGCTTCGGCAGGCGACTAAGCCACCCCAGCGCACGCTCGCGCTGCTCCAGCTGGGTCTGCGCCTGCTGCAGGCGCAGGAGCAACTCGATGGGCGTGGCAATCTGTTCCAGCAGGGCGAGGTGCGTTTCGTCGAAGGGCGTGGGTCGGTTCAGCAGGGCAAGCGCGCTTTTCGGCAGGCTCGGCAGCGGGATGGCGATGCCTGTGGCGATTGCGCCAATCGGCTCTTGGTAGGTCTCGGCAGAGTAGCGCCACACTTCGCGGTTCAGCAGGGTGGGGGCGACGAGCGCGTCAGTCGGGCGCAGGCGGAAGCCGCGCAGCTCATCCGCGCGCTCGCCCGCAACATAGGCAAACTCCACCCCCTCGCCGCTGGGGTCGGGCAGGAACAGCACGGCAACCTGCGCGGCGGTCGCTTCGAGCAGCCAGCGCAGCGCGTCTTCAATCGCCTCGCCTGGGGGCGCGCCCTGCTCCAACCTCGACAGCCACACGCCCCATGCAGGCTGACCCGCGTCGCCCAACGGTTATCTGCCTCCTGCAAAACAAGTGTACCCAAAAACCGTCGGGGGTATATCACGAATCGCGCCACAGGGTTTGCAGCGGCGACGCCCACAGCCCTTCGCCGAACGGCACCTGCGTCGCGCCCAGATAGAACACGACGCCCCCTGCCCAGCGCTCGCCTGCCCACGCGCGAAACGCGCGCAGGTGGCGAAAGTCGTTCGTTTGCACCGTCGCCGACGCCTTCACCTCGACGCCAAACAGCCTGCCCGCTGGGTCTTCCAGCACGAAATCCACCTCCTGACCTTTCGCCGTGCGCAGATGGTACAGCTGGTAGGTTTCAGGGGCGCAGGCAATCTGTTTCAACAGCTCCATGCCGACGAAGTTTTCCAGCATTCGCCCGCGCAGCAGGTCGTCTTCGGCGAGGCGCGTCTCCGTGTAGTTCAGCAACGCCAGTGCAAGCCCCGTGTCGTTGAGCATCACCTTGGGCGACTTGAGCAACCGCTGACTGATGTTGGCGTACCAAGGAGGCACGCGCACGACTACCATCAGCGTCTCCAGCAGCGCGAAGTACCGTTGCAGCGTGGAGTGCGGGATTCCCGACTCGCGCGAGAGGCTGGCTAAGTTGAGGCTCTGGCAGGTCTGCGCCGCCAGCAGGCGCAGCAGGCGCGCCATGTCGGCTGTGCGCTCGATATCGGCGAGGATCTGCACATCGCGCGTCAGGAGGGTGTCGGCGTAATCGCGGAGTCGGAGTTGACGCCGACGCGGGTCTGCGAGTGCGACGGCTTCTGGGTAGCCGCCCTGCGCCACCCGCGCCCAGATGTCGCTCAGCGGCTCGTAGGTCGCCATCTGGAACGCGCCCGTGAAGGCTCGCGTCAGCCAGTGCGGTTGCGTGCCCTCCAGTTCGCCTTGCGAGAAGGGATGTAGCGTTAGGGTCGCCATGCGCCCCACCAGCGCATCCGCCACGCGCGGCAGCGTGAGCGGGTTCGCGGAGCCTGTCAGCAGGAACATCCCCGCCTGACGCTCGGCGTCGATGCGTCGCTTGAGCGGCAGCAACAGCTCAGGCGCGCGCTGCACTTCGTCCACCACCGCGCCCAGCGGCAGGTTGTCCACGAAGCCCTGCGGGTCGGCTTGCGCCGCTTGGAGAGTCTCAAGGGTGTCCAGCGTGTAGTAGGCGCGCAGCGCGCCTGCGTCGATGAGCTGCTTCGCTAAGGTCGTCTTGCCGACCTGCCGCGCCCCGTTCAGGAACACTGCAGGCGCAATCGCAAGCCGTTCCAGAACCCGTTCCGTGAGATGACGGGGTATCATCGTGGGTGAATTTTACCCACGCGATGGGTAATTTTCACCCACGCAAGCCCTTCGGAGCGCGCCGTAGCGGTGCAAAATCTCCTGCACAGTTTCGGTGTCTATGGCTGCCCTGAGCGTACCATTCGCAATGGCTGACATCACTTGCTGGCAGGGCAAACGATAAGGATGCTCGGTACCAACGGCGTACATCACAACATTCGTATCGAGGAAGACGACTTCTTCACTGAGCCGTCTCATGCTCAACCGCTCCCAGAATGGTTTCCTGTTCCATCTGTTCCCAGTCAGCGACAGGGAGGTTCATCGAGAACAATCGCTGCAGAGCTTGCTGGCGCTGTGCGAGACTTTTTGCGGGCGGTTGAAAGCGTATCTCCACCTCCACGGACATGCCCTCTGGCAGTCCTAACTCCGACTCCAAAATGATGGCTTTGCCGACCACCTGTCCCCGACAGACGAGTGTTTGCGTCATATTCGAAGTATACCCGTATGCTTGACCCAACGGCTTCATTGCTTCTCACAGGGACGGGCGTGTTCATAGACACTCCGCTGCCTCACCGTTCAACCTCTGCGCGTAGCTCTTCAGGTGAGTAGGCAAAGACGGGCGCGCCATACTTGCCCAGCAGTTCCATAAAGGCGGGTTTCGAGTAGCCCGCCAGCTGCGCGGCTTGCCCCAGCGAGAGCCTGCCCATCTCGTAGAGCTTGATTGCCAGCAGCAGACGCGCCTCTTCGGCGTCTATCTCCGTCGGCAGTTCCACGACAAGCGTCGTCATCGCCCTGTATTATATCTCATGCCAGCCCCAGCCTTTTCAGCGTCTCCCACAGTGGCGGGCGCGTCCACAGCCACTCCACCTGCAGCCAGAAGCCCTCCAGCACGCGGCTGGGGTACAATACTCCCTATGGAAACCCGTCAGAGAGTCGCGACAGGCGTAATCGCAGCCGTCCTGCTCGTGATGCTGTTTGGGGGCACATTCGTCAACCTGTACACCGATTACTTGTGGTTTGTGCATGATGTGAAGCACCCCCAGATTTTCGGGCGAATTCTCGCGTTGCGCTGGGTGCTGTTTTTGGCGGCGGCGATTGGCTTTTTCCTGTTCGCGCTGGTGAACCTGCTGATTGCCAATCGGGTGGCAGGGGCAGCGGACGCGCCCGACTTAGCCATCCGCGGCGGGCGAATCGTGCGCATCACGCGCGCCGTGCGCCGAGGCACCTACTACCTGCTGATTCTGGGCGCAGTGGTGTTCGCGCTGTTTGTTGGCTTAAGCGCAAGCGCGTACTGGAACGACCTGATGCTGTTCCAAAACGCGCAGGCGTTCGGCGTCAAAGACCCGCTGTTCGGGCAGGATGTCGGCTTCTATGTGTTTCGGCTGCCGTTTCTGTCGTTCGTGTCGGGGCTGGTGGTCTTCACGACGCTGGTTGTGCTGGTGGGGATCGGCGCGTTCTAC